>JABAHQ010006056.1_pt1 | contig 11191 bp, 8 predicted proteins | sample 7062091 | NCBI WGS metagenome assembly JABAHQ01 (sample SAMN14534359, study PRJNA622989) | marine sediment metagenome | biome: marine biome [ENVO:00000428]; feature: marine pelagic biome [ENVO:01000023]; material: deep marine sediment [ENVO:00002113] | place: India: Gulf of Kutch | collected...
CCCTCCCCCTTCACGCCGGCCGCTCCCGCGGACGGCGGCGACATGCCCGCCCGTATCGCGGCAGCCACGGCCGGCTCCTACGAGGTCCGCGGCCGTACCTACCACGTCCTCGCCACCGCCGAGGGATACCGGGAGGTGGGCGTGGCGTCCTGGTACGGTCCGGGCTTCCACAACCGCCCCACCTCCAGCGGCGAGCGCTTCGACCAGGAGGCGTTGACCGCGGCCCACCGCAGCCTCCCCCTGGGCTCCAGGGTCCGGGTCACGAACCTGGAAAACGGGAGAAGCGTGGTGGTCCGGATCAACGACCGGGGCCCCTTTCGGGACATCCGCAACCGGATCATCGACCTCTCCTATCGGGCGGCCCGGGAGCTCCGCATCGTCGCTCCGGGCACCTCCCGGGTCGAGGTCCGGGCCCTGGACGGGGACTGATCCAGCCCACATCCTACGATCCCGCCCCGGAAACTCCCGAAGGGCTCGGGGGCTAGAAGCAGAGCACGCCCACACCCCACTCACCGACCCCGGGAAGCGATGCCCGAGACGGACGACACCGCGACCGAGCGGACGCTGATCGAGTTCACCGAGGAGGCCCGGGAGATGATCCTGACCTTCATCGGCGACGAGGGGGAGCGGGACTACGCGGTTCGGGTCTCCGTGGAGAGCCCCAGCCCCCTGGATCCTCGCTACGCGATCTCCCTGGTGGAGCCGGCGGAGACGTCGAGCGACGACGTGCGCTTCGACGGCGGCGGCTTCCGGGTGGTCGTGGACCCGGAGAGCGCCGAGATTCTGGAGGGCGCCCGCGTCGAGTGGGTCGAGACCCTCCAGGAGACGGGCTTCAAGGTGGAGAATCCCAACCTGAAGCCGATCGGTTCGGAGCCCCTGGAGGGTCCCCTGGCGGAGCGCGTGCAGCAGGTGATCGAGACTCGGATCAACCCCGCCGTGGCTCAGCACGGGGGGCAGATCTCCCTGGTCGAGGTCCGGGAGGAGGTGGCCTACATTCAGATGAGCGGCGGATGCCAGGGCTGCGGGATGGCCCAGGTCACCCTGAAGCAGGGCGTCGAGCGCATGCTGAAGGAGCAGGTTCCCGAGATCTCCCGGATCGAGGACGTGACGAACCACGCCGCGGGAACCGACCCGTACTTCGAGTCCTCGAAGTGAGCCGGCGCGCCGGCCTTCCATGAGCCGGCCTCGGGTCCTCCTCCTCGTCTCCACCACCAGCTACAAAGCCGAGGACTTCCTCGCGGCCGCCGACGCGGCCGGGGTGGAGGCGGTCGTGGGCTCCGACCACGAGCAGGTGCTGGCCGAGCTGATCCCCGGGGCCGCGCTACGCGTCGCCTTCGACGACGTGGTGGGGTCGGTCCGGGAGATCGAGGCGCTGGCCCGGGAGAGGCCCCTGGAAGCGGTGGTCGCGGCCGAGGACGAGGGGGCGCTGCTGGCCGCGGCCGCTTCCGCCTCTCTCGATCTTCCCCACAACCCCTACGACGCCGTCCGGGCGGCCCGGGACAAGGCGCGGACCCGGGAGCTCCTGGACGCCGCCGGGGTCCCCGGGCCTCGCTGGCGACTCCTCCCCGAGGAGGCCGATCCCGAGGAGGTCGCGGACTCAGTCCCCTATCCCCTCGTCCTCAAGCCCCGCTCCCTGTCGGCGAGCCGGGGCGTGATCCGNNCCCGACGCCTTCTCCGCCGCGTTCCGCCGGGTCGCCCGGATCCTCCGGGAGGCCGAGCCGGCCCGGAAGGCCGGAATCGAGGGGCCGGGGCTCCTGGCGGAGGAGTACGTCCCTGGGGAGGAGGTGGCCGTGGAGGGGCTCCTCACCGACGGGGAGCTGCGCATCCTCGCCGTCTTCGACAAGCCCGACCCCCTCGAAGGCCCATTCTTCGAGGAGACCCTCTTCATAACGCCCTCCCGCAAGGGCGCGCGCGTCGTCGACGCGATCGCGGAGACGACCCGTGCCACCGCCGCGGCGCTGGGCCTCCGCCAGGGGCCGGTCCACGCCGAGCTCCGGGTGAGCGACGGACGCGCCGTCCCGCTGGAGATCGCTCCCCGGACGATCGGCGGGCGCTGCGCCCGGGTCCTCTCCTTCGGGGCCGGGATGTCCCTGGAGGAGCTGGTCCTCCGCCACGCGGCGGGCCTGGAGGTCCCCAGCTTCGAGCGGGACGCCGGGGCGGCGGGCGTGATGATGCTCCCCGTGTCCCGCCGGGGCCGGCTGATGGAGGTGCGGGGGAGGGAGGAGGCGGAGGCGGTCCCGGGGATTCGCGGTCTGGACGTGACGATCGCTCCGGGAAAGGAGGTCCTTCCCCTTCCGGAGGGCCACCGCTACCTGGGCTTCCTCTACGCCCGGGGGGAGTCTCCGGCGGCGGTGGAGGAGGCGCTCCGGGAGGCCCACGGTCGGCTGGAGGTGGTGATCGAGGAGGATCCGCCTCATCTTCGGCGGGGTCGCGACACCGATCCCCAGATACGGAGCGCCCGACGATGACGCCTCGCCGACCTCCCCTCCGGCCTCTCGCCGTCACTCTGGCGCTGACCGCGGGCGTCTGCCTCCTTCTCCCCCTCGGCCTTCTCCCGCTCCCGGCCACCGCCCAGACCCCCGAAACCTACGACGTCGTCATCGAAGGGGGCCGCATCGTGGACGGCACGGGCAACGCATGGTTCCACGGTGACCTGGCCGTATCCGGGGACCGGATCGTCCGAATCACCCGTGCGGGCGGCCTCGCCGACGCCCGGGCGCCCCAGCGGATCGACGCCACCGGCCAGGTCGTGTCGCCCGGGTTCATCGACGTCCAGAGCCACTCCCGCGGCGCCTTCCTGAGAGACGGAGACGGACGGGTGATCAGCAAGGTCACCCAGGGGATCACCACCGAGATCATGGGGGAGTCGACGACCAACGGTCCCCTGAACCCCGCCCGCATCGATTGGGGCGAGGTGGACGACCCCCAGGAGCGGGCCCGCCTCGAGGCCTTCAGCGGGGCCCGGGGCTTCGACGGCTGGCTCCGGGCCATGGAGGCCCACGGCGCCTCGGTCAACATGGGCTCCTTCGTCGGGGCCACCACGATCCGGGTCTACGCGAAGGGCGAGGCCATGGGCCCGCCCACCCCGGCGGAGCTGGACACGATGCGGGCGGTGACCCGTCGGGCCATGGAGGACGGGGCCTTCGGGTTCGCCACGGCCCTCATCTACCCGCCGGGCAACTTCGCCACTACCGAGGAGCTGGTGGAGATGGCCCGGACGATGGCGCCCTACGGGGGGATCTACATCACCCACATGCGCTCCGAGGCGGACCGTCTCCTCGAGGCCATGGACGAAGCGATGCGCATCGGCGACGAGGGCGGGGTCCCGGTGGAGATCTATCACCTCAAGGCGGCGGGACGGCGCAACTGGCACAAGGCCGCCCTGGCGATCGAGAAGATCGACTCGGCCCGGGCCGCCGGCCTGGATGTGCAGGCGAACATGTATCCCTACGTGGCCGGGGGCACGGGGCTCAGCGCGTGCCTGCCGCCGTGGGCGTCGGCCGACGGCGAGCTCCTCGAGAATCTCCGGGATCCGGAGACGCGGCGGAGAATCCGGGAGGAAGTCCTGAACCCTTCGGGCGACTGGGAGGACCTCTGCGGGCAGGCTACGCCCGAGGGCGTCCTCCTCATGGGCCTCGAGAAGCCCGAGAACCGGAAGTGGGCGGGAATGCGCTTGGGCGAAGTGGCCGAGGAGATGGGGAAGGACTGGGTGGCCACCCTCATCGACCTGCTGATCTCCGAGGAGCAGCGCATCGGGACGATCTACTTCCTCATGAGCGAGGAGAACGTGAAGCTCCAGCTCCGTCAGCCCTGGATCAAGTTCGGGACCGACGCCGGGGGTGTGGATCCCGTCCGGGCGGACGAGGTCGGTCTGGTCCATCCCCGCTCCTACGGGACCTTCCCCAGGATCCTGGGTCGCTATGTCCGGGAGGAGGAGGTGATCCCTCTCGAGGACGCGGTCCGCAAGGCTACGTCCGCGGTGGCCACCCGCCTCTCCCTGGAGGATCGGGGGCTCCTGAAGGAAGGGTTCTACGCCGACGTGGTGGTCTTCGACCCCGCCGCGATCGTCGATCGGGCGACCTTCCAGGAGCCCCACCGCCTCTCGACCGGGGTGCGTCACGTAATCGTGAACGGCACACCGGTTCTCCGCGACGGGGAGCACACCGGGGCCCTCCCCGGCCGGATCCTCCGGGGCCCCGGGTACCGACCGGAGCGCTGAGCGGGGCGTTCCCCGCTCCGGCGGCCGCAGTCCTCTCCGCGCGTCACCCGGGCCGATCCTCCTCCCGCCGGCCAGCCCCCCCGGGCAACCCTTTCCCGATTCCACGCATCCCAAGGGTGTCGGTTGGAGAGAGAGCCGGTCTCCGCATCCCAGCGGCTGAAACGGAACCGGCGACCGTTCGTAAGGATTCATGAGAGCGAGGGACGAAGGGTGGGCTGGAGAGGATTCTCCTGGGACGAACGGGAACGACGATGAAGATCGAAGAGAGGATCCGGTACCTGCTGCGAGCCTCCCTGCGCGCCGAGGGGGAGGGGAATCAGAGAGTCGCCGAGACGCTGCGTCGCATGGCCGAAGAGGCCCGACCCGCGGGTGAGGCGCTCTCCACCCGGACCCTGGAGCTCGCCGGGATGGAGTGCTGTCCGGAGTAGGACGCCTTTCCGTCCCCGCTTTCCGGGGTCCCGCCGGCATCGCCGGTGGGGCCCCGTTTTTTTCTGCGGGGGGAATCGTCCCCTGTCACCCCCCGAAGTGGGCCTCCTCCAGGGCCTCGAGGGCAGCGGCCTCGAGGGCCCAGGGCAGCTCCCGTCCCGGCCGCCAGCGTCGGGCCAGGCTCCAGCCGTCGGGCTCGATCCCCCGGGCGCGGTGTTCGTGCACCAGTGCCGCGGCCGGATCGTCGGGGAGGGCGGGCCGGGGCCGGGGCTCTGTCTCCATGCGGATCCGTCCCCGGGGGTCGATGAAGGCCAGGTGCCGCTCCCGACCCCAGCACTCCACCCGCCAGCCGCCCTCGTGGACCGCCCGGTGGTGGTGCGGGCAGAGCAGGATCAGGTTGTCGAGGCTCGTCTCGCCGCCGTCGGCCCAGTGCACGAGGTGATGGGCGTCGGTGAAGCGGAGCCCGCAGCCGGGCCAGCGGCAGCCCCCGTCCCGCAGCTCCAGGGCCCGGCGGACGGCGGGCGGGATCGTCCGGCTCTTGCGGCCCAGGTCGAGGAGCTCGCCCTCGCCGCTCCACACGACCCGGACCAGGGCGGCGTCACAGCACAGACGGCGGGCGGTCTCGGGCGAGAGCCGGGTGCCGTCCTCCAGGTGGGAGCGGGGGGCGGGGGCGCGGGCGATCCCGTGGGGACCGGCAGGAAGCCCGGCCGGGAGGGCGTCCCGCTCGTCGGCCGCCACCAGCGTCCCCGGGTCGAGATGGACGAAGACCTGGTAGCGCTCCGCCCGGGTGCCGCTGAGGACGGTGCGCCGCGAGCCCCCGCAGCCACACGGTTCACATGAACCGTGTTCGGTAGGCCGCGACCGCTCGGCGGATATCTGGTCCGCGGAGCGTTCCCGTGAACCGTCCCCGGCACCCTCCGCTTCGCCGTCCCGGCCGCCCTCGGGATCCGGGCCCGGGCCGTCGGCTCCGGTCGGGGCCCCCCTCCGGCCGCCGAAGCCCGCGGCCATCGCCCGCTCGGCCAGAAGCCCGAGGGCGTCGGCCCAGCGCTGCTCCGGCGTCGTCTCCTCGGCGGCCTCGGCGCAGAAGAGCGCGTCGCTCGCCGCCTCGATCGTCCGCATCAGGAGCGCCCCCACCTCGGCCGTCACCCGTCCCCTGACCACGTACATCCCGCCCTCGTCCGGGAAGACCACGAGCCGCCGGAGCCCGTGACGCTCTCGCGCCAGCCGCTCCTCGTCCGCCCCCGAGATCCACCGCCACCCCCGCACGAAGCGCTCCAGCTCGGCCGTGGTCGCGCTCTTCGCCACCTCCAGCAGCTCGGCCTCGCACTCGGGCGTCGCCACCCGGACCAGCGCACGCGCCTGACAGTAGTGCAGCTCGCCCCGGCCGATCGCCGCCGAGATCCGCGGGAGGGATTCCAGGGCCCGGGCCACCCGCACGTGCTCCCGGGCCGTGCGCAGGCTCATCCCGCTCCGGTGGTGCAGCCAGTGGGCGCAGGAGCGGTGCTCGGCCAGCCTCCAGCCCTCCCGGCGGTCGAACTCGGCCAGCAGCACCAGGAAGCGGTGCTTGGCCGCCTGGAGGTGGGCCTCGAGGGTCAGGATCTCGTGCTCCAGGGCCTCCAGGCCGTCCGCGTCGTCGAAGGGGTCCCGGGCCGGGGCGGCGGCGGCCCCGAAGGTGGAGGCGGTCCCGGAGACGGTCGGAGTCCCGGGGGCGGTCGTGACGGGCTCGGCGGCGGGCATGGCGACCTCCCGAGTTCAGGCGTGTGTAGCGCTTGCCCCGAAATCTAACGGGGGGTTTCGGGGCTCTCCGTGGCGCCGCTGGCGGCGAAAAGCGGACCTCTCGAGGCATCGGAGCCGGGACCCTCGCCCCACGGCCGTCAGGGGCCCGGGGAGGGGTCTCCGTCGCCGCGAGCGGGGTCCGTCCCGGACCTCACCGACCGCGACGTCTCAAAAGGTGGGAATGGCTCGATGGGACGCCCGAATGCGCGTCCGGGCCGCCAGAATCCCCGCGCTGGGCCGGTCCGCCTGTCGGGCCACCTTCCGGCCGGCGCGCGACCGGCCGTCGAGCGGGACGGCGTGCGACGAGCGAGCGGTGAAACTTCGCCACCGGCGAGCCCCGTAGGGATTCCCGTCCGTGGTGGGACGTCGGGCGGCCGTCGAGCCGCCGGCACCCGAAGACACCGACGGGACCCTTCCATGACCGAGCTCTTCAGAGATTTCCGCTACGCGGCCCGGACCCTGGTCAAGAACCCGGGCGTGTCCCTCATGGCGGTCTCCGCCCTGGGCCTGGGAATCGGCCTCACCGCCACCATGTTCAGCATCGTCTACGGGACGCTCTACCGGGGGCTGCCCTTCGAGGACGCCGGGCGCATCGTCCACCTCGAGCGCACCAACCCGGAGGCGGGGATCGAGGGCATGGAGGTCACGGTCCACGATTACGTGGACTGGCGGGAGCAGCAGGCCGTGTTCACCGACCTCGCCGCCTTCTACACCGGGACCGTGAACGTGCGGGGCTCGGAGCGGGCGATCCGGTTCGACGGCGGCTTCATGACCGCGAACGCCTTCCGGCTCCTCGGCGTGGGCCCGGTCGTGGGGCGTGGGTTCCAGGCCGAGGACGACCGTCCCGGGGCGCCTCGGATCATGCTCATCGGGCACCGGGTGTGGCAGGAGCGATTCGACGGCGACCCCGGGGTGGTGGGCCGGAGCGTGACGGTCAACGGCGAGACGGGCACGATCGCCGGGGTCATGCCCGAGGACTTCCTCTTCCCCTTCACCCAGGAGGTCTGGGTGAACCTCCGGCCCGATCCCCTGGGGACCGAGCGGGGCGAGGGCACCACCCTCGAGGTCTTCGGCCGGCTCGGGGACGGGATCTCCCTCGACCGGGCGGCAGTGGAGATGAACCAGATCGCCCGGCGCCTCGCCGAGGCCCATCCCGAGGCGAACGAGGGGATCGGCGTGGCGATCAAGCCCTTCACCGACGAGTTCATCGGCGAGGAGCCGGCCCGCCTCCTCTGGGTGATGATGGGAGCGGTGGCCGCGGTGCTCCTGATCGCGTGCACGAACGTGGCCAACCTCCTCCTGGCGCGCACCGCGCTCCGCACCCGGGAGGTCGCGATCCGCTCCGCCATGGGAGCGAGCCGCCGCCGACTCCTCCTGCAGCTCCTCAGCGAGTCCCTCGCCCTCTCCCTCGCCGGCGCCGCCCTCGGGGCGGGCCTGGCGTGGATCGGGATCCGGGCCTTCGACCGGGCCGTGGCCCCCGTCGACATGCCCTTCTGGCTCCAATATCAGCTCGACGCCCCCGTCCTCCTCTTCGTCACCGGGATCACGGTCGTGGCGGCCATGGTCTCGGGGGTGATCCCGGCCGTCCAGGCGACGCGGGGCGACGTCACCGAGATCCTGAAGGACGAGTCCCGGGGCTCCTCGAGCCTCCGGATCGGACGGTTGAGCCGGGGCCTCGTGGTGGCCGAGGTGGCCTTCTCCATGGGCCTCCTGGTCGCCGCTGGGCTCATGACCAAGAGCGTCGTCCAGCTCCGCACCTTCGAGTACCCCTTCCTCCACGAGAATGTCTTCACGGCCCGGGTCGGGCTCTTCGAGGCGGACTACCCGAACGCGGCGGAGCGGAGGCGCTTCTTCGACCGGGTGGAGGAGCGACTGGCGGGGCTGCCCGGCGCAGAGGCCGTGACGGTGACGAACAACCTCCCGGGCCTCAACGCGTGGCCCACCCCGGTGACGATCGAGGGGCGCAGCTACGGGGGGAGCCAGGACCACCCTACGGCTTTCTACACGATCTCCGCCCCGAGCTTCTTCCGGACCTTCGGGGTGGAGGTGCTCCGGGGGAGGGGATTGGGGCCGGAGGACGAGGAGGGGAGCCTGCCGGTGGCGGTGGTCAACCGATCCTTCGCCGCGAAGCACTTCCCGGGGGAGGACCCTCTGGGCAAGCGGTTCCGCCTCGGACGGGGCGACAGCGAGGAGCCGTGGCTCACCGTGGTCGGCGTGGTTCCCGACCTCTACATGCAGGGCCTGGGCAATCCGGAGGACGACGACGGCTCGGGCTTCTACATCCCTCTCGCCCAGAGCGACCTCCGGTTCGCCAGCCTGGCGATCCGCGCGGGGAGCGCGCCCCTCTCCCTGACCGCGGCGGTCCGGGACGCGGTGGCCGCGGTGGACCCCGAGATTCCCCTCTACTGGGTGGACACCCTCGACGGCCGCATCGCGGAGGCCACCTGGTTCTATCGGGTCTTCGGGACCCTCTTCATGGTCTTCGGAGCGGTCGCCCTCTTCCTGGCCTCGGTGGGCCTCTACGGGGTGATGGCGTTCGGGGTCAGCCGGCGGTCCCACGAGGTGGGGATCCGGATGGCCCTGGGGGCCCGGGGCGGGGACGTGGTGCGCATGGTGGTGCGGCAGGGGCTGTGGCAGGTCGGATTCGGCCTCACCCTCGGCCTGGCCCTCGCGCTTGTCATCGGCCGTGGCCTGCGCCTCGTCCTCTTCGACGTGGAGCCCCAGGATCCGGCAGTGTTCTCCGGGATCGCCCTCCTCCTCCTGAGCACGGGGCTCCTGGCGTCCCTCCTGCCGGCCAGCAGGGCCACCCGGGTCGATCCCGTGGACGCGCTCCGCGCCGAGTAGGCCGCCCGGGTCCTCCATCCCGGTGGGGTCCCTGGATTCTCGGTGGTCTCCTTTCTACCTTTTCGTGCTGTGGCACGTCCGCCGTGCTTCCGTGTACGGCGCGACTCGCCCGGGGCCGTGCCCCGGCGCGGACCATATCCAGACGCGATCGAACCGGCACCTTTCGAAAGGACACAGAGATGATGCGAATTTCCGCACTCGGCACGGCGTTGCTCTTCGCACTGGCGAGCGCCGCCTGCGGCGGTGGCGAGTCGGGCGGCGAGGCCGCGTCCCAGGGCGAGGCGGCCGAGGCCGTCCCCGCCCAGGCCCAGGCCGGCGAGGCCTCAGGCGCCGTGACGATGCCCGACTGGTTCCAGTACGACGAGGCGAACAACACCGTGACCCTCGACATCACCGCCGGGACCACGTCGGGCAACAACCACTGGAACTACAACGGATACTTCGGCGGCGAGGGCGAGATCTTCGTGCCCGAGGGCGCCACGGTGACGATCAACTTCGTCAACGAGGACCCGAACATGGCCCATTCGGTCGGGGTGGACGGCCGCCGGAGCAGCTTCCCGGCCAACTTCAGCAACCCCAGCCCGGTCTTCGAGGGCGGGATCACGACGAATCCCACCTCGATGACCGACGGCACCATGCCGGGCGAGTCGGAGACGATCACCTTCACGGCCGCCGAGGCGGGGGAGTACTCCCTGGTCTGCTACGTTCCGGGCCACGCCGCCGTGGGGATGTATCTCCACTTCACGGTCACCACCGACGGAGAGGTCGGCTTCAGGGAGTGACGTCGGCCGGACGGCCCGGGGGCGCTCCGCCCCCCGGTCGATGCGATCGTCCCCGGCGCCCCGGGTCCCCCCGTCCTCGGGAGGGATTCGGGGCGCCGCCTGGTGGAGGGAATGCCCTCAGGCTCCCTGACGCCCCTCCTCCCCCGTCGGTGGCCGGTAGGGCGCGCGCAGGTGGACGGGCGCTTCTTCTCGCGCGCGCATGCGCAGGTTCAGCATCTCCACGAAGAGGGAGAAGCCCATGGCGAAGTAGATGTAGCCCTTGGGGATGTGGTGATCGAGGCCCTCGGCGACCAGCGACATCCCGATGAGGAGGAGGAAGGAGAGGGCCAGCATCTTCACCGTTGGATGCTCGCCTACGAAGGCGCTCACCGACGGGGCCGAGATCATCATGACCCCCACGGCCACGACGATCGCGATCACCATCACCGGCACGTCCTCGGCCATGCCCACGGCGGTGATCACCGAGTCCACCGAGAACACCAGGTCCAGGAGCAGGATCTGGACGATGACGCCGGAGAGGGTGGTGCCCCACTTTCGGACGCCCGCTTTCTCCACGTGTCCCTCCTCGCCCTCGAGCTTGTCGTGGATCTCCACGGTGGCTTTGGCCAGGAGGAAGAGCCCGCCGCCGATCAGGATCAGGTCCTTGCCCGAGAGCTCGTTCCCCAGGACGGCGAAGAGGGGCGCGGTCAGACGCATGATCCACGCGATCGCCAGGAGGAGGGCGATCCGCGAGCCCATGGCGACGCCCAGGCCGATCCGGATCGCCTTGGGTCGCTCGTCCTCCGGGAGCTTCCCGGAGAGGACCGAGATGAAGACGATGTTGTCGATCCCCAGGACGATCTCCAGGAGGGTGAGGGTCGCCAGGGCGATCCAGGCCTCGGGGTTCGTGGTCCAGTCGATCCATTCCATCCATTCCATGGAGGGATGCGTCCTCGCTCGAGGGTCGGGAGCGGCGCTCGGGGCGGCCCGGAAAGTAGGATGGCCCGCATTCCCGTCCAACCCTCGGGCCGCCCACACGGTGGGGGCGCCCGGAGTCCGCCGTGGGGCCGCCCCGGCCCCGGCGCCGGGCCGTTCCGGACCCGATCCCTCCTTTTCGGGAGGAGTGACGCGGCGGGCGCCGATCCCTATCTTCGGGGCCGTTCGC
>JABAHQ010002470.1_pt1 | contig 11189 bp, 15 predicted proteins | sample 7062091 | NCBI WGS metagenome assembly JABAHQ01 (sample SAMN14534359, study PRJNA622989) | marine sediment metagenome | biome: marine biome [ENVO:00000428]; feature: marine pelagic biome [ENVO:01000023]; material: deep marine sediment [ENVO:00002113] | place: India: Gulf of Kutch | collected...
TCGACAGGCCCAGGATGAGTATGGGCTCCAGGTGCCAAGCAAGTTGAAAAATCCGCCCTTCTTCCGCGCTTTCGAGGCGCTGGTCAACGTCTACGGCGCCCCACGCTACGGCGGGTTTGACCCGACGCTGATCTTCGCCTTTTTGTTTGTTTTGATATTCGGGATGATGTTCGGCGACGCCGGCCAGGGATTAGTCCTCTTCCTGGCTGGCCTGTGGCTGAGACTGCGGCCGCCGAAGCTTCTTTTGGGAATGCGAAATACGGGGACGATCCTTGCCGCCGTCGGCGCCTCGGCGACGGTCTTCGGCGTGTTGTACGGCAGCTTCTTCGGCTACGAGAACATCATCCCCGCCCTGTGGTTCCACCCGATGGAGCACATCAACCAGCTATTGATCTATGCGATCCTCCTCGGGGTAGGGGCGATACTCATTGGGGTCCTGGCCAATATAGTCTCCAAGTTGCTCCAGCGCCGGTATGTGGAGCTGGTCTTTGAACGGTCCGGGGTTCTGGGTTTGTGGTTTTACCTGGGGGCGCTGGCCACCTTCTACCTCTGGTCGCGGGGCGGGGAGCTGAACCTGGTCTTGGTCTTCCTCTTGATGTTCCTTCCCCTGCTTTTGATGCCCCTAGAACGCCCGCTGGCCAAGCGGCTGGCCCAACGCCACGGGGGAGGTGAAGAGGATGAAGGAGCCTTTACCATGCTGGTTAGTTCGGGGATGGATATCTTCGAGACGATCCTCGTCTACCTCAGCAATTCGATCTCCTTTGTCCGCGTGGCGGCCTTCGCCTTAAATCACATCGCCCTATCCATGGCCATCTTCCAGATGGGAGACATGATGCGGCAACTGCCCTTGGGAAACGCGATCTATCTGATAATCGTCGCCTGCGGCAACCTGATCATCCTCATCCTCGAGGGGGGAATCGTGGCCATCCAGACTTTGAGGCTGGAGTTCTACGAGTTCTTCTCCAAGTTCTTCCGGGAGGAGGGGACGGAATTTAAGCCCTTCAAATTCGAGTTTGCTGAGAGGAGGTAGGACGGTGAGAAAGGTCCTGTACGGTCTGTTGGGGTTCAACCTGTTGCTGCTCCTTGGCAGCCTCTTTATGATCGGCTTCTCCCTTGCGGTCTACCACCCGTGGGCTGTGGCCCAGGAGGCGGCTCCGGGCGGAGAGGAGGCGGCCCAAGCGCAGGGGAATATCGGGATAGGACTGGGCTTGTTAGCGGCGGCTCTGGCCACCGCGATGAGCTCCCTCGGCGCGGCCTGGGCCCTCTCCCGAGTGGGAGCGGCGGCCATGGGCTCGATCACCGAGAGGCCGGAGTTGTTCGGGCGCAGCCTCGTCTACGTCGGCCTGGCCGAGGGGATCGCCATCTACGGGATCATCATCTCGATCATGATCCTGGGAAAGCTATAATTATGGCGCGAGAAAAGATCTGCGTCATCGGCGGTGAGCGGACGGTCCTGGGCTTCAAGCTGCTGGGAATCACCGGGCAGGTTCCCCGGGATCAGGAGGAGCTGGTCGGGGCGTTGCGCCAACGCTACGGGGAGGAGGGAATGGCCCTGATCCTCCTGGATGAGGAGGTAGCAGAACTCGCCCGGGAGCCGGTGGAGGAGTTCAAGTCGCGCCGCGATTTCCCGCTCATTGTGGAGCTTCCCGGGCCGGAAGGGCCGGGCGAGCGCAAGGGGATCAAGGAGTTCATCGCCGGGGCGATCGGGATCAGGCTATGATGTCGGCGACGGAGGATATCAACCGTCTCACTCAGACGGTACGAGAACAAGCTCAGGCCCGAAGAGAGGAGATCCTCGACGCTGCCCGGGCCAAGGCAAGCGGAATTCAAAGCCGGGCGCAGGGCGAGGCCGCCGAGCGGGAGGAGGAGTTGTTCAATGCCGGCTCGGGCGAGGTCCAGCGGGCCCGGAAGCGGATCGTCTCCCAAGCCCAGCTCCGACTGCGGGGAGAGTACTCCCAGAAGCAGGCAAACATCCTCGAGGAGATCCTCGATGAGGTTCAGGAGCGCCTCCTGGCGCTGCGCGGCGGAGAGGATTACCTGAAATTGCTCTGGCGAATGACCAGCGAAGCGCTGCGGGGCGAGCAGGTCGAAGGCGAGGGGGTGAGGATCCACCTCAACCGGGAGGACCTCCAGGAGCACCGCGAGGAGTTGCTCCGCCTCCTGACCGACCAATTTGAGTTCCGCTCCCAGCAGATCGAGTTCCGCGAGGCCGAGCTGCGCGGCGGGGCGATCGTGGAGCTCCCCGATCGGCGGCTCCAGGTGGATAACTCGCTGGAACGGCTTCTTGCAGAGCTCCGACCTCGGGTGGAGGAGTTGGTCGGGAGACGGGTCTTTGCGGAGGGAGGGCCAAAGGAGGGAGATGATGGCTGAGGATCGAGCAGGGACCATTACCTACATCAACGGCCCGGTAGTCAAGGGGCGCGGGATGGCCGAGGCGAACGTGATGGAGCTGGTCTACGTCTCTGAGGAACGGCTCATCGGGGAGATCATCGCCCTGGAGGGCGAGAGCGCCACTATCCAGGTCTACGAGGAGACCACGGGCCTGCGGCCGGGGATGCCCATCTACCGCTCCGGTCAGCCGTTGTCCGTGGAGCTCGGCCCCGGCTTGGTTGGAAGGGTCTTCGACGGGATCGAGCGGCCGCTGGAGCTGATCCGGGAGGAGCAAGGGACGTTCATCGCCCGGGGGGTCCAGCTCGAGGCTCTCGATAAGGCGAAGAAGTGGCACTTCACCCCGCAGGTTGAGGTGGGCAGGGAAGTCGAGCCCGGAGACCTCGTCGGCACCATTGGGGAGACGGAGCTTATCCAGCATCGGATCGTCGTCCCTGAAGGGGTCTTCGGCCAGGTGACCTCCGTTGCTCCGGAGGGGGACTACCCTGTGGAGGAGGTCGTGGCGCGGATGGAGACAGGACGGGGTGAGCAGGAGCTGACCCTGCTCCAGCGCTGGCCGGTCCGCCGGGTCCACCCCTTGCGGGAGCGGCTCAAGCCGACCGTTCCGTTGATCACCGGCCAGCGGATCATCGATATCCTCTTCCCCGTGGCCAAGGGTGGAACGGCGGCCGTTCCCGGAGGTTTTGGAACGGGAAAGACGGTCCTCCAACACGCCCTGGCCAGTTGGGCGGACGCCGACCTGATCATCTTCATCGGCTGCGGCGAGCGGGGGAACGAGATGACCGACGTGCTCACCGAATTTCCGAAGCTGGAAGACCCTCATACCGGCCGCCCCCTGATGGAGCGGACGATCCTGATTGCCAACACCTCGAACATGCCGGTGACCGCGCGGGAGACCTCCATCTACACCGGGGTGACTATAGCGGAATACTTTAGAAATATGGGCTATGACGTGGCCCTGATGGCCGACTCCACCTCCCGGTGGGCCGAGGCGATGCGGGAGATCTCCGGAAGGATGGAGGAGATGCCGGTGGAGGAGGGTTTTCCCTCCCACCTGCCCGCCCGGCTGGCCGAGTTCTACGAACGGGCCGGTTACGGCCGGGTCGGTCGCGACCGCTTCGGTTCTATCAGCATAATCGGCGCGGTCTCCCCCCCGGGGGGCGACTTCACCGAGCCGGTGACCCAGAATACAAAGCGGTTTATCAGAACCTTTTGGGCACTGGACAAGCGCTTGGCCTTCGCCCGCCACTTCCCGGCGATCTCCTGGATCGAGACCTACAGCGAATACATCGAGGAGATGGCCCAGTGGTGGGAGAAGGAGAAGGGGGTCAACTGGCGGGAGCTGCGTCAGCGGGCATTGGCCATTCTTTCCCGGGAGAACGAGCTGCAAAAGATCGTTCAGATCATCGGACCCGATGCCCTCCCCGACGACCAGCGGTTGATCCTCCACGTGGCCGAGCTGATCAAGGAAGGCTTCCTGCAGCAGAATGCGATGGATGAGATCGACCGCTATTCCACCCCGGAAAAAGAGGTAAAGATGCTCCAGTTGTTGATGAAATACGAAGAAACGGCCCGGGAGCTGGTCCACCAGGGGCTGCCCGTCTATCGCATCCAGCAGATGAAGGTCAATCTAGGTCTTTTGGCCATGAAGCACGAGGTGCCCGATGATCAACTGGAGGAGCTGGATCGGATCGCGGAGGAGATGGCTCAAGAGTTCAGCGCGCTGGAACAGGAACTAGGAGCTGCCCTAAGAGCGAGGTGAGAGAATGGCCGTTAATGTGCAACGTCGCGTTTACCTTGGAATCAGCGAGGTCTCCGGACCGCTGATCTTTGTCCAGGGCGTCAAGGATGTGGGATACGGGGAGATCGCTGAGGTGGAGACTTNNCGCCGCGGGCGGGTCCTGATTATAGATGAAGATAAGGCCGCAATCCAGGTCTTCGAGGGGACGAGCGATTTCTCCTCCACTCATACGCGGGTCCGCTTCATCGGGAAGCCGTTGATGGTGAAGGTCTCCGAGGAGATGCTCGGGCGGGTCTTCGACGGAACAGGAAAGCCCCTCGACGGGAAGCCGGCGATGATTACGGGTAAAGAGCGGGACATCAACGGCGCGCCGATCAACCCGGTCAGCCGCATTTACCCGGAGAACTTTATCCAGACCGGCATCTCAGCGATCGACGGGATGAACACCCTCATCCGGGGACAAAAACTGCCCCTGTTCAGCAGCAGCGGCCTGCCTCACAGCCGCCTGGCGGCCCAGATCGTGCGCCAGGCGACCATCCCCGGCGAGGAGTCGGAATTTGTGATCGTATTCGCCGCGATGGGGGTGAAACACGATGAGGCGGCCTACTTCGAGGAGAGCTTCCGGGAGTCCGGGGCCTTGGAAAACGTAGTGATGTTGCTGAACCTGGCCGACGACCCCTCGATCGAGCGGACGATCACCCCCCGGGTCGCCCTTACGGTGGCCGAGCATCTGGCCTTCGACCGGGAGAAGCACGTCCTGGCCATCTTGACCGACATGACCAACTACAGCGAGGCGTTGCGCGAGGTGGCCACCGCTCGGGGGGACGTCCCCACGCGCAAGGGCTATCCCGGCTATTTGTACAGCGACCTGGCCTCGATCTACGAGCGGACCGGCCGGATCAAGGGCTCGGCAGGTTCGATCACCCAGATCCCGATTGTGACCATGCCCAACAATGACATGACCCACCCGGTTCCGGATCTGACCGGCTACATCACCGAGGGGCAGATCGTCCTCGATCCCTCGTTGGACAAGGAGGGAATCTATCCCCCGATCGCCGTGTTGCCCTCGTTGTCCCGGCTGATGAAGGATGGAATCGGCGAAGGATTTACCCGGGAGGACCATCCCAACCTCTCCAACCAACTCTACGGGAGCTACTCCCGCGTCCAGCAGATCCGCGACATCGCCTCGATCATCGGGGAGGAGGAGCTGTCGGACGTGGACAAGCGCTATCTGGAGTTCGGGGAAGGCTTCGAGCGGAATTTCTTGAGTCAGGGCGAGGCCAACCGCACGATCGCAGAGACGCTGGACCTCGGATGGAAGACCCTCGGGAGCCTCCCCCGGGAGGAGCTGAACCGGTTGAAGCGGGAGCAGATCGAACGCTACTACAAAGCGCGTTGACGCGTTGGCGCGTCAGTGCGTTAGTGCGTTAATAAACGGATGAAGGAGTAGGTAATGCCTTTATTGGACGTCCCCCCGACGAAGTCAAACCTCCTCGAGCTGAAGGATCGCCTGGGGAAGGCCCGCACCGGCTTCAATCTGTTGGAGGAGAAGCGGGAGGTTCTGGTCAGCGAGCTGTTGGCGATCATCGACGATGCGGAATACCTGCGCCGCGAGGCCGACGAGCGGCTCGCTTCCGCCTTCCAGGCCCTGCGAGAGGCGGTGGTGGAATTAGGGCGGGATCAGGTGGAGCGTGCCGCGCTCGCCTGCGGTGCCAAGGCCCGGATCAAGACCAGGGAGCGCTCGATCATGGGCGTGCTCGTCCCCCTGGTAGAGCGGGAGCTCGGCGAGCTGGAGCTCCAATACGGGTTGTTGGGCACCTCGGCCAAGCTGGACGAGGCGGTGGGGCAATTTCACCAGGTGTTGGAGCTGATCCTTCGCCTGGCGGAGACGGAGACCACCGCCTGGCGGCTGGCCGTGGAGCTGCGCAAGACCCAGCGGCGGGTCAACGCCCTGGAGAACAACTTCATCCCCCAGTATGAGCAAACCATCCGCTATATCGAGTCGAAGTTGGCCGAGGACGAGCGGGAGTCGATCTTCCAGATGAAGCGGCTCAAAGCCCGCCGGGAGAGGGAGGGTTAATTTGGCTGGTAGCTGTTGGCTCTTAGCTGACAGCCGCTGACTAATAGCAGGAGGCAGAATGGAAGGAATATTTAAGCGAGTCCTCGTTCCCATCGACGGCTCGAGCTACTCCATCGAGGCGGGAAGGTTCGGGATCAGGCTCGCCAAAAGCTATGATCTGGAGCTTGTAGCGCTGCACGTGATCGATGAGGCGGCCCTGGAACAGCTTGCCCGGCTCGGCCGGCGGGAGCAGCGGGAACTCCGCGGTGAGCTGCGCCGTATGGGAGAGAACTATTTGAACCATCTGGCGGAACTGGCCGGGCGGGAGGGAGTAAAATTGCAGAAGCTGCTGGAAGAGGGAACTCCACACCGGGCCATCGTGGAGGCCGCGGAGCGAGAAAGGATCGATCTGATCCTGATCGGGAAGGTCGGGCGCCGCGGGCCACGGCGGATCCTGATCGGCTCGGTCACCGAGCGGGTGCTCGCCGCCGCCAAGTGCCCCGTCCTGGTGATGCGGGCGGATTAGTCAATTCTGCGACCCAAGCTGATTTTGACGGCACCCGCGTCCGGGGTTAGAATAAAATAGGAATGCCGGCCAATCTCACCCCACAGTATCGGGAAGCGGAAGCCCGTTACCGGGCGGCCAAGACCGATGGGGAGCGCCTGGAAGCTCTCCATCAGATGCTCTCCACCATTCCCAAGCACAAGGGGACGGAGAAGCTCCAGGCCGAAATTAAAAGGAAGATCGCCCAACTCCGCTCCGCCCCAAAGAAGCCCGGTCCCGGCAGGGCCTCGCCAGAGATCATCGAACGCCAGGGGGCCGGACAGGTCGTCCTAGCAGGGCTTCCCAACGCCGGCAAGTCGTCCCTGGTTAGCAAATTGACCAATGCCCGGCCTGAAGTGGCCGACTATCCCTTCTCCACCTTGAGGGCGGTGCCGGGAATGATGGAATTCGAGGACATCCAGATCCAGTTGATCGACCTTCCGCCGCTCTCCCGCGAGTATACCGAACCGTTCGTCTACCCCCAGATCCGGTACGGCGACCTGGTCCTGGCCGTCTTAGATCTGGGAACGGAGGACCCAGAAGATGGCCTGTTAGAGTTGTTCGAGCTCTTGGAAGAGGGGAAAATTCGCCTGGGCCAGGGGGCAGACGAGGAGCTCAATTCAGGAATCGCCGTCAAACAGGGGCTGATCTGCGGGACGAAGCTCGACCTCTCCAGGGCAGGGGAGAAACTGGCAGCAATCAAGCAGGACTATACACTTCCCATCGTCGCTATCTCCGCCGAACGCGGTGAAGGCCTGGAGGAGTTTAAGCGGGTGTTGTTCGAGGCTCTCAGGGTCATCCGTGTCTACACCAAAGAGCCGGGGAAGAAGGCCGACCTGGACAAGCCCTATATCCTTTGCCAGGGCAGCACGGTCCTCGACGCCGCCCGGGCGATCCACCAGGACTTCGCCCAGAAACTGCGCTACGCCCAGCTGTGGGGCTCGGGGAAGTTCGCCGGCCAGCGGGTCCCCCGGGAGCACCCCCTCCAGGACGGGGACATCGTGGAGATCCACATCTGATCATCTTCCTGAGCTGATCTCTCAGCCGGGGGGGTGTCGGTCAAAGGCTATTTCTGCCCTGCGGATAGCAAGTATCAGTGGACGATTCAGCTCGAGAGCCTCCACAGTGGCCCGGCCAATTTCGGTCACTCCTACCAGGACCACAACTTGCGCCCAGCGGAAGTGTTCTTCCCAGCGATCCTGACGGGGATTGAACAGGCGAACCAGCTTGCCCGTCTGGGGATCAGGAACTTCTTGGCGGGCTCCCTTGTGCAAAGAGCAGGATACGCAGGCCAAGGCTAGATTGTCGAGTTCAGTCCGCCCTCCACGCGCCCGAGGGATCACATGATCGATATGAAAGGTGGCCTCTTGACCGGCTTGGGAGAGTTTGCAATATTCGCAGCGGTTTCCTGCTCGCTCGATGACCTGCTGGCGCAGGTCCGCGGGGATCGGGTCACTGCCCATCCTGGCGGTCGCCCTGGGCAGCCTGCTGAGCCTTTAACTTAAGTAGGGACAGTAATTCAGCGAGATTGACTAAACCCTCGGCCTCCCGTCGCTCTTGCTCGCTGAGAGGCCCCTCACGATCTTGCTTGTCTAGGAGTGCTTGCAAGCGGTCATCCAACGCACGAGGCAGCTTAAAGCGACTCAAATCCTCGGGCAGATCCAACTGAATTAAGACCGACTCGGCCACAATAATTCTCCTTTCGGGCCGCCTTCTATTCAGCTCCGAGGTCGCTATCTCCGATCCTCTTGCCAGCGCGACTTGATTTATTATAGCCTTCTCTGATGAAAGCGTCAAAACTGGGCGTCGAGCTTCGCAAGGCGATGAAGTTCAAGATGACATCGTCGAGACCCATATCTGATCGGCGCTGAGTAGGGCTTTGAGCCTAATGTTTCATGAAAGGAGTGAGAAGGGATGAAGAGGTCGGTGGTAATTGCCGCCCTGCTCGTCTTCGGCCTCGCCTCGCCGGTCCTGGCTCAATCTGTTGGGCTTGGTGCCAAGATCAGCTCAGAGCTGGCACCTGCGGTCTTCTCTGAATGGTATCTCTCCCCAAACTTCTCTCTGGGTCTATCTCTGGGAGTTCAGAGCGCCGCAGTCACTATTGAAGCTATAGGTAAGTTCTACTCTCCCGACTACCTGAGCGCCCTGGCCTTCTACGGCGGGGGAGGAAGTCGCCTGGTGGCTGCCGAAGGCTCCTTGGAGCCGTTTGTCCTGCTTCTCCTAGGGATGAAGCTGAGCCCAGGCTTCAGCCTCAGCCTGCTAGGAGAGCTGGAACTGGTGAGCCCCCTGTATGACCTGCGCAGATTCGAGCTGGAGGTGTGGCTAGGCTTGGAGGCGCGGTTCCGGTTATGAAAATCCCTCGAACAGTTTTTCTTCAACGTACCGTTTAGCGTTTAGCGAGGGCACTGGTATCTAGGTATATCTTGACCATCGGCCTTCCCTGACATCTCTGATGACCGAGGAGGTGGAGATGCCTCTGACAAGGGGCCTGGTTGTAGAGGGCGGCTCGAAGTCGATGTCGTATTCCGCTATGAAAGCTTCGATGAACTGATTGAAGGGCGCCTTATAGCTGCCGATTTCCCGCAGCAGGGCCTCAAACACCTTGACTGCTGCCTTCTGAGTCATGAGAATCACCACTCTACTATTAGCACACAAGCTTAAAAAGGCCAACAGCCGCACTGTGGTCCCAAAGTGGCCGCTCAATTTCCCCTTTCTCGCTCAATCTTCTTGGCTTTATCAACGGCTTCCCTGAACTTAACCGTGGTAATCCATAACCCCCTATCCCGCATTCCTTCCAGCAACCCCCCATACTCCTCTGCATCCTTTAGCAGACCTGCTGCTAGTGCATCATGCAATATCTCTGATACCCACTTTGTCTTTATCCCCAGCTTCTTCGCTTCATCCATAGCACCCCTATCATTGACCAAGAGAAAATCAGCATTCAGCTCCTTTGATAGGGCAATCGAAAAGGATTCGCCCCTTCCCAAGCTGATACTGAGCTCGGCAACTAATTCCAAGAATTGGGCTTCTTTGGGGTCCTGGACAACAAGCCAGCCGTGCTCCCTCGCTTCCTGGATCCTTGGCACATCGCTCGGGATTTCAGCCCATCCTTCATCAATAGGCTTCATCAGGTCCAGCCAGACCTCCTGCGGGATATAAATCTGTTGATAAAGCTCCCTTAGGAAATGAAGTTTGTTGGCCTTCCCCAGATGAATGAGGGGCGTGGAGTTGGAGACGACAATCACAACTCTCACCTAGACATGTATGGGTATCTTGGCCTTGCCTCGAATCTCATCGAATTCCCTCACTGAAAGGGAAGCCATCTCCGAGGCTTTCCCCAGGGAAACCCTCCCCTCCATGTACACTTCCAGAGCGACCTGCACTCGTTCAGGGAGAGAATCGAGATAATCCCAATCTATAGGCTCAGCTAAATCCTCTTCCTTAAACCAATACTTCCCTTCCCTAAGCTTCTGAGAGTGAAGCATCATCAACACCTCCACAACTACATATAAATATTACCACACAGGCTTTAAGAAGGCCACCGGGTGAGCGTGGTCGCTCTACGGCTGCCAAGAACATTGCGAGAATATCCCTGCTGGTTCTCCACAAGGTATTCCTTGATATCAAATCGGCCACCACAAGCAGGGGCGCAGCCTGGAGGCGAGGTTCACGTTCTGAACAGCAATTATTCGCTTTTGCCGGCAGAGACAAACTTCCCCCGAAGCCAGCTAATATCGATCTTCTCTNNGATATAGAGTTTATATTTGGCGTTGAGTTTAGGAGGTTGGAGTACTGGTATCTCTGAAAAAGGCGAACCTATCGTGAGGTAGGGGCGCAAAGTCACAGGTCCCGCCAGGGACGGCTGGGTTGCCAGAGGTAGATCACGCCGACAGATCGGGAAGGGTGGAGGGGTTAATTTGTGAGGTCAGCCAATAACTCATCGCAACCCATCATGCCCTGGAAAACTGAAACCAATCACCGTCAGCGTCATTGCGCCCATCGCCCTCGGAGCCGCTGCCTAACATCGTCCTTCGGCAGGGAGGTGAGGTATCAGTGAGCAATTCCAGACTTTGGGGTAAAACCTCGCCGATCTTCCTCACTGGAATTCCCTTCGCAGCGCTATCATTCTGTACAAGCCAGGCTTTTGCTTATGATCGCCAAGCAGCAGAAATTATGCTGACACTTGGTGGAACGCCGGTGAGAAGCGAAAATTCCTTGACGTTAGAGTCAAGATGTGCTATAGTTTAAATAGAAGGGATAAAAGTATGAGAGAGTGGATGTTGCGATGAATAGGAGCGTATTCCTGAAAGCCATTCTGGTTTCTCTACTGACTAGCCTTATTTTCTTGTCAATGGTTGCCGCCAGCCTCACTAACCAGCTAGGACGTGCGCCCGTAAACCCTGGGTTCATAGCCTATATAGAAGCAATACAAGCTGGAGAGCCAAGGCCCATTCTTA
>JABAHQ010001795.1_pt2 | contig 11185 bp, 18 predicted proteins | sample 7062091 | NCBI WGS metagenome assembly JABAHQ01 (sample SAMN14534359, study PRJNA622989) | marine sediment metagenome | biome: marine biome [ENVO:00000428]; feature: marine pelagic biome [ENVO:01000023]; material: deep marine sediment [ENVO:00002113] | place: India: Gulf of Kutch | collected...
ATATTCCCAGTTTTTTTATTAGAGTCGTTAGGACCAAATCTGAGTATTTTTCCTACTACTTGTGTAACTTCTCCACATTCTTCCGCAAGACAGGCCATTAGATGTTTTACTTTTTCTGTTTTATTCATTTTTTCTCCTTATTTTACTATTAATTCAAAGTAAGTATATAGTAGTATTAATCCTATTACTATTATGTAACTAACTACACCCATTATCTTTTTTAACATTTTAAGCTCCTTTATACTCTCAAAGTAAGTACTAATTGTTATTTGTCAAGTAGACTCTAATAATATTATAGTATAATAGTCTAGTTTTGTTAAGTAGTATCATCATGGTCGTTCTGTTTTTTGATTTCCCGATATATTTTTAAGTGTGGTAATTCTAGAATTAAGTTTTTATAATTTACTAGACTATTGTGATGCTGATATACTGATATTACAATGTTATAGTACTATAAAGTTCTAGTACTACTTTGTTCTAGTACTACTAAGATTTTTACTACTACTGGTGGCCGGGGAGGTTATCATGGTCGAAAGTTCAAAAGTTGGTCAATATATAGCCTGTGGCACCCTATATATGATATAGAGGGATATTTACCTCTTAATTATTATAGCCCCACCCTTTCTTACAAGTGGGGTTCACTTATTTTACAAGTGATATTTCTATAAACCTTATACATAGGAGATGTTATGACTCTTGGAAGTGATGCTGAGCTTCTCGTATACCTATGGGCGATAATCTTTGGCGTTGTTTTGTCAATCATTATTAATTCAATAACCTCTAAGAGAAGGAGGCGGTAGCTGTGGAATTTCTAATAATATTAATCATTAGCATAATATTCTGTGGTCTTGATTCACATTTCAATAGAGACCACAGTATGGATCGTAAAGAACAATCAATCTTTAGACCTAAAGGAGGAAGTAACCATGAAGAGAGTAAGCGTAGTTAAATACAAAGGACAGTACTTCGTATGGTATCGGACTAACAAAGCTGGTAAGGCTCAGCTTATAGATGCTGAAGGTAAGAAGTACACAGGCACACCACATGCTAAGTCTATCAAGGACAGTGTGGTGAAGTTGATTGATTGTAAACAGTTTAACAATGGTTCTTACTTTAAGACCAAGATTGGTGTGTTCTCATGTCAGACAGGTAATCGTATCCTTGATGAGGGCATACTCAAATTGTTCAGGTAAAGGAGGTGACATCTAAGGGTAGGGAGACTAGTTCTCTCTACCCCGTTTTTTTGAGAGTAATGATGCTCTTAACCTGCCGGTGGTATACTGGTAACCTTTTATTTGGAGGATATAATATGTCCCTTNNCTTGGGGTCACTGCTCTTGTTAACCTTTGGAATGCGTCTAGGCCAGGCAATAAAGGCATTAAGATTATGGTTAAGGTTCATTGCCCTGAGTGTGGTCGTCTTATAGAACCGGATGAAGAACTGGAACTTGGCATTATGTGTAATCAATGCTATAATACAAAACGTATATAAAGGAGGTGATATTAATGTTTGTACTTAAACCAGAGTCAATAGATGAATTGATGCCAATGCTTAAACTTCTTGAGGTGTATGATGTTATGGTTAAAGAGATTAAGCCAGGGCTGTATGGTGTTCTTAGTGTTGAACACTATGAGGAAGACTATACTTTAGCAGAGATGGCTGCTATGGGTAACTTTGTACAGAAAGCTCACCGTGTATGTGATGTATGTATTAAGAAAGGTGAGAAATCATGTGGACATTTAANNGTGGACATTTAACTTTTACGGAGGCTAATTAATTATGAAATGTATGAAATGTAAATCAAAAATGGAAGTACAGGATATTGGTGCTATGGGTAACACAGGAGCATTCTGTAGTGTGTGTGCTGTTGAGGCAGAGCTTAAAGAGATTGAACTTAAAGAAGCATATATAATTGAATACGGTTCTGCTCCTACAGGTCATATGGAAAGGTACTACAAAATGATTGCGTGGGGTGTAGACCCTGCGTTTGGACAGTCTGCTTTCTTGAATAACTTTCATGATGTGTGTAGGACTATCGCACCACTTACTGTAGGTGGAGTAGCACAGTGTGTTGTGTGTAAGAAACCTTTTGATGGTGATAACTACACTTGGGCAGAAGATATTCTTGCTAATATACACAGGCAGGCTGACTATGCTGGTACTGACTCGTTAACTGAACAGGAACAGACTTTGCTTGAAGCTCATATCTGTTCTGAAGAATGTTATTACAATATACCATAAAGGAGGTGACAACTATGTATGATGAATGCTATGACGTGGATCCTATTGTTTATGAAGAAGCAGTTCGTAGAAACACTGATGACCCATGTACTGGGGATGACATATTCAAAAACCCTTTTGATGAGTATGATGGGGTTGATGAGTTAGACTTTGATGAGTTCTAGTTATGGGTAAAAATAGCCGGAAATCTAAAAGTCAACGATCTAAGGCAGCTCGTAATTACGAGAAAGCGGTTAAGGGTGTCGTTACTGGTAAGCGGCACCCGTCGCATATAAATATTAAAAACTATATAAGGAGGTAATTATGGAAAAAGTTGATTATTTAAAAATAGTAAGAAGGCCATTGGTTGTGCCTCCTATTGGAGAACATCCATGGCAAATGCATATGTATTGTTTGGATGAAAATAAAAACAAGTGGTCTGTTATCCTTACAGGTGACTTAGTAAAAACAATATACAGAAAATGTAAACAGGGAGTCACTCTTAGATGTAAGGGTGAGCATAAAGGTGTTTTAGAAGAAATGAAAATGAAACTTTTTACTGCTACATCTTTAAATATACACAAAGGAGGTGATTAAGTGGATTGTGAGTCAACATGTAAAGGTTATAAAAAACTTGGTTTAACAGCATGCGAAGGTTGTTCTGGTATTGATAAAAGAAAATCTGTTGAACACTTACAATATAAGGAGAGTATGGAATGGCTGATAAATGTGTCAGAAGACGAACTACTACATTATCAAACAGACTAGGTTCTTTCGCAGTCATCTTGGGTACATATCTAGATGACAACACTGGAGAATACTATGATGATATAATTCAAACCGGAACAGCTAGCAGTCCAAGGAAAGCAGCAGAAGAAGCTTTTACTTGGGCAGAATCAGAAAACATAGAATGTGATTGTTTACCAGATCAAGAAAGTGAGGAGATTTAATGTTATTATATACGTCACAGTACCACTATATTGATAAAGAAGGAGCTCTTGATATTACTATGAAGTGTAAACCTCATAGTTTAGGTGTACATTTCCAACCTAATTCATGGGACTTAGTTAAAGGATTTAAAAGTGGTAAGTATACTGCTGCTCAGTATACTGAATTGTACCTTAAAAAACTAGAGTATGTACTTAAGTTTAATTCTAGGCCGTTTCTAGATCTGTTGTTTCAACCAAGGGTAGTCCTGGTCTGCTTTTGTAATCCAACTGATTTCTGCCACAGGTTTCTCCTTAAAGACTTTATCATCAAACACTATGGTGATTTTGTATCTTATGAAGGGGAAATACTTAGAAATGGCACTACAGTACCACACAACTAACACTTTAAACGCCAGGGCTTATATGCCCTGGTAAGGAGGATAAATATGATAGAATCTAAAGTTATTAAATCTGATGTACATCTACCATTTATGTTGGCAGGCAATGCTTTATTTAAAGTATATAGTAGTAGAACTAATACTAGTGTAATATACCAAATAACCTCATCCAAAGATACGGACTTGTGGTTTGTATCTGTACAGTATGAGTATAACAACACTGCTGATGTATTCAATACGATTAAGTTTGCTTATATTGGAACTATCACAGGAAGACTTAACTTTAAACACACAAAAGGAAGTAAAGTGGCATCAACAAGTAAAACATTCAAAGGTTTTGCTTGGTTATGGGAATGTGTAACTTCTAACAAACTACCTGACTTCATACATATATCCCATATGACAAGGTGTGCTAAATGTGGACGTAGACTTAAAACACCTGAGTCTATAGCAAGAGGGTTTGGTCCTTCTTGTTGGAAGTCTGTATCAAAGAAAGTAAAAGATCTAACTACTAAACTAAAGGAGGCTTAAAATGGCAGTTTGTTTTACAGGACATAGAACACTTAACTATAAGTACATAGACACTGACGTATGGCCTAATCTAACAGAGCCATGGCTTTATGTATGGGAACCTCTTACTAGGATCATAGCTCAGCTCTCGTATAAAGGACATACTACCTTTATTAGCGGCGGGGCTCTTGGTTTTGATATGCTTGCTGCTCTTGGTGTTATAGCCTTGAAGAGGACTGGTATGTCACTTAAGCTTACTATAGCTTTGCCATTTGATGGGCACAATAGTAACTGGAAGTCTAAGAGCTCAGTGTCTCTTATGAATGGAATACTTACAGCAGCTGATAATATTGTATACGTCAGCTCACCACCTTATGCGGCATGGAAGATGCAGGTTAGAAACCAATGGATGGTAGATAATTCCACTGAACATGTAGCTCTACATAAGCCAGGATCCAGTGGAGGCACTCTTAATTGTATCAACTCTATCCTCAAGACCAGGCATACGCTTTATGTAATCAACGCTGATACTTATCAGATAGAGAAAAGAGAATGGTCTACAGGTAATAACTCTTATGTAATAACCCAAATACCACCAGGAGGAATGATATGAAAAACATAACCGCAGCACAGCTGTACTATGTGACTAATATATACCCAGAAGATGTAACACATGAAGAAGCTATAGGCGTTTATAATGAACGCATAACTGAAGAAAGTGATAAATCTCACTGGGAAGCAGCAGCAAAGGCTATAACTAAACTGGTAATTAATGATAGTGAAGAATCACATAACTTCTCGCTCACCAAATACACTTTGCCTGAAGGAAGAACTATAACTTCTTATGAGTTTAATAGTTTTCTGGAAGAAGCACAGAAAGAGAGCACAAAACCTACTGATGTAGCAAAGTATATGATGGATAAATTAGATGTTTCTTATTCTGAGTATACTCTGTTAGTACAGGCATTTAAATAACAAACTTATACAAACAAAGGAGATTAAAATGACTATTAAAAGATTTTGTAATGAATGTGGTGTAGAGATGAAAAATACTAATACACAACCTGCTCAGAGGCCTACTACTTTTGGTGAAATGAAAGAAGGACATGCTATAGCAAGTGCTAATATCAACTCTAGAGAATACTACTCTATAGAGATAAAGATTAATACGGTTAGTCAACCAGTTCCTGCTACCACTCCTATGACATTTTTCTCTGAGCCAGTAACAGGACCACCTGATCTGTGTAATGCGTGCCTTAAAAAGATACTAATGAGGTCCCTTGATGGCCTGGGCGTAAAGTTTCAGACTATGGAGTATACTTTGCCTAGAAGGAAAGAACCTATACTCAAGGATAACTTCATAGATGTACATCAAAAGAATGAACACGCTATGAATAAAGGATTTTATGATTTGGGGTCCATACTAAGAATACTGGATATAAGCGTGTCTGAATACAATGAACTGGTAAAAGTGTTTAAATTTGGAACACCTATACCAATATCACCACTTCAGGCTTAATAGTTTAGGGTAGGGGGATTCTTTCTCTCTACCCCGTTTTTTTGAGGGGTTCCATGGTGGGACCTCTCTACAGGGGTGTATCGAGGTGCGCCAAAGACTTGCACGGCCTCAGGCCGTGAGTTATCTCCAACCCGATCTTTGGGGGAGAAGCCAGCATCACGATACAATTCATCTTCCCACAGTTACAACCAGTTCAGGGCTTTAGGGCTTTGGGCTTTCCGGCTACCGCCTTTTGAGCCTGGCAGGACCAGGGCTCAGGGCTAAGGGCTATTGGGCTAAGGGCTATTGGGCTTTCTCGCTACCGCTCGCTGGGGCCCTAGGACTAGGGCAATAGGACTGGTGAGTAATCACGAGAGGAGGTAAAACCACGTTAGATGTAATGTTCGTAGGTTTTGTTATTGGCGTTACGGGTTGGTCCATCCGTAACAAATCATTAGTTAAACATATTATTTCAAACAAGGAGGATTCTATGGGTACACCAGAAGAGTCACAGGCTACTGAAGTCACAACTGAAACAACAGAAACAACGGAAACAACTGAAGTAGCTACAGAAAACGCAGCACAGGAAGCACAGGTCGAAGCTTCTCCATTCATCACATTGCCTCAGAGTGGTATTGTGATAGTCGGTGCTAACTTGGTTAGTTCTAGACTGGTAGAAATGATTGAGATCATTCATCAGCAGTTGGCTCCAAACGACATTCATTGTATTACAGTCAGAGAGGATAAGCTGCCTCTTGACGAAAAAGGACAGTCCTGCTTCGGCAAAGTTTATGTTGATGCTGGAGCTCTTGTGATTAATGTAGATGCTCACAGAGATGAAGTTATGGAAAACCTGGAAACAGGTATGAAAGCCAGCTTCAGAGCACTGTACTGGTATACAACACTTACTACTATAGCACATGAAATTTACCATGCGAAACGCTTCCTGTCGGCCACCTCCAATGAGCAGATGGAATTACTCGGTACTGAAGAACATGATGAAGAAACCGAGGCTTTCGTTAAAACATTCCTGGAAACACTGGCAAAAGAAGGATTCAATATTGAACCTCCTCGTATTGATGAATGTCCGGTTACATCCAGAGAATATCAGGCTTTGATCAACCTGGTTAAACAGGAAGGTCAGAAAAATGTCGATCCATGGGTAGCAGATCAGATTGAGTGGATGGACGAAAACACCATGTTTGTTGACGATTCCGGATCTAAGTATCTTACTTTCAAATCATTGCTCCGGTCGTGGAGCAGTACACCGGATGATCCAGCATGGGAAACAGAAAAAGCGGAAGAAATCGCTAAAACAACACCTGCCACTGCTTCGGCTCCATCCGCAGCAGATGATTCAGCATTACAGAACATAATTGATGCTGATCACAATCTCGAAACATCAGGACCAGAAGCAGGACCAGCTCCAGGACAGAGTGGAGCACCTGAAATGCCAATGGAAATGATGGATGAAATGTCCATTCCTGATGATATGTACGACATGGGAGCACCTGGCATAGGTATGGGTGGTATGGGCGCAGATCCTTATGCTGCTCAGACTCAACCTACACCTCAACCAGCTCCTGTACCTGCCAGCCAGAATGTTTATGCTGGAGGATATGTCAATGGCGCACCAGCTGGAGCACCAGCACCAACACCCGCTCCGGACAACAATGCTGGTAATGTATATACACCTCCTGCCTATGTAAATAATGGAGGAACACCAGCACCTACCAACGGTGGTGGAGCAGCTAATCTATCAGCTGGTCCTGATCCAAGTAAAATACTCACACCTTTACAGATGCCGAGAGAACAGCAGAGACAGATTATTGAGATGGTATGTTCACGTCTGTTTGCTACTCTGTTTCAGAAATGTGGATGGGATAACCAGTTTATCGCACAGCAGATTCAGCAGGGACAGCAGAGCGGGGCTCCGGTAGATCAGTGGGTTCAGCAGCATTTCAGAAATCCTGAAGCTATACTACAGGAAGCTGTACGTATTGATGACATCCCGGGAGCAACAGAGTTATTTGTTGAATATGATACTGGAGACTATTCTACAGGTTCCGGTATTCAGACAAATATACCAACAGTCAACGGTATAAAAGGCTGTCTCACAAAGAAAATGAAACTGCCTATGTACAGCATCTGGCTCAATAAAGGTGGTATCAAAACACAATTTAAACTTATTCCGCAGAATTGTAACAGTATGTATCCTGGTCAGGGTCTCACAAAGACCGCAGAAGAAGCCAGATCCGGTAAAGCACTAATATGGATGTTTGAAGAAACTCCTGTTGGTCAGAAATCCAATCGCATACTGGTAATTGAAGCTCCTGTTGGACAGGGTATGCTTCCTCCGAGATGGTTATAGGCTTATGAAGTCATTGACTGGATATATAAAAAGTGTCAAGTCAAAGCTCACCATCATTAAGCTTGACAGTGGTGGTGAGTTTACTATTCCAACACGACTTGACCTATCAAGAGGTAATAAGGTTGAAGTAGACTATGATCATACTAAAAACAAGATTGTTAAAGTATGGAAAACTGGTACTAAACCTGAATCAGTAGAACCTTTCACCAATGACGACATTATAACCATTACTGATACTATAATATTAAATACTATTAACAAACATACACAATTAACACCAATCTCAATGAGTGAATTGGAATTCCTTGAATTAAGCCTTCCTCCTGAATTATGCGATGAGGACTCAGGGCTTACAGGGCTTTCCTCGCTACCGCTCGTTGAGAGGGGTTAAGGGCGCAGGGCTCTTGACTCTATTATTAATTTTACTGCCTTGACATAGGCAACCAATTTAAGGAGGTAAATATGTCTGGAAGTTCAACAGGTCACATCTCAGTAGGAATCTTTGGCGCAAGAGTATCACGTGAATTAATCTATGTTCCCGGTTATCAGAAACCTGGACAGCAGGCAGACGGTCAGGTCGAGACAAGACAGGCAAAAATATACATTCCTGTTGCGGTTAATGACCTCAGAGGTAAAACATCATTTCTTACTTTAACATGCTGGGGCGACAAAGCATCAGCTCTTCTGGCGCACTACTGCCGTAAAGGCAAAGAGATGCACTTCTATAACGCTGTGTTGAGTACCTACAAGTGGGCAGTTACCACTAAAGAAGGTCAGCCGGTTATGAACGCAGATGGCAGCCGCCTTGAAGAAGATCGTATGTCTATCACAGTCAGAGGATGGCTGTGGGGTGAAGACAGTAACGATATGAAAGCTCAGGATGAACAGAAAGCCATGATGGAAGTTCAGCAGGGACTCCGTGGTCCAAACTGGAAAGTTATGAATCATCCAGATCGTATCGCATGGCTCAATGCTGAGAAAGCAAAAGTAAATCAGGCTTATGTTCCTGGAAGTCCTACTTTCGGTCACGCTGTTGTATCAAAGAAAGCTCTTGCCAGAATGGGTGGAAATGCGTATGGCGGTGCTCCTATGAATCAGCCGGCAGCAGCAGGAATGTTCAATAATGGATCAATTGTATCTCCGAATGCCAGTACTCCAAATGTAAACGGAGTAACATATATGTCTCTTAAAGGACAGGGTATGACTGATGAGCAGATACTTGCTAATCCTATGTATGCTCCCCTCGTTACAGCACATTATCAGATGAGTGGTGGACAGCCTGTACCTCAGCCCGCAGCCCAGCCTATGAATGCTGGTTTTGCCGCGAATCAGGTATATAACAATGGCCAGCCGGTAGCAACTCCTCCGATAACAACTCCTCAGCCAGCAGCAGTTCCTGGAACAGGCGCAGGAGCAAACAGTTTCATGTAGTAACGCCTTTTATATAAACGCTAGGTAACTAGCACAAGTAAGATGTGGTGGTTGGTCCTTTGGGCTAACTACCACATTTTTTTCACCTTTAGGAGTTCCATATGTATACCCTACTTTTTTTGTTCCTTTTACTACTACTTTTCCTAACTCAGTCTTGTTTGGACCGTATCTATTTAGTGACAACCAAGGTTATTTGATATAATTAAAAATGCTGCTTATGGACCGGCGTTAAAAACTTACAAGTGAAAATTTTGGAGGTAATCAAATGAGTTTTCCATTAACAACACTAATAATATATAGTATAGTACTAATAGTATTAGTATTAATAGCTATACCTTTATTTAATACTAGGAATTTTACAGCAGATATTGATAGGACTTTACACTATGTATGTATAGGTATAGTACTAGCTTTACTTCTACTACTAATGTCGCCTATGTTATATAAAATACTACTAAGTGGACATGAGGTCTACACCACCTCTTATAAGCAATTCCCTTAATGCTTGAGCAGCATTATTTATATTTTTATTTTTCATATATGAATCTAGTATTGACAGTTCATCCTCTCCTAACCTAAATACGCATGATGTGGTATAATTTTTCTTCCCACGCACCTTATTTACGGCTTTTACTTCTTCCAGTTTGTCTTGTATACTCATTTATATCTCCTATAGTACTTATATATACAATATTGTATGTGTTGTTATGCATAACAGTTATGCATTAATGTTATGCATGCATATATTACGTGTTATGCATAGTTGTATTACTTGTTATGCATTACATGCATTACGTGCATGCATGTATTGTTATGCATAATTGTATATACAGTATAAGTTGTATGCGTTGTTATGCATTAATGTATTGTATCGTTATACAAAATATATGATATATACACGGTATACTATAATATAATAACAAAATAACCAATGTCAACGCTTCAAACCACTATTTTTTAACAAAATTCATTAATTTAACTCTATAAACCCCTAAAAAACAACAAAATCGAGCATTTAGGAGCAAATTATGGGAATTAAGCTGTCTCAGAGCCATAAAATCACTATTATATCACTAGTGCTAACTATAGTATATGGAGTACCATTAATACGATATATTATACATTTAGCCCTAGAGTCCTCGGGGTAAAGAAAATGAAAAGAGAAACCAAGCAAGCAATAAAAGAATATTATGCTAAAGTATTAGCAGATATAGTAGTAATAGGTATACTAGGACTACTATTATATATATTAACCTAAAACAAAGGAGAAAATCAATGACTTTATTAGGAGCAACCATCTTATTCGTATGTTTAACAGTAGCAATATCATATATAATTAATGTTATTGTGACATTAATACTTGTAGCAAGTGGTAAATTAACAAAAGTATATGGATCTCATATAATATTAGCAGGAGTATTCTCTGCTGCTTCAATTGTTTCTTATTTGTACTTTTGTTAGCATTCTGCTGGTACTATACTACTACTATTCTACTGCTATACTGCTACTAATTTGCTAGTACTTTGCTAGTACTTTACTACTAGTACTATGATAGTTTACTACTATTATCGATCGAAAAAATTTCGAATCGAAATCGAAAAAATTTCTTATCGAACATATTGTGTCGATCGACCNNAGAATTAAAGTAGTAGAATTAAAGTAGTAGTTTTATGGTAGTAGTAGTAAAGAATGATAGTAGCAGTAGTAGCAGTAGTAGTAGAGTGTGGTACTAGAGAATGGTAGCACTAGAAAACATAACAACTTAAACTGAAAGGAGCAGGTATGGTTACCACACTATTAATCATAGTAGTAGTAGTAGATTTAGCCA
>JABAHQ010002505.1_pt1 | contig 11183 bp, 12 predicted proteins | sample 7062091 | NCBI WGS metagenome assembly JABAHQ01 (sample SAMN14534359, study PRJNA622989) | marine sediment metagenome | biome: marine biome [ENVO:00000428]; feature: marine pelagic biome [ENVO:01000023]; material: deep marine sediment [ENVO:00002113] | place: India: Gulf of Kutch | collected...
GCGGGGACGAGCCCGCGGTCCTGTCCCGGAACGCTCCAGCGGCCAGCTTCGAGACCGGGGACACGCTGCCCTCCGCTCTCCAGGGGATCCCGATCGAGGCCGTCCAGGGGCGGACGGGACCGGGAGGGGAGACGTTCTACGTGGTCCAGCGCACGGCGGGGGGAGGCAGGCACCTCCACCGAGCGATCGGGAAGGAGACCTTCAACCTGGGGCTCCGTCTCCGGGCACCGGACCTGGCCCAGTACCCGTGCGTCTCATGCCACTCGAGCGAGGAGGTGACGGTGGGTGGCGCACGGGACACCACCCAGGTCCATCACGACATCAAGCCCGCCCACCCGATCGAGACGGGCGCCGACTGCTCGACCTGCCACTCCCAGACCGACGTGGCCCGTCTCCGGCTCGAGCCCGAGGGCACCGCCTCCCTCGATCACGCGTACCGTCTCTGCGCCCGCTGCCACCAGCCCCAGGTGACGTGGTGGGCGAACGGAGCCCACGGGAAGCGGCTGGTGGCCTGGCGTGGGCGCCGGGTCGTGACCAGCTGCACCGACTGTCACGACCCGCATCAGCCCGCGGCGGAGCAGCGGGTACCGTATCCGGGTCCGGAGATTCCCCGGACCCGCGGGCGGCGGCCATGAGCGGACCCCGCGAGGGACGGGAGCTCACCTTCGACGACGTCCTGCGCTACGTCGGGTCCCGGGAGATCCAGCGGGATCACGAGGAGGAGGCTGGTCCGGGTCCCCTCGGCGGGGCCTCGCCCGGCGCGCCGGGCCGCGGCGCGGTCCCCGGAGGCCCTCCCCGCTCCGGAGCGACGCCCCTCGCGCTCCGGGAGGCGGGCTGCGGGTCCGGCTCCTGCTCCTGCGGCGGGGGGGGAGACGGAGACGAGGTCGCCGGGCCGGACCCCTCCGAAGGCAGCGCGGCCGAGGGCGTGGCGGAGGCGGATCCCGCCTATCGGGCGCCCCACCCGCCGACCCCCGACGAGGTGCTCCCCGAGGGCGGGAACACGATCCTCGACAAGCCGGTGGACCGGCGCGGCGCCCTGGGGATGATCCTCGGGGCCCTGGCCGCCGGCACCCAGGCGGCCTCGGCCTGCTCGCCGGCCTCCCTGAGGAGCGAGGAGGAGCGGGAGGCCAAGCTCCTGGAGTGGGAGGAGTACTTCAAGGGCAACTTCCGCCTCATGACCGACGAGGAGAAGGCGGAGACGATCGCGCGTCTGGAGCGCCTGGCCGAGCTGCGCCAGGGCGTGGACGTGAGCATCCGGGGGGACGGACCGATCCCGGGAGTGGTCTACGGCTACGCGTTCAACATCACCCGGTGCCGGGGATTCCGGAACTGCGTCCAGGCGTGCGTCGAGGAGAACAACCTCGACCGGAGGACGGGCACCCAGTACATCCGGATCTTCGAGATCGAGGACGGGGAGTCGATCGACGACCTGGAGCACGCCGACGCCACGTTTGGACATTCTGTCCCGGCCGAGGGACACTTCTACCTGGGCACCCAGTGCTTCCAGTGCGCCAATCCCCCGTGCGTGCCGGTCTGCCCGGTGCAGGCCACCTGGCAGGAGCCCGACGGGATCGTGGTGGTCGACTACAACTGGTGCATCGGCTGCCGCTACTGCATGGCGGCCTGCCCCTACTGGGCGCGCCGCTTCAACTGGACCGAGCCCGAGGTGCCCGCCGAGGAGCTGAATCCCCGGCAGCACTACCTGGGCAACCGGGCCCGCCGGGCGGGGTGCGTGGAGAAGTGCACCTTCTGCATCCAGCGCACCCGGGAGGGCCGCCTGCCGGCGTGCGCCGAGGCGTGCCCCACGGGCGCCCGGGTCTTCGGCAACCTCCTCGATCCGAACTCGGAGATCCGGTGGGTCCTGGAGAACAAGAGCGTCTTCCGCCTGAAGGAAGAGCTGGGGACCGAGCCCCGCTTCTGGTACTTCATGGACTGATCCGCGAGCACGCATGGAGCACAGACCCGCGAGCGGCACGACATTCCGGCACCTGAAGGCGTTCTTCTGGACCGCCCTGGACTCGGCGACCCGGGGGGGGCGGCGCTATCGGGTCTGGATGGGGAGCCTCACTCTCCTGATCCTCACCGGAGCCCTCGCGTACTGGATCCAGCTCCGGGAGGGCCTGGCCGTGACCGGGATGACCGATCACGTGAGCTGGGGCCTCTACATCTCCAACTTCACCTTCCTGGTGGGCCTGGCGGCCGCGGCCGTGATGCTGGTGCTGCCGGCCTACGTCCTGGAGGACGTGGACTTCCGCAGGGCCGTGCTCATCGCCGAGGGGGTCGCGGTCTCCGCCCTGGTCATGTGCCTGGCCTTCGTCACGGTGGATCTGGGGAGCCCGCTGCGGGCGTTCCACCTGATCCCGGGGATCGGCCTCCTCAACTGGCCCCGCTCCATGCTGGCCTGGGACGTCATCGTCCTCAACGGCTACCTGGCCCTCAACCTCTTCATCCCGTTCTACATCCTCTTCAACCACTTCAGGGGGACGACGCCCGACCGTTCCAAGTATGTTCCCTGGGTCTACCTCTCGGTCTTCTGGGCCGTGAGCATCCACCTCGTCACGGCGTTCCTCATGGCCGGCCTCCCGGCCCGGCCCTTCTGGAACAACGCGCTTCTGGGGCCGCGCTTCCTGGCGTCCGCCTTCACGGCCGGCCCGGCGTTCATGATCCTCCTCCTCTGGTTCATCCGCTCCGAGACCGAGTACGAGATCGCCGACGCCACCTTCGCCAAGCTGGCGATGATCACCACCGTGGCCGCCCAGATCAACCTCATCATGCTCGGCTCGGAGATCTTCACCGAGTTCTACTTCCCCACCCACCACGTCCAGAGCGCCCGCTACCTCTTCTTCGGGCTGGAGGAGCACAACGCGCTGGTGGGATGGATCTGGACCTCCCTGATCCTGAACGTGGGGGCCACGGTCGTCCTCACGATCCACCCCCTCCGGCGCGATCCCCGGTGGCTGATTCCCGCGTGCGGGCTCCTCTTCCTGGCGATCTGGATGGAGAAGGGGATGGGCCTGGTGGTCCCGGGCTTCGTCCCCTCTCCCCTGGGCGAGGTCGTGGAGTACTCGCCCACGTGGGTGGAATACGCCGTCACGGCCGGCATCTGGGCCCTCGGGCTCTTCGTCCTGACGGTCCTCGTCCGGGTGGCCCTCCCCATCGAGATGGGACACGCCCGGAGCCCCCACGGGACGCCGGGCACCGTGGCTCAGGCCGGTGACTGAGCCGATCACCTCCGGGCCGGCCCGAGGCCCGCAAAGAGCGTGGGGGAATCCCCTACAGGAGGTTCATCGCCCCTCCGATGGTCTCGGCACGGAGCGTGCGGTAAGATGGGCATCGAGGGGCCGCATCCCGAGCTTCACCGGATCCTACACAACGAGGAAGCTCCCATGTCTTTGCGTATCACTTCGGCGCTCACCGTTCTTCTGCTTCTCGGCGCGTGCGGCGGAGAGGAAGGCGCTCCGTCGGACGCGTCCGATATGGCGGCGGCCGGCTCACGGACGCCGGCGGGCCTCGACCTGTCTCCCGCCCAGGAGCGTGGACGGCAGCTTTTCGAGATGGTCTGCTGGACCTGCCACGGATCCAGCGGGCGGGGCGACGGTCCGGCGGTCCGGGCCGGATCGGTCCCGGCACCCCCCGACCTGCTGACCTCCCACTACGCGGACATGTCGCCCGACGAGATCGTCCGTCTCTTCGCGGCCGTGATCGGACAGCAGGACGAACAGCATCCCCACATGCAGTACATGACGTCGCTGATCGAGCCCGAGAAGTTCACGGAGGCGCTGCGGTACGTGCCGGCCCTGGCCTACCCTGTCGACCTGCCCGGAAGCGCGCTCGCGGGCCAGCGCATCTACGAGATGCGCTGCCAGGGGTGTCACGGGATCGAAGGGCGCGGGGACGGACCGTGGGCCACGGAGCTCAGATACCAGCCGCCGGCGGACTTCACCCACGACACCCTTCTGGCTTCGGAGGACTACGAGGCGGCCTTCGCCCGGATCCGCGACGGGGGCCGGACGGTCCACGGCTCCTCCATGCCACCCTGGGGAGTGATCCTGAGCGAAGAGGAGATCTGGGACGTCCTGGCGTACATCACCACCTTCCAGAGTACCGCCGGCGACTGAGGGCGGGCAGGGGCGCGCGGTAGGACCCGGTAGGGACGTAGGCCCCGCCCAGACGATCTGCTACGGGAGGTCCTGGTGGCAGCCCTCGCAGTCGTCTCCCTGCTCCACCCAGGTGTGGGGCCTGTGACACTGGGCGCAGTCGTCGACGAGCTCCCCCCCGTGGGTCCCCCGGTGGAACGAGGTCAGGCTGCGGGGATCGGAGTGGCAGCCGCTGCCCGTGCAGGTGTCCCAGGACGCCACGCTCTCGGTCTGCTCGTGGGGGTTGTGGCACCACCCGCACTCCGCCTCGTGGGGATCGTTCCCCAGGCTCAGCTGGTCGATCACCCGCTCCATCTGGTGGCACCCCGTACAGTCGTCCATAGCGGGCAACATGGGGACCCGCTCCGCCCCGAAGCCGCCCCCGACCCGACCCGCGGGCTCCAGGGAGGTGAAGTTGTGGCAGGTGAAGCAGTGGAAGGAGGTCTGCACGCCCGCCATGCGGCCCAGGACGATCCGGGTCTCCCCCTCGCTGTGGCAACCCGACTGTCCGCACGTCTCGCCCGACGGAACGAAGCGGTGCAGCTCCCGGGCGTGGCAGGTGACGCACTGGACGTCGGCCAAGGCCGAGGAGTCCGACTCCAGATGGACCCGGTGTCCCTGCATGTCCTCGATCCGCTCCCAGGTGTCGTCCGGGTCGGCCTGGACGTGGCAAGCCACGCACACGGAGTTGGAGACGGGCGCGTGGGGCCCGATCTCCCCGGGGCGCTCGGCGACCCAGAGGTAGAGCTGCCGCATGCTCGCGCTCACGGGCTGCTGGTGGCAGTCGTGGCACTCGAGATCGTTGTGCTCGCTCTCCGTGAAGCGGACGTAGGACTCCCGCATGACGTGGCAGCCGGTGCAGAAGGCGTTGTCGTGCTGCACGTAGTTCCAGCCGGACACGCCCGTCGCGACCGCGACCACGATCGCGGCCACCACGATCGCCGCCATGGCCCCGTAGACGATCCGCTGCTGGCTCGTGAACCAGGCCCAGAGCCGCTCACGGCGGCGCCAGGCCACGACGACCAGGGCCACCAGGGCGAAGATGCCGACCACGAGCCCGGCGATCTGGAGAGGCTGGGGGAAGTTGAAGAAGAAGCGGAAGATCGCCGCCAGCCCCCCGGGGATCGGCGAAGGCCCCAGCTGGTCGTCCGGAATCGCCTGGAGCAGCGGCGTCAGGCCGAGGAACGAAATCGTCGACGCTCCTGATCAGTGGATGTGGAGGCTTCCGTCATCGATCTCCCCGGAGGAGAGACTGGCCGTCGCCGCGCCGATCATGCAAGAGGCGTACCCGCGAGCGTGGGCCCCATCGACCACCTCCGGCCGGGGAAGCTCAGCCCTCGATGCGCCCCACCTGGTTCAGGAAGCTCGTCGTTTCGCAGAGCGTGCAGAAGACGTGGGCCTCGCTCAGCCTCTCGAGCTCGGCCTCGCTTCCGCAGGCCGGACAGATTCCCTCGATCCGGGGCCAGCGGCCGTCCTCCTCGTGGCTCACCGCCAGGCGGTAGGCCATGACGATCCCGGGCCGCCCGCTCACGCTGCACTGCCCGTCGCAGCACGCGTCCCCGTAGTCCAGGCAGATGAGCTCACCCCCGTCCTGGAGAGTCGCCTGGCCGTGGAGGGTCGGCGCCCGCGCTTCCGTCAGCCGGACCGTGCGGCCGCACCGGGTGCAATACGCCTCTCGGGTCTCCATCACGCCTCCTCGCGGTCCTCCGACCGCCCTGTGAGGGTCTCGTAGTTCCTTCGCATCTGCTCGACGGGAAGCTGGAAGACGGGGCAGAACGACCCCGTGCATCCCCGCCCGTACTCGAGGCAGATCAGGTGGTGCGGGTCGGGGGAGCCCGTCTCCGGCCACGCTCCGGCCTCCGCTTCGGCGACGACCCGGACTTGCCGGTCGCAGGCCGAGCAGTAAGCGAGCTGCGTCTCCATCCTCTTCTCTCCTCTCTCTTGGCCTGCGCGTGTCTCAGCCCGCGTCCAGGATGCGGGCGTCGGGCCGATGCTCGGCCAGCACCGCGGCCGAGCGTGGGTGCGGCACGCAGAACGCCATCGTAGCCGCCGCGTCCGCGGTCATGCACGTTTCCGCGACGACGGTGACGGACCTCGCCCCGCCGCCTCGGCTCGGCGATCCCGTGGCCGGGTCGATGAGGTGGTGGTACCGTCGCCCGCCGTGCTCGAAGTAGCGGAGATAGTCCCCCGAGGTGGCCACGGCTCGGTCCGATATCCGGATCACCCGTCCGATCTCTCCCGGGCGCTCGGGGGAGCGGATCCCGACGCTCCAGGGGTCGCCGTCCTCGGAGACCCCGAGGGCCACCAGGTCGCCCCCCACGTTGACCATTCCGTCGCGGACTCCGTGGGCGCGCAGCGCCTCGGCGGCCCGGTCCACGCCGTACCCCTTGGCGATCCCACCCAGGTCGATCCCCACCCGGGGATCCCCGGAGCGCACCACCGGCGTGCCCCCCCGCCACCCCAGGTCGAGGAGGCGATGGAGGCCCCCGCCGGCGAAGCGGGCGACCTCCACGTCCGCCGGCGGACGGTCCCGGTGCTCCACGTCCCAGAGCTTCACGGCGCCCCCCACGCAGGGGTCGAAGACGCCCCCGCTGGCCTCGGCCCACCCCAGGGCCTCCCGCAGCACCTCGGCCGTCTCCCGGCCGACCGGGACCGGGCGCTCGGTGGCCTCAAGGTTCGCCCGCCCCACGTCCGAGCGGGGATCGAAGCGGGTCATGGCGGACTCGACCCGGCGGAGGGCGTCGAACGCCGCCTCGATCGCCCGACGGGCCCGCTCGCCGTCGCTCTCCACCACGGCCACCTCGGCCACGGTGCCCATGATCGGAATCGAGCGCCGGTGGAGTCGGCGGCCGAAGCGGAGGGCGCCCGGAGCCGCGAGCACCGCGAAGGCGCCGATCCCCAGGGTCACGAACTCCCTGCGGGTGACGGGCCCGCCCCGGTTCCCGCGCCGCTCCACGCCGTCGCCGCTCATCGGCCCCATCCTCCCTCGGTCTCCCACGGTTCGGTCTCTCCCTTCCACGCGTCTCCGTCCGTCTCCCAGGGAGCGGATTCCGGGCCCGGGGCGCGGGCTCCGGCCTCGAGGTGGGCCTCTTCCGGATCCGCGTCGGAGCCGGAGCTGCACGCGCGGCACGCCACGTCGGTCTCCCTCAGCGCGCAGCCGCCACATGCTTCGCGACCCCGGTCCCCCAGGCCCAGACCCACGTAGACCGCGGCGAGGCCGAGCAGGCCGGCCACTCCGATCAGATAGCTCATCGCGGGCGTCTCCCTCACGCGGTGAAGAGACCGGCGAAGCCCATGAACGCCATGGACAGGCTGCCGGCGATGATCATGGCCAGGCCCATCTCCCGGGCCACCCGGGGCACGGCCGAGAGCTCCGAACGCTGGCGGATCGACGCCATGAGGAAGAGCGCCAGGGTGAAGCCGGCGCCGGCTCCCAGGGCGAAGATCAACCCCTCCACGAACCCGTAGCCCCGGGCCCCCTGGAAGAGGGCGAGGTAGAGGATCGCGCAGTTCGTGGTGATGAGGGGCAGGTAGATCCCGAGCTGACGGAAGAGCGCCGGGCTCACCTTCCGAATCGTGATCTCCACCATCTGCACGAGGGAGGCGATGACCACGATGTAGGAGATGAGCTGCAGGTACGGCGCCGCGGGCAGCACCCAGGCGTTCAGGGCCGAGGCCGCCAGGGAGGTCAGGACCATGACGAAGAGGACCGCGCCTCCCATGCGCAGCGCCGTGGACACCTGCTTCGACACCCCGAAGAAGGGGCAGAGCCCCACGAAGTAGGCGAGGACGAAGTTGTTGATCAGGGCCGCCGAGAAGAAGATGTAGGCGTACTCAGCCATGGCCGCCTCCCCCCCCGCCGGACGCGGCTCCGGGCCCCACCGCCTCGTAGCGGTCCCCGGCTCCGGTCTCGACCCCGTGGGGCCAGCGCCGGGGCTGGACCGCCTCGTCCCGGCTCTCCTCGCTCTCCCACCACCACGAGAGGCCCACCAGAATGGCGCCCAGGGCGAAGAAGCCCCCGGGCGGCAGGATCATGATCACCCAGGGCGCGAAGCCCTCGGGCATGACCGACGCGCCCAGGAACGTCCCGCTGCCCAGCACTTCCCGGATCCCGCCGATCGACACCAGCGCGATCGTGAACCCGCCGGCGGTGCCGAGGGCGTCGAGGGCGGAGCGGCCCAGAGGGTTCCGGGAAGCGAACGCCTCCTGCCGGCCCAGGATCATGCAGTTGACCACGATCAGGGCGACGAAGGCCCCGAGGGCCCTGGACACCTGGGGCGCCACTGCGGCCATGAAGAGATCCACGATCGTCACGAAGGTGGCGATGATCAGGATGAAGGCGCTGATGCGCACCTGCTCGGGGATCAGGTCCTTGACCAGGGAGACCAGGACGCTGGAGCCCAGGAGCACGAAGGTGGTGGCCGCGCTCATGGCGATTCCGTTGAGCACGGTGTTGGTCACCGCCAGGGCGGGGCAGAGCCCCAGGAGCTGGATGAGGACGGGGTTCTCCTCCCACACTCCCCGCAGGAAGACCTCTCCCGGCGACTTCTCCCTCATGGCCGTCCCCCTTCCCCGCCGAACGGAGGAGGGGCGCCCGCCCCCGGGCCGCTTCCGCGTCCTGGTCGTCGAGCTGACGCCGTCGTGGCGGACGTGGGCCCGTCCCGGAGGACCGGCCCCAGGCTCTCGACCCGCTCGTTGATGATCTCGATGACCGCCTCCGACGAGATCGTGGCGCCGGTGATCATGTCCACCTCGTCCGGGGCGTCGCCCCCGTCCTTCACCCCGAACAGGGGCGTCTCGACGCCCCGGAACTCGCCGATGAAGGAAGAGTCCGAGGTGATCTTCGCGCCAAGCCCCGGGGTCTCCTTGCTCTCCAGGACCTTCATGCCCAGGACCCTGTCCTCTCCGGGGTCGTAGCCGAAGATGAGTCGCACCACGTCCTGGTAGCCGGCCTTCTGGCCAGCCACGGCGAAGCCCACGAGCCGGCCTCCTTCGTCGTATCCCGCGTAGACCGGGGTGGCCGAAGCCGTGTCCAGGCCCGGCGCCCCGCCGTCCAGGAGGGTCCCGTCCGCGATCCAGCGGGTCTCGTAGCGCTCGGGGCTGCCGAGAACCTCGCCGATGGCGGAGCGGAGCTGCCGGGCCCGATGGGCTTCGATGCGGGGGTTCGCCCACTGGTAGACCAGCACGATGCCCAGGCCGGCCAGGCTGGCCAGGAGGCCCAGGGTGCCCACGAGGAGCGCCGCCGGAGGCTGGCGAGGGGCCGGGCTCGGCTCGCCGCCGCGGCCGGAAGCGGCCCGGGGCCGCTCGGCTTCGCCGCTCATCCCACACCTTCCTGGGCGGTCCGGGCCCCGAAGACCCGGGGCCGGGTGAGCTTGTCGATGAAGGGCACCAGGGCGTTCATGAAGAGGATCGCGTACATGACGCCCTCGGGCAGGCCGCCCCAGTAGCGGATCACCACGGTGATGACGCCGATCCCGACGGCGAAGATCCAGGCTCCCCCGTTCGTGACCGGGGCCGTGACCATGTCGGTGGCCATGTAGACCGCCCCCAGGGCCAAACCGCCGGACAGCAGCATGAAAGGCGCACCCGGAAGGCGCGTCGGATCGACCGCGTGAAACACGCTGGAGAGGGCTGCGACCGAAACGAACACGCCAACCGGGATACGCCAGTTCAGGTATCCCTTCCAGGCCAGATAGAGGCCGCCCAGGACGATGAGGACGAAGGAGGTCTCGCCCAGGGAGCCGCCCGTGGCCCCGACCAGGAGGTCCGAGACCGGGGTCGCCTGGCCTTCGAACTTCATGAGGCCCAGGGGGGTGGGGCCGGTGATCCCGTCCACCACCTCGGGTGACATGAGGGGGAGGGCGAAGTTGTCGCCCCGGAGGGCGCCCCAGGAGCCGCCGGTCACCGACCAGGTCGTGAGGGCCGTGGGAAAGGCGGCCTGGAGGAAGGCCCTGCCCAGGAGGGCCGGGTTGAAGACGTTCTGGCCCAGGCCGCCGAAGATCGCCTTCCCCACCCCGATCGCCACGACCCCACCCAGGGCCGCCATCCAGAGGGGCAAGCCCGCCGGCAGGGTGAGACCCAGGAGAATCCCGGTGATCGCCGCCGAGCCGTCCCGAAGGCTCCCCTCGGGGCCCAGGAGCCACTCGGTGCCCATGGCCCCGGCGGTGGCCGCCCCCAGCACCAGGAGGGCGCTGGGCCCGAAGAACCAGACCGAGGCCCCGACCACCGGCACCAGGCTCCCCACCACCGACCACATGATCCGGGGCGTGGAGTCCGGGGCCTTGAGGTGGGGCGACGGGGTCAGCTCCAGGCGGGGGCGGGGATCGCTCATGCGGCCCTCCCGGCGTCGTCGGCGTGGTCCTCCGCCGGGCCGGACGCGGCGACCTCCTCGGCCTCCTCCTCCCGGTCCTCCTTCTGCCGCTCCAGCTCCCGCTCCCGCCGCCACTGGCGCTTGGCCAGCCCGAACATCTGTGCCAGGGGGATGTTCGAGGGACACACGTAGGAACACGATCCGCACAGCATGCAGGTGGGCAGGTCGGCGTCCACCATCTCCTCGTAACGCCCGGCCCGTGCGAGCCGTCCAAGACGGGACGGGTTCAGGAAGACGGGGCAGGCGTCGAGGCAGAGGCCGCAGCGGATGCAGGGGTAGACCCGGGCCGGGCGGGACTCGGCCTCCGTGAGGACCACCACGCCGGTGGTCCCCTTCATGATCGGAACGTCCAGGTCGGGGATGCAGGTGCCCATCATGGGCCCGCCGAAGACGATCTTGCGGGCGTCATCGGTGAGCCCGCCGCAGAACGCCAGCAGGTCCCGTACCCGCGTCCCCACGGGGGCGATCAGATTCGCGGGGCGCTCCACCCCGGGCCCGGTCACGGTGACGATCCGCTCGATCAGGGGATAGCCCTCCTCGAAGACCCGGGCGATCGTGGCGATCGAGCCCACGTTCTGGACCACGACCCCGACCGCCATGGGCAGGGCCCCGACGGGGACCTCCCGGTCCAGGAGGGTCTTGATCATCATCTTCTCGGCGCCCTGGGGATACTTCAC
>JABAHQ010004002.1_pt2 | contig 11178 bp, 16 predicted proteins | sample 7062091 | NCBI WGS metagenome assembly JABAHQ01 (sample SAMN14534359, study PRJNA622989) | marine sediment metagenome | biome: marine biome [ENVO:00000428]; feature: marine pelagic biome [ENVO:01000023]; material: deep marine sediment [ENVO:00002113] | place: India: Gulf of Kutch | collected...
AGCAAGTCGGTTGCTCAAAAGCTTGCCTTTAAGCCTTGAGAGCTTTCTTGTAAAGCTACCGACCCGGGCAATGTGTTTTACGTACTCGTTTTCAAAGACCTCCCCCCCCATACTGTGGACTGGAAAGGCCAGTGAGGCCAGCAGGGGCCTGGACCGCTCTGAGAAGTCGACGCTGATTACGTTGTAGCCGCGCTCGGCGAGAAGAAACTGCAAAAGCCCCTTCGCCCCCCCAGCATCGACGACCGTTGCACCTCTTGGGAGGTCAAGGTTCTCGAGTCTCTCAAGTACCCATATGAAGTCGAGGAGGTAATGCCACCCGATGTCCTTCCAGACGGCCCTGTAAAGGCGCTCTACTTCGGCTACCGTATTCGGGTGGCTTTCCATTAGTTTTGGCGATAGCAGTTCAAGCAAATCATCGTCCATGTCATTGACCCTTCCTTTGATGCATATGAAACGTAAACCACGGCATGTCGTAGTATCTCATGGCCAGGAGCTTTACGGCAATGAAGCTGAAGAAAAACGTCACGGCCGTTGCCTGGGCTGCGCCGATTGCCCCGTTATAGAGAATAAGGACGTAATTCAAAACTGCGTTCAAGGCGGCGGCCGTAACGCTTACTGCTGCGAGCACCCCGGTACGGTTTACATGATAGAGCAGGCTCGCGACAACCCGATACATGCCGAAAAAAGTAAAGCCCAGTACTATGAGCGGGATAAACCGGAATGCGACCTGGAAATCCTCACCCATAAGATAGGGCATCACAAGCGATACGACACCGACGTAAACAAAAAACATTATAATACAACCGAGGTAATAAAGCCATATATATCTGACTATCTTGGCCTTATGATCCTGCTCCTCGGTCAGAAGCCTCTCAAAGAAGTAAGGCTGCCAGGCCCTCTGCAGGGAGTCATGGAGGAGCATCATGCCCATGCCTATCGTATAGGCCGCTGAATAGAGCCCCACTACCTTCATATCGACCATCTCGACGAGGAAAAAACGGTCGATGAAGTTCATGCCCCACAGAGCCAGTGTGTGAGGAAGGAGCGGCAGGGAAAACGCGAGCAGGCTCCTCATCATTTGCCATGAGTAACCGAGCTTGACGTAAGATCTGCTGCGCAGATAGCTCATGAGTATCGTTGCAAATAGTATGGCCGCCAGGAGGTCGGCGACCAACTTACCCTTCCATCCGCCACTCATCCAAACCACTATGACAACGACAAGGGAAAATTGGAATGCGGCTGATACGAGGCTGTACTTGAAAAATAGGGAGGCGTTTTTCTCCATCTGTATTACGGTCAACGCCAGTGCTGCGATGGCCATCAGCGCCCCGGTTGCGGCAAGGACAAGGAGCATGTCGAAGCCCAGGTCGTAGTTTGCGCTCAGAAGGTCGGAAAAGACCCATAGCATGAAAGCCGAGACCACAAACGCCACGGCGATTGCGACAAGCCCGTGGTAGACGTAGCCTGCCGCATCCTCGTGGTCAAGGCGGCAAAAATTTCTAATGACAAAGAGCGAGGGGTTGAACCCGGCGAATATCGTAAGTACGCCAAGGACAACGGTCGCTATCCCAAGGTAACCGAACTCCTCGACTGTAAGATAACGCGTAAGGAGCGGGACGAGCAAAAAGGGCATTCCCTTGTTTGCGCCAACGGCTAAAAAATAAAAGAAGGAATTCCTTGCCAAAGGCAGGCTTGCTCTCAAGTCGGAGAAGAAAGGTTTTTTCATTATAAAAGGCTTACCGAGACGCTCTCCGGTAGTATCCTATTCGGTACCAAGCCGTGCGAGGGCCCCGCCGTCCACTACAACGGCCTCTCCCGTTATGAAGGAGGCCCGGTCGTTATCTGATAAGAATAGAATCGCCTGGGCTATATCCTCGGGTCTTCCTATGCGTCCGAGAGGGGTGCGGCTTTTTAGCGACTCAAGCCCCTTTTCAGCTCCCTTTGGCCCACCGTGGCCCCGCTTGAGCCCATCACGGAGCATATCCGTATCCACGGCCCCCGGCAAGACGGCATTTACGCGTATTCCAACGCCACCGAGCTCTACGGCGAGCGCGCGCGTAAGGGCTGCCACACCGCCCTTGCTCGCCGCATAGGCTGAGATATTGGACGAGGTAGCAAGCGCATGCACCGAACTCACGTTGATTATGACCCCACCCGGGCTTTTAAGGAAACTCGAGGTATGGCGCAGGCCCAGGTAAATCGAACGCAGGTTTGTCTCCATCGTAGCGTCCCACTCATCGAGCTCCATCCCGCCTATCGGCTTGCATATCTGGAGTGCGGCGTTGTTTACGAGGACGTCGAGCTTGCCAAGCTCCCTTCCCGCCTCGCCAAAGGCGGCCCGCGACGACTCCGGGTCCGACAAATCGGCCATTATAAAGTGCAGCCCCTTGCATACATCATCGCACCCGGCCTTGTCAATGCCANNATAAAAGCCAATGCCGTGGCGCTTCCTATGCCCCCGGAGACGCCGGTTACTATCGCCGTTTTGCCGCTCATGAGCTCTTTTCAAGCTCCTCAAGGAGGTTGTCTACAGTGCTCTTATGAACCCTTTCCCATGCAGCAGGGCTCGAATTTGAATTGTGCGGGGCGAGCATGACGTTATCAAGTCTCCTTAAAGGACTCTCCACGCCAAGGGGCTCAAACTCGAAGACATCGAGTGCGGCACCTGCTATCTTGTCCTCTACGAGTGCATCAATAAGGCTCTTCTCATCTACGAGCGGGCCCCTTGCCGTATTTATGAAAAAGGCAGAGGGCTTCATCATCGAAAACTCCTTGCTGCTCATGATGTGATGGCTCGTTTCATTGAGGTCGCAGTTCAGGCTTACAAAGTCTGCCTCCTTGAGGAGTTCTTCCTTTGAGCATAACTCAAGGCCGTACTCCTCGACAAACTCGCCCCCAAGCTCTCGGATATCGTTGCCGAGAAGGCGCATCCCGAACGCTTTAGCCCTCTTTATCACTGCTCTCCCTATATTGCCTACTCCGATTACCCCAAGCTTGCACTCCGAAAGCGAGACACCGGGGATCTTCTCCCATCCCCCGGCCCGCATTTGCTCGTTCATCCAGGGCAGCTTGCGCGCAAAACAGAGTATATAGCCCATGACCGTATCGGCAACGGGTTCGGTAAAGGCATTCGGGGTATTACGTATGGCGACCCCGTTTGCCATGGCCGCATCCTTGTCGATGGAGTCAATCCCCGTGCCCCACTTTGAAATCACCTTGAGCCTTGGTGCTGCCTCGAAGACAACCCTTGTAAAGGCGTCGTCACCGGATATGACCCCATCGATCTCTCCGATGAGTTCGAGTAACTCCTCTTCGGAGAGCCTTTCTCTTACTGCAGGGACAAAGAGCTCAATGGAGTTTTCCTCCAGTATTGCGCGGTACTTCTCCGGTACCGGCTGCATGTAAGGAGCTGAAACAAGTACCTTCCATCCCATAACCCTTAACCACCGCCTCTCTGTTGCTTAAAGAGCGATTCCGCTATCACGAAATCAAGCTCCTCGTCTATATCAAGGGACTCAAGCCTCTCTATCTCGAACATCAACGGCCTTGCGCCTATACGATTATGCCTCTCCTCGATCACCTCTCTTGTAAAGATATAGATATTGGAGTTCTCCTCGAATACGGGCGGCAGGTCCTGGGTACGGAGAAGCCTGCTCGGGTCATGGTTTATGGGTCTTGTCTCTGCATCCCATAGCCTTGTCTGGAGCGCTGTTACCGAGAAAAGCGAATCGTACCGGTCTGTGGCAGAGAGCAGCGCATCAAGGGCGGCCGATATCGTCTCTGCGCCAAGGAGCGGGTTGGTGCTGTGTGTCTGCAAGTACCACTGCGCATCTATCATCGAGACGTCATGCAAGAGCACATCGTTCATAGGGACGTCGTCCGCCCTCAGGTCTTCGGGGCGGTCGATAAGGCGTACAGTGGGGAAGTTCTTCTTTGCGTCCTCTATTATGAGAGGGCTGTCGGTGTCGATCATAATCTCGGATATGAGGGGGCACGAGAGCAAGGTATCGATTATATGATGGTACAAGGGACGCCCGGCAAAGGGCCGATAGTTTTTACCCGGTACACGCTTGCTTTCGTGCCGCATGGGGACAAGGGCTGCTACCTTTTGTGTCATCGCTCACCCCTCACTTCCCTGAGTATCGCCCTTGCCGGAGAGCCTTCGGAGCCGATTATCTTAAGCGGCAGGCATGTAAGCTCATACTCGCCAGGCGCAACACCGTCGAGGTTCAGTCCCTCGACGACTACCACGTTGGCACCGAGGAGTTCAAGGTGTACCGCCGTGCCGTCGGGGTATGGCCCGATGGAGAGGTAATCGGTCCCAACGAGCCTGATCCCGCTATCAACCACCCACCTTGCCGCCTCTTCGGTCAATGCGACAAAGCCCCGTTCGAAGGAAGCCCTTTTCCATAGAGTCGAGTTCGTCGTCTTGAATATTATCCTTTCGGTACCAGGTGGCACACCAAGCCCGGAGAGCTCACCCGCCCCTATTGAAGCGACCCCGGTCAAATCGGCGACAAAGACGCGTCCGCAAAGCACTTCGAGAGGGAGGCTCTCTACGTCCTCCCCGTCTTTTACAAAGTGAAGCGGTGCGTCGACATGCGTGCCGAGGTGGACATCCAGGGAAAGTTTCGAGTCGTTTGAGTCCGCCCCATCGTCGATGCTCTTAATGCGTTCAAGACTAAGCCCCGTGCTCCCTGGCCACATCGGCATCCCCTCGCGCAGGGATACGGAGATATCAATGATGCTCATAATCTATCCTCCGCTCGTCTTCCATTTCGTCATCGAGTTCCTTGTTACGGAAAAAATCGTTCGGATAATAGAAGCGGTTCCTAAGCTGCGGCGTTATAAAGCCGTTGTGCTGGAAACCACGGAAGGTCCCCCAGAACTGCATCAACCTGAACGACGGTATTGAGACTATGTTACGGAGAAGCTCCCCGTCGAGCCAGGCATGGTAGTAATCGGTCGCCGTATTGGCGACAAAGAGCTTCAAAAAGCTCTGAAAGTTGAAGCTCTCGAACGGATAGATGTGCTTGAAGGCGCTCGCCTCGCGCCTGTAGCGGTTGTATATCTTCTGCAAGGTCTCGTTGTGGACGTGAATTACCTCGGCATCGGCGCTGTAGATTATACTCTTTCCGAGCTCGCTCACGCGCTTGGCCCAATCGAGGTNNGGCCGGTAAGCTCCTCGTTGTAAGGTATGGTATCCCATAGGGAGCGGCGGATGGCCGAGTTGGCGTTGTTGCAGAAGGGGTGTCTCTGGCGGTTAATCGAGCCGTCGGGGAACCACTTCTTGAATATCTGATGCTCGCTGTACCAGGAGACATCGGTCCCCCTCTGCTTGCCGTAGACAAGGGCCACCTCCGGGGACTCGAAGGGTGCGAGCATATGCTCGAACCAGTCCTTGTAGAGCGGGTAGACATGTGCGCTTGCGATGACTATGAATTCGCCGTTGGCTGCAACGCACCCCTTGTTAAGAGCCCTGCCAAAGGAGAACTCCTCCGGAGAGATTGAAATAATCCTTACGGGATAACGGGAAGCAATCGAGAGTGTTGCATCGGTCGAGCCGGAGTCCACGATGATAATCTCGACGTCCTTTATGGTCTGCTCCATCACTCCACAGAGCAGTCGTCCTATATGCTCCTCCTCGTTACAGCACCTGATTACCAGAGAGCAGCTGACGTTGTTCGTGTTCATGGTATTCTATACTCCAGAAAACAAAAAATAAAAAAAGTTCACAACCATCTTCGATCTACGCCCTCAGTCGGAGATCCCCCTCCCGGCCCTCTTGCAACTATCAAGATAGGTAAGGAAAAAGGCAATAAAGACGGAAGCAAGCAGCCCTGCAATCCCGGATAGAACGACATTGAGCACCTTCTTCGGCTTCACGGGTTTTTTCAAATAACCGGGGTCCTTTACGATATACGTCTCTCTGAGGGTCTCGAGCTTGGCTTTGATGTTTTGCTTTTTAAGCTCCAGGGTCTTGACCTGCTCGTCCTCCTTGTCCAGCTCTTTACGAATATCCAACTCATTGTTTGCTATCTCGAACTTCAACTTGTCCTCAAGCTGATTGTGATAGCGTTGAGTCTGATGAATCTCATTGGTGAAAACAAGCATACTCTGGACGTTGTCCGGGTTGGCGCCAAGGTCCAGCCTTTTCTTTTCGCTAACTAGCTCATCGAGCCGCTTTCCGGTCTCCTCAAGCTGCCCCTGGATGTTCTTCTTGTTTTCCTTTAACAAAACGAGCTTATGCTCCAACGTCTTCTTATCCTGGTTCATATTTTTTATCTGCAAGTCCAAGCTTCTGATTGCATTGCCTAATCTCGTCTTTTCCTCCGCAACAAGCATTTTATGGTCTTCCAGGAGGAACTCGTTAAGCTTCCCCAATATGCTCAATGCCCTCTCCACATCACTTGAGACCGTGCTTATCTCGACAATCCTCGTCTCTTTTGGGTTGTTCACATCGAGCTTTAAAAATTCGCCATCGGGGATACCCAACTCCTCCATGGCCTTGTAGGTATAGACCATATCCACCTTGGCCTTTGTGTCACTGGACGGCTCTATAGGCTTTACCGAGTCTCCTCTCTTCACCGTGCCAATCTCCACGACGGTATAGACCCTGTACTGCGAAGGCATGATAAAACTCGCCACTCCTGCCGCCGCCATAAAACCCAAGGTTACGATGGCAATCAGCGCCTTGCGCCTCCAGATCACCCTTATGTAGTCTATGAACTCTATCTCTTCTCTCACGGCTGTTCCTTTCCAAGCCTCACCCTCAACCCCGCTATGGATTTTTAATATAAAATTATATCTTTTGAGGAGGTTTAAAGCAATGTAAATCTGATAACGGCGGGCATTAGAACACTTCCTGGACGTCCGTCTTTAAAATAACACTCAATTATCGCGGCTCCAACGAGCCAACCCTGCACTTGGCTAAGCCGCGCCCTTGCCAAAGAGAACAACGGGTATTGTCCAGAAAAATATCTTCAAATCGAGTGCGAGCGACCAGCGGTCTATGTACTCGAGGTCTCGCCTTACCCACTCATCGAAGTCCTTTACGGTATTTCTGCCCGTGACCTGCCACAGACATGTTAGTCCGGGCTTCATGCTGAGCCTCCTTCTCTGCCACCTCTCGTAGTGCGCCACCTCGTCAGGAAGCGGCGGCCTCGGCCCCACGATACTCATGTCACCGACGAGCACGTTCCACAACTGCGGCAGCTCGTCTATGCTTGTCTTTCTTATGAAGCGGCCTACCCTCGTAATCCTCGGGTCGTTCTTCATCTTGAAGGCAGGGCCTTCCATCTCGTTTAGCTCATCGAGCTCCCCTCTGCGCTGCTCGGCATCCGCTACCATCGAGCGGAACTTGTGCATCGTAAAGACCCTGCCGTTCTTTCCGCAGCGCTTCTGGCTGAATATCGCCGGCCCCGGGGAGGTTACCTTTATAAGTATGGACGTCAGCAACATAACGGGCATGGCAAGAGAAAGGAGTAACGAGGCCATAACCACGTCAAAGACCCTCTTTGTCGCAAGGGCCGCGAGGTTGGTGGGGACTGTCGAGAAGGTCAAAAACGGCATGCCGAAGAAGTCATCGAGGTGCATGCTGGCCCTGGTATGCGGGAAGAAGTCGACCATTATCTTGGTCGTCACCCCATAGTCCTCGAGCATAAGGAGTACTTCCTCCATCTCCCCATACTTACCCCTGGATACGGCGAATACGACCTCATCGACGGCCCTTTTCTTAATTATGCCCTCGAGGTCCTCTATGCCGCCGAGTACCGGATGGCCGCGAAAGACCTTTTGTGAAGGCGCGCCGTCGGAGTAGACAAAACCTACCAACCTAAGTCCCCAGCCGCCGTGGCTGCCTATCATCCCAAGCACATCGAGCGCAGTCTCGCCGGTTCCTACTATTATTACGTTCCTGTAGTTATAGCCCTTTTTTCTAATCTGACGGCTCAACTGCCTTATGAGAATGCGCCCCATGCTGAGAAGAGCCAGGTCTATAAGCGCGAAGGTTAAGACAAAGGTCCTCGATATGGTATGATAATGAGCTATAAAAACCAGGGCGCCAACGACGAGACCGCCGACAAGAACCACCATGAACACAATCTTGAGTTCGTCAATGAGCGGCGAAGTCCTAAAAGATTTATAGGCCCTAAAGTAGTAGAGGAGATAGCTCCACACAATCAGTATCAGCGGCAACATCCAAAGATAGAACTTAAGCGGAAATAAAGAGCTTAGTCCAAACTCGGTGATCGGATATGCCCTGATCCAGTAGGCGATAAAAAAGGCGAGTACCGTCAGAATGATATCGGTTATGTATCTAAAAAGTACGACAACCCTTGCATGCTGCTTTAGCATTGCTCTTCCTTAACTAAAACTAATGTACAGTTTCCTAATGTTATGCTGTCAACCTAAGTATGTATCAGCTACTTTAATGTCGCAGATTGAAGTAAGACATTGATTTTAAAAGAATCCTACAATAAAACATCCAATCAGTCAAGGTTTTTCCAAAAGCCGGCATGGAGAGAATTTGCTGCCCAAAAGGCTTTATTTAGCCCCCATTTCTTGGTGAGGGTTTTGAGAACAGCACCCTGAGTATCCGGCTTATACGCCGTGGTGTTGGCTGTCTCGTTTTCGCTTATATCATTTCAACAGATACTTGAATTACGGGTGGTCGGGTGATAAAAAGCCTTACATCCTTGTCTTAACTGGTCAGATTTGAAAACCACTATTCTTTATTAGATGAGGCAAGGAAGTCCCGCTACTGACGGATATATCTCCTGGCGCTGCGGCAGAAGCAAGCCGCAGCGCTATTTGCACCTTGCAAAAGCATACTGACTCCATGACAAATATAACAATGTTTTCAAATACTTCAAGCCGGCGAGGCGTAGCAACGTTTAGAAAAAGACCAGGTATATAGTTAAACTTTGCCAATAATGAAAATAAGGACCTCCCAATTAGGTGAGGTCCCATGGCATCTACTCTGCTTTATCTGTTCTTACTCTCTACTTTTTGCGCGCTCTGCTCTTAATTCCTAATTTGCCCTGAGCGCGGCATTTTCAAGAAGAAACCTGCCAAGCTCCCTGTCTATGCCCCTTATGTGCTCATTGAGCCAATTAAGCACGCTTGTCTTTACGTCGTCGATCGCCTCGTCCGAGCGTTCTGTCTTAAGCCTCTCCTTTAGCCTGGAGAGGTTATCTATAAAGTCTGTGTGCTGCTCTAAGTGAGTGACCATATCCGGGTATCCGTATCTGCTCATTGCCTGCTCCTCGTCATGAAAATGCACAACGACATACTCGTCGAGGAACTCAAGGAGCTTTACCGCCTCTTCGACCCCCACTCCCCTCTGGAGTCCGTCGAGAAGAGCCGAGAGTTTCTCAAAGAGCTCCTTGTGCTGGCGGTCCTGCCAGGCAAGCCCGGTCTCAAGCGATTTATCAAGCATCACACTCATCTACACACCTGGCTACGCACACCACCACGGTGGCCGTTACTGTTTGGCCTCGACTGCGCCATCCGAAGCAAGCCAGGCGTGAAAGCCGCCCTTTAAGGCCCTTACGTCGCTAAAGCCCATCTGAATCAGTATGAATGCCGCACGGGCACTCGAGGCTTCCTTTGGTCACGTACAGTAGGTAACTATCCGGGCGTCCTTTGGCACAGACGACGCCCAGCTCTCTATCTCTTCAAAGAGAATGCGCCTGTCACCCTTTATCCTCAGATTGCTCTTGTCATATGAGGAGTGAGAGCGCACGTCCAGTATATGGACATCTTCCTTGTCATCGAGCAGTGCCTTTAGCTCATCGACGCTTATCCTCGGGATATCCTCCTGGGAGTATATCGCATCGGCTGCCACCGATATCGAGGGAATAAGTAGAATCACCACAAGTAACAGAGAGAATCTTCTAAGCATGCCTAACTCCTTAATGTAAAACTTTCTTTTTTGAACCTGGCAAAAAATCAGCACTCAGCCAAAGACGCGTAGTATGGAAAGCGCATCAAGCATGGAGTGCGAAAGCAAATCTCCGGGCAGTTTAACGTCGTACCCGGGACAATCTTCGGCAGCCCTCGCTGCAGTGGGCTACCCTCGGAAGCATAAAGCGTTTAACCATCTCAAACACCTCCTAAATGGTTTTCTTTGCCTCGTGCCGTTTATTATACAACTTTTGGAGCTATCCGTCCAGAAACCAAGGCCGAGACAGCGGGAACCGAAGGCCTCACTCGACCTCTTTCTCCACACTGTACTCCATTATCCCGCACCAGAAGCCGGTCCTGTTTAGGGCCTCGCTCTCCCACCTGAGTATCTTAAGGTGCCCCTTCTCCATCTCGAGAAGCCTTGTAAGGAGCACCTTCTCCTCTGGCGACCCTGCTTCCTTCAGANNCGCTCTCAATGCCTATCTGTATTGCGCGTTGGTCTGTCTCGTTGGTCTTTAAGGCGTCTATGAGCGCGTTCTCTTCGGGGAATATGGGTAGACCGGCCTTTGATCCGGCCTTGAGGGCTTCTGCGTAAGAGGGCCACTTGTCGACCTTAGCGAGCAGTTCCGTCAATCCCGTTATGAGCTCTATGTGCTCAAGCTCTTCTTTTGCGAGGTGTTCAAAGACATTACTCCCCTTATCGTCGTTTATGACCGATGCCGCGTGCTTATAGAACATGTGGCCCTCGAGCTCTGTTCTGAGGGCCTTGGAAAGCACTTCCTGGATTTTCATAAATGCCTCCTAAACACGCCTTTATTACAACAACACGTATACCACTTTACCCCTTCTTGGTCCTCCCCGACTTCTCCACGTCTCTTTTCTTCTCAAAGGCCTCGCCTCTTATCCTCTCCTCGCATGCGTGGCATATCGTCGCCTCGGAGAGCTTGCCACAGACCGAGCAGTGGTGCTCCTTCTTAACACCCTTTTGCTCTTCCTTTTTTTCTTCCTTCTTCTCCTCCATATCTACCTCCACTCGCTCATTATGATATATGTTCAAATATTATCCGACTAATCATTTTCTCAGCCCGTCAGGCCGCATTCAGAGCTGCCATCGGTTCGTCGCAGCATATCGGCTCAAGCCTGTTACCTCTAACGGCGACCGCCATCACCTCGCTTCCGCAGACGCGGCAGCGGTATATGACATTTACCGCTCCGGTAGCCACCATGGCCCTGTCGCAACACTCAGGGGCAAGCCTGCTGGCCTCGCCGCAC
>JABAHQ010003692.1_pt2 | contig 11171 bp, 5 predicted proteins | sample 7062091 | NCBI WGS metagenome assembly JABAHQ01 (sample SAMN14534359, study PRJNA622989) | marine sediment metagenome | biome: marine biome [ENVO:00000428]; feature: marine pelagic biome [ENVO:01000023]; material: deep marine sediment [ENVO:00002113] | place: India: Gulf of Kutch | collected...
TCGCCTGGTAGGCGAGGGGGTTGGCACGGGTTTGGCCTGCCAAAACCCCGTCGAGGTCCGTCAAGCGGCACCGGACGGTGCCGATACGGCTGAGGGGACCCAGCGCCGGGTCACCGGTGCCCTGGCGGCCAAGGGCTCGAGCTTCACCGCTCCGTGAGCGGTGCCACCCTCCGTCTTTCACGCGAAGGAATCTGCCGAGGTGAGAAACCCGTGTTGCGCCGCCCGCTGATCCTGCTCGCGGCGTGCCTGTGGGCGGGCGCCGCGCACCCTGCCTTCGACAGCGCCCAGTCCGAGCACGGCGAAGAGATACGCGTGCAGCGCATCACGCCATCGGGTGTGGACGTGCCCGCCGGGCGCCAGATCGTCATCCAGTTCAATCGGCCCATGGTGCCGGTGGGACGCATGGAGCGGCGCCGCGACGAGGTGCCGATCACCGTCGAGCCGGAGCCCGGGTGCGAGTGGCGCTGGCTCAACACCAGTGCCCTGGCCTGCCAGCTCGGCGCGGACGCGGCGCTCAACCCGGCGACGGGGTACACGGTGACGGTCTCGGAGGCGTTTCGGGCCGAGGACGGGGCGCGCCTGGGCGAGGCGTTCGTGCACCGGTTCGTCACCCAGCGGCCGAAGCTCGAGCGCGCGTACTTCCGCACCTGGCAGGCACCGGGCATGCCCGTGATGCGGGTGCAGTTCAACCTGCCGGTCACCCGCGAGTCGGTGGAGGCGAGCCTGCATCTGGTGCCGGGGGATGGAGCCCCGGTGGGGGTCAGGACGGGGGAGATCACCCCGGCCCGCGAGGCGGAGGGCGTCACGGCTCTGCCCTTGCCGGGCGAGGCGGTTTTTATCATCGGCCGGCCGCTGGCGGCGCCGGCCGAGGCGGGCGAGGCGCGCCGCTACTGGGAGCTGCTGCCCGCCCGGGAGCTGCCCCTCGACAGTCGGGTGCTGCTTCGCGTCAGCCCCGGCCTGGCCACGCCGAAAGGTCCACTGCGCGGGGTCGAACGGCGCAGGGCACTGCGTTTCCATACCTTTCCCGAGTTCCGATTCATCGGCGTGCGTTGTCGCAGCAACGAGAGCGACGTCGTCGAGGTGTCGGTGGACGCCGCCGGCCCACACCCCCCGTGCAACCCCGTGAAGAGCGTCTACCTGGCCTTCTCCGCGCCGGTGCTGAGCCCCGAGATCCGCGATCACGTGCGCTTCGAGCCCGACCTCGCCGGCGGCCGCGAGGATTACGACCCCTGGGAGAATCGCCACAATCGCTCCGCCCTGCACCGCGCCCATGAGCGGGGCCGGCACTATTTCGTGCGCCTCCCCGAGATGCTGCGGGCACGGCAGGCCTACCGGGTCGAGCTCGGCGCGGAGGTGCGCGACGAGTTCGGGCGTCCGCTCCCGAGCCCCGTGTCGCTGGCATTTCGCACGGACGCGCGTCCCCCGGCTCTCAAGCTGCTCTACTCGCATGCGGTGGTCGAGAGTCAGGTGGAGAACGACGTCCCCGTGGTGGTCACCAATCTGGACGAGCTGCGCGTGCGCTACTCGGGCACCACGGCCGCGGGGGACGTGCCGCGCGCCACGGCGCCTCTGCCGCTCGCGCCGGTGCAGGACAAGGCCTACTACGTGCCCCTCGGGCTGAAGGAGCGCCTGGGCGCACCCAGCGGTGCCCTGTTCGGTCGCCTCGAGCCGACGCCCACTCTGGGGCATCGCCGCTTCTTATTCTTCGCCCAGGCCACGCCGTTTCAGGTTCACGCCAAGCTCGGCCACTACAACACGCTGGTGTGGGTCACCGATCTGGCGACGGGCGCGCCCGTGGCCGATGCCGAGGTCGGCATCCACCTCGGCCGATATGCGCGGCTCGACAGCATGCCGGCGCCGAGCGCGCAGGGCGTGACCGATGCGGACGGCGTCGCGCTGCTGCCGGGGAGAAAGGCCCTCGACCCGGGGTTGGATCATCGCTACGTCTGGCGCTGGGACGCACCGAGGCTCTTCGTGCGCGTCGAGCGCGGCGGCGACATGGCGCTCTTGCCGTTGGACCAGCACTTCGACGTGCGCAACCACTCCGTTCGCGCCGCGTACGAAGAGCGATACGGTCACGTCAAGTCCTGGGGCACCACGGCCCAGGGCGTATACCGGGCCGGCGACACGATCCAGTTCAAGTTCTATGTACGCGACGAGGGCAACCGCACGCTGGAACGCGCCCCGCCGGGGCCGTATCACCTGAAGGTGATAGACCCCGCCGGCAAGCTCGCCTACGAAGAGAAAGACCTGGCTCTGAACGCGTTCGGCGCCGCCTCGGGCGAGTTCGTGGTGCCCGAGACGGGAGCCGTGGGCTGGTATCGGTTCGAGCTGGACGCCGACTTCCTCGAGTTCACCCTGAGGCCCTTGCGGGTCCTGGTGGCGGACTTCACGCCGTCGCCCTTCAAGGTGAGCACCGTATTGAACGGGGATCTGTTTCACAGCGGCGACGCCGTGACGGTGGACACCCGGGCGCGGATGCACGCAGGGGGTCCCTACGCCGACGCCAAGACCCGGATCACGGCACGCCTGCGCGAGCGTTCCTTGCGGCCCGAGGCCTCGTGGCTCAAGGCGTTCGTGTTCGACACCCTCCAGGGCAAGCGATCCCCCGAGACGGTGTCGCAGACCGAGGGGCGGGTGGACGGCGAGGGGCAGCTGCGGTCGGGTTTCGTAGTGGCGAGCGAGGAGATCGTCTACGGGCGCCTGGAAGTGGAGAGCGCGGTCAGCGACGACCGGGGGAAGTACGTGTCGGGATTCGCCGACGCCCGCTATGCCGGACGCGATCGCTATGTGGGTGTGCGCCGGGCGGGATGGTTGCTCGAAGCGGGCGAGGCGAGCCGGGTGGACGTGGCCGTGGTCGACGCCGGGGGCGCGCCGGTGGCGGGCACCGAGGTCGCCGTGGTGGTCGAGCACCAGAAGGTCACGGCCGCGCGGGTGAGAGGGGCGGGCAACGCCTACGTCACCCGTTACAACCGCGAGTGGGTCCAGGTGGCCCGCTGCCGCGTGGCGTCGGCGCTCGAGCCCGTGGCCTGCGAGTTCACGCCGAGCGACCCCGGCCGCCACCGCATCACCGCCCGGATCACCGACACCCTCGGCCGCGTGCATGCCACCGACGTTCGGCAGTGGGCGGTCGGTCGGGGCCGCGTGCTGTGGGACGATCAATCCGACAAACGGCTGGACATCCTGCCCGAAGCCGAGCGCTATGGCGTCGGCGACACCGCGCGCTATCTGGTCAAGAACCCGTACCCCGGCGCGCGGGCGCTCGTCACGGTGGAGCGCAACGGGGTCATCGAGCACCGGGTGCAGCACCTGGAAGGCAGCACCCCGGTGATCGAGCTGCCCATCGAGCCGGATCTGGTGCCCGGCTTCTATCTGTCGGTGGTCGTGCTCTCGCCGCGCCAGGAGCCCCCGTCCGGCGAAGCGGGTGTCGATCTGGGGCGTCCGACCTATCGCATCGGGTACGTGGAGACCGAGGTGCGGGATCGGCACAAGGAGATCGTGGCCAGCGCCCGCGTCGAGTCCGAGGAGTACCGCCCGGGCGACACCGTGCGCGTCGATCTTCGGGCACACCCGCGCGAGGGCGCCGATGACCCGCCCATCGAGCTGGCGGTTGCGGTCCTCGACGAAGCCGTGTTCGACATGATCCAGGGCGGGCGCAAGTATTTCGACCCGTACCAGGGCTTCTATGCGCTGGATCGCCTGGACGTGGAGAACTTCAGTCTGCTGACACGCCTGCTGGGCCTGCAGGACTTCGAGAAGAAAGGGGCCAATCCGGGCGGCGGGGGCGGCGCCAGCGTCGAGGCCCGGCGCATCGATCGCTATGTCGCCTACTGGGAGCCGAGCGTGCCCGTCGATGCCCGGGGCCGGGCGCGGGTGGCCTTCACCGCGCCGGACAACCTGACCGGCTGGCGCGTGCTGGTGCTGGCGGCCACTGCCGGGGATCGCTTCGGACTGGGAGAGGGGCGCTTTCGCGTGAACAAGCCCACCGAGGTGCGTCCGGTGATGCCCAACCAGGTCCTGGAGGGTGACCGTTTCACGGCGGGGTTCAGCGTCATGAACCGCACGGACCGCGCGCGCGAGCTCAATCTGGAGTGGCGCGTGGAGGGGCCGGTCGCCGGCCCGCGGGTCGCCGAGCAGACCCTGGCGCTGGCTCCGTTCAAACGCGATACGGTGAATCTGCCGGTGCGGACGCAGGATGCGGGGGTCTTGGCCATCACCCTGATCGCCGGCGACGCACACGATCGCGATGCCCTGGTGCACGAGGTCCCCGTGCGCCAACGCCAGGCGCCGGTGACCGCGGCCACTTACGGTACGAGCACGCGGGCCACGGTGCGCGAGCAGGTCCGCTATCCCGCGCCGATCCTGCCCGACGTGGGCGGGCTCAGCGTCGTGCTCTCCCCGAGCATCATCGGCAACCTCGCCGGCGCGTTCGCGCATCTTCGGGACTATCCCTATCTCTCGTGGGAGACGAGACTCACGAAGGCGGTCATGGCCTCGCACTACGAGAACCTGCACGACTACCTGGAGCCGGGCCTGGAGTGGCCGGGCAGCGGGGAGCTGCCGGCAACCACTTTGCGCCAGGCGGCGAGCTTCCAGGCTCCCAACGGCGGCATGGCCTATTTCACCCCGCGTGACGATTACGTCAGTCCTTATCTCAGCGCCTACACGGCGCTCGCTTTCGACTGGCTGCGCGAGAGCGGCCATGCGGTTCCGGAGGCCGTGGAAGGGCGGCTCCACGGGTACCTGCGGACGTTGCTGCGGCGCGACGTGCTGCCCGGCTTCTATAGCCGGGGCATGGCCTCCACGGTGCGCGCCGTGGCGCTGGCGGCGCTGGCCGCCCGGGGCGAGATCGGGCGCGAGGATCTGGAGCGCTACCGGCCTCACGTGCCGTACATGAGCCTGTTCGGCAGGGCGCACTATCTCCAGGCGGCGCTGGCCATGCCCGGCACGGAGGCCACGCGCCGCCGGGTGGCCGAGCGGATTCTCAGCCAGGCGGTGCAGAGCGGGGGCAAGTTCAGCTTCAACGAAGCGCTCGACGACGGCTACGTCCGCATCCTGAGCACGCCGCTTCGCACCCAGTGCGCCATCCTCCCTGCGCTGGTGGCCATGGGGGAGACCCGCGCCGGCGCCTCGCTCGTGGGTGACGTCGCCTTCAAGCTGGTGCGCACGATCACCCAGGCGCGAGGCAACCGCGACCACTGGGAGAATACGCAGGAGAACGTCTTCTGCATGAACGCGCTCACCGACTACGCGCGGATCTACGAGACCGATGCACCTTCGATGACGGTGACGACGCGGGTGAGCGAGAGGTCTCTGGGTCGCGCGCGCTTCGAATCGCTGCGCGACGCGGCCGTGACGCTCGAGAAATCCATGGATGCCGACGATCCGGGCAGCGAGACCACGGTGGTTCTGGCGAAGCGGGGCACGGGGCGTTACTACTATGCGTTGCGCATGGCGTACGCGCCGCAGGCGGTTCGGCGTGATCCGATCAACGCCGGCATCGAGGTGCGACGTGAGTACAGCGTGCAACGCGGCGGGGAATGGGTGCTGCTCGAATCGCCCATGCGCATCGAGCGCGGGGAGCTCGTGCGCGTCGACCTGTACGTGTCGTTGCCCACCGCGCGGCATTTCGTGGTGGTGGACGATCCCGTTCCCGGCGGCGTGGAGCCGGTGAATCGCCAGCTCGCCACCGCCTCGACGGTGGACGCCGATGCGGGCGAGTTCAAGGCCGCGGACGGTTCCTGGTACCTGCAGTTCTCGGACTGGCTTCGATACGACGTCTCGCGCTGGAGCTTCCATCACCGGGAGCTGCGCCACGACGCCGCGCGCTTCTACTCCGACTACCTTCCCCCGGGGCGCTATCACCTGAGCTATACGGCGCAGGCCATCGTCACCGGCGAGTTCGCCGTGGGACCGACCCACGCGGAGGAGATGTACGACCCGGACGTTTTCGGGAAGGGTGCGCCGGGCGAGCTCCACGTTGTCGAGCCCACCCGATGAGCCCGCGCAAGGCAGCGCGCTGCGCGGGGGCGCTGGTCGCGGCCGGGGCGTTGAGTCTGGTGCTCGCCACGGCCTCCGGGCTCCGGCCGTTACCGGAGCACTTGCCGCCGAGCCAGGCCGACGTGCGCAAGGCCCGGATCGTGGACCGCAGCGGCGTGCCGCTCACCGTCACCTACGCCAACGACTGGAACGTTCACGATCGCGTTCCCCTGAGCGACGTGCCGGCGTTGCTGCAAAGCGCGCTGATTCAGGCCGAGGACAAGCGCTTCCATCGCCACGCTGGCATCGACTGGATGGCACGCGCCCACGCGCTGTGGCAGAACCTCCTGGCGCGGCGCGCCGTGCGCGGCGCCAGCACCATCAGCGAGCAGGTGGTGCGGATGCTCCACCCGCGCCCGCGCACGCTGTGGACGCGGTGGCTGGAGGGATGGGAGGCCATGCGGCTGGAGGCGCGTTTCTCCAAAGCCGCAATCCTTGAATTCTACCTCAACCAGGTCCCCTACGCGGATCGCCGCCGCGGTGTGGCGCAGGCCGCGCGCCACTACTTCGACCGCGATCTGTCGACCCTCGATGCGCGCGAGATGCTGGCCCTCGCGGTGCTGGTGCGCTCGCCCAGCCGGCTCGATCTGTACGACGATCCGCAAGCGTTGGAGCCCCGGTTGCGCCGCCTGGCGCAGCGCATGCGGGCCGCCGGTGCCCTCGACGCCCGCCGCTACGCCTCGGTGATGACGCCGGGGTTCGAGCTGCGCCGCCCGCCCGCGGCGGGCCCGGTGCGGCATTTCGCCGAGCATCTGTACCGCACCCTCCACCGGGAGCGGATCGCTCGGACCCGCATCGTCACCACGCTCGATGCCCACCTCCAGGCGCGGGTCCATGGCGTCCTGGCGCAATGGCGCGAGACGCTCGCCTCGCGCGGCGTGCACAACGCGGCTGCCTTGGTGGCGGATCACCGCACCGCCGAGGTCCTGGCGTGGGTCAACGCCCACGCGCCCGGCGCGGGCAGCGCCTACGACGCCGTCACGGTACCTCGCCAGCCGGGGTCGACGCTGAAGCCCTTCGTGTATGCCGCCGCCCTGGAGCGGGGCTGGACCGCGGCCACCCTCATCGACGATGCGCCGCTGCGCGAGGCGGTGGGGCGGGGACAGCATCGCTACCGCAATTACAGTCGCAGCCACTACGGGCGCGTGCGAGTGCGCGACGCCCTGGGCAACAGCCTCAACATACCGGCCGTGCGCGCGGCGCAGTTCGTCACCCCGCGGCGGGTGCTGCGGCATCTGCGCCGGCTCGGTTTCGACAGCCTCGGCCAACACCCCGACTTCTACGGCGACGGCCTCGCGCTCGGCAACGGCGAGGTGACGCTGCTCGAGCTGGCCGGTGCCTATGCGGCGCTGGCCAACGGCGGCGTTTATCGTCCCCTGAGCGTGGTGCGGGACGCACCGCCGGATCGCCCCGTGCGCGTCTTCGCGCGAGGCGTGGCGCAGATCATCGGCAATATCCTGGCCGATGCCGACGCGCGCCGGCTGGAGTTCGGGAGCGGCGGCTCGATGCGCTTCCCGGTGGAGACGGCCATCAAGACCGGGACGTCCAGCGATTACCGCGATGCCTGGGCCATCGCGTTCAATCACCGCTACACCGTGGGGGTTTGGATGGGGAACCTGGATGGCCGGCCCATGCACGGAATCACCGGGGCGCGCGGGCCGGTGCCGGCGGTGCGCGCGATCATCGCCGAGCTCAACCGGCTCACGCCGCCGCGGCCACTGCCCTTCGGGGAAGACCTGGTGCGGGTCGACATCTGCCGCAAGACCGGTCTGCCGGCGGCAGGAGAGTGCCCCAGCCAGCCCGAGTGGTTCGTGCCCGGCACGGTGCCCTCGCGCGTCGCACCGCAGCCGCCACGGCCGGCGCCGCGCATGCGACAGCCCTCTTGGGATCTGCAGCTCGCGATGGATCCGCGCATACCCGACGCGCGCGAGCGATTCGCGCTCGAAGTCCAGGATCTTCCCCGGGGCGCGCGGGTGAGCTGGTTCGTCGACGGGAAACGCATCGGTGTCACGCACTCCGGCACTTACCTGTGGGCGCTGCGCCGCGGTCGTCACCGCGCGTGGGCGCGCATCGAGACGGGCGAGGGCGCGGTGCTGGACACGGCCCGCGTTCCCTTCGTCGTCCGATAGGTCTCTCATTCGACCCGGGCTCGGGGTTCCGACGCCGTTCTCTTATCAGCCACGGTGGGGTGGGCCGGCGATGCACCGCTTGAAGTGGTCGCGGAACCGACTACTCTCCACGTGGAGGGCGCTCCGCACGCGCAGCTTACCCTCCCGATCCCGATTCACCGACGTAGGGGATCGCAACGCCTGGCGGCGGGGCAGTTCGAAAGTCGACGGCAAAGTGCGCGCGGCGCGGAGGGGTGTGGGAAAACCCACAGCGTGGAACGGGCGCCGCCGCTAAAAGGATGACTCGCCGAAGCCGTGCGGCGAGAACCTTTGACGTGCATCCAGGAGGGAAGAGCATGCCCAGAGCACCTCACATCTGTTTCGACCGGTTGTTACCGTGGGATCTTCGCCGGCAGCAGCGCACCCGTGCGTTACCGGACGGGCGCGTACGTGCCGTATCGCCGGTGGGCAAGCAGTGGGTAAACGGCAGCGCCATTCGCATCCGTTTTCTGAACGGAACCCGCGAGCAGCGCGACCGGGTTCAGGAGATCGCCCCGGAGTGGACGCGCCACGCCAACCTGGACTTCGAGTTCACGCAAGACCCGCGCGCCGAGGTCCGCGTGAGCTTCGATCCGAATGACGGGGCGTGGTCGTACGTGGGCACTGACAACCTCAACATCCCCCTGCACGCCGCCACGCTGAACCTGGGATGGCAGGACGAGGGGGTGATCCTGCACGAGTTCGGGCACATGATCGGGTTGAGCCACGAGCACCAGAACCCTGACGGCGGTATCGTCTGGAACGAGGAGGCCGTGATCCGCGACCTCTCCGGGTCGCCGAACTACTGGGACGAGGCCACCATTCGTCACAACGTGCTCGACAAGTACTCCGTCGATCAGGTGCACGGCACGGAGTTCGACCCCGAGTCGGTGATGCTGTATGCGTTTCCCGACGACTGGACCCAGAACATGGGGCCGACCCGGGAGAACGACGATCTCTCCGATCTCGACGAACAGTTCGTGCGCAGCGCGCAGATGTATCCCGGGCGCGAGGCGCCGCCGCCGCGGGCCACGGAGCTTCCCGTGTGCACGGCGACGGCGGCCGCCATCGCCGCCGCCGGCGAGGAAGATCTGTACCGTTTCGAGGTGAAGGCGGCGGGCCTGCACACCATCGAGACGAGCGGCTCGACGGACGTGGTGCTGACGTTGTTCGGGCCGAACAGCCCGACACAGCTCGTCGCCCAGGACGACGACGGGGGTACCGGGACCAACGCCCGTATCAGCGCGGTTCTCGAACCCGGCGCGTACTTCGCGCGGGTGCGCCACTACAACCCCGCGCGCACGGGCGAGTACCACATCCGGGTGTCGACGTTTTGAACGGTCGAACGCAGAGGCGCGACAGCACGTTGGGTCGCGCCGACCTGCGTGGACCGAAGCCCGCGGGATCCGGCGGCTCGTCCCAGCCGACGGTCGCTCAGCCCACCCGGCGTCGCTCCCATGTGTGATCCGGGTCGGAGGACCAAGGGGGTGGAGGGGAGGTCGCGCAGCTCGCCGTCTTCAACCNNTTCGGATAAGCAACTGGGAGGGCAGCACCACCTCGTCCCCTCGGGTCGTGGCCGAGGCGCAGAGTGTCGAGGACATCATCGCCGTGGTGCGCAATCCCGAGCGCTACCCCGCGCCTGTGCGCGCCATCGGCTCGAACCACTCGACCACGCGGTGCGGCGTCGCGGACGGTGGCACGATGATCCTGATGCACGGCATGAATCGGGTTCTCGAGGTCGGCGAGGACTTCGTCACCGCCGAGGCCGGGGCGCTCTACATCGACGTGGCGAAGACGCTCGAGCGCCATGGGCGCCAGTTTCACGTGAACGTGGAGCTGGGTAATCTCACCGTCGGGAGCGCGGCGTGCGGCGGGACCAAGGACGCATCCATGCCCGGCGAGTTCGGGCAGGTGTCCTCCTACGTCATCGGCGTGAAGATGGTCACGCCGGCGGGCGAGATGCTGGAGATAACGCAGGAGGATCCCGAGCGCCTGCGCATGGTGCGCGCGAGCTACGGCCTTTTCGGGATCATCTATGAAGTGACCTTCAAAATCGCGCCCCTGCGCGCCATGGCTGTGCATCACCAGAGCTTCGGTCTCGACGAGTTCGAACGGCGACTGCCCGAGCTCATCGGTCGCGGCGAATCGATGATGCTCTACATCATGCCGTTCCTCGGCTCGGTCACCGTGGAGTTTCGCAGGTATCACGATGCCCCGACGCCGGCAGCGTCCCACTGGCAATGGCGGCTGCGCAACTGGGCGTGGTCCAAGGCGACGCCGCTGTTCGCCTACCTGCTGACGAAATACGTGCCGGCGAAGCGCATCCGGTACTTCGTGATCGATGGCCTGAACCGGATCGTCACGCTCGTCCTGCGTTGGCTCGTGCGGGGTCGGAACACGGTGCCCACCGACCAGATCATTCGCTACCCGTCACAGGCCGGCAAGAGCAAGTACACGTTCAGCATCTGGGCGTTCCCGGAGCATGAATACCCGCGCATCCTGCACGAGTACTCCGGTTTTTGCCGCGCGTACTATGCACGCACGGGCTATCGCCCCAACCTCACGCACGTAGGCTATCGCATCGCGCATGACGAGGGCTCGCATTTCTCCTACTCGAGCGAGGGCACGGTGCTCACCATCGATCCGGTGTCCACCGCCGACCCGGGGTGGGAGGTCTTTCTGCACGCCTACAACGAGTTCTGCAGCGAGCACGGCGGTGTTCCGCTCTTCAATCAGACGCGGGGCATCACGCGCGATCAGGCGAGACGCGCGTTCGGCAATCGCCTGACGGCGTTCGAGGCCGAGCGAGCACGATTCGATCCCGACAACCGGCTGCTCAACGAGTACTTCGCGGACATTCTGTCAACGGAGCAGGCGCACGCGCAGCGTCGCGAGCGCGCGCCCGGCGATGCGGCGGTTCCCGGCTGAGTGTGACAAATGCCACGGTCGACAACCCGCGCGGCGCCCACCATGTGTTTTTGAGGA
>JABAHQ010038774.1_pt1 | contig 11165 bp, 12 predicted proteins | sample 7062091 | NCBI WGS metagenome assembly JABAHQ01 (sample SAMN14534359, study PRJNA622989) | marine sediment metagenome | biome: marine biome [ENVO:00000428]; feature: marine pelagic biome [ENVO:01000023]; material: deep marine sediment [ENVO:00002113] | place: India: Gulf of Kutch | collected...
AGCGGGTCGGCGTTCCCACGGCCGCGTTCCAGGTCTTCACCGAAGTCGATGACGCCGTACGCCACATCGAGGAGCGGGGCGCGCCCATCGTCGTGAAGGCCTCGGGGCTCGCCGCCGGCAAGGGCGCCATCGTCTGCGAGACGGTGGACGAGGCCGTCGGTGCCGCCCGGGGCATGCTCGTGGATCGGGAGTTCGGCGACGCCGGCAACGAGGTCGTCATCGAGGAGTGCATGACCGGCGAGGAGCTCTCCGTCTTCGCCCTGACCGACGGGAACGACACCGTCCTGCTCCTCCCCTCCCAGGACCACAAGCCCATCGGCGAGGGCGACACCGGCCCCAACACGGGCGGGATGGGCGCCTACGCACCCGTCCCCGTCGCCACCGATGAGGTGTTGGGCCAGGTCCGGGACCGGATCTTCACGCCGACGCTCGCCGCGCTGCGCGGAGAGGGCACGCCGTTCCGGGGGCTCCTCTACGGAGGCCTCATGATCACCGACGAAGGGCCCAAGGTCGTGGAGTTCAACGCGCGGTTCGGCGATCCGGAGAGCCAGGCCATCCTGCCGCTGCTCGAGTCGTCGCTGCTGGACATGATGCTCCGGGTGGCCGCAGGCGGCGGCCTGGCCGGCATCGAACCGGCCTGGCGGAGCGGCGCCGGGCTCACCACCGTCCTCGCCTCCGGCGGCTACCCCGGCAGCTACGAGAAGGGCAAGCCCATCGAGATCCCGCGCGATGTCCTCGAGGACGACGACGTCCTCATCTTCCACGCCGGCACCCGCCGCAGCGCCGGGCAGCTCACCACGGCCGGCGGCCGCGTCCTGGCCGTCACCGCCGTCGGCGAGGACATGGCCGACGCCGCCGAGAAGAGTCGCGAGGCCGCCGAGCGCATCACCTTCGAAGGCCGCCAGTTCCGCAGGGACATCGGCTGGCGCGAGCTCGAGCGCCATGCCGGAGCTTCCTGAAGCCGAGACCATCGCCGCCGACCTCCGGCGCCACCTGCCGGGTCGGCGGATCGTCGCCACCAGCGTCCCGTTCCCCGACATCCTCGGGCCGGGCCTCTCGCCCCGGAGCCTGGATGCGGCGGTCACCGGCAGGACCGTCCGGGACGTAGGCCGTCGCGGCAAGAACGTCGTGCTGCTGCTGGACGACGACGCCCGCATTGTCGTCAATCTCGGCATGACGGGCCGCCTCGTGCCGAGCGGCGTTCCCGCCGCCACGGAGCTGCGTCACATCGCCGTCCGCTTCGACNNTCCTTTACGATGACACCCGACGGTTCGGCCGCGTCGAGATCCTGGACCGGGACGCCTGGAATGCACGGGACCGGTCGCTGGGCGCCGAGCCCCTGGCGCCTTCGTTCACCGGCGCCACGCTGTACGGCCTGACCTCCGCCTCTCGATCGCCCATCCGGAACTGGCTGCTGGACCAGAACCGGATCGCCGGCGTGGGGAATATCTATGCCAGCGAGGCCCTCTTCCGGGCCCGCATCCATCCGGGGCGGCCGGCCAACAGCCTGTCGGAAGACGAGACGGCGCGGCTCCATCGGGGACTCCGTGCGGTGCTGCGGGAAGCCATCCGCGCCCGGGGCACCACCTTCAGCGACTACCGGGACGGCAGCGGCGAGGAAGGTGCTTTCGAACCGCGGTTGAGGGTGTATGGGCGCGCTGGCAAGCCTTGTGGACGCTGCGGATCCGCCCGGATCGAGCGGACCGTCCTGTCCAATCGGTCCGCGTTTTTCTGTCCGGCTTGCCAGCGCGATACAGCGAGTTAGGTGAGGCGAGTTGGATACTGCGAGTTGGATGCTGCGAGTTGGATGCTGCGAGCTGGGTACCGCGAGTTGGGCTGTCATCCGCGGGTTTTACGCAATGCGGAGGGCGTCCGCTGGCACTTCATCGTCCAGGTCCACCTGTCGGGCCCACTCCTCGGGGTGGCGGCGGAACCAGCGCATGACCAGGAGCATCTCGGCGATGCCGTCGGGGCCGGCGCGGGGGATGCGCGGGACGGCGCGGGACAGGATCCGGCGGGCGGTGCGCGTGGCGAGGCGCCGTTCGGCGGGCGTTGCGGGAGCGTCGAGCCGGGCCCGGACCCGGCCGCCGTGAATGACGTACCAGCGCCCGGCATCATCCTCACCCTCAGGGGCATAGACACAGGACAGACGCGCCAGCATGCCTTCCACGCGACCCAGCTCCCGACGCACCCCGTCCAGCCGCGTCATGCGGTCCTGTAGCTCCGCGGCGTACTCGAACTGCCACCGCTCCACCGCGCGCGTCAGGCGCTGGTCCAGGAGCTTCAGCGGCACGTCCGTCTCACCGGCCAGGAACCGCACCGCCAGGCCCAGGCGGGCTTCGTNNCAGCGGCGTGTAGTCCGCGCCGAACAGGTCCCGCTGGTCCGCCAACCGCAGCGGCGTCTTCGCGGCGCAGTCCCGCAGCTCCAGCACGTTCACCAGATCCCGGATCGCCAGCCGCACCCGCCCGATGCCCTGGAGCGGACCGTGGTACGCGGCGCCGTCGTCCTTCGGGTCCGCCGTCACCAGGAGCCGCGGCGCCGTCTCACGCGGCACCTTCACGAAACACACCGCCCGACGCTTGCGCTTGTGTTCCACGTTGTAGACCGGCCGATGCTCCCGGATCAGGCGGAACTCGCGGAGCACCGCCGAGAACTCGTCCGGATGGTGCTCCCAGTCCAGGCCGTGGGCGGCGTGGCCGAGGATCTCCGACGCCTTGTCGCCACGGTCGGCACGGAAGTACGAAAGGAGCCGGCCCCGCACCCGGACCGACTTGCCCACGTACAGGAGCTCACCCGCCGGACCGTACATGCGGTAGATGCCCGGACGGTTCTCCGCCCCGGACCGGACCTTCTCCTTCAATGCGTCGTGTCGGCCCATGCCATCGCCCGCCGTGCCCGAATGGGTGTGGACCGCCCAATATTCGTCTTCGGGATCTGTTCGGCAAGAGCGGAGGCAGGGGCAGGGGGGATACGGCGAGGTGGCTCTGTCGGCGCCGCGACCGCTGCGTCTCCGGGCACGTCCCCGTCTACAGCTCGATCAGCCGTACGTCTTCGCCGTTCGCTCCCAGCTCCAGCACGGCCACGGACGGCTTCAGCTTGAAGCGGGCGGGACCGGCTGCGCCGGGGTTGATGATGAGGGCCCCGCCGAGCCGGTCCACGGCTGGGCGGTGGGTGTGGCCGTAGACGATGATGTCCGCGCCGGGGTAGGCGGCCCGGAGGTTGGCCGGCCGGGGCGTGCCCAGCACATGGCCGTGGGTGAGGACGACGGCCCGGCCGTCGAGCTCCAGGCGTTCCTCGTTCCTGGTCCGCTCCCGGATGTCCCAGCCGTCGGTGTTGCCGTAGACGGCGGTGACCGGAGCGATCGCCGCGAGCTCCGTCAGGACGTCGACGGGCCCCACGTCGCCGGCGTGCAGGATCCGCTCGACCCCCTCCAGCGCCTCGAACACGCCGCGCCGGAGCCGTCCGTGCGTGTCGCTGATGAGGCCGACGATCACGGTGTCCGTTCAGGCATGCGCTCTCCACGCCTCACCCACGCGCCTCACCCCCGCCCCAGGTAGGCCCCAGCCCGCTCTCCAGCCCGAAATGCGTCAGGACGCGGCCCACGACGAACTCCACCAGCTCGTCGATGCTCTCGGGCCGGTGGTAGAACCCCGGCGAGGCCGGGAGGACGACAGCGCCAGCCCGGGTGGCGGCCAGCATGTTCTCCAGGTGAACGGCCGAGTAGGGCGTTTCCCGGGGGACCAGGACCAGCCGGCGCCGCTCCTTGAGCACCACGTCGGCAGCGCGCTCGATGAGGGATCGGGACGACCCGTGGGCCACGGCGGACATGGTGCCCATGGAGCACGGACAGATGACCATGCCCCGGGACGGCGCGGAGCCCGAGGCCGGAGTGGCACCCCGGTCCGCGTTCGTATGGCAGATGACCCGGCTCCAGTCGCCCGTCGCGGCCTGCAGGTCGTCTTCGTCGACGATGTCCAGCTCCTCCTCCATGAGGCGCCAGCCCGTGCTGGAGACGATGAGGCGCACGGGCACATGCAGTTCGTTCAGGGCCCGGAGCAGGCGCACGCCGTAGACGGCGCCGGAGGCGCCCGTGATGGCATGGGTGAGCGGCGCGTCGTCCGGGGTCATGCCACGAAGATCCGGTCGAGGAGCGTGAAGACGAAGACGGTGCCCGAGACGCCGACGTTCGTGTGGAAGAAGGCCCGGTCGATGCGGGCCAGGTCCAGCTCGCCGGACGTGACCTGGTCGCGCACCAGCTCGTGCTCGAAGTGCAGCAGCACGGCCATGCCGACGACGGCGGCCAGGTACAGCCACCCGACGGGAAACAGGTCCAGCCACCAGAGGGCGAAGAACCCGAGCACGGCGAAGCCGTGGAAGGCCCGGGCGGTGATGGCCGCGCCCTTGAGTCCGAGCCGGGCCGGCAGGGATCGGAGGCCGGTCTTCCGGTCGAAGTCCACGTCCTGGAAGGAGTAGATGATGTCGAAGCCCGCCACCCAGAACAGGACCGCCGCAGCCAGCACCGGCAGGCCCCACCACGGGTCGCTCCACGCGCCGGTCACAGCCAGGTAGGCACCCGCGGGCGCGATCCCCAGCCCCAGCCCCAGGACCAGGTGCGTCAGCTCGGTGAACCGTTTCGTGTACGAGTAGGCCAAGACCCAGGCCAGCGCCACGGGCGAGAGCCAGCCACAGAGGGGATTGAGTCGCCAGGCAGCGATGACGAACAGGGTGGACGTGAACAGCACGGCTGCCCACGCCTGCCCGAGGGTCAAGCGGCCGGAGGGCAGCTCGCGGGCCCGGGTACGCGGATTCGCCGCGTCGTGCTCCCGGTCCGCGATGCGGTTGAAGCCCATGGCCGCGAACCGCGCAGCCGTGAACGCCACCAGGATCCAGGCAACCGTCCCCGCCGTCAACGCTTCCGGGTGCGCGTACGACGCCAGCACGGCCCCCACCCCGGCGAACGGCAGCGCGAACAGCGTGTGGGGGAGCTTCACGAAGGAGGCGTATCTCGCGGCCAGGGAGGCGCCCGTGAATGTCTGGCCTTCCCTGCCTGGACCCTGACTGGGGGACTGGGCGACTGGGGGACTGGGGGTGCCGGCGTCTTCCGGTGCACGTTCGGAGTCCACCTCGCCGGCAACGCCGCCTTCCAACCCGGCGCCAAGACCACGCCCCGAACCCTCGCCGGTCACCGGTCAATCCCCAGCCGGTCCCACATCTCATCCACCTTCGCCCTAGTCGCATCGTCCATCTCGATGACCTCGGGCCAGACCCGGTCGAAGCCTTCCTCCGGCCATTTCTTCGTCCCGTCCATGCCCATCTTGGAGCCGTAGGCCGGGCCCCGGGCCGAGTGGTCCAGATCATCGACCGGGCCCATGGTGAAGCGGACGTCCCGCTCGGGGTCGATGTTGTTGAGGGCGTACCACCACGCCTCCTGCGGGTCCTTTACGTCGATGAAGTCATCCACCACCACGATGACCTTGGCCAGGCTCATGAGCCCCTGGCCCCAGAGCCCATTCATCACCTTGTGCGCGTGGCCGGGGTACTCCTTCCGGATCGCCACGAAGACCAGGTTGTGGAAGATGCCCTCGGGCGGCATGTGGTAGTCCACCACCTCGGGCATGGTCATCTGGAGCAGCGGCAGGAATATGCGCTCCGTCGCGCCGCCCAGGTAGACGTCCTCCACCGGCGGCCGGCCCACGATGGTGGAGGGGTAGACCGCCCCCTCGCGCATGGTGATGCGCTCCACGTGGAGATAGGGGAAGCGGTCGGCCGGGGTGTAGAAGCCCGTGTGGTCGCCGAAGGGACCCTCCATGCCGAGCTCCTCCGCCGGGTCCACGTAGCCCTCCAGCACGATCTCGGCCTCCGCCGGCACGCGCAGATCCGAGCCTACCGCATCGGCGACCCGGAGCGATTCGCGCCGCAGGAACCCGCTGAACAGGTACTCGTCGAGGCCCGGCGGCAGCGGCGCCGTGGGTGTGTACATGGTGGCGGGATCGGCGCCCAGCGCCACGGCCACCGGCATGCGCCGGATGCCGGCGTCCCGGTACCTGCGGTAATGACCCGCGCCGCCCTTGTGGCGCTGCCAGTGCATGAACGTCGTCGTGCGGTCCACCACCTGCATGCGGTAGCAGCCCACGTTCTGGACCCCGCTGTCCGGGTCCTTCGTGAGCACCATGGGGAACGTGATGAACGCCCCCGCATCGCCCGGCCACGACGTCATGATGGGCAGCCTGCGGAGGTCCACGTCCCCGGCTTCCAGCACGACCTCCTGGCACGGGGCCCTGCCCCGGACCTCTTTCGGCGGGACCCTGGCCAGCTCGGCGAGCTTCGGCAGCATCTGCACCTTGGCCCAGAGCCCCGCGGGCACGTCCGGCTGCATCAGCTCCCGGATGCGCTCGGCGTGCTCCTCGAGGCGCGCCACCCCCAGCGCCATGGCCATGCGTCGCCAGGAGCCGAACAGGTTGATGGCCACCGGGATCTCGCTCGGCGAGCCGTCGTCCAGGACCGGCCTCTCGAAGAGCAGGGCCTTGCCGCCGCCCTCGCTCTTCATGACCCGGTCGGTGATCTCGGCCATCTCCAGCTTCACCGAGACCGGCTCCCCGACGCGGACCAACTCGCCCGCGCCCTCGAGCGCATCGATGAAGTCATGCAGATTGTTCATGGACATGGGGCCGGGAATGTAAGGGGAGGTGGTCGACGGTGACAGGCGTCTGTGAGGTCACAGGTAACAGGTCACAGCTCCCGGCGTCGTCGGGTACTCCCGTTTCCGGTTGAGCGTCTTCGTTCGCGGCGTGCGCTTCCTCGTTCGCGACGGGTTCCGTTCGGGGGCCGGTCTTGCTGTGGCCGGGTGCCGCACACTTAGACCTTCGGAAAGCGCACGGCGCGAAGCGCCCCCGAAGGGATTACCCGACGAAGGAAGGCGCTCCACCGGCAACTCGCCCACCCCGCGAGGCTAGGAGCCGTAACCTGTGACCTGTAACCCTCCTGGATTGCTCCGGGCCACAGGCCCGCCGACCCTCTCACATGGCCGGCCCGATCAGCACCGCGTTGCCGTACGCCTGGTATGCCGAGTACCAGAAGTGCCGGAACAGGGGGTCGTCGGCGAAGAGGATGACCCGGCCGCGCCCGACGCGTTTCGTGGCCAGCCAGGTGGACCGCGACAGCAGCTCCAGGTTCTCCTGGCTGACGACACCGCTGATCTTGGACATGCCCTCGGGGAAGAAGGCCACGCTCTCGTAGCTGTCGTCCGGCTCGAACGCCTCCCCGCCGGCGTGGAGCACGAAGGCGCGATCCACCGTGCCGTTGGCGCCGAAGCCGTACGCCAGCGGATTCGCGGGGTCCAGGACCACGGGCAGGATCGTCCCCGGGATGTCTTCCTCCCAGCGGTCCTGCTCCCGCTGTTCCCGGCCCCGGAGCGCCGCAGCCACGTCCTCGTCCTCCTCGGCCTCCTCACGGACCGCGATCCCCGCGATGGCCTCGCCGTAGGAGCGGGCCGCGCCGTCCACCGCGATGAGCGCGCCACCGCGGTCGACCCAGTCCTTCAACGTGTCGGTGGCGCCACCGCCACGCCCCCACATGTCCGGAGCGATCACCACGTCGTACGCCTCCAGCGTCTCGGCGTCCAGGTCGGCCAGCGGCACCGCGTCGAAGGGGAGACGGAGCGTCCGCTCCAGGAAGAACCAGTGCGCCCCGAACGACGGCGGGCCCACGCCCTCGCCGGTCAGGAGCGCCACCCGCGGCAGCTCCAGCGGGATCCGGTCGCGGGTGCCCAGGTCGTTGCCCTCGGGGACCAGGCCCGTGGACACGGCGACCGCCCGGTCGGCCAGCCCGGCCGCAGCGACCCGTGCCGTGAGATCGTCGTTCCCGTGGCGCGGCAGAAACAGCGTCCCCGACGGCCAGTCCCGGCCGGCCATGGTGAACGGCTCCTCCATCACGAGGGCCCGCCCGTCGCCGACCAGGAAAGCGACCAGTCCCTGCCAGGCCGGGAGCCCCGGCGCCACGAGATAGCCGTACGGGTCCGCTGCGCCAGGGGTGACGGCGGATGATGACGTCGTGCCGCCCCCGGAACCCGTTGCGTCCTGGACGAACGGCCGGGCTCGACGGGCCGCCTCCGTCCAACCGGCCCCGGGCACCCGGTCCACGGCATGGGCTTCTATGCCGTACGCGTACGGCAGCGACCAGGCGGAGATGTCGTACGAGANNCTTCCGGCTGCAACAGCGCCGCGGCCAGACGTCCCCGGGCCTGCCGTGTTCTGACCAGGAAGGTGCCCGCCGGGAAATCCTCTCGCTGACCGTACCCGGGGTGGGCCCGGGCATCGGCGCCGAAGCTCCGGCCCGCCTCCTCCACCCGGATGCCCTGGTCCTGGAGCAGGGCCACCAGGGCCTCGGCCCGGTCGGGCGCCGCGTCCGGCACGATCAGGTACCCGCCCGGCAGGCCGCTGTCCACCTCACGGTGGAACCGCGCGAAGCTCTCCAGGAGTCGCGTCTTCGCGGTCATGGCCGCCCGGATCGTGGACTTCCCCGCCACCCAGTGGTGGTGGCTGCGCTCGGCCAGCGTCAGGAACAGGCCGTCGGGCCGCTCGATGGTCAGGCCGGCTCGGCCCCCGCCCGCCTGCTCGTACGTCATGCCGATCCCGCCGAGCAGGCTCGGCCAGCTGTCGCCGTAGCCCGGGTAGAACAGGTCGTACGACTGCCGCGTGAAGTACTCCCAGCCGTGGACATCGAACGCCGCCGCATTGGCCCGGCCGAAATGATCCGACCAGTCCATGGTATGGGACGGGTAGATGGGGTTCACCGGCGTGGCCGGCGGGAAGAAGAAGTACGTGGACGTCCAGCCCATCTCGTGGAAGTCCACGTGGACCTGCGGCGTCCACACGTCCCACGTGCCCAGTCGCGCACGCGTCTCGGGCTGGGTCAGCCACGCCCAGTCCCGGTTCAGGTCGAAGAGGTAGTGGTTGTACCGGCCACCGGGCCACGGCTCATGGTGCTCCCGGGCAGCCGGGCTCGGGTCGGGCTCCACGCCCCGGGCCTGTCGATAATAGTGCACGTACCGGTCCCGCCCGTCCGGGTTCACTGCCGGGTCCAGCACCACGATCACCGAGTCCAGCACGCCGGCCACGTCCTCCGCTCCCCGCACCAGGTCCCACGCCGTCCACATGGCCGCCTCGCTGGACGAGCTCTCGTTGCCGTGCACGCCGTAGCTGAGGTAGACGACGGCAGGGTTCGACCGTGCGATCTCAGCGGCCCGCTCCGGCGAAGTCTCCGGNNGGACCCCGTAGCTCAGGTACACCACCGCCGGGTTCGACGATGCAATGGCACGGGCCGCCGATTCGGACAGGGACGGTTCCGTCAGACGACGGTTCCGTTCCAGGATCCCGTCCAGATCGGCCAGGTAGTCGGGCCGCGCCACCACCAGCCGGAGCAGCAGCCGGCCTTCGGGCGTGATGCCGTACCGGCGCAGCACCGCCCGCTGCGCCGCCGCCTCCGCCACGTGCTCCATGTAACGGACCACGTCGCCATGGTCCGTGAACCGCTCGCCGCGGGCATAGCCCAGGAACGACGCCGGCGACTCCAGTCCGCCCTGCCCCGCAAGCGACGCCGGGACCGCCAGGACCACCGTCAGCGCCAGCCCTCGGATCGTCCGCATCGTCCGTCGTTCCTGTCTCCTCGGGTCCATGTCTCCGGAACGCCTCAGGATACGCCGGCACCGCTAGGGCCACAAGCGGGAAGCTGTCAGCCGTCAGCTGTCAGCTCCGTCAGGCCGCTGCGTCCTCCGCCGAGCCGTCCTCCGCCACCGTCACCGTCATCTNNATCAGCGTGTTGTGAACCGCACAGCTCCGCGCCACCCGGTCGATGGCCCCCCGATACCGCTCCGGAACCGCACCCGGCAGCACCACCCGCAGCTCGAACCGGCCGATGCGGTTCGGGTTCGGCGCGCCCACCGTCCCGACCTCCACCTCCATCCCCTCATGCGGGATGCCACGTGCCTCGCAGAACTGCTGCACGTACAGCGCCACGCACGTCCCCATCGACGCGCCCAGCAGCTCCAGCGGCATGGGCCNNCCGCTCGCACCGGCTGGTCCGTGACCACCCGGTGGCCCCGCACGTTCGCCACGAACTTGAGCCCGCCTTCATGCGTCACCGTCATCATCGGTATACCCTCCGCGCGCTGTCTATTACCTATCAACGATACGGTAATATATACCGCCCCGCGCAGCAGACAAGGGCGCTGCTCGGGACCGCCCCCTCTGTGGTGGTTTCTCCTACGCCGTGCGGGAATCCTGCACCCGGGATTCCACCATCTCCCCACTACCGCTGTCCTCCGGAGCGGCTAGATTCCTCACCACGAAATCGCGAATCGGATGATTTGAGGGTATAGAGACGATGTTGGGACAGGCAGGCAGGCGTGTGCTCGTGCGCCGGCTCCTCACGGTGGCCATGGTGCTCTGGACGACGGTCTGGACGGTCCCTGCGGTTCAGGCCGTAGGCATGGAGACGGCATTGGGACGGACCGGCGTCCCGGCGGACGGCGTGGCCGCGTGGCAGGTTCTGGAGGTGCTCTTCGTACTGGCGTACTACGGGGTGCGCTGGCTCCCGGGTCTGGCGCTGCTGGGACTGGTTTTCATGTTCCTGCGCCGTGTCCCGGCGCCGCGACCGCTGACGGAGTCGGGGGACTGACGGCACGGGATCTCCCTGGTCCCGGGCAGGGAGATGGCGGCTCGCATCCGTCGCGTCCCCGCCCCGGCGGCATCGCCCCGGCAACGGCCCCGGCGGCCGTTCACCTCCGTCATCTTCCGCCTAGCGCACCAGGTGGAACCGGGTCTGCCTGCGCAGCACCCAGTGCCGGTCGCCGTCGGCGTCCAGGAAGGCCTCCTCTTCCAGCGCCATGCGTACGTTCTGACCATCCCATTCGGGTACGGGCGTGGTGGCTTGAAGCTCGATGGAGTACCAGGTGTCGGGCCGGATCGGGGCCTCGCCGCGGCCGGGCACACCCTCCTGGCGGTCCCAGAGCCCGATGAGCGGCCCGGCGCCGTGGCCGTGGTCGCCGATGGGGTGGGTGTAGACCGTCCCGTCGATCCCCTCCGCCCGCATCTGCTCGAGGGTGTCGACCAGGATCTCGTTGCCGGTCAGTCCCGGCTCCATGTGCCCCAGGAGGATGTCCTGCAGC
>JABAHQ010058106.1_pt2 | contig 11156 bp, 13 predicted proteins | sample 7062091 | NCBI WGS metagenome assembly JABAHQ01 (sample SAMN14534359, study PRJNA622989) | marine sediment metagenome | biome: marine biome [ENVO:00000428]; feature: marine pelagic biome [ENVO:01000023]; material: deep marine sediment [ENVO:00002113] | place: India: Gulf of Kutch | collected...
AGCGCCAGCGCATCGCCATCGCCCGGGTGCTGCTCAAGGACGCGCCGATCCTGGTGCTCGACGAGGCCACCTCGGCGCTGGATTCGGAGGTCGAGGCGGCGATCCAGGAGAGCCTCGATACCCTGATGGAGGGCAAGACGGTGATCGCCATCGCCCACCGGCTGTCGACCATCGCGCGCATGGACCGGCTGGTGGTGATCGACAAGGGGCAGGTGATCGAGACCGGCACTCATGCTGAGCTGATCGCCCGCGGTGGCCTCTATGCGCGGCTGTGGCAGCACCAGACCGGTGGCTTTGTCGGGGTGGATTGATAGGAAACGGGCAAGTCAGGGGTTTTTCGTCCACTCTGCTTGTCGGCCTGTTGGAAGGCGCGGCAGCGCTGAGCTATCCCGCCGTGTTCTCAATAACCAGGGGCGGGGTGGGCGAGCCCGAATCCAGTCGAGCGCAGAGGTGCATATGAACATTTTCCTGACATCCTCCTTTGCTGAGGTCGTGGACTTGTTTGTCAGGTTCACCGGAGGCGAGTGCCGCGGCAGGACGGTTACGCTGATTCCTACGGCGAGCCTTGCCGAGGAGGTCAATTCCTACCTTGTTGCGGCCAGGGAGGCGCTCGTCGAAGCCGGTCTGGTGATCGATGAACTCGAGGTTTCAACCGCAACTCAGGACGAAATCGTCAGCAAGCTCGAACGCGGCGATTACATCTATGTGTCCGGCGGCAACACCTTCTTTCTGCTGCAGGAGCTGAAGCGCACAGGCGCGGACCTGCTGATCGCCGAACACGTCAGAGCCGGGAAGTGCTACATCGGCGAATCCGCCGGCTCCGCGATACTCGCCCCCAGCATCGAATACATAACGGCGCTGGACGATGTTTCTGCCGCGCCTGATCTCGAGTCCTTTGCGGCCTTGGGGTTGGTCGATTTCTACCCGCTGCCGCATTACCGAAACGAGCCGTTTGCCGAGGCTGTCGAGCAGGTGCTGAAAGAGCATGGGGATGCGCTGGATCTCCGACCATTCAGCAATAACCAGGCGATCGCCTTGTCGGGCGGCCATGCCGAGCTTCAAACCAGCGGTGATTGAGTTTCATACCCGGCCCGAGCCTACTTGCGGCCCACCTTGGGCGACTCGGCGTAGGGCGTTTCGTCGTCGATCCATCTGAACCCTCCCACACCGCGTCCACTCGTACCTCTAGCCACAGCCAAAGAACCGAGAGGGAGTCTGCCATGACCGATAAACAAGCCAGCGTCCGCCACGATGCTGCGCAGCAGCGCTATGAACTGCTGGTGGAGGGGCAGCCACTCGGCTTCGCTGCGTACAGCGAGCAGGGCGAGCGGATGGTCTTCACCCATACCGAGGTCGACGCCAGCCTGTCCGGGCAGGGGCTGGGTAGCGTGCTGGCCAAGGGCGCGCTGGACGATGCACGGCGGCGCGGCAAGCGCGTGGTGCCGCAGTGCGAGTTCATCGCCAAGTACATCGAGCGCCACGAGGAATGGCAGGACCTGGTCGATCCGCTCTGAGGTCGATATGCAGCGGCGGGCTTCAGCCCGCCAACGGTCGCGACCGGGGTGATGGTCGTAGTGTGCCGCCGCCTGGCTTAGCAGAGGGCAATCGCGTGGATGGTCGAGAGTTTGTCTGGGCGCATTTCAAGCTCAATGCCGAGCAGCGCCTGCGGGGCTTCAACTTCTTCGTGGTGCTGGCGATCTTTGCCGATGGCGGTGTGCTGGCGGCCCTGCAGCAGGGCTTCTCGCCGGGGCTGCTGGTTCTGCTGGGCGCCTTCACCGTCTTGCTGGCGCAGGTGTTCTGGCTGGTGGACGCGCGCAGCCGGCAACTGCTGGAGCTGACCATCGTCGCACTCAAGGAGATGGAGGCCGACTATCCCGAGAGTTACCGGCTGTTCGCCGCCGATGCGCTGGGGCAGAGCCGGGTGATCAGTTACACCTTCGCCATCCGCGCACTGCTGCTGGCGCAGATGGGCTTCGGCCTGGGTGTGGTCGGCTACGGACTCTGGCAATGGTGATGGCGCCGCGCGACCTGTGGCGGGTCACGCGGCGATGGCGCTGTAGCTCGTTGCAGCTACGCGGGGGATGGCGGGTGGGCTGACGCCCGGCCCTACGGGGTGTCGGCCTCGTTTGTTCCGGCTTCAATCCACCCGCTGGATACGCCCCTCGACGCTGGCGCTGAACGGTTGCGGCAGGGCTTCGATGTAGCCCACCAGCGCATCCAGATCCACCGGGCCGACGACGCGGTTATGGCCTTCGTTGAGGATGGTGAAGTTGTCGCCGCCGCCGGCCAGGAAGGAGTTCACCGTGACGCGATAGGTTGCCGCCGGGTTGATGGGGGCGCCGCTGGCGTCGCGCATTTCGATCACGCGGTTGCCCTCGGGGCGGTTCGCGGCCCAGCTGTACAGGATGCCGGAAGGCTTGAGCAGGCGCGGGTAGCTCTGGCCGACCCACTGCTGTTCGAGCAGGGTCTTGATCTGCGCGCCGGTGAGGTCCATCGAGACCAGGTCGTTGGCGAACGGCTGGATGGCGAACAGTTCGCCCCAGGTGACCTCGCCGCCGTCGAGGTCCGCGCGGATGCCGCCCGGGTTCATGAAGCTGATCTGCGCACCGGTGGCCACGCGCTGGGCGTCGGCAATCAGGTTTCCCAGTGCGGATTCACCGGCGGGCGTCTCGGTGCGGGTGATGGCCCCTTGCGCGAGGCCGACCACCCGCGCCACCAGCGGCTCGACGCGGGCATCGGCCTGGGCCACCAGCGCGGCGACTTGCGGGTCCGGCGTGAGGCCTGCGCCCTGGTCGGCCCAGGTGGTGAGGATCGCAGCGGATTTCTCGACGACGTCGCGGCTGCGGCGGCTGACCAGCAGCTCGATGTCGGCATAGGCGGTGCCCGCCGAGAAGGCCTGGGTCACCAGGATCGGCTTGCCGTTGGCGTTGGGTAGCAGCGCGTTGGTGAAGCCGTGGGCATGGCCGGAGATGACCACGTCCACCTCGTCATCCAGGCGCTTGACGATATCGACCACCGGGCCGACCACGGTGTCCGCCTCGGCGTTGGTCGGGCCGTTGTAGCTGGTCTGCTGGCCGCCCTGATGCAGCGCGACGATGATGGCGCGCACGCCCTGGCGGCGCAGTTGTGCCACCGAACGGTTGATGGCGGCCGCTTCGTCGATGAAGCGCAGGCCGGCCACGCCGCTGGGCGAGACGATGGAGGGGGTTTCCTTCAGCGCGGCGCCAATCACGCCGATGCGTACGCCGCCGGCGTTGTAGATGGTGTGCGGCGGCAACAGCGATCGGCCGCTCGACTGATTGATGACGTTGCTCGACACCGTGGGGTAGCGCGCGCCCTGCCAGTTGTCTTCGAGGTAGGGACCATTGGCATGGTTGCCACCGGTGAGCTGGCGCAGCAGCTCATTCTTGCCATAGTCGAACTCGTGGTTGCCAAGGGTGCCGACCACGTTGCAGCGCTGCTGGGCGAGGGGCTGGGCGCTACGGGGTAGCTTCATCTGCCAGCTGAACGGACGGCAGAACGGATTGGCCAGCAGGTTGAGCAGGCTGATCGCAGGTTCGTCGCGTAGCAGGGCGGAGTTGGGTGGCGAGGCGCCGACCTGGTCGCCGTCGTGAACGATGAGGGTGTACTCGCGGCTGGCCGATCTGAGGTAGGACGCCAGCACTGCCGCGCCGCCTGCCGGCCGTCCGGCAACGGTGCGCGGCGACAGCTGACCGTGGAAGTCGTTGATGCCGAGGATGTTCACCGACACCACCGGCTCGGGGCGCCAGTCCGGTGCGCGCCAGCGGCGTCGCTCGCTGGCCTGCTGCCGGGCCTGCAGTCCTTCCTGGCGCTCCTCGCGGTAGTCCTGCTCGGTGGAACCGTGCTCGGGCTGTTTCTGGGTCTGGGCCAGCGTTGGGGCGGCAAGGCCGATCAGGCCTGCGGCGAACAACCAATCCAATACGCGCATACGCATTGTTGTTTTCCTCGGGTGCGGTGGGATGGGCAGGGACCGAAACTAGGAAGCTCAGGTGGCAGGTTGATGACGGCCGGTTTGCGTTATGACGAGCGCCGACGTGCGGCTTCGTAGCGAAGTGCCATGTCTGTTGCGTCCTGGTGTCGCCCGTCGATGCCCGGCAGATGCGCCGAACGCCTGCTGCCAAAGGCCGGTCGGTATTAGCAACCACCGGGAGATCTGATGATGTCGACTTCGAGCAATCTGATATGGGCCGCGCTGGCGATCGGGGCGGTGACGGGCATGCGCAGCATGCTGGCGCCGGCGCTGGTCAGCCGGGCGTTGAGCGAGCGCGATGATCTTGCCGGGGCGGGGGAGGCCGCGCAGTTGCTCACATCGGATACGGCGCAGACCTTCCTGCCAGTGCTCGCGGCCAGCGAGATGATCGGCGACAAGATGCCCTTCGCGCCGGACCGCACCATCGTGCCGTCGATGATGTTCCGCGCGCTTTCCGGCGGTGCGAGTGCGGCGGCGCTGGCGGGTGTGCGCCGCGAGCCCGTGCTGCTGCCCGCGCTGCTCGGTGCGACCGCGGCGCTGGTCGCCGCCAGGGTCGGGCTGGGTCTGCGCAAGCCGTATCAGCCCAGGCCGCTGGTCAATGCCGTGCTGGGTGCAGTCGAGGAGTGCCTGGCGTTGACGGTTGGTCGAGCCGGGCTGCGGCGCGCATTGGGAGACGGCCGGGGCGAACGCTGAGGCGTGCGAAAGGTGGAAACGGCGCTGCCGTTCCCCCTTGGGCGTTTGCCGGGCCTCAGTCGGCGCGGCGGCCGGGCTTGTGCGGGTTGCTGCCTAGCAGACGCGTGTTCGCATCCGGGTAGCGATAGGCAAAGAGGGCGTGCTGCTTGGCCAGTTCGGCCTGCATGGCTTGCTGCTCGTGTGCGGGCAGCTTGGCCAGGTATTTCCGGATGATGGCGTACTTGGCGAACATCAGTTCGTCGAAGGCTTCCTGCTGTTCGATCTCGTAGGCTCTGGCGCGGCGCTCGCGCAGTGCGGCCTGGTCGGTGTGCATGTTGCCGCCCTCGTGCAACACGAACGCGCGCTGCGAATCGCCTTCGGTCTGCTCCATGGCAAGCCGGGCGGCCCAGGCGGTCGGGACGAAGGACAGACAGAGCAGCAGGCAGACGGTGGTTCTCGGCGCAAGCATGGCGCGGCCCTCGGCAAACGCGCGGCCGACGGGCCGCTCGAGGTGCAGATTACGCCAGCCCCGAGCTGCGCTCACTCACGCTGGCTGATGCCAATCGCCGCAGGGGTGGCAGCGGCGACGACAGGGTGGGCTGCAGCCCACCCTACGCCGCTCCTCGCTCACGCCTGGCGACGACCGCTTCAGCTCGGTCGCTGGATCACACAGATCCGGTCACGGCACAGCCCGGCTTCGCGCGTGCCGACGCCGGGCGCGATCTCCGGCGCATCGCTGTTGCTGCCGTGGCCGGTGATGCCGGCACCGGTCGGGTGGCTGGTGGCGGTGGTTTCCGGGTAGTCGGTGCCGGCGCGCTTGGCCGCGCTGCCGATGTCGTAGCGCCCGGTGTCGGCGGTGTTGCTGTCGTGGTAGGCGCTGGGGGTGGAGGCGTGGGCACCGACTTCGGCCGCGGCGCCGGTGCCGGCGTTGTCACCGAAGCGTTCGCTGGCCGAGTGCAGGCCGGCGCCAGTGGTGGCGCCCGTCGTTCCGCTTGTGGGTCGGGTGAAGTGCTTGTCCAGGTGGCTGTCGCCGCCGGTGGCGCCGGCGTAGGGGCTGCTGGGGCCGGGATAGCCGTCTGCCGTGCCGCTGCCGCCGTGCTCGTCGATATCGATGGCGCCGTTGTACTCCAGCGCATCGCGCGCCCTGGCCAGCTGATCCTCGTCGACCACGTCCACCGCGATCACCAGGGCGCCGCGGCGTACCGCGTCGGGATAGGCGGTCGCGTAATGACGGTGCTGTTCATGGGGCTCGTGGCCGAACAGCGATTTGAAGAAGTGCGCGACCTTCGATTCGTGTTCGTGGCGGTCCACCGGGACGTCCGGGCTGGTGCTGTAGGGTGCGTCGTAGGCATGGATATCGGCGCTTTCGGCGCCCACCGCATGGATCTGCTCGCGGGGAATGCCCCGCGCCATCAGGTCGCCGCGGGTGCGATTGGCATCGGTCAGCGTGGCGAACGCTGCTACCAGTGTGTGTTTCATGGTTCACCTCACGTTGTGTCGAACAACCGGGTTTGCGAGCACGGCGGGGCATCGGCCAACGCGGCGCTCATAGAGGTTGGGTCGAGGCGTACCGGTAGAGTTCAGCGGTGGGGATCAGCGGTCGGCGCTGGGGGAGAAGGACGTGCGCACGTCCGGCGCATGTGGAACAGGCAGGCCATTGCTGACCTGCACACCGATGCGGGTGGGCGACGCCGCGCCACCCGCGGGGAAGTGATCAGTCGAGGTCGGCGGCGCTGTGACGCTCGGGCGCCTGTTCGGATTCGTCGCCCCAGGTGCGGTTGACCTTGCGTCCGCGGATGACCGCCGGGCGCTCGGCAATCTCGCGGGCCCAGCGCTGCACATGCTGGTACTCGTGCACCGAGAGGAACTCGCCGGCGCCGTACAGCTCGCCCAGCACCAGCCCGCCGTACCAGGGCCAGATGGCCATGTCGGCGATGGTGTAGTCGTCGCCGGCCATGTAGCGATGCTCGGCCAGCTGACGGTCGAGCACGTCGAGCTGGCGCTTGACCTCCATGGTGTAGCGGTTGATCGGGTATTCGTATTTTTCCGGCGCGTAGGCGTAGAAGTGGCCGAAGCCGCCGCCGAGGAAGGGCGCCGAGCCCATCTGCCAGAACAGCCAGTTCAGCGTCTCGGTGCGTGCACGGACCTCGGTCGGCAGGAAGGCGCCGAACTTCTCGGCGAGGTAGACCAGGATCGAGCCGGATTCGAACACCCGCAACGGCTCGCCGTCGATGCTGCGGTCCACCAGCGCGGGAATCTTCGAGNNCTCGACGAAGCCGCTGCCGAACTGGTCGCCTTCGCCGATGTTGATCAGCCAGGCGTCGTATTCGGCGCCGCGGTGACCGAGCGCGAGCAGCTCCTCGAGCATGATGGTCACCTTCACCCCGTTGGGCGTGGCCAGCGAATAGAGCTGCAGCGGGTGCTGGCCCACCGGCAGCGCCTTCTCCTCGCGCGCACCGGCGGTCGGTGCGTTGATGCTGGCGAACTTGCCGCCCGACGGGGCGTCGTGGGTCCAGACCTTCGGCGGTACGTAGGGGGTATCAGGCATGGCGATCTCCTCGAACGGGAAACGGGGGATGTGCCGGGCATGCTACGCGCTCTGCCGGCATGGTCGAAATCGAGCCGGTCGATATTGGTCATCGACGGAGGATGATTCGTTCGTCGTGAAGGCGCGGGCGAGCCCTCGGTTTACCGGTCCGATCTGGCCGTTTCGCTGAACTTCCGCGCTGCTTCGCGGGCCTCAGTCAGACAGGAAGCGTCATCAATCGAGCCGGAGGCTCCTCAGACCAGAAGGGGACATTCATGTCGGATCATCACACCTACAAGAAGGTTGAAATCGTCGGTTCCTCGCGTAACAGCGTCGACGAGGCGATTCAGAACGGTATCGCCGAGGCCTCCAAATCGCTGCAGAACGTCGAGTGGTTCGAGGTCGGCGAAATCCGCGGCCATGTCGAGAACGGCAAGGTCGGGCATTTCCAGGTCACCATGAAGGTCGGCTTCCGCCTCGCCAACAGCTGACCTGCCTGCAGGCGACCCGCGGCTGGCCAGTCGGCCGCGCGGGATGCCGTCTCAACCGTGGCGGGTAGGCGCCTGGCCACGGCTGCGTTCGTAGCGCCGCAGCAGCGGCTGGGTGCTGAGGCCGTGGATGAGGATGCTCAGCGCCACCACCGAGATCACCAGGGAAATGATCACTTCCGTCTCGTCCGGCAGCAGCCCGTGGGTGACCGCGTAGCTCAGGTAGTAGAGGCTGCCGATGCCGCGGATGCCGAACCAGCCGACCGTCAGGCACTGGCCACGATCCAGGTAGCGCCGTGGCATCAGCAGCCAGACGGCGAGCGGGCGGATCAGCAGGAACAGCGCCAGCGCCAGGGGTATCGCCCGCCAGTCCCAGTGCACCGAGACCAGCACGCCGAGCATGGTCACCAGCAGCACTTCCAGGCTGCGCTCCATCTGCCCGCCGAAGGTCAGGATGTCGCCCATCATCACCCCGGCGGCGACCTTGGGCTCGGCGATCTTCTGACCCTCCAGCGGCAGTTCCCGTGGCGACAGTCCGCCTTCGACCAGGTGCGGCACGGCGTGGGCGATCAGCTCTTCGGAGGGCGTTTCCGATTCGTGGGCGGCGTCCTTTTCCGCATGGCGCAGGCCGAGGCCCGCGGCGAACACCGCGAGAAAGCCCCAGGCACCGATCAGCTCGGCGCCGACGTAGGCCAGCGCGATCAGCGCCAGGGCCAGAGAGTCGTTGGGTGACATGGAGGTGTCGGCGTGCCGCGCGCGCAGGTAGATCGCCAGCTTGCCGATCAGTCGCCCGAGCAGGTAACCGAAGCTCAGGCCCGCCGGCACCGCCCACAGCAACCGGTGCAAGGCCCAGTCGCCGACCCAGCCGGACGACAGGCTGCCCTGTTCGATCAGCAGCAGGCCGAAGACGACGAAGGGAAAGGCGGTGCCGTCGTTGAAGCCGGCCTCGCCGGACAACCCGTAGCGCACGTGGTCGCTGTCACGCGAGTTGTTGACCTGCACCAGGCTGGCGAGCACCGGGTCGGTGGGTGCGAGGATGGCGCCGATCAGCACGGCGATGCCCCAGGGCAGCCCGAAGAGGTAATGACAGAACGCGGCGACCCCGGCGATGCAGGCCAGCATCACCGGCCCGGCCAGCACGTAGGCGCTCTTCCAGGCCGGGTGGCGCAGCGGCATGCGCAGCTTCAGACCGCTGACGAACAGCGACACCAGCACGGCGATTTCGGTGAGGTGCTCCATCCAGCTGGCGATGTGCAGGAATTCCATTTCCCACAGGCCGACGCCGAGCTGGCCGATCAGCAGGCCGAAGCCCAGGTAGATCAGCGAGGTGGTGACCGGCAGCCAGCGCAGATAGGCCGATGCCAGCGCGAGGATCAGCAACAGGATGCCGAGAACGGCCATCCATTCGAGAAAGCTCATGGGGGATTCCGATGGCGGGGCGTGCGGTGCCCGGAGGCTGTGTAGCCATTGGAACGGAGGCCGGCGGCAGGGTGCGCCGCCGGCACCGAGGCAGGCCGCCGCCGGTCAGGTCGCGGGCGGTTACGCGCGCACGCCGGCGACGATCTCGAAGGCGCGGTGGCGGTCGGCGGTCTCGTAGAGGTCGCAGGTGAAGATCAGCTCGTCGGCCTGGGTCTGCTCCAGCAACACGTCGAGGCGCGCGCGCACCTTTTCCGGGCCGCCGATCAGCGCGAGGCCGAGAAAATCGCCCACGGCCTGCTGCTCGTGGGGCAGCCACAGGCCATGCATGCTCTCCACCGGCGGGCGCAGCACCAGGGACTGACCGCGGATCAGCGAGAGGATGCGCTGGTAGACGCTGGTGGCCAGGTGTTCGGCCCGCTCGTCGCTGTCGGCGGCGATCAGCGGCACGCCGAGCATCACGTAGGGTTTGTCGAGCACGGCCGAAGGCTGGAAGTTGTCGCGGTAGAGCCGGATCGCCTGATGCATGTAGCGCGGCGCGAAGTGCGAGGCGAAGGCATAGGGCAGACCCTTGGCGGCGGCCAGCTGAGCGCTGAACAGGCTCGAACCGAGCAGCCAGATCGGCACGTTGCTGTCCACCCCGGGCATGGCGATCACGCGCTGATTGGGCTGCCGCGGGCCGAGCAGCAGCTCCAGCTCCTCGACGTCCTGCGGAAAGTCGTCGGCACTGCCCATGCGGTCGCGGCGTAGGGCGTGGGCGGTGAACTGGTCGGCGCCCGGTGCACGGCCAAGGCCCAGGTCGATGCGGCCGGGATACAGCGCCTCCAGCGTGCCGAACTGTTCGGCGATCACCAGCGGCGCGTGGTTGGGCAGCATCACGCCGCCCGCCCCCACGCGGATCGTCGAGGTCTCGGACGCGACGTGGCCGATCACCACCGAGGTCGCGGCGCTGGCGATGCCGGGCATGTTGTGATGCTCGGCCAGCCAGAACCGGGTGTAGCCCTCGGCCTCGGCGGTCTGGGCAAGCGCGACGGAGGCGGTGATGGCGTCGGCGGCCTCGGACCCTTCGGAGACGGGGCAGAGATCGAGCAGGGAATAACGCATGAACGGGCTCCTTTCCGGGGGGTGAGGGAAGGGCAAGCGGCCGCGGGACGCAAGGCGCGTCAGGTGTTGAGCCGGTCGTTTTCCCAGCCCGCGACCAGCTTGTCGATCGCGGCAATACGCTCGTCGGTCTTGGGGTGGCTCATCAGCCAGGCGGGCATCGCCCCGCCGCGTCCCCCCGTCAGATCGGCGAGCTTGCCGAGCAGCGATTTCTGCGGCTCCGCGCCGATGCCCGCCTTTGTCAGAAGGGCGGCGGCATAGGCGTCGGCCTCGTATTCGTCCGACCGCGAGAGGCGCGCGGCCAGAAGCGAGGTGAGAAAGCCCGCGATCCACATTCCGATCCCCGGAATGATCCGCGACAGGATCATCCCCAGCGCCGTGCGCAGCGCGTTCTGGCCGGAAAAGTCGATCATCCGGCGCCGCGCATGGCCAAGCGCCACGTGGCCCAGTTCGTGCGCGATGACCGATGCCATCTCCTCGGCCGTGACTTCGCCGCGGCGGAATTTCTCGTAGAAGCCGCGGGTGAGGAAAATGCGCCCGTCGGGTGCGGCCAGGCCGTTGACCGGCTCGATCTCGTAGATGTTCACGCGGATGCGCGGCAGGTCGAGCGCGCGGGCCAGGCGGTTGGTCACTTCCATCAGGCGCGGATCGGCGAGTTCCGTCGACCGCGCGTCGAGGTCGCGCTTCGTCCGCCATACCGAGAAGCGGTAGAGAACGAGGCCGTAGAGGATGGCGAGCAGAATCGGCGTGAAGCGCAGCATCTGTCCGATATGGGGCGCAGGGCGCTGGCGGGCAAGCGGCTAGCCGCCACGCCCGCGCCGCAGGGTGCGCGTCATCCAGAACGCGGTGACGCCCATGACGGCCAGCGCGGCGGCAAGGCCCGAAAGATCGGTCGCAAGCTCTGCGATCATGTTCAGATTTTCGGCGAAGGCGTGCCCGAGCCCGACATAGAGCGCGACCC
>JABAHQ010005547.1_pt2 | contig 11155 bp, 13 predicted proteins | sample 7062091 | NCBI WGS metagenome assembly JABAHQ01 (sample SAMN14534359, study PRJNA622989) | marine sediment metagenome | biome: marine biome [ENVO:00000428]; feature: marine pelagic biome [ENVO:01000023]; material: deep marine sediment [ENVO:00002113] | place: India: Gulf of Kutch | collected...
TTCTGGAGATGGTCCCGCTCGCCCAGGGTAAAGGCGGGCGAGGTCCCGCCCTGTTGCAGGGCGGTGGCGCACCGGGCGAGGTCATGCAGCAGGCCCTGGCTGCTCTGGTAACGCTCATCCGGCGACTTGGCCAGGAGCTTGAGGACGATGGCGGACAGGGCCTCGGGAATGTCCGGCTGCACTGTGTCCGGTGCCGGCGGCAGGTGACTGATGTGGTGGTAGACCCACTCCAGGGTGGTATCCGCGCTGAACGGGGGGCGGCCGGTCAGCAGTTCAAACAGCAGTATGCCCAGCGAGTAGTAATCCGAGCGATAGTCGAGGCTGCGGTTCATGCGCCCGGTCTGTTCCGGGGAGATGTAGGGCAGCAGCCCTTCCAGGTGGCCCGCCAGGTCGGTGGCCTGGTGTTCCTGCCCCAGCTCGGAGGCGATGCTGAAGCCGGTCAGGGCCAGCGCCTCGCTCCGGCTGTCGATGAGCACGTTGTGGGGCGTGAGGGCTTTATGGATGATGTCCCGGGCGTGAATGTCGCCCAGGATGGACGCCAGGTCCCGGGCAATGGCCAGCACCTCCGGGACCGGCAGGCGCTTGTCCGGGGCGTGGTTCAACCGGGAGGCCAGGGATCGGTCGAACAGGTCCGTGATCAGCGCGAGGTTGCCGCTGCCATGGGCAAGCGTCTGGTTGATGCGGCGGATCCCGTCCACACCCTCGAGGCGGTCGGTGATCCCGGCTTCATGGTGGAGCGCGGCCACCTGCCGGCGGTCGGGGTAGTCCGTGTCCAGGGTCTCAATGGTGACCTGGGCGCCATCGGAAAGGCGTTGGCCGCGGAATGCGATCCGCCCTGTGTTCCGCCACAGACAGGAAAGGACGGCGTAGCCGGGGAGCTGGATGGTGCTCTGCATCAGGGGCTGCCCTCCCGGCTCAAGCCGGGAACAAACGGTCAATGGTGGCGCTGAAGGCCTCGTGGGCGTTGTCCCGCAGGGGTTGGCCGTGACCACAGAGCGCGTGCCGGAAGTTCAGGTCCCTGAGGCGATGGAAATCGCCCGCCCCGGGTTCGGCGGCCTGCATCCATACCGGCCCGACATTGGCCGGCGTGAAAAAGCCCATGCCCTCCATGCGCTCGCGCGAGGCATCGCAGAAGTGCTCGTCCGGATGCAGCCAGTTCTGGAGGGCATCGCAGGCGATCAGGATGCCGCCATCCCGCGTCAGGTGAAGAAGGCTCTCGGGGACGGCGCTGGTCTGGAAGCGGAACAGCGAGGCGTCCCTTATGGGCAGCGTCGGGTCCTGGTTCAGGGGCCGCGCGCGGGCGTCGTCCTCCTCAAGGCCGGGGCTGACCCAGTAGCGGGCCTGGTAACGGTCCAGGTAGAAGGCATCGTCCCGGCCGTGGAGGGCGCCAAGGCGGATCACATCCGTCACCCGGCCCAGCTGGTCGAGCGCCGCAAGACCCTCGTCATCCAGGCGGACGGTGTTGATCAGGATCAGGCGCTCACCGTCCCGGACGATGGTCATGTTGCGGCTGAAGCGCCAGTCCAGACCCATCAGTACGGTCTCCATGGCGCCACTGACGACGAACACATCCGCGAAGACTTCGTCGATGGCGCCGTGTGGCAGGGCAGGCGGGAAAGAGGGCATGGTATCAGTCCTCAGTCGTTGTGGTAGCTGTAATGGCCAACGTAGCGATACTCCCTGGCGTACTCGTGCAGATAGGCATTGAGGTACTGTCTCTGGGCCTGGTTGAGGCGTCCTGCCCGGATGTCGTCCATGGTTTCGTCGGCATGGCTGCTGTCCAGTCGTTTCAGGTGGAACAGCGTCATGTCCTTTCCTCCGAGAAACCCCTTGAGGTAGTCATGCATGGAGCGTGCCGCCGTCATGTCAAACACGGCGCCATACAGAGCAGTATAGAGGGGATATTCCGCCAGTGACGGCCTGTCGAAGGTCGGATGGGGCCCCGGCGGTGGTGAGAACTCGGGGTAATGAGCGGCCGGGTGGGTCGGGTGGCTGGCCAGGAACTGGATATAGGTTTCATCCAGTGCCGCGTCGCGTGCCCCGTCCAGCAGTATGTTCAGGTAGCGCCGGCTTGGCCGGCAGCTGTCGTCAATGAACCTGGGCATGCCCACATAGGCCAGTGCCGCAATCCGGGCGGGGTTGCCGCTCGCAGGTGCCACCGTCACCTCGATACGATCGTAGCCATGGCCGCAGGCCTCCGCCTCGTCCAGCAGCCGCAATGCCTCATCGGGGCATTCATGGAGTACGCCGAGCACGCGGTCGTGCGGGGCGCCGGTCCGCTCGATGTTACCGACGCCACCCTCATGGCGGAAGAAGTGCTGCACGTTGAAACGCAGCCGCCAGCCGTACAGGGCAGCACGTTGTGAGGATAGGGGCTCCACACTCTTGGCTCGGAGCGAGCGCAGGCTCATGTTGGAGCCGAAGCCAAAGTAGTAAAACATACAGAAGGGGGAACGGTCTGGAGGGCGGGTCGACTCTGGGCCAGCCCCGGTGCCGGTACCCTTTAGTCCTGATTGGGCCAAGAGTCTCGAATATACACCGCCCTTCGAGTGATGGATAGCGGGCTGACCGTGATTTTACATACGGGGTTCAGATACCTCGGCATCCCTCATTGAGGCGCTAGGATGACAGGGTCAGGATCAATCCTTGCTCGGGCCACGTTCTCCGCACCCTGAACATCAGTGATCATCATCCAGCCTTCCATGGATGCCACCAGTGGTGCCCAGAGACCCGCAAAACGTTGCATGAGCGCGGCCGCAGCAGCATCTGGAAGGCTTCGTGTTCCGGTCGGTAGGCGGGGTCGTTGGCGGTGAGGGAAATCCGAAAAAGCCTGTCCCGGCTCGGGGAACTCCTTTATTCTGCGCCTCCATCGCATAATCCAAGGAACCCACGTTGAGCCAGATGTCTTTTTCCACCCTGGGGCTGCAGCCGGCGCTGCTTGAGAGCCTGTCGTGGCTGGGCTACGAGACCATGACGCCGGTCCAGGCGGAGAGCCTTCCGCCCATCCTGGCGGGGCAGGACGTCATCGGGCAGGGCAAGACTGGTTCGGGTAAGACCGCGGCCTTTGGTCTGGGGCTGTTGAACCGGCTCGATCCCGAGCGCTTTCAGGTTCAGGCCCTGGTGCTTTGCCCCACGCGGGAGCTGGCGGATCAGGTCGCGCGGGAGATCCGCCGGCTTGCCCGGGCGACGGCCAACGTGAAGGTGCTGACCCTGTGCGGTGGCATGCCCATTGGGCCTCAGATTGGCTCGCTGGAACACGGCGCCCACATCATCGTGGGCACGCCGGGGCGGATTGAGGATCACCTGCGCAAGCGCACCCTCGACCTGAGCCGACTGGAAACCCTGGTGTTGGATGAAGCGGACCGGATGTTCGATATGGGGTTCGAGTCCGCCCTTGAGGCGGTTTTCGGAAGTGTTCCGGGCAAGCGCCAGAACCTGCTGTTCAGCGCCACTTTCCCCGATGCGATCCAGGCCGTTGCGGAACGCCACATGCACAACCCGGTTCGCGTCCAGGTGGAGGAAAGCCACGACGACAGCAGTATCCGCCAGCACTTCATCCGCCTTCAGGATGAGCAGCAACGCATGACCGCGTTGCGCCTGCTCCTGCTGCAGCTCCGGCCGGCCTCCGCCGTGGTCTTCTGCAATACCAAGCGCGATACCCGGGATCTGGCGGATGAGCTCTGCCGGCACGGCTTTGATGCACTGGCCCTGCACGGGGATCTGGACCAGAGGGAGCGCGACCAGACTCTGGTGCGCTTCGCGAACCAGAGCGCCTCGATCCTGGTGGCCACGGACGTGGCGGCCCGGGGGCTGGACATTGACGCGCTGGACGCGGTGTTCAACTACCACATCGCCCGTGACAGCGACGCCCATACGCACCGCATCGGCCGCACGGGCCGTGCCGGGGAGCAGGGCAATGCCTATACCCTGTATACCGGGAAAGAGAGCCATAAGGTGGTTCGGCTGGAGGCCGAACTGGACCTGAGCATTGAGCCTGAGTCACTGCCGCCGTCTGAGGGGCTTGAGGAGCGCGCCTACAAGGCGCCGATGGTGACGCTGCAGATTGATGGCGGCCGGAAGCAGAAGGTCCGCCCCGGCGATGTGCTCGGGGCCCTTACCGGCGATAGAGGTATTGCCGGTAACCAGGTCGGCAGGATCGATATCGCCGAGAACTGGGCCTATGTGGCCGTGGCACGCGAGGCGGCCAAACCCGCCCTGCAGAAACTGCGTGACGGCAAACTGAAAGGTCGCTCATTCCGGGTCAGGGCGATCTGAGTCCCGCGGGACAATTCCCAGTTGCTTGTTGACGCCATCCCGGATGGCCCGGTACCGCTCGGGATTGTGGATCAGCGTCTCCAGATCGTCTTCGGGGAAGATCTCTTTGCGTTTCTGTTGGGCGTCTTCCGTCTTGAAGATGGACGGCAGCAGCTGTTCCAGGCAACGCAGCATCACCTCGGGCGAGACCGAGGCCCCCGGTGAGGCCCCCAGCAGGGTTCCATAGGTCTTATCCTCGGATACCACGATCTCGGTTCCCATCTGCAGGTCGCCGTCCTTGATGATCTGCACCCGCTGGCCGGCCTCGATGGGTTTCCAGTCGAACTTTTTACTCATGCCGGGGGCGAACTGCTCCAGCTCCTCGAACATGCTTCTGTCACCCTTGAAGGATTCCGAGAGCAGGTACTTCACCAGTGGGAAGTGCTCCATAGCCACGGAAAGAAGGCTGGGGATATCGTGGACGCGCAGGGCGCCCAGGTAATCAATGATGCCCCGGCCTTTTTCGAGAATGGGTTTGAAGGAGGCAAAGGGGCCAAACAGCAGGTAATGCCTGCCATCCACGACGCGCAGGTCCAGGTGCGGAACGGACATGGGCGGCGCGCCAACCTTTGCCTTGCCGTAGGTCTTGGCGGTGTAATGCCTGGCCTCTTCCGCGCTGATTTCGGCCTGCAGGAAACGCCCGCCCACGGGGAAACCCGCGTAGCGGCTGCGGAACGGCAGGTGACTTTTCTTCAGCAGCGGAAACGCGCCGCCGCCGGCACCGACGAACAGCACATCCGCCTTGTACTGGACCGGCTCGCCCTGGCGATGCGCTTCGACGAGCCAGCTCCCTGTGGGACTGCGGTGGGCCCGCTTCACATGGACCCCGTGTTCAATGGTCACACCGAGGTCCTGCTCCAGGTGATTTGCGATCTGGCTGGTCAGGGCGCCGAAGTTGATGTCCGTGCCGGTTTCCACAACGGTCGCCGCCATTTTTTCATGGCGGGGCCGGTCTTCCATGGTGTAGGGGATCCAGCTCTTGATCTCGTCGAAGTCTTCCGAGTAGCGCATCTGCTCAAAGAAATGATGCGCCGACATGTCCCGGTGGCGCAGCCTCAGCAGATCAATGGCCTCGGAGGGGACGATGGTGCAGTGTTTGGTTTGATTGATGAACGAGCGGGGGTCTTTGATGACGCCCTGCCTGACCAGGTAGGCCCAGTACTGTTTGGCGACATTGAACTGCGCGTGAATCTTCAGGGCCTTATCGACCGAGATGACTTCTTCGTCGACCGGCGTGTAGTTGAGTTCGCAGTTCGCTTCGTGGCCGGTGCCGGCGTTGTTGAAGGCGGATGAGTTGCCCGCCCCGGCACGGTCCATCCGCTCCAGGATGGTGATGTTGAGCTCGGGCGCCATTGCTTTGGCCAGGGCGGCAAACGTGGTTCCCATGATTCCCGCGCCGATAACGACTACGTTCATACTCGTTCCCCGTCAGTCTTTCTGGTGATGGGCTGGCCGATCACCTGGAGAGCACTAAGGCGCCAGCGTCAGGATCAGTCCCTTATCAGGGCTGACACGCCCTTCCAGCGTATCCTCGTACGCTTGGGCCACGGCGTTGGCACCGCGGACCTCGCTGATTGTCATCCAGTCTTCCATGGAGGCTACCAGCGGGGCCCAGAGCCCGGCAAACCGCTGCATGAGCGCGGCGGTGCCGTATTCCTCCGCGGCCTGTTCCCAGTATTTCGGCGCAAAGAACAGCTCCGGCTTGGGGCCGGGCAGTCCTTTTCCTCCGCCCCGCTGGTCCCAATGGGAGGCGCCCACCAGGGAGCTGAACTGAAGCTGGTCGCCAAAGTGCTCATGCAGCCGCTGAAGCACCTGGCCGTTACCGGCGAAATCCACGGACACGCTCGCTTCGCCTGCATCCAGCGTTTCAAGCTCGTCGTAGCCGATAACACGGTCGTAGTAGCCCAGCCCGCGCAGGAACTCGACATTGCCGGGCGAGGTCAGGGCGGTCAGCACCTTCGGCTGGCCGCGGCTTTCACGCTGATGGTTGAGCATGAAGGCCAGCCCCAGCGCCGTCTTGCTCGAGGCACTGGTCAGGATCACCTGTTCCGCCCCAAAGCAATTCCTGCCGCGCNNGCGGGCGCAGCAGCATCTGGAAGGCTTCGTGTTCCGGCCGGTAGGCAGGGTCGTTGGCGGTGAACACGTACTGGTTGTAGATGCCCGGCAGGTCAGTGCGGTGCGCGGCAACATCGGTAAAGCCACTCTTGCCGACTCGACCGGGTTCAACTTTCAACTGGCGCGCCATGGGTAGGTAGCCGTAGACCCTTGTGCCTTCGTTGATCTCCGGGTGCCGTGAGGCAGCCACATCCGCGAACCCCCAGACCGGAATCTGGCCCCATGGGTGTTCCGCGGGGAAGAAATGCCAGTACTTGAAGGCGTCGCCCAGCGCCGCGTAGGTGATGTTGTTGGCGGTAAAGGAGAACCGGTCAATGGCCAGCAGCACCTCGCCCTCGGCCAGGTCCCCGGGCTGGATGGGCTCCCGCTCCAGGACCTGGTGTTCATGGAGATTCTCGCGGTTGACCACAAAGGTGGTGTTGGAGGTAACGGTCATTGTTGGGCCTTCATGGGTCAGTTGGGTAACAGTCCAGTGTCATTAACAACAAGCCTACTCCTGTTCGTGCGGCGGGCCCAATTCAGTTTCTTTGTAGCCGAGTATGAGGGCGGCTGATTGCCGTCATTATCTGGATTTCCCCAGACAGCGAGGCCAAGGTGGTAGAGCTTGTTAAAGGTGTATCCTTTGGGATACAGTTGGGCCATGGAGATCAGGAAAACGGACTTTTTTGCAAGGTGGCTGGACAGCCTCCGCGATACCCGAGCCAGAGCCCGTGTTCAGGTCAGAATTGAACGACTGGCCATGGGGAATCCGGGGGATGTGAAACCGGTTGGCGAGGGCGTCTCAGAGCTCAGGATTCGGTATGGCCCTGGCTACCGGGTTTACTTCAAGCAGCAGGGAGATGCCTTGATTCTGCTCCTGGCAGGTGGGGATAAAGGAACACAAAAGAAAGATATTAAGACCGCTCTGGAACTGGCGCGGAATCTGGAAGGAGTGGATTGATGGGAAAGACAGAGACAACACGCTATGACGTGGCGGACCATCTCCGCACTCCGGAAGAGATGGCGGCCTATCTGGAAGCCTGCCTGGATGAGGCAAATGGCGATGCTGCGTTCATTGCCAAGGCGTTGGGAGATATCGCGCGGGCTAAGGGGATGTCCCTGGTAGCGCGGGAGACCGGGCTCTCGCGCGAGAGCCTTTATAAGGCGTTATCCGGCGATCGCACGCCCGGTTTTGATACCGTCCTCAAGGTGATGGCCGCGCTTGGGCTTCAGCTNNTGCAGCATCGAAAGACGATCTGGCTGCACGAGGCACCTGAGAAAGACCAACTTCAAGAAGGAGGACAGGATGTCATCCACACCACTCAACCAGGGATATTTCCTCGCCAGCGATGAAGAGCTGAGCCGTCTGCAGGTCCAGGCCCATGTCTGGGAGCCGGATGCTGAGATCATGCTTGACCGGATTGGTGTCGGCCCCGGCTGGAGCTGCGTCGATATGGGATGCGGGGGCATGGGCATTCTCGGCCCCATGTCCCGCCGTGTCGGTGTGTCCGGGCGAGTCGTGGGAGTTGATGCTGATCAGGGGCTTCTGGAGTCAGCCGCCGCTTACTCGGAAGCGGAAGGCCTGAATAACGTCCAGCTTCAGAAGGATGATGTGACGGCTCCGGATTTGCCGGAAGAGACGTTTGACCTCGTCCATTCGCGATTCCTTCTGCCACACGTCGAACGCCCTTCAGCCGCTTTGCGGACCATGGTCAATCTCGCTAGGCCCGGCGGTGTTATCGCATCCCAGGAGAACGACCACAGTTCCTGGAACTTCTACCCACACTGCCCGGAATGGGCTGAACTACTGGGACTCCTCGAGAAGACGTTTGCCCTCCGCGGTGATATCAACATCGGGCGGCGGACCTTCCACATGCTGAAGGACTGCGGGTTGGAAAATGTGCGGATTCGCACCTCCGTTCAGGCCCTGCAGGATCGTCACCCATACATGCGCATGCCGCTGATCGGTGCCCGTGCCATGCGTGAGCGCATGATTGAGGCTGGACTGACGACGGAGAGGGAGTTTGAGCGTCTGGTTCAGGCGGTTGAGCAGGCAGTCAACGATCCGGATCGGGTACAGGTTACGTTCACCCTTGTCCAGGTCTGGGGAAGAAAGCCCAATACCAACGTATAACTTGCGCCAATCTTTCAACCTGACGGTACTCGTACCAGTTCTTCTGTGTGGTTCCAAGACAGTAAGCAAAACAGGTAGGATGCCGAGCGTCACGTAAAGGAATACGATCATCATGGCATGGGAACGCTTCCACCACATCTGTCGTCGCACTTTTGCATCCCTTCAATCCGGAGAGTCTCTGGAGGAGCGGATAAAAGCGGTTGAATCTGATCCTGACACCGCGCTCTACGGGGAACCGTTACGACCGGGAACCCTGCCTTGCCGGGTTCTCGACAGGTTGGCTTCCTACCCGGACCGTGACAGGGCCTGTCAGTTGCTTGAGTTCTATGCGCGTCTCAACCTTGCGATCGAGACAAGCCAGCCCCTTCAGCTCAAGCGGATTGTCCTCTATCTGACCTACGTCTCGGTGCTGTTCCTCCTGATCAACAGCTTCTACCAGCTCAGGGTTGCCCCCGAGTTCATCGCTCTTTTCGACACATTCCAGGTTCAGACGCCTTATCACGTTGCACTGTTCCGGGATTACGGTTGGGCACTTTCAGTGCCGGTCCTTCTTCTGCTCGCTTTGGCTTTGCTAATGGGGCACGTCCTTAAAGGGTTGGCGGACTGGTCTTCACCGCGTGGGAACGGGGGACTGATCCAATTCCTGGCATTCCCGGGGGCACGAGCCGCCTACGACAGGCTTGAAGCGGCCATCCTCTATCCGCTGGAAGAGAATGTGGCTGGAAAGCATTCGGATACTGTCGCGCATCTGCAGGAACTGGAAGGGGAGGGCGTTGATATCAGGGACGAGATCGCAGCGCTTGTCCGATCCCAGCACCGGAGGCTGGTCGAGCTCTGCGAGAAGCAGATGCGTATGGTCTATGCGCTCTGTGTGCTGCTGATTGTGGCGATGATCGCTCTGTTCCTGGTCAGCGCCTATTCACCAATATTCATGATGGGAGGAGTCGTATGAAGGAGAATGGCGGTTTTACCCTGATCGAGTTGATGGTGGTGGTTGCGATCATCGGGGTGCTCGCCTCCATCGCATTGCCGCAGTATCAAACCTACATCCAGCGCAGTGAAATGGTGGAGGCAATGTCCATGGCATCCAAAATACGTGAGGACGTTCGGCGGTACTACAACGAGCAGCGGCGGTTTCCAGCCGACAATGCCATGGCCGGCGTGCCGGCGCCCGAAAAGTTGATCGGTAACCGCATCACCCAGGTGGTCGTGAAGGATGGGGCCATCCACGTCTCGATGGGCCATAAAGCTTCCAAGCCGTTGCAGGGGAAAGTGCTAACGTTCCGACCCGCTGTCGTTGAGGGCAGTCCCACCAGCCCGATTACCTGGCTCTGCGGATACGATAAAGCGGTAGAGGGGATGGAGGCGGTTGGAACCAACAGAACCAATGTGAGCCGCGAACTCGTGCCCTCCTCCTGCCGATAGGTGAAGGCATTCAGTTTCGAGGACGATGTATGGAGGTGTGGAGTGCTAAGCCGGGAGGAGGCCGAGGAAAAGTCAGAAGCGCTACTTGAACCCAAGCGCCGGCGGTTGCGCAAAAAGCGGCAACGACGGCGTCAGCGGCGTGCTCTTCACCAGATATTGGTTGGTGGCGTTGCCGGGTTCTTTTCCTGTGGCGCGCTGGGCGACTATCTCGTTGGAGATGCTCATCCCTGGAACCTGGTTGGGTTGGGAATAGGGATTCTTCTTGCAGCAGTACTCCAGCGCTTTCCGATTGCTTGACGGCTGTGCCGGCTATCGGCGTTACCCATCAGCGTTAGGGGCTGGTCCCATCGATTGTATGTGGCCTCGTTTAGCGACATTCAGCCATTCCTGCGTTATGTTGTCGCTTCCCTGGTCCGTTGATCGAGTCTTCGTAGAGCGCCATGTATAACGATTTCTTCGGGTTCCGCGAGTCACCGTTCACCATCGCGCCCGACCCCCGCTATCTCTACCTCAGCGAGCGCCACAAGGAGGCGCTGGCGCATCTGCTTTATGGGGTGTCCGGGCAGGGTGGGTTCGTGGTGCTGACCGGGGAGGTGGGCACTGGAAAGACGACGCTGTGCCGGCGGTTCCTGGAGGAGATTCCGGAGAACGTGGACATCGCGCTGGTCTTCAACCCCAAGGTCAGTGCCCGGGAGCTGCTGGCGACCATCGGCAGGGAACTCGGCCTTCCGGAAGTCAGCCGGCATTCGACCATGGAGATGATCAACCAGCTCAATGACTACCTCCTGAAGGCCCATGCCGAGGGCCGGCATACACTGGTGGTGATTGATGAGGCCCAGAACCTCTCCGCGGATGTTCTGGAGCAGGTACGGCTGCTGACGAACCTGGAAACCTCGGAGAAGAAGCTGGTCCAGATCGCGCTTCTGGGGCAACCGGAGCTGGCAACCCTTCTGGACAGTCCCCACCTCCGCCAGCTCTCCCAGCGCATTACGGCGCGCTATCACCTGGACCAGCTGGGTCGCAGGGAGACCTACAACTACATTGCCTACCGCCTGTCCGTGGCGGGCCAGAAGGGAACCATCTTCACCCGGCGGGCGCTGGCGACGGTCTACCGGCGGAGCCATGGTATTCCCAGGCTGATCAACCTGATCTGCGATCGCAGCCTGCTGGGCGCCTACACCCGCAATT
>JABAHQ010008943.1_pt5 | contig 11155 bp, 9 predicted proteins | sample 7062091 | NCBI WGS metagenome assembly JABAHQ01 (sample SAMN14534359, study PRJNA622989) | marine sediment metagenome | biome: marine biome [ENVO:00000428]; feature: marine pelagic biome [ENVO:01000023]; material: deep marine sediment [ENVO:00002113] | place: India: Gulf of Kutch | collected...
ACACCGATCGCCGGGTACTGGATACCATCGACGGTTACCTGAAGGACTGGAAAGCCGACACGTCCTCGGTGTATTACGATATCCTCGCCCGCTGGGGCGCCGAGGAGGATACGGGGATCCCGGCGTTTGTCTGGTGGGCCATCGCCATACTCGCCGGCTGTCTGCTGGCGACGCTGATCATTACCCGCCTGCTGCACCGACAGGTCGCCATCAAGACCCGGGACCTGAAGCACAGCGAACAGCGGCTCAATACCATCCTCGACACCGTCGACGCCTGTATTTTCATCAAGAACCGGGACCTGCGTTACGAATACGTCAACCACAAGAGCTGCGAATTGCTGGGTCGACCCCGGGAGCAGATATTGCAGCAGCGGGACCGTCAGTTCTACGACGCCGACACCTGCGGCAGTATCCGCAGCAGCGATCTGCGGGTACTCGAGGGCGGCGAGCGTGTGGCCGGCGAGGAGAATGTGCGATTCGCCGACGGCGCGGAGCGTCTGCTGCTGACGGTGAAGATGCCNNAGGCAATATACACGCCCTGTGCGGCACCTCCACGGACATTACCGAATACCGCTGGATCCAGAACCAGCTCCACGAACTGGCCCACTACGACCCGTTGACCGGGCTGCCCAACCGCCGTCTGCTGCTCGAGCTGCTGCAACGGGCGCTGGCCGCCAGGGAACGCACCGGCAACGAGGGCGCGCTACTGCTGGTGGACGTGGACAACTTCAAGGCCGTCAACGACACCCTCGGTCACCGCAGCGGCGACCTGTTGCTGGAGTCGGTCGGCGAGCGTCTGCAGACGGTGGTGCGCGACACCGACAGCATCGGCCGGCTGGGGGTGGATGTCTTTCTCGCCATCGTCGAGCACCTGGACCCCAGGCCCCGGGAAGCGGTTATGGAAGCCGGTCACCTGGCCGAGACGATTCAGCAGACCCTGCACCGGTCCTTTCACCTGGCGGGCGAGGAGTGCATTATCTCGACCAGTGTCGGCGTTGCGCTGTTCAGTGACGGCGACGGGGATATCGACACCCTGCTCAAGGACGCGGATCTGGCCCTGTTCAATGCCAAGTCGGCCGGACGCAACGCGATCCGTTTCTTCAACCCGGCCATGCAGACCGAACTCGACCGCCGCAGCCAGCTGGAATCGGGGCTGCGACGGGCCCTGGAAGAGGATCAATTGGAGCTGCACCTGCAGCCGCAATGGCAGCGGGAGACAGGCATGACCGGCATGGAGGCCCTGTTGCGCTGGCGGGATCCGCAACTGGGCACGGTATCGCCGGTGGAATTCATCCCCGTCGCCGAGGCCTCGGGATTGATGATTCCCCTGGGGCGCTGGGTCATGGGCCGCGCCTGTCGGATCCTCCGGGAGTGGGCCGGGCATCCGCGCACCGCCGAACTCACCCTCGCCATCAACGTCAGTCCCCGGCAGTTCCTGCACCCGGATTTCGTCACCGATCTCACGGACGCTCTGCGCACGGAAGGCGTGGACCCCCGGCGCCTGGAACTGGAGTTCACCGAAAGCCTGATGATCGAGGACATGGAAAAGACCATCGAGCGCATGCAGCAACTGCACAACCTCGGTATCCGCTTTTCCCTGGACGACTTCGGCACCGGTTACGCCTCGCTGGGCTACCTCAAGCAACTGCCGCTATTCCGCCTCAAGATCGACAAGGAGTTCATCCGGGACCTGCTCCGGGACGCCAACGACGAGGCCATCGTACGCACCATCATTGCGCTGGGCACGAGCCTCGAGCTGGACGTTATCGCCGAAGGGGTGGAGACCCCGCACCAGGCGCAAAGGCTCGAGGAGCTGGGTTGTCGCGCTTTCCAGGGGTACCACTTCGGCCATCCCCGTCCCGCGGAAGACTGGCGACGGGAACTGCAGGTCTGAATCCCCCGAGCCCGGGGTGCGCTCGACATCGCTTGCGACCTCCCGGTAAGCTGTCGCGCCTCGCGCTCACGCGGGCAACCCGATCCGGATAAGGAGAACCGGCCCATGGCCGCGGAAATCGAACGCAAATTCCTCGTCGACGGTCCCCTCCCGGACTGTCCCGGACGCTCCATCGTTCAGGCCTACCTGAATCTGGATCCGCAGCGCACGGTGCGCGTGCGCATCGAGGAGGACGAGGCCACCCTCAACATCAAGGGGAAGAGCATCGGAGGCGGACTGGCGCGCCCGGAATTCGAATACCCCGTCCCCGCGGCGGATGCCCGGGCCATGCTGGAGCTGGCCGAGGGCAGCGCCGTGGAGAAGGTTCGCCACCGCTTGCCGGCGGGTCCGCACACCTGGGAGATCGACGTCTTTCGCGGCGACAACCAGGGACTGATCGTGGCGGAAATCGAACTCGAGGATGAAGAAGAGACTTTCGACCGCCCGGCCTGGCTGGGTCGGGAAGTCACCCAGGACCACCGTTACAAGAACGCCTCCCTGGCGCAGCACCCCTACAGGGACTGGTAATTAATCCGACGTCTCAGCCGGCCTCTTCCAGCAACTCTCCGGGCGGCTGTTCACACTCCAGTTTGCGACCCAGCAGCTGCTGAATGGGCTCCAGGCGCAGGGCGTCGTCCTCGCAGGCGAAACTGATGGAGGTGCCGGTCTTGCCGGCGCGCCCGGTGCGCCCAATGCGGTGGACGTAATCCTCCGGCTCCTCCGGCAGCGTGAAGTTGATGACGTGACTGATGCCGTCGATATGGATACCGCGCCCGGCCACATCCGTGGCCACCAGCACCTTGAGCTTGCCGGACTTGAAATCGTTGAGGGTCTTGACCCGTTTGTTCTGGGCCACTTCCCCGGACAGCAGTCCCACGCTCATCCCCTTCTTCTGGAGTCGGTCCTGGAGTTTGCGGCACTGATCCCGGCGATTGGCAAAGACGATCACACTGTCCACGTCCTCGGAGGCGACGATATTGTTGAGCAGTGCGAACTTGTCCTCCTGGGTGGTGAGATAGACCTTCTGGTGGACGGTATCCACAGCCACGCTTTCCGGCTCGATCTCCACATGGGCCGGGTCCACGGTCCACTGCCGGGCCAGCCTCAGCACATCGTCGGTAAACGTCGCCGAGAAGAACAGCGTCTGGCGGTGCTCCTTGAACGGCGTCTGGCGCACAATGCGCCGCACCTGGGGAATGAACCCCATATCGAGCATCCGGTCCGCTTCGTCCAGCACCAGGGTCTCTACCTGATCCAGGAAGACATCGTTGCTGCCGCAGAAATCCAGCAAACGGCCCGGGGTGGCCACCAGAATATCGCAGTGACTCTGCATCAGGCGGCGCTTCTGCTTGTCGTAGTCCATCCCCCCCACCAGGGTATGGACTTCCAGATCCGTGTGCTTGGTCAGATCCCGGGCGTCGTCCGCGATCTGCATCACCAGCTCCCGGGTGGGAGCGATGATCAGCGCACGCGCTTCGCCGGCGTAACGTTGTTCCCGGATGGGGTTGTCCAGAAAATCCTGGATCATGGTGATCAGGAAGGCGGCCGTCTTGCCGGTTCCGGTCTGNNGCCCGCGCAGGCTGAAGGGCAGAGAGCGAGCCTGAATCGGGGAACAGTACTGGAAACCCAGATCGGCGATGGCGTGCATCAGATCCAGCTGCAAATTGAAGTCGTGGAACCGGACCTTGCCCTCTACTTCCGGCACCTGGAACTGATCCAGGGTCCAGTTCTGCTTGCGCTGCTGGGGCTGTTGCTGCTTCGCCGCCCGGTTGCGGCCGCGACCGCCGCGCCCGCGGCGCCGGCCCCGACTCCCGCGATTGCTGTTGTTACCCTTCTCTTCTCGCTTCTCTTCTTCAGTCATGGAAAACCATCGGTGTGGGAATAACGACTTGCCGCCGGCGCCCGCGGCGCCCGGAGGCGCGGCAGTATAGCACAGAGATTGATCAGCCCCGAACCGCCCCCGGGGCCGGTCAACCGGAGGTTTCCCGGACGGTCACGGTCCGTTCCTCGTCCCGGTAGAACTGATCCAGCGGCACCGAGAACCCCGGCCGGGTGACGATGCGTACATGGTGGCGTTTCAGCTCCCGGGGACAGTCCACCCCGCAGGAGTGGGCGATAATGGTGACCTCCCTGGTCATATTCTCCACGTACTGGGCCACTCGCCGGGCCTTGTCCGCCGGTACCAGACCGCGCTGCAACTGGGGATTGTGGGTGGTCACACCTGTGGGGCAAGTGTTCTTGTTGCACTGCATGGCCTGGATGCACCCCAGCGAGAACATGAACCCCCGGGCGGTGTTGACGAAGTCGGCGCCGGTACCCAGCGCCCAGGCGATGTCCACCGGCAGGATCAGCTTGCCGGAAGCGACCACCCGTATACGCTCGCGCAGCCCGTGCGCCGCCAGCTTGTCCACGACCACCGGAAGACTTTCGCGGATGGACAGCCCGGCGTGATCCATCAGGCTCTGGGGCGCCGCCCCGGTACCACCGTCGCCGCTGTCGAGGGTGATAAAGTCCGGCGCCGACGCCTCGCCGCGTTCCAGGGTGGCCTTGCAGAGGTCGTCGAAGAACGACAGGTTGCCACCCACGATCTTGAACCCCACCGGCTTGCCCGTCAGCTCGCGGATATGATGCACCCGGTCCAGCAACTCGGCGATGCTGCGGATATCCAGGTGACCATTGGGACTGATGGAGTCCAGCCCCTGCGGGATACCGCGGATCCGGGCGATCTCCTCGGTCACCTTGATCCCGGGCAGAATGCCGCCCTTGCCGGGCTTGGCCCCCTGGCTGAGCTTGATCTCGAACATCTTCACTTCGGGGTGTTCGGCGATGGCCGTCAATTTGTCGTCATCCAGAGCGCCATTGTCGTCCCGCACCCCGTACTTGGCCGTGCCGATCTGGAACACGATATCCGCGCCGCCTTCCAGGTGGTAGGGCGACAGGCCGCCCTCGCCGGTATTGAGCCAGCAGCCGGCCATCTTCGCGCCCCGCGACAGGGCCTGCACCGCCGGCCGGGAAATGGCGCCGTAACTCATGGCCGAGATGTTGATCAGGGAATTGGTTTCGTAGGGCTGTCGGCAGTAGGGACCGATGGTCACCGTCGCCGGCGGTCGGCCCTCGGCCAGGGACGGGAAGGGATGCGGGGAATAAACCAGCGTCCCCGGCGCGGAATAGGGCTGGGTGGAACCGAAGGGCACGGTGCTGTCCACGTCCTTGGCCGCCCGGTAGACCCAGGAGCGCTGGGCCCGGTTGAAGGGCAGCTCCTCCCGATCCATGGCGAAAAAATACTGGCGAAAAAACGCCCCCAGGTGCTCGAACAGGTAACGGAACCGCCCGATGACCGGATAATTGCGGCGAATGGTGTGGCGAGTCTGGCGCACGTCGCGCACGTAGGCCACACAGACCCACACCAGCGCCAGAACCAGCCCCCCCAGCACCAGCGCCGTGAATATTTGCAGCAATACCAACAGAATGGAAATGCCTTCGCTCGCCATAGGATCGTTCCTCGCTTGAAAATTGCGGCCGTCGGCACCCGGCGCTGGAGCGTGGCGCGGAAATCGCCGACAATGCTCGGCCGGCTCTCGGCCATCGCAACCGGAAGATTCGCGCCCCATGTCCGCTACCCGACGGGAACTGTCCAGTCTCCTGGCCCTGGCCGCCCCACTGCTGCTGGGACAGCTGGCCATCGTGGGACTGGGCATCACGGATATCGTGCTGACCGGACGGGTCAGTCGGGATGATCTCGCAGGAGTGATGCTGGGGGCAACTCTGTTCGATCTGCCCATGATGTTCATCGTGGGGATGTATCTGGCCAACGGTACTCTGGTGGGCCGTGTTCAGGGACGCGCAGACCGGGAGGGGGTCAATCGCCAGTTCCAGCACAGTCTCTGGCTGTCGTTACCCGTGGGACTGGCGGCCGCTTTGACGGTGATCGGGATGCGCAGCCTGCTGCTGCCGGTGCTCGATGCCGAACCCGGCGTCAAGGCGGTGGCGGCCGGCTATCTGCTGCCCATGATCGTCACCGCCTTCCTGCTGCCCTTTGTGCTGGCGCTGCGTACCACCCTCGAGGCCGCCGGATTTCCCGCCGTGGCCATGGTCTTCAACCTGGGCGGTTTTCTCGTGAATATTCCCCTGGATTACGCCCTGATACACGGCCTCGGTCCCCTGCCGCAACTGGGCGGTGCCGGTTGTGGCTGGGCCACCCTGGCCGTGCTGATCGGCATCATCGCCGGCATCATGCTCCGGATTCACCGGGCTGCGGCGCTGACCCATTTGCGGGTGGCGGGTCGCCTGAAACCGCCCGACAGGGACGGCATGCTCCACCTGTTGCGTCTGGGGGCCCCCATGGGAGGGGCCATACTCGCCGAAGCCGGTTTCTTCCACGTCATTCCCATGATCGTCGCGGGACTGGGCACTTTGGCCCTGGCGGCCCACGCCGTGGCCATGTCCTTCGATATGACCCTGTTCATGATTCCGCTCTCCCTCGCCCAGGCCATGACCATTCGGGTGGCCGCCGCCGAAGGCAACGGTGACGGCGGCCTGGCCCGCCAGATTGTGGGCCTGGGCCTGGCCAGCGGGCTGGTTATCGCGGTTCTGCAGAGTCTCGCCCTGCTCGCACTGCGCCACCCGGTGACCGCGCTCTACACCGACGACAGTGCGGTGGCGGGCACCGCAGCCGGATTGCTGCTGGTGGCGGCGGCCATCCGCCTGCCCGACGCCCTGCATATCTGCGGCACCGGGGCGTTGCGCGGGTTCGGCGATACCCGCACCACCCTGATCATCAGCGTCGCGGCCTTCTGGGTGGTGGGCACGCCCCTGGCCCTGCTGGCGGCCGGGCACCCAATGCCCGGCATCATTCCGATCCAGAGCGTCTGGCTGGCGATTTTCGCGGCGGTGACCGTGGCCAGTGGGCTCACGATCTGGCGGGTCCGGTGGATCACCGCGCGCAGCGTGGGTAGTTGAAAGCTGGAAGCTGGTTCAGGATGAAAACGGGCGACGGGGTGTCAAACGTTCCGGAGTTTCTCGCAAAGACGCCAAAGTGAACACCCCCTTATAACCTTCGCGAGCTTCGCCGCCTGGCGAGCGTTTTTCGTTTTCACAAGCGTAGATGGTAGCCGCCAAAATCTCTCGCGAAGGCGCCAGGAACGCAAAGAAAACCAGTCGTCAAAATTCCCCTTTGCGCCCCTGCGAGAGTACTCAAACCCGTATATGGTCTCCTCCCCGTTTGCAAGGCTCAGACTTTGAATGTCAGGGACAGGTTGCTGCCGTATATCCGGCCTGTTGGTGAGGCAATGTGCGCGCCTCTGGCCTTGATGACTATCTGCCGCCTGCCGTCCTTATCGACCTATCGGCCTCAGGGGCCTTCGGGTTTACCAGGTTCTCGGCAGGCCGGTATGACCTGTTGTGCCATCCACTGTCTGTTGCCTTCGCAACCCTGGGACGCTTGACTGCTTCGCTACCTCTTCGTGTTCTGCCGGTTCAACACGGTGAACCACCCACGCCCGATCCCGGCCGGTACTGTTCACCGCGGGCGATAACCACCCAGGCAATGCGTATCAGTTTGTTGGCCAGCGCCACCACCGCCTTGTTGTAGCCTCGCCGCGCCTTGAGCTGTTGGATCCAGCGGCTCAATGGGTCCGTCTTGCCCTCGGCGCGGGCCACCACGGCCCGGGCGCCGTGGATCATCAAGCAGCGCACGTATGGATCACCCCGCTTGCTGATCCCGCCCAGCTGCTGCTTGCCGCCCGTGCTGTGTTGCCGGGGCACCAACCCCAGCGCCGCCGAGGCATCACGGCCACAGCCAAACTGTCGGCCATCGCCCAGCCAGTGCTTGACCACACTACTGACCACCGGACCAAACGCCGGCACGGCCTGTAAGCGCACGCACACCTCATCCTGTTGGACCCGTTCACGCAACTCGGCGTCGTACCAGACCAGCTCCTCTACCACCGCAACGAAGCGTTCGTACTGGCGGGCCAGGTAACTGCGCACTCGCGGTGTCAGGCCGTTGTCCGCCTCGCTCAGGTGCTCCGCCATCGCCCGGCGCAACGCCCCGTCGCCCCGGGCCACCACCAGCCCGTACTCCCCCAACAGCCCCCGCAGTTGATTGCTCAACCGCACCTTGTCGGCAATCAGGCTGCGCCGGATACTGTGAAAGCTCTGTTCATCCTGCTGCTCCAGCGTCTTCACCGCCACCGGGCGAACCCGGCCGTGCTGACAGGCTTCGGCAATTGCCAGCGCATCGTTGTAGTCGTTCTTCTGGCCTCGCAGATACCCCTTCACATGCTGAGGGGGCAACAACACCACCTGATTCCCCCGGGCTTGAAGCACGCGCGCCCAGTGATGGGCGCTCGCGCAGGCTTCCATCGCCACCACCGCCTCGCACTGCTTGGCCATAAACGCCAGTACCTGCCGGCGCTTGAGCGTCTTACGGCTACACTCCCTGCCTTCGCCGTCCAGAACCACTACCGCAAACGTGTTTTTTGCCAGATCCAAACCCACTGTCGTATGCTTGTTCATGGTCTCCTCCTCATCTCATTCAGATAGATACTGGAATCTCTATCTTGGCGCATTGCGACGCCGTTAGGGGGGAGGAGACCATTTCATCGACCTAGAGTGACGCGCTCCAGGCCGGCCAGATCGGTTTCGGTGGCGATCGCCCTGAACCCCGCACGATCGAACAGACCGCGCACCGCCTCCCCCTGATCGGCGCCGTGCTCCATCAGCAGCCAGCCCCCGGGCTCCAGATAATCCGGGGCGGCGGCGATAATCGTCTCCAGATCCGCAAGCCCGTGACGTTGCGCCACCAGGGCGGCGGGGGGTTCATGGCGAACGTCCCCCTGGTCCAGATGGGGATCGGTCGGGTCGATATAGGGGGGATTGCTGACGATCAGCTGGAACCGCCCGGTCACCGCGTCGAACCAGTCGCTGTGCCGGATTTCGATATTGTCGATACCCAGCCGCCGGGCATTGTCCCGGGCCAGTACCACCGCATCCGGCTGGCTGTCCACCGCCAGAAGATGCCAGCCCGGACGCTCCACCGCCAGGGCCAGGGCGATGGCGCCGGTGCCGGTCCCCAGATCCAGCACCCGCGCGGGCCCCTCCGGGCCCCGCGCCAGCGCCAGCTCCACCAGCAATTCGGTATCAGGTCGGGGGATCAGGGTGGCCGGCGACACCGCCAGCTTCAGGGACCAGAATTCCCGGGTGCCCAGGATATGAGCCACGGGTTCACCGGCGGCGCGACGCATTACCAGTTCCCTGTAGCGCTCGGCTTCATTCCCGCTGACGGGTTTGTCGGGCCATGTATAGAGCCAGGTCCGATCCCGTTGCAACACATCAGCCAGCAACAGCTGGGCATCCAGGCGGGCGGTCTCGGACCGCCCTTCCAGCTCGCACCGGCCTTCCTCCAGCAATTCCCCGATGTTCACTTGTGCATTGCCTCGCAGTCCGGTCTGCCAACTGCCGACTGAAAACCGAAAACGATCGTCTTCACTCCGCCAGACTGGCCAGCTGATCGGCCTGATACTCGTGCACCAGCGGCTCGATCACCTCGTCCAGATTGCCGGTCACGACCTCTTCCAGTTTGTAGAGGGTGAGATTGATACGGTGATCGGTGACCCGTCCCTGGGGAAAATTGTAGGTCCGGATGCGCTCGGAGCGATCGCCACTGCCCACCAGGTTGCGGCGGGTTTCGGTCTGTTCGCGGGCGGCGGCGTCCCGCTGCGCGGCGTTGAGTCGGGCCTGCAGGAACGCAAGCGCCTTGGCGCGGTTCTTGTGCTGGGAGCGCTCGTCCTGGCATTCCACCACGATGCCGGTGGGCAGGTGGGTGATGCGAATGGCGGAATCGGTCTTGTTGACGTGCTGACCGCCGGCACCGGAGGCGCGGAAGGTATCGATGCGCAGCTCCGACTTGTCGATATCCACTTCCTCCACCTGGTCCGCCTCGGGCAGCACGGCCACGGTACAGGCGGAGGTGTGGATGCGGCCCTGGGACTCGGTCTCCGGCACCCGCTGCACCCGGTGGGCGCCGGACTCGAACTTGAGCTTGGCGTACACGCCCTTGCCCAGGACGCGGCTGATAATTTCCTTGTACCCGCCGTGCTCCCCGGGACTGTCGCTGATCACCTCCACGCTCCAGCCCTGGCGCTCGGCGTAGCGGCTGTACATGCGGAACAGGTCCCCGGCGAACAGCGCCGCCTCGTCCCCGCCGGTGCCGGCACGGATTTCCAGAAACACGTTCTTGCCATCGTCCGGATCCCGGGGCAACAGCAGCCGCTGCAGTTCGGTTTCCAGTTCCGCCAGTCGCGCTTCGCCCGTCTCGACCTCGGCGGTGGCCATATCCCGCATTTCCGCATCCCCGTCCCGGAGCAACTCCCGGGCACCTTCCACCTCTTCGCGCAGTTGCTTGTAGGTACGCCAGGTGCGGGTGATTTCCTCCAGCTCGGAGAATTCCCGGGACAGATCCCGAAAGCGATTCTGGTCCGCGATCACTTCCTGGCTGCTGAGCAGGTGCCCCACCTCTTCGTAGCGCTCGCTCAGGTTTTCCAGCTTGGTGGCAATGGAATCCTTCATTTCTTGTCCTGGTTGCCCGCCTCCAGATCGAACAGCTCGTGAGCCAGGCGGATATGCTCGTCGCGTCCCTCTTCACCGGCCTGCTTGAGCTTCATGGTAGGAGTGTGGAGCAGCTTGTTGGTAAGCCCCCGGGCGAGGTTGCTCAGCACCTGCTCTGCCGGCTGGCCCCGATCCAGGGCGGCCAGAGCCTTGTCCAGTTCCGCGTCGCGGATCTGCTCCACCCCCTGCCGGAAGGCGCGTATAGTGCCCACCACGTGCTGACCGCGCAACTGTTTCAACCACAGCTCCACCCCTTCGTCGATGATGGACTCCGCACCCCGAGCGGCACTCTCCCGCTCGCGGCGGTTCTCCTCGATGACTTCCCGCAGGTCGTCCACGGCGTAGAGGTAGACATCGTCGAGACGCGCCACCTCCGGTTCGATGTCCCGGGGCACGGCGATATCCACCATGAACATGGGGCGATGGCGGCGGTGGCGCAGGGCGGATTCCACGGCTCCCTTGCCGAGAATGGGCAGCTGACTGGCGGTGGACGAGATCACCACGTCGGCATGATGCAGGTGCTGGGGAATGTCGGACAACAGAATGGCCCGGGCCCCGTAGTCCCGGGCCAGTGCCTCCGCTCGCCCCAGAGTCCGGTTGGCGACGGTAATGCTG
>JABAHQ010046844.1_pt1 | contig 11155 bp, 4 predicted proteins | sample 7062091 | NCBI WGS metagenome assembly JABAHQ01 (sample SAMN14534359, study PRJNA622989) | marine sediment metagenome | biome: marine biome [ENVO:00000428]; feature: marine pelagic biome [ENVO:01000023]; material: deep marine sediment [ENVO:00002113] | place: India: Gulf of Kutch | collected...
GTCGATAGCCCTGACGCCTTCTCGACCCGCCTCACTGACGCCAAGGGCTACGAAGACGACGTGTGGAAGACAAGAGCGGTGAGAGGATCGACCGGATCCGATCAAGCCACGTTTCTGCTCACCAGCGGTGATACCGGCCTCGGAATGATCGCAGGTCTCACCGTTCAGGACTCTCCAGGTGCATGCCAAATGGTCGGCACCTGGGTAGCGCCGAGTATGCGAGGGCTCGGATATGGAAGAGAACTGACCAACACTCTGATTCGCTGGGCCACCCGAGCCGGATTCACCGAGATGCGACTTTGGGTGACCACGACCAATGAAGAAGCGGTGCGCCTATATCGATCAACCGGTTTTGTGCCGATCGGAAGGACCAAGCCGCTTCCATCCAATCCTCAGCTGGAAGAGGTCCTCTACTACCAACCCCTGAACCAGTCGACCACATAGAGCGACTGGCGCAGGGCTCACAAACTGCGGACGGGTGGGCTCAAGCGGGGGATGTGCCTTCCGAGATTCCTTCACCCCAGACAACCAGCCCGGTGCCTAAAACAGCGAGGAGAGCAGATGTCAGCGAGCCAAGAACAGCAAGTCCGCTTGCGTTTGGCCAAGCAATCGTCGAGGCAAGAAGAACGAACGCAAGGGCGAAAAGGAGAATGGTGAGGCCCACAATCAAAAAGGACGCACCCGCGACCCGGGAAACCCGTCGGGTCAGGTGTGCGGCGCGGGTTGTCACCACCTCGTTCCGACCCTTCAACCGAAGTCGGTCGCGGACGGCATAGACAACGTAAAGAGGAAAGATGCCAAATACGAGGATGAGAACCCAGACGATCAAATGTGTCTGCTCGCCTGTCAGCAGGTCTGACACTGAACCGGCGACAGTGTCAGCGGTTACGTTCTGGAGGAACAACGCTGCCCCCCCGATCAATGGAAACAGATAGATCAGAGTGGCCGCCCCGAGGAGACCACGCGACCACCAGTGTCGAGCTACGAGTGCGCCCGCCCACAGACTCCCCACCACCAGACTCGCCAAGACAATACCGACAAAGGACAGTGATAACGACAGTCGCGAATCAGCATTAATTGTGGCCAGCAGGACTTCTACCACCACAGATAAAGCGAGCAGGGCGGCAGCAATGCCGAGCCAAGTTACCGTCCTTGTCCGCCGGGCGACGCCACTCCTCTGGCCGTCTCCTACTGTCTCTTCTACCTCAACCTCCTGCACCGCATCTGGAGTAGTCGCCTCCAAGGACGAACCCGCACGTTCTGGAAATAGGTCGGCACGGACGTTCTCGAACTCCTGCCGGGAGATCTCGCCGCGTTCCATCATTCTCGCTAGCTCCATCAGATCCTGGAATCGGCTCGCTTCAGGCACCGGTCACCCGCGGAAGAAGAGCCCTGTTTTTGGCGATCGGCCTCACATCTATCTTTCTCATTGAGATACCCGGACCCTACGCAACGCGTGGTCGCCCATTACGGTGCGCAACTTTCAGGATGTTGTATTAGAAAGCCACCAACGCCGTGAAATCGCGACACGAATCGCACATACATATAGGCACCATGCGCTCTTCATCGACCCTTCACTTATCTGGGGCTATTTGCTTTCACCATCTGGTAGTGGTGGGCGGTTTCGGCGTCGATGACGAAGCCAAGCCCCTCATAGAACGCTCTGGCCGGATTCGACTTCAAGACCTGTAGACGCACGTCCACCCCTGACTCCATTGCCTCCTGGAAAATCGACTTCATTATTTTGCTGCCTACTCCACGGTTCTGGAACTGAGGAAGCAACACAACGGCGGAAACGTAGATGTGGTCACCAAGGCTTTCGTACGCCAGATATCCAGCATCCTCACCATCGACAAAAATGATCTGAAGGTTGTCATCGATCCTGAAATGCTCCTGAAAGTGTTGTCGGTGTTGGCGAGCTGTCACGCTGAACTCCCGGCGAACGACGTCTCCGAGCCCAAGAGAGTTGATACGCCAGAGGAGTTTGAGGTCGTCCTCGGTCGCATCTCTGAAAGACAGCCTCACGAATCCATCACACTAGAGGGCACGCATATTGATGCCTGTTTGTTTGGCGGCTTAGCAAGCCTTGGAAGCCGAGTCAGCTGCGCAGCTCCTCGAGTGTCGGACAATCGTCATCGAAGTTGAAGCGTTGGCATTCGGAGTCGGTGAAGCCCCTGGTGAGAGTGTCGCGCATGACTTTCAGTAGCTCGTTGACATCGAGGGTGTGAGTTGTCAACTGGCCGCCCGACGTGCCGACTGTGAGATGACTGTCGTCCAGGAACGCGACAGCCTGGACCGATGTGTCACCGAAGGGAATCTGGTGGACCAGTTGGCCACTGGTCGCGTCCCACACGCGTACGACTCCATCGGTGGCCGAAGTTGCGACCAAGGTGCCACCGGGATTGACAGTCCCCATCCGGAGGGTGCCCTCGTGGATCTGATTCTGACTCTTCACGATTTCGAGAGTGTTGGGGTCCATCCAGTGAATAGCACCAGGGCCCTGTCCGAAGGTTCCGCCGAGGGCGATGAGGCTTCCATCAGCGTCGAACCCGAGGAACCCTATTTGCTCGGCACCCTGCAGTGTGGAATCCAGCTCGATCGTTTCGATGACCTGCCAGGATGCGACGTCGATCCGTTCGAGAAGGGTCGAGTCACCGCGTCCGCTGAGCGACACCAGTAACTCTCCCCCACCGGGTAGAAAGAGCATGCCGGAAACGCTCTGGCCCGCCTCCAGCGCGCGGGTGTGGACGACACGGCCAGTTTTGGCGTCCCAAACAACCAACCGCCCGCTTGTGAAGAGCCCGGGATTGGCCGCGACGATCGTCGAACCATCGGGGCTCCATTGCACTACATGAGGACCGAATGGGAAAGGCTCGTCGGGGAATTCACGACACCCTTGCTGATCAGAAGGAGCGATTGAACTCAACTGGTTGAAAGAACACACGCCTCCCAGTTCCTGGATCAGATCGCCGGTTTGCAGGTCGCGGATCGTCAACGACCCGATCGGCTTCAATCCTTCGGTGCTTCCCTCCTGGCGGACAAATCGACTCCCGTCGGGAGAGATCGAAAAGCTCTGTCCTCCCGCACCCGGTAGCGAGTAGATGAGGTCCCCGGTGCTGGCATTAGTGACATTGGTGTATTGAGCTTCGGGGCAGCCTTGGTTCACGGCGAGCATATTTCGGGAGACTTCGATACCGCCCGTGGCGATGAAGCATTCCGGCACATCGAAAGATGTCACTTCTGCTTTGGGCGATTCACTGATAGCCAAGGCCTTTCGATCCGTAGGAAGGGTGATCAGGAGTAGCTCGTCATCACTGGCCGATATCGGTCCTGGTCCTGTGGCGGGAATCAGTTCCCTCTCTATACCTCTGGCGATATCCACTCGCCGTAACAGGCTGTCCTGGCCAGTCACGTAGAAGGAGGACTCATCGGGTCCAAACGTGGCTTCCATCTGTCCCGTTGTGTCCCGGGTCAACTGGGCCAGGACCGTGTTCGACTCCACATCCCACGCCTGGACTGTCTTCCACCCGTAGAGCAAGAGAGATCCGTCCTCATTGAGGTCATGTATGAAAGGGGTTGTTTCGTCGAGGTCGGGGATGAACTCCAACACCGGGTCCAAGGTCCTCGTATCGGCTACGACAACCCTTATCCCGCCGTCCTCCTCGGGTGATTCGTAGGCGACGTAGGCACCATCGTCGCTCAAGGCGGCGGTCTCTTCGACAACCGTTGGGAATCGGGTGCTGGATTCCGACGTGCTGATCACCCGCCGGTCGCCCGTTGCCACGTCGACCAACTCGTAGCGGTACTCGGCTTCCTTGTCCAGGAAGCAGTCGCCGGGAGAGCCGTTGACCGTCACGACCAGAACTAGAGCTTCTGAAACGTCGGCGACCAGACCCCCACATGCGCCAACATCGAGCCTCGAGACCTCCTCGCCTGTGTCGTTGTCGAAGAGGTAAATGCCCGGCACTCCTTCGGGCGTTTCGGCCAGTGACGGGTGGGCCACCGCGCCGACCATCACGATGTCGCCATCGGGACTGAAGAACGAAGCGCTCAGTGCAATTCCAGAGCCTGCGTCCCAGGACCAGAGAACATCGTCCTCCTTGAGAGAGAACACCTCGAGGTGGCTGCTCGTTGCTCCAACCGGCCCGGGGCCCGAACCGGAAGCAACGAGGCGCTCGCCCGACGGATGCAGATCGGTCCACAGTGCCCCCAGGGGTATGTCTGCGGGCCAGGAGTACTCGTCGAGGATCCGATCGGCCCGGAACGCCTGGTGCATGGCGGACACGACTTCGAGGGGTGGATCGGCGATGGTGGCAGCTTCGAGAGCCAGCAGTTTTGCGAGTCGGGGGTCGTCATCGAGAACGTTGATAGCCGAAGCGGCCAGCTCGCGGGAACGGGCCACTGCAGCATTGCGGTCGGCGATGCGGGCTGCGGCTTCGGCCTGTTCTTCAGCTTGGAGGGCTGCAGCTGCCAGTTCTTCGGCTTGTTGCTCGGCTATACGCGCGGCTTCAGCTTGCTCCGTGGCCCGGTTCCGCTCGGTCAGAGCCCAGATGGCCAGAGCCGAGGCGAGGACGACCGCGACTCCGAGAATTCCAGCCAGGAGACGACGTCTCCTCTGTCGGGCATGTCGTCGCCGTTCGTCGGCCTTTCTCGACTCGACGTAAAATTCGCGCTCCTCATCCGATAGTGGGGCCGTCTCGCCCCAATCGAGGAAAGGAGCCAGCCTGGAACCGGTCAAGAGGTAGTCGGAGTTTCGACCGCTGCTGACCCATTCTCTCCGAGCTGCACGGAATCTTCGGCCTACCAGCAGTGAGTGGCGTTCGTCGTCGATCCAATTCTTCAGTCGTGGCCATTCGCGGAGCAGGGCTTCGTGAGCGACTTCTACGGTGGGGGTCCTGGTTACCTGATCCCGGTCAGCGAGGAGGAGCCGTTCGGCTGTGAGTGAGCCGAGCACGGTATCCAGGTCGACAGGATCAATACCCAGGGACTCGAGCTCGGAACGCCTGGCTCTCCTGCGAGTGTCGTCGGAGCTGTCGTCGACTTGAACCAGGCGAAGCAACACCTGATGACACACGTGTTTCTGCTTTGGAGTCAGGTCCTGATAGACGGCTTCGGCCCTGTGTGACAGCGCTCCGGCGACTCCTCCTATCCGCTCGTAGTCTCGGGTGGTGAGGAGATCGCTTTTCCGTTTCTCGACCATCTCGGTCAGGGCATACTGAAGCAAGGGCAACCCTCCCGGCTGGTCGAGGACATCATGGGCGATGCGTTCCGGGAGTCCTGGTTCCCAGCGCAAACCCACTGCCTGAGCCGGCCTGCTGATCATCTGAATCAGCTCTTCGCGGCTGGGTTGGAGCAGCATCACGTGACCGTCCCTGAAGAGGCGATCGAGTCCGGAGTGGCGAAGTGGTCCGTCGTAGAAGTCGGCGCGCAGTGTTGCCACAACACGAACCCGGGAGTCGCGATCGTCCACGGGGTCGACAATGTGGCGGATGAACGCCTCCCTTCTCGCGGGATCGTCGACCTGGGCGAAGATCTCCTCGAACTGGTCGATGACTATGAGCAAGTCCGCTCCGTCGGGCTGAATTCGTCTTGCCACAGCGCCCAGGCCACCCTCTTCTAGTGCTCCGGCCAGATCCGTGCCAGTGGTGTCCAGGGACTTCAGAGCTTCCAATAGCGATGCCACCGGGCTGGGGCCGGGAGTGAAGATCGCCCTGAGCCAGTGCTCGGAGTCCCTAACTCCTCCCGATGCGAGGGCAGGAAGCAGTCCTGCTCTGACAGCCGAGGACTTTCCCGAACCGGAAGCACCGACCAGAGTGACGAAACGGTGATTGGCAAGGGTTTGCTGAAGCGTCTCGACGAGATCGTCCCGACCGTGGAAATCCGACTCGTCGGCTTCGTCGAACGGGCGGAGCCCCTTGTAGGGATTGCGGGTGACCGGAACATGGGAGATCTCAACTGATTTGAGTCCCAGGGCGTCCTGCAGGTCTGCCAGGAAGTCTCCGCTGGTGGAGTAGCGGTCATCGGGATCGCGAGTGGTTGCGCGGGACAGGACAGGTTCGGCTGCCGGATTGTCGATCAGCTTTCGGGCGATAATGCCCAGCGCATACACGTCGGCCATTGCGGTCGGGCCCGTGCCGGGTTGCTCTGGCGCGCGAAACTCGGATTTTGGTGAGATGGAGTCGACCAGACTGGGTTCGAGAAGGCGGGAGGCGATCGCGAAGTCAGAAACGTAGGCGTTGCCCGACTCGTCCAGGAGGACATTCTCAGGCTTGAGGTCTCCGTGAGAGATTCCCTGCCTCTGCGCATAGTCAAGGGCCTCTCCTATCTGGCTCAGCAGGTCGACACAGGAGCTGTCATCCCCATAACCATCACGCATACGATCTTCGAGCGAACCCCCACGGACCAGCTGTAGCACCAGGTAGGCGCCTTCGGGATCCCTCCAGAAGTCGATCAGCGGCAGGACGCGGGGGTGAGTGAGATGAGCGATCTTGCGGGCCTCGGTTTCGAACCGCTGGACGAACTGAGGGTGGTCAGCCAGCTGAGGTCGGATGATCTTGACAGCAACTTCTCGGCCTACTGAAGGCTGATAGGCGCGGTGGACTACACCGAAAGTGCCCTCTCCGATCCGCTCTCTCAGCTCATAGCCGGGCAAAGACAGATACAGGTCGGACTCGATCGAGTCATCCGTCTCCATCCGCAATTCCGGAAAGTCAGACGCGAGACCGTCGATGACCAGCTGACCGATGCGCTCCGGAGTGGAGAAGCCTGTCAACTTGTGTTCTCCAAGCTGACGGATCTGAACTCCGGCAGGCGACGCCTCGGCTATCTCTCTCTGTGCCGCCGTCGAGACGAGGACCTGACCGGAATGAGCCGCCACGCTGAGCCTCGAGGCCCTATTCAACGGGGGGCCCTTGAAATCTCCACCTCTCGTCTCGGCTTCGCCGGCATCGATCCCCATCCGCACGCCGATCTTTCCCGCATCCCCCCATTCGATCGCAGCCATGTCTCGCTGCGCCCGCTCAGCGGCCTTGACTGCTGCCGGCGCATTCCCGAATGCGGCAACCGTGCCGTAACCGGTCTGTTTGAACAGATGACCCCCGACCTCTTCGACGGCTTCTCTAAGGATCCGGTCATGGGACTTGAGGGCCTCGGCCATTATCTGAGGATGTCGGTCCCAGGTGTCCGAAGAGTCCCCGATCCGAGTCACCAGGAAAGCCAACTGCTCGGTCCGGGCGCGGTCGGGTCCCAGATCAAGGAGCTCATCTTGTTCGAGGATTGCCAGTTCGAGATCCTGCAACTCCTGGGATGGTTCGAGTCCGAGTTCGTCGGCCAGATAGTCCTTTGTCTTCTGATAAGCGCGTAGAGCCTCGGCCTGTCTCCCGGAGCGATACAGCGCAAGCATGTGCTGGGCGCGAAATCTCTCCCTGAGCGGGTGCTCCTCAGCCAGAGCCCCAGTTTCTGCAAGGATTTGTTGGTGCCTCCCGGCAGCGAGATCGGCTTCGACGCGGGCTTCGACTGCGGACAGCCTCAAGTCCTCCAGCCGCCGGATCTCGGCTTGGAGCCCTTCGACATCGAACACGTCGGCGTAGGGTCGTCCTCTCCATAGGCCGAGTGCCTGGCGAAGTTGATCTCCGGCCGTGTCGGGGTCGGTCGAGATGAGCTCCACGGCTGACTGGACGCGGCGCTCGAATACCAGAGCGTCAACCTGGGAGTCGGCTATCTCCAGACGGTAACCGTCACCTGCCCGGGTGATATCGACTGCGAGGATCGCCCGGAGGTTCGACACGTACGTCTGCAGAGAGCGGCGGTACGACTCGGGGGCATCCTCCCCCCAGATCGAAGTCAGGATGTTGCCCGATCCGATCAGTTCGCCGTGATTGGCGACGAGCATCGCAAGGACGGCTCTCTGCTTCGGTCCGCCGAGATTGAGGGTCTCGTCGTCGACACTGGCGACAATGGGCCCTAGGACCGAAATTCTCGGTTCGGTGGTTTGTACGGTGTCCACCGTGATATTCCTCCTGTTCGATCACAAGCATTGCGCAAGGCTTCAAGAACTGCACAAGAAATCTCGCGGCTGAACATGGCCAGGACTCGATTCGGAGACGAACCCAATCGAGTCCTGGCCCATCTTCGGTTCACCTCGGCCCGATGGTTCGCCCCTCGTCCGTGGTCGTCTCGGTCGCCTCCGGCCGTGTCTCCGGGTACTCGTATCCGGGGATGCGGCTTTCGGCAGAGGCAACAGGTCGTAACTCCGGTAGCTCGTAGGGGAATACTGCACTCCAGTTGGGTTGACCCACTGGTGCCAGATCAGCGATCAGATCACCCGGGATGCCCGTTGCCGGAGTTGCGTTGTCGGGTGCTGTGCCACAGGCTGCCAGCAACGTCGCCGCGGTCACCACCGCGACGGCGAGTTGTCTGAAGCGGTTGTTCTCTCGCTCTGCCCCGTCGTTGCTTTGTCTCTCCTGCGTGCCGGTTTCGGAGAATCTCCGTCGGATCGTCATATCCGCCTCCTTCGTAGGTTTGGGTCGGTGTCTTCGATCCCGTGCCATGAAGCAGACAGACCGGCATGCAAAAGGGGCTCAAGAAAAGGCGTGCCTCGAATTGTGTGACTCTTGACATCAGGGCTGGGGGGCTCGTCAGCGTTGTTCAAGACTGCAGAGAGCGCAGAAAACTGATTTCTCCTGTGTTCTGGTCTGGTGGTCGGCGGAGACCGTCCCGGGGGGCTCGATGCTGTAACAAGCCGACAGGGCACCATCTCTCAGCCGAGCCGTTGGGCGCTGGTGTCGCTAGCAAGGACAAAGTTGTCACCCGAAGCCGAAGTCCAGATCGCGGTTCGGGCAGCGGCTCCTCCTGGACCTACCTTCCGTGGAGAAACCTCCACTTTCATCTTCGATGACCTAATAGCCGCAGTCGGGTTCGTAGTCTCACGAAGCCGGATTTTCAGGGTTCCGGGTCCCTATCGCCGGAGCTGCTGCTGGGTTCGCTGGTCAGGAGTTGGTTTATGGTCTTGTCGTCGAGGTGCCGGCCGATTTTCATGGCTTGTTCCGTGGCGTCTTCGCCGAGTTTGGATTTGACCTCATTCAGTGTTCGGTCACGTCGGTCTTTCATCTCCCAGGTGACCACTGTCTGGTTGTCTTCTTCTAGTGATTGGGAGACGCCTAAGAGTTTGGCGGCCTCCTGGTAGTCACCTGCAGCGAGGGAGATGCTCGCCCTCATGACTACCAGTCGCTGTCGTAGTCTGGCGTATTCCTTCACGTCGGGATCCTGGAGAGCTGTGGTGATATGGCTGGCGAATCGTTCGCCGGCGGCCGTGTCGCCTAGGTCGCTGTCACAGAGGGCGACATAGGCACGGTGTAAGGCCGCATCATGGGTCATGTTTGCTTCCTCGGCGAATCTGACCGCTTTCTCGAAGTGGGTCCGTGCTTTGGCGGGCTGGTGGTCTGCGAGCTCTAGCATCCCGAACACCTCGTACCGACCGATCTTCAACCTCGCCGACTCGTGAGCGGATTCCTCGCGGGCTTCCTCGAAGCGGCGTCTCGCCTCGATATAGTCACCGGCCTCGGCGAAAATCTCGGCAAGATTGCTCAGGAGCAGACCTACGGGCCTGCCGAGACGCCGACCGACTTCTAGAGCTTTCACCAGCAACTGGCGGCGTCGTTCCAGACTCTTACCGCTCGCTTCGAGCAGCCAGGCGAGATTGTTCAAAGCGCCTGGATAGCCCTCCAGGAGGGTGTTGTCTGCTCCTTGCTCGTCGAGTTCTTCATATATGCCGATGGCCTCTTCGAAGGCTTGTTCGCCTTCGGTGAGCCGGTCGGTCATTCCTAGAAGTCTTCCGTAGCCGACTAGTGCCTGGGCTCTCAGATGTGGAGTTGCTTCTGGTCCGGCTGCAGCGAGAGTTCGCTCAACCCAGTTGAGGCCTTCGGTCACTTTGAATCGGTCCGCCCAGTAGCTTCTGAGGTAACTGGCGATTTCGAGACCGAGTTGTGGATTGCCGGTGTTCACACCCCAGGTCATCGCCTGCCGCAGATTGTCCAGCTCTCTGTCGATGATCTTCAACCATCGAGGCTCCTCTGGGCCCTGCAGATGTCGTTGTGCTTCGATGGCGAGATCACGGAAGAACCGAGCGTGACCTGTTCGGATCTGGTCGGAGGTGCCTGTCTCGTCGAGTCGTTCGCTGGCGTATTGGCGTAGCGTTTCCAACAGCCGATATCTCGCCTCTTCTCTTTTCGTGTCGGCCACCACCAGAGACTTGTCGACCAGAGAGGGCAACAGTTCGAGAACCCGAACAGGATCGAGGTCGTCGTCGGTGCACACCTCGGTGACCGCTTCCAAGGTGAAACCGCTCTGAAACACAGAGAGTCTTTCAAACAGCCTCTGCTCTTCGTCTTCGAGAAGCCGGTAGGACCAGTCGATGGTCGCAGCGAGGGTCTGTTGACGGGGTAGAGCTGTCCGGCTTCCTCCCGTCAGAAGCCGAAACCGGTTGTCCAGATTGTCGGCGACCTGTCTCGGTGTGAAGCTCCGTAGCCTGGCAGCTGCCAACTCGAGGGCGAGTGGCATGCCATCCAACCTGTGACAGATCTCCACGATCGCCAACGAATTGTCCTTCGAAAGGCGAAAGCCCGAGACCGCCGCCTGAGCACGTTCCAGGAACAGTCTCACCGCATCGTGTCCTGTCAGATAATCCGGGTCGGCCATCTCTGCTTCTTCCACAGTTGGCATACGCATCGACTGCAGGCCATAGGCCACCTCACCGCCCACTCCGAGCAGCTCCCGGCTCGTAGCCAAAACCCGACAACCAGGAGCCCGGGCGATCACATCAGACACAAAACTGGCAGCCTCACGAACCAGATGCTCACAGTTATCCACCAACAACAGCGCCCTACGATCACCCAGATAATCCAGCACCGATTCCCGAAGAGCCCTCCTCGCCTCATCAGGGATCCCGAGCACCTCTGCCGCCGACACGTCGATCAACTCCGGATCCGTGAGCGCACCAAGAGCGATCAGCCACACGCCATCAGGAAACTCCTCTACCAGCTCAGAAGCCACCCGCAGGGCGAGACGAGTCTTCCCGGCACCGCCGACACCGGTGATAGTGACCAGACGAGACCCCCGGACAAGATCCTTGACCTCGGCCTGCTCCTCCTCACGTCCC
>JABAHQ010000507.1_pt4 | contig 11154 bp, 9 predicted proteins | sample 7062091 | NCBI WGS metagenome assembly JABAHQ01 (sample SAMN14534359, study PRJNA622989) | marine sediment metagenome | biome: marine biome [ENVO:00000428]; feature: marine pelagic biome [ENVO:01000023]; material: deep marine sediment [ENVO:00002113] | place: India: Gulf of Kutch | collected...
GTGATGCCGGTGCTCAACCCAACCGTGCCAAAGGCAGAAAACACTTCGAACAAATAGTCCAGAAAAAGGCCCCTGCTTTCGGTGTGAGAAATCGCTGGTAGTTCCGCGACCAGCAGAGCCATCGTGAACGTGACCACAATCATGATTGAGAAGAAAACCACGGAGATGGCACGGGAAACGATGGCCTCGGGAATACGCCGGTAGAAAATATTGACATCCTCTTTCATGCGAAATCTGGCGAACACCGAAGACGCGATCACCGCAAACGTGCTGGTTTTTATGCCACCCCCACATGAACCCGGCGACGCGCCGATGAACATCAAGAGGATGAGAAAAAACAACGTCGCATTTGATAGCGTGTTGATGTTTACGGTATTAAATCCTGCAGTACGTGTAGTTACCGATTGAAAGAAGGAAGCCAGAAATCTATTTCTCAACGAAAGGGTTTGCAAACCATTACTGTTTTCCAACCCAAAGAAGAGTATGGTACCACTCAAAATAAGCACGACCGTGATGAATAACACGATGCGGGTGTGAAAACTCAATTGGGAAACGGAACGGCGTCGCACTTTCTTTAAACAGTGAAACAAGTCGAACAGAACGATGAATCCAAGGCCGCCTAAAACGATTAGGCCGCTCATGACCAAATTCATCACAACATCATCGCGGTAATTTTCCAGGCTGTTTGAGAACAATGAGAATCCGGCATTGCAGAAACCGGAGACGGCGTGAAACAGGCCCGTGTAAAGGGCATCGGAAGCGGGGGTCGTTTGCATAAAGCGCCAGGTTAGCAATCCACAGCCAAGGGCTTCGATGGCAATCGTCACCAGGAAAACCAGCTTCAGCAGACGAGCAAAATCCGCCATTGGGTGCTGACTCAGTGTATCCTGCAAAATCTCGCGCTCAGTGAACGTGAGACGACCGGCGATCAGGTACACGAAAAATGTGGATAAGGTCATGATGCCCAATCCACCGATCTGAATTAGAACCAGAATCACAATCTGGCCGAATCGTGTGAAATCCGCGCCTGTGTCGAGAACCACCAAACCGGTTACACACGTGGCGGACGTGGCTGTGAACAACGCATCGACGACTGAAATGGANNCAGGAAGCTCAGCAGAACGATGCGTGCGGGATGCAGAAACCAGACCGGCTCTCTCGGTCGAGGAGTCGGATGCTTCCTGAACGGATTCTGTAGTCGTTTCCACCTTTTGGATAAGATGTTCATGGGTAGCTTAGATCCTTGTTTTGCCGTCAAAGCTACGAAAGCCGTCCGTATTTTTCAACGAGTTTGTTTGATAGATTGTGAGACGGATGAAGGTGTGCTTAACGGCCGTTCGGACAGATGATCGCCACCACCGGAAGATGGTCGGACGCGATTCGGGTCAACGGGGTTTTTACGACGTAGGCTTCGCGAGGATGCAGATGCGGACTGATATAAATATGGTCCAACCTGAATTTTAGCGGTCCCCATCTGAATGTAGCACGGGGGTCGCGCCCCATCAGATTAAACGTATCGATAAAGTGAGAGCGTAATTTCTCATGCACCACAGGGATTGGGCGGTCGTTAAAATCCCCTAGCACAATGACCGGATCCTCGAGACTTTTGTCCAGCAAAATGGATTCGCTCAACAACCTGCGACGCTGGTGCTGCCGTTCGCGAGTTCTCAGCCCGAGGTGCACGTTGAAAATGTGGAGACTGCTGCCATTTAGCGCCAGATCCGTTCTTAAACCACCCCTCGGTTCAAGCCGCCTTCGAAATGTCAATTCATGTCGCTTTGGGTTCTTTAAAGGAACCCGGCTGAGTGTGGTGATGCCATATTCGCCTTTTCCGATGTAACGATTCACGCAATGGTGATAATGCATATCGAGGGCTTCGGCGATGATTTTGGACTGGTCATCAAAATTACTTCTTGGCAAGTTCTTGTCCACTTCTTGCAGGGCCACAATGTCCGGATCTTCCTCCGCAATGATCCGGATAATCCTGTCAAGCTGATAGCGCTTATCCCGGCCGATACCGGAATGGATGTTGTATGTCATGATTTTGAAATTCTGCATCCGTCCCAATTTTGTTGCTGAATCCATATCTAAAACAATTTGCTTCTACTATACTTGGCATGTTTTGGTTCAAAGTAAACGTATTCTGAGTTTCATTTTTGCTCCCTTCTAAATATTTCGTAGGGTCACGTCTGAAAGTTTAAATTGCGGATTCTCTATCTATTTGAATGTATGCAAAAAACTGCAACTGTACGTCGTGTGTAACCCCTGCAATCTGTCCTGAAGGGATAACATTCAGAACTCGTTTGAAATTTCCTCACTCAGTTTTGTTCCACAATATCTTGCCCAAAGCAACATACTAAATTCTCTTTGCTCCCACGTCAATTCGAGTCGCTGAATTGCCGCAATGAAATCCTTATAAGTGATGATATTAAAGACATTTTCACCGTCATTAAGCATGGATTGGAATTGTTTCGCAGTATTTAAGGCAGCTGAATCGTCGTGATGACAAAACAACCCGGTTTTCACGAAGTCATATTTTTGATGCTGTACCAGAGCTTCGGCGATTAACTGGTTTCGAAACAACTGATTAAACTTGCTTTGGATAAACTCTTTGTATTTATTCTTGAAAGCATCGCTTTTCTGGTAGATTTGACGATATGCTTTCCCGTCATATTCTGGTTGGGAAAACGAGTCGGTATATTTACATTCCAAACCGATTAGACCTGTTTTACCATCGGCGATGACTTCCATTGCCATATCGAATGCAGAGTTGTCATCGGTGTAGTTTTCCGTTGGGGCGAATTCAAAATAGATCTCTTTGATTTCCGTCAAAAATGGATAAAACGCTCTCAGAACTTGAAGCGCGAGTTTCTTGTTAACTTGCAGCTCACCAAAAAAGTTAAAGCAAAGCGGTTGGCTTGAGAGCAGATTGTTGAATAATCTGTCTTCTTGAATCAACCCTCTGTCGTCACTTTCTCTTTTCTCAATAGTCTGAGTGACAGCCGAGACAATGTTGTCAGTTAAGAAATTCCTCTTATTACTCTGTCCATTGATGATTGTATTACAAACACTCCTGCTCTCATCAATCGGATGTTTGCCCTCTGGAGCAACTAAGACACACGTCCGCCACCAACCCTGATGAAGACGCATTCGTTTCCGGAAGCCGTTTTCTGAGGGTGTAGAGCCGATTAGTGATTTTAAGGTTTCTCTCATAGTTCCACCTCATTTGATTTACCGGACCGCACGTATAATCCCTGAAAAAACTTTACTAAACTTTAAAAGTTTAGTAAAGTTACTTGCTTCATAATACCGCAAAAATGTGGCAAATGCGGTTAAAGCATTTCTGGCAGTCGCGGGATTTTTAGCTCGCGCATTTTGCGCCAGAGGGTAGTTCGATGGATGCCCAAAATGTGCGCGGCGCGAGTCACATTTCCCGCGGTTTTGGCGAGGGCGTTGCGGATTTTATCTTCCTCGGAAATGGGAAACGTGCCGGTGGAAGGAAACGAGAGCTTGTTTTTCTCCACTTCGCGAATTTCCTCCGGGAGATGCCATGGCTCGATCAAATTGTGCTGTCCCAGAATCACGGCGTGTTCGATGGCATTTTCTAACTCCCGCACATTGCCGGGCCACGAATAAGAGGTGAGAATTTTATTGGCTTCCCGGGAGATGCCCACAATGTTACATCCGTGTTGTCTGTTGTATTTTTCGATGAAGTGACTGGTCAAAGCCGGTATGTCTTTGATCCGTTTTCTTAAAGGCGGTAAACTGATTTGCAGTACATTAACCCGATAATATAAATCCTTCCTGAATACGTTCTGCTGAATCAAGGCTGGTAAACGGCGGTTTGTCGCAGAAATAATCCGCACATCCACCGTGATGCTCTTTGTGCCACCCACCGGTTCGATGGTTTTTTCCTGTAGCACGCGCAACAAGCTGACTTGAATTTCCGGGGAGAGTGTGGCGATTTCATCGAGGAAAATGGTGCCGCCCTCTGCCATTTCGAATCGCCCCGGTTTGTCCCGAATTGCACCCGTAAATGCTCCCTTTGTGTGGCCGAAGAGATCACTTTCCAAAAGGCTACTGGTGATGGCCGAACAGTGCACCGGCACAAACGGTCCGTTAGCGCGACCACTCCGTTCATGGATGGCCCGCGCCACCAGTTCCTTACCCGTGCCCGTTTCTCCGTTAATGAGCACGGCCGCGTTGGTTGGCGCCACCGTGTCGATGAGTGAAAACACCTTTTTCATCGCCGGAGTGCTGCCAATCAATGTTTCAAATGGTTGCTTAGTGACCGAGCGCTGTCGAAGCTGGCTGACCTCAGAAATATCGTGCAGAATTAAGATGACACCTCGTTCCGACTTCCTTTTCCCAACGTCAAGGAATACCGTGTTAATTAAAAACGCTTTGGACTCATTGTCGCGTGTAGCCAGTTCGATGCTGAAATTCTTGATTTCACGCTCTTGCTCGAACGTTTCATCAATCACTTGTAAGAGAGGCGAATAATTTGCGGTAAATACGGATTCAATCCTTTGGCCCAAGACCTCCTGCTTCCTGGCATCCAGAATGTCGCAGGCTATGGCGTTGATGTTGGAGATGGTCCGCGGTGGTGCTGCACTGACGCTGATGATTCCATCCGGCAGGTGATCAAATATTTTCTCAAATTGTTTTAGATCTTTAGCTCGTACCTGGTTAACTTCCATATAATCAATATAATGGTTGTGAACCCGCTTTGCAAGTGCATTCTGCGATTCTGCCTTTCTTAAAAGCCAAATAATCGCCAGTCAATTAATACGTGGATAGATAGACTTTGAAGAATTAGACTTACAAGCCCCGTTGGCATTCCTCACAGGGACACATATCTCGGAGACTTTCCCATCGATAAATGCCTGTGTCGTGACCGTCACCCCAGACAATTTGGACCGCGTAGTTTCCCACTTCCCTCAACTCGGTAATCATCCAAGTCTGGGTCGGTGGCTGTTCGAAAATAGCCGGGTCCACAGGCTCACCCATGTTTTCATGGCCACCCGCACAAGTGACACATGGACAGGCTCGACGCAGTCCCTCCAGAGGAAAGTCGCTGCGATGCCCATCCGCCCAGACGATGGTCATCGTTTGTTCCTCGGTGCTCACCGACACCTGTTTGGCAAATGTCTTTTTGTTCATAATCCCTTTGAAGTTCAAAAAAGCAGTTGGCGTTATTTACACATTACAAACAAATATAAACAATATGTTCGCCAAAAACAAAACCATGGCTTTATTTGACAACAAATCTGCGAGTTGAACAGTCTTATTTTTTTAGTAATGTAGATAACCACTTAAGAATATAATAAATTCACTTAATTTAATGTCGTATCAGAACTTACCCCCTTAGTCCCCCCTTTGTAAGGGGGATTTAGGGGGGTCTGCACAAGTGAGCCTCAAAAATCCCAACTGGTCATTCGCATTAGTAGAGCTCTAAAGACAGATCTTTGCTTCATTGATCAGAGAAATTGGACAACACGATTAAAATCATTTTGACTCTTTGGGTCCGGCTTATCCGGCCTGGATTGAAACATAAGCAGATTTCGTAACGTATCTTTCGGTTGGCTCTTACCCAAACATTTCACCAAAAATCATTGAGGAACTCCTAATGAAAAAAAAGAAATTTCTTTTTCTCTCCATCGCAGTGGTGGTACTTATTGCCGTTTCTGTGATCTTCTTTAGTGGCGCGAACGACGATGATGAGAATGTCTTGCCCAAGGTCGAGGTGAAGCGGGCCAATATTGTGGACAAGGCGCTGGCGGTTGGAACGATTGAGCCAGAAAACGAAATATCCATCAAGTCCAAGATTTCGGGTGTGGTTAGCCGAATCTTCTCTGAGCCGGGTTCGTATGTAAACGCTGGCGACCCGTTGCTTGAAGTGCGACCGGACCCGACCCCGCTTGAACTGGCGGAGGCGAAACGGAATGTTGAGCTGGCGCAGGTGGAATTAGACAACATGATCAAGGAAAAAGCTCGACAAGAATCCCTTCTGAAGAGCGCCCTGATTTCAGACAAAGAGTTTGACGACTTTTTACAACAATTTCAGGAGTCTGAACTCAGGCTGAAGATTGCCAAGGAGAAACTGGCTCTGATCGAAAGCGGCAAAGTGAATATCGGGGGCAAGCAAATCGAGACTATCATCAAGTCTCCTATCAATGGCTACGTGCTCAGCAAGAGCGTAGAAGTCGGGGATCCGGTCACGCCTCTGACATCGTTTCAAGAAGGTACGGTTCTGATGAAGATGGCGAACATGGAAAATCTGCTGTTTAAAGGCACAGTCGACGAAATCGATGTTGGCAAATTGCAGGAAGGGATGGAGGCGGAAATTAAGATCGGTGCGCTGCCGGATGCCAAAATAGGGGGAACCCTTGAGAAGATTTCACTGAAGGCGGAAAAGAACGAAAACACCACTGTCTTTCCCATCGAGATTCTTATTTCCCTCACAAACGGAACCACGCTTCGGGCCGGATATTCGGCCAACGCCAACATCATCATTCAAAGAAAAGACAGCGTGCTGGTGGTCCCGGAACGCGTGGTGACGTTTAGAAATGACTCCGCTTTTGTGAACGTGGCTCTTGCCGATGGAGAAGAAGAACGCTACATCGAAACCGGCCTAAGCGACGCCATCAGCATCGAAGTGCTTTCCGGACTGAAGGAAGGCGATGAGGTCCTCGAAAAGCCGGTTAAGAAGATAGAATAATCAAAAATGAATCAATTTCTTACCACATTATCTGAATTCATTCAGGATTTGCGGGCGCAGAAACTGCGGACCTTTCTCACCATTTTCGGGATCATTTGGGGGACTGTGGCAATTGTGGTTCTGCTGGCGTTCGGCATGGGGTTTAAGCGACAACTCTCCATAAACATGCACGGCATCGGCGAAGGCATCGTGATTATGTTCCCGGGAAAGACCACCAAAGTGTACGAAGGTTTTGGCAAAGGCCGTCGAATCAGGCTGGTCGAAGAAGATGCTGCCCTTCTACAGCGGGAAGTCCGTGGGATTCGCGCCATCAGTCCGGAGTATAGCAAATGGAGCTTACCTGTACGGCTTGGCAAAAATATTTTGAACCCGAACATCACCGGAGTTCATCCGATCTATGGCGATATGCGCAACATCATTTGTGAACGCCGGGGGCGCTTTTTTAACGATTTGGATCTGGAATTACGCAGGCGAGTGACCGTCATTGGCAATGCCGTAAAGGAATATTTATTTGGTGAGGCAGACGCCGTCGGCAAGCTGATCTATTTAGGCGACATGCCGTTTACCGTGATTGGCGTGATGCAGGAAAAGACCCAGAACTCGTCGTACAATTCTCGGGATAAAGATCGGGTGTTTATTCCGGCCTCGACGTTTGCTTCCGCTTTTGGCGATATTTACATCAACAACATCATTTATCAACATGCCGACCCGACCCAAGCAGAAAGTGTGAATGAGCAAGTCCGCCAGGTGTTGGGAAAACGCTACAAATTTGATCCCACGGACAAGGATGCCATCTGGCTTTGGGACACTTCGGAGTTCGACAAATTCATGTTTTACTTCTTCCTGGCGTTCAACATTTTCATGGGTGTCATCGGCAGCTTTACCCTGGCGGTCGGTGGAATCGGTGTTGCCAACATCATGTATGTTGTTGTCCAAGAGCGATATCGTGAGATTGGCATCAAACGCGCCGTTGGAGCAACCAAAGGTAACATTTTGTTTCAGTTCTTTATGGAAACATTTTTTATCATCGCGCTGGGAGCTGTCATCGGATTCTTGATTGCAGTTGGCATCGCGCAGCTCCTGAAATTCATGCCGATTAAAGAATTCGTTGGCACGCCGGAAATCTCCGTCGAAGTGACCGTTGCAACCGTGGCTATTTTGTTGCTCATTGGTATGGCCGCCGGATTGATGCCGGCCAGAAAAGCCGCGAACTTGAATGTAGTCGATTGTTTACGAGCATAATGTTCGTGTTTAGCCGTCAGGCTGATACATACAAAAACAAATTGAAGCACTAACAAAAAGCCCATGTGGATTGAACTATTAAAAGAATTCTTGCAAGATCTCAGAGCCCAAAAGACGCGAGCATTCTTGACGATCATCGCCATTGCCTGGGGAACGGTGACCGTGGTGTTGCTCCTGTCGTTCGGTAACGGACTTGGAACGCAAATGCAAAATGGCTTACTGAATGCGTACAACCGCATCTTGCTCGTTTGGGGTGGGCAAACGGGAATGGAGTACGAAGGGCTCCCCAAAGGCCGCCGCATTCGCTTCGTCGAGGAAGATGTACATCTCATCAAGAAGGCGATCCCCTATGTAGACTTGATCAGCGCGCAGTATCGGAAGAATGTTACGCTCACCTACGGGACATTCTCCACAACCACAGAATGCGAAGGGGTCAATCCCGCGTTTGAGGAGATGCGTCGAATGTATCCCACTCAGGGCGGACGATTCCTCAATGATGCCGACATCTTGCACCAACGTCGCGTTTTGTTTTTGGGGGTCGAAATCGCCAAAGACATTTTCGGAGATGAGGAGCCCATCGGAAAAACGGTCATGGTGGACGGCATTCCTTTCACGGTCATTGGCATCATGCAGGACAAGATTCAAACCAGCATGAGCAATGGCCCGGACACGCGGCGGGCGATCATTCCATACAACACGTTTCGCACTCAGTACGGAAGAAAAACTCTCAACTCGATTGTTCTAAGTCTTAAAGATCCCAACAAACAAGAGTTGGTAAAAAGCGAGCTCTACCGTATGCTCGGACGCAAATATAAATTCGATCCGGAGGACGAACGGGCGCTGTCCATTTGGGATACGATTGAACAAGACAAAATCGGTCAGAAAATCAATCTGGGAATGGCCATTTTCTTAGGCTCGATGGGATTCTTGACTTTGCTCATCGCCGGAGTTGGCGTGGCCAACATCATGTATATCGTGGTCAAAGAACGCACAAAAGAAATCGGCATCAAGATGGCCATCGGCGCCCGGCGGCGTTATATCCTTTCCCAGTTCATCTTTGAAGCGCTGCTGATCGCCTTCATCGGCGGCGCCATTGGTATCCTGTTTTCGTGGGGCGTGGTCTCGATTGTGCATCTGTTTCCGGCAGAGGAGGGTCCTATGCAGTTCTTGGGCAGACCCATTCTTTCAAATGGCATCATGTTCCTGACCACAGGGATTTTGGCGACCATCGGACTGTTATCGGGTTTGTTCCCGGCGCGTAAAGCCGCTTCGCTCGACCCCGTTGAATCCCTGCGCTATGAATAGGGCAAAAGTAAAGACCTTCCTTTACAAGTAATTCGAAAAATTAAGATAGATTAAATAGGAATCTCAGTCACTCTTTCAGAAGAAGCGATAAAGAATTCACCATGACCTCTCTCACCACAATTATCAACATTCTGGGCGGTGTGCAAGGCTTGTTCTTATGTTTTCTCCTTTTTGCCCTGAAAAAAGACCAATTAAGGGCCAACAAATATCTCGCCATGGTGGTCCTGATCCTGTCTGTCACCTTAATCATCAGCTTCTTGCATTTTACAAAGCTGATTCTACACGTGCCGCATCTGTTTGCCATTACCCCGACGTTTACCCTGCTTTATGGGCCATTGTTGCTGTTCTATGTGGCGAGTCTTCTTATCCCGGACTACAAGGTCTCATTCAAACAAATGTTGCACTTTGTTCCCTTTCTCATTCAAGTCAAGCTGCTGATGCCTTATCTGACCATGCCCGGAGACAGGAAAGCCTCGTACCTCATGAATATTTTCGAAGACCGTTATCTCCCGCCTCTGAACGCAGAGGCGATGTTTCGTATTCTTCACCTAGTCATTTATCTATCCATTTGTTTTGCCATTTACTTCAAGGCTGTGCAAGGCAACAACCATGAAAACAAACCGCACAAAATCCGACTCAAGTGGGTGAGAAATCTGGTCATCGTTTCAGGAATGATTTGGGGCGTCTACACCAGTTTGTATTTCTATGATCAGAACCTGCTCAATTCCGTGTTGCCTACAGTGATCACCGTAGCGATTTATGCCATGGCCTACATGGGCTTCAAATATCCGGAAATTGTGCAGGATGTTCAAATCAGAAAAGCGAGCGAAAAGTATGAGTTTTCAAAACTCACAGCGGAAGAGAAAGTCAAACATTGTGAACATTTGCTAACTTTGATGCAAGACCAAAAACTCTTCACCGAACCGGAGTTGAAGTTGAATCAAGTGGCCAAAATTTTGAACATTTCGGCTCAAAACCTGTCCCAAATCATCAATGAAAAATTTCGGCAGAGTTTTCCGGACTTCATCAACTCCTTTAGAGTGGAAGAGGCCAAGAAAAGGCTTCTGGATTCAAACAATAAACATCTCACCATTCTGGCCATAGCCAATGAAGTTGGCTTCAATTCCAAGTCGGCTTTTAATTCAACCTTCAAGAAATTTACAGACCAAACGCCATCCGAGTTTGTTCGGAAGCAGAACCACTCATACATGCCCACCTAAGAAAGGCGTTTGGGGAGATCATCTTAGAACACCGGTTTTGAGCCAAACTAGTGAAGACGGCATGCGCTCGTATGAATATCGTACTTCGTTGCGTTAATGGGCGTAGTTTTCATGAACATGATCCAACACAGTCTCTGACTGTGTTATGGGATTGCAGACTGCCATGTTGGACCCTCAAATACACGGTTGGAGACCGTGCAGGATCGTTACCATTGGATGATGCGACAATTCGGGTCAATTCAAGTCCTGCTGCAACAAAGCTCACTTCACAATCAGAGACTTTTTTCAGTACAGGCACGGTTTCTATCTAATTCATTCCGTACGGCGCTGGCCAATGTATTCAAGGTCACTCGCTTGGCGACAAACGTGCCAGCATCCAGTTTGAGCGCTTCCTCCACACGCTCAGACATGGCGTACCCGGAGAGCACGATGGCTCGCTGTTCCGGGTAAAAATCCAATATTCGGCGATACGTCTCAGCATCATCGATGCCATTCATAACCATGTCCAAAATCAACGGGTCCTGAGGACATTTCTCAACGTATTCAATTAGCTTCTTCGCCGCTCATGTCTGTATGCACACCATGGCCCACCTCTTGAGAATGCTGATCGGCTATTTTCCTTTGGATCGGGCCATCATGGATGACGAGAATGCGTTGGTTGCCTCC
>JABAHQ010008959.1_pt1 | contig 11151 bp, 8 predicted proteins | sample 7062091 | NCBI WGS metagenome assembly JABAHQ01 (sample SAMN14534359, study PRJNA622989) | marine sediment metagenome | biome: marine biome [ENVO:00000428]; feature: marine pelagic biome [ENVO:01000023]; material: deep marine sediment [ENVO:00002113] | place: India: Gulf of Kutch | collected...
CTTGTTGTCGTGGTGACCTCCATCGTGTTATTCTTTGCCGGTGCGTATGTGGTCATTAATATGCCTGTGGATGTGTTTCCCGATCTTACGGCTCCCACCGTTACGGTGATGACCGAAGCGCACGGTATGGCCCCGGAGGAAGTTGAACAGCTAGTCACCCTACCGATTGAAACAGCTACCAACGGTGCCAGCGGCGTGCGACGGGTGCGTTCGGCTACCTCCAAAGGATTCTCTATCGTCTGGGTGGAATTCGAATGGGGGACCGACATCTACCAAGCTCGACAGATTGTCAATGAGAAGCTTTCATTAGTGAGTAACCGCTTGCCGGAAGAAGTTCCACCACCCGTGATGGCGCCTATCACTTCTATCATGGGCGAAATTATGTTGGTGAGTGTAGAAAGTGACCGGCATTCGGAATTGGAAATACGTACCGCAGCTGATTGGGAGATCCGGCGACGTCTGCTTGCGATTCCCGGCGTAGCACAGGTCGTACCTATAGGTGGAGGGGTAAAACAGTATCAGGTCCGTGTGGATCCCGATCGGCTGAAAGCCTACGATGTAACTTTGGATCAGGTAATGGAGGCCGTTGAAGCCTCCAACGAAAACTTTTCGGGTGGATTCTTCCAGGAATACAGCCAGCAGTACACCATCCGCGGTATTGGCCGAGCCCACTCACTGGAGGATATCAAACGGTCGGTGGTGACTGAGCGCGATAATCAGCCGATCACCATTGGCGATGTTGCCAATGTAACTATTGATGCCGCTCAAAAAATTGGGGACGCTTCCGTCAACGGAGATCAGGCAGTGATTATTTCTATAAAGAAACAGCCGAATACTAATACGCTTGAGCTAACCGAACGGGTTGATGAAACGCTGGCGCAGATTGAGCAAAACCTGCCCGAAGGGTTTAGCATTAACAGTCATATTTTTCGACAGGCAGACTTTATCGATCTTGCCATTGACAACGTGATTGAAGCCTTGCGCGATGGAGCTATACTGGTGGTGATTATTCTGCTGCTTTTTCTTGCTAATATTCGTACTACGATGATTTCCCTCACAGCCATTCCCTTGGCCCTGATCACATCGGTATTCGTACTCGAGTTTTTTGATATTACCATCAATACGATGACTTTGGGTGGGATGGCTATTGCCATCGGAGTGATCGTGGATGATGCGATTATAGATGTAGAGAATGTGTTCAGGCGGCTTCGGGAGAACGCGAAGCTTCCGGAGTCGGAGCAAAAGTCAGCGATGCAGGTGGTCTTTGAAGGGTCTAAAGAGATACGGACTTCCATTATTAATGCTACGCTGATTATTATGATTGTCTTTATTCCGCTCTTCTTTTTGAGTGGACTGCAGGGACGCATGCTCAAGCCGTTGGGACTGTCTTATATCGTATCCATCGGAGCCTCTCTGGTTATCGCCATGACCGTAACCCCGGTACTTTGTTACTATCTGCTGCCGGCACAAGCAGCGAAAGGCAAGCTGGAAGAAAGCTGGTTTACCAAAAAGCTTAAATCAGGCTACGACCGGATATTGGATAGTGTCCTACGCTTTAGGAAAAGTGTGCTGACTGGCACGCTAGTTTTGTTTTTGGGTACGTTGCTCATAGTACCATACCTCGGAAGCTCATTTTTGCCCGAGTTTAATGAAGGCACGTTGGTGATAAGCGCCGTTACTATTCCCGGTACCGGGCTTGATGAGTCCAACGAAATAGGGGAGCGTATAGAACGAATTTTGCTGGACCATCCGGCGGTCACAAGTACAGCACGACGTACGGGACGGGCAGAGATGTCCGAGCATGCCCAGGGTGTCAATGCATCAGAAATTAATGCCGATTTAGATATCCCGGAAGGCACGACCAAAGAGCATGTGTTGGAGGAGTTGCGGTCTGATCTAACTGTGGTTTCCGGAACCAATATTACGATTGGTCAGCCCCTTGGTCACCGTATTGATCACATGCTATCGGGGACGCGTGCCAACATAGCCGTAAAGATATTTGGCCCCGACTTGTACCGCCTGCGAACCCTGGGCGAAGAGGTTCGTGGACAGATGGAGGGCGTCGAAGGTGTTGTGGATCTCTCGGTCGAACAGCAGCAGAACGTTCCGCAAATCCAGATTCGTCCCGACCGACGAGCTCTGGCTCGTTACGGGATGAAGATTGGTGACCTGTCGGAGAAGGTAGATGTGGCTTTTGCCGGGGAAACAGTTTCTCAGATTATCGAGGGTGACCGCTTGTTTGATCTAGTGGTACGCTACGATGAAGAGCACAGGGGGAGTATCCAAGCTGTAAAGAGTGCGGAACTGACGCTTGAAGATGGGACGGTGGTTCCGCTTTCGGAGCTGGCAAGCATTAAGTCGCGCAGCGGCCCGAATACCATCAGTCGCGAAAACGTACAACGCAAAATTGTGGTTTCGGCCAACGTGGCCGGACGTGATTTGCGTGGTACCGTAAACGCGATCAGTGACAATATTTCTGAGAACGTCAACTTTCCGCAGGGTTATTTTGTGGAGTATGGTGGGCAGTTTGAGAGTCAGGCACAAGCAACTCGTACTATTTCGCTGCTGAGCATTGTCGCAATCCTGCTTATTTACCTTCTGTTATACCTGGAGTTTAGCTCCCTGAAAACGGCCCTGCTGGTGATGGTGAACCTGCCCTTTGCCCTTATCGGTGGGATCTTCATCGTATGGTTTACCAGTGGTATTGTATCTATCGCCTCCCTGGTTGGATTTATAACGCTCTTTGGCATTGCCACCCGAAATGGAATATTGATCGTTTCGCACTACCAGTACTTGCGGTGGAAGGAGGGTAAGCCCTTCTTGGAAGCCATCCGACAAGGTGCGATGGAGCGGCTTAATCCTATTCTGATGACTGCACTCACGGCAGGTCTGGCACTCATTCCGCTGGCACTGGCTGCGGGTGAACCTGGAAACGAGATACAGTCGCCGATGGCACAGGTTATTCTGGGTGGACTCATTAGCTCTACGTTGCTTAACATGATTGTGATTCCGGCTCTGCTGGCACAATTCGAGAACAGTGAAGCTAACGTTGCAAATTAAAGCACTAAGACAATGAAATTCCTTATTCTAAAACAGGCACACAGCCCCAGCCTGAATGAGTAGAGTCATTAGTGTTTCTTCCAAAATTTGCCGGTTTGTACCATGTTTTCACTCCCTTCTCAAAAGTGGCCTCGTCAAAAAATGAAGCTTGGTTACAATCAATGTTATTCGAAGAGTATTGTTTTTGATTTAGACTATCATATGCTGTGATAAAAGTCCGAAGTTCGTTTTGGTATCCTTTCACCACGTCGAGATCATAAATACTAAGCGTAATTGCAGTTTGGATTTCTTTTTTAAGGCGTTGGTAGGTCTGGGTGGCCATCGAGTCAGCTAATTGGGTATTAGTGATTTCGGGTTGGTTCTCCAGTAAATCCAATTTCTGTGATCCGATATGAGAAAGGTGGAGATTTTGCGGGGAAGCAAGCATAATATGGGCAAAAGGCATGAGCTCCACTGCCATTTTGGGTGTGCCATTATTACAAGTTGAGAGCACTATGAGGTCATACCATTGATTATCTTTTTTTAGAAAGTTTTGAATTCCGGAAGAAAAAGTTGCGGTATTTACTTTGATGTTTGGCAATGTTTGATGGTAATCATTCCCTCCGTCATCAGGAATTTCATGTCCGAAATAAAGAAAGATATTTCGGAGATTTTTATCCCCGGAATAGGTCCGGTACTGAGTATATAACTTGGCTTCTGTTGCAAAAAAATCTTCCTTGGTATCAGAATGCCGATAATTTACCTGTGTGGTTTTCCTTCCATTTGCATAGTGGTAAAAGCGGTTGCTTTTGCGCGGGAAAAGACCCAGGAATTTATTTTCAGGACGCTGATAAAAAATAAAGACTTCTCCCGATTTTAATTCTTTCGCTACGCTTAGAGCTTCATCAAGAACATGTCGATTGTCCTGGACTGATTTCCCATTAGCATCGTGATAGAGATAATCAGCGTCGGCGTGGATATAGTAAATTATAGAATAGGCTACATTTCCATTTTCATCAATATTACTATCCCTGTATAGTTCAGAAGTATGGCTACACCCCGGTAAAATAAATCCCGTTAATAGCATCAACCCAATCAGGGCTTTAGATACCGAAAATAATCGCTGCATACGTATTATATACTTACAGCAACAGGAGTATGATAACAATTAAAAGAGCAGTTGTAAGACCGATGGTTAAGGTCTTATCAGCCTGTTCCATGTAATCTTGAGAGTATTCTGAGAAGTCATCAAGATCTTCGCCTATAACCTTAGTAAATCCGTCTGAGCCGTTTAATTCATTCTTTTTTTCTAATATTCCATTTTTAAAAGCATTCAATTGGGCTAATTCATCCTTAGATAAATTGCCCTGTGATTCGATACGGTCAACAGCTTCAAGCATTTTGTTAAATGATTCATTAAGAAGCGTTCGTTTTTTATCTGTGTTTTCTGTTTCCTGAACCTGTTGAACAGTTTTGTTGAAGTGCTTCTTAAATGTATCTGTAATGTCTGTTGATTGTGCCAGTGCCGTGGATTGAATGGCAAACAGTACAAGTATTGACGATGTTATTAGTCGTATGGTTTTCATATCAGACTCCGAACATTATTTGAGTTTTTTTAATGTATCTCCGATCAGTTGTCCATTTTCCCAAAGAAACTAATTATATACACTTTAATAATATGTATATAATTAATCAAAGAAGTCTTTTTGGTAATTCAGGCACATAACGAAAGTATCGTATAAGTAGACTTAGCAATCAGGTAAACTTATCTATAGAGCTATCTAGGTCAAGGAATACTGCTTAACTTGGAACTTCAGTATCTATCACGAAGTTGAATGTTATGATCATACGGCTGAGTCTATTTGTTTGTCCGGCAATGCTCGAATGCACGGTTGATGCCACTGATGTTTGCTTTGGTTTTTTAGTCTCGGCGATCAGGTGTACGAAATCCTCACTGTATTTTCTGGACGTAATCGAAAATGAAACGGGACTAATGCTTTGATTATAAAATATCCAGGATGATGTGCTATGGGGCTTGGTATTTAATAATGGTGGGGAAACAAGAAATCATTCCTCTTTTTCTTTTTTGTACCAACTGAATCCTTCTTGCTCATCGAATTTGAGCACAACTTTTTCCCCCTTATTGATGTCCATGGTTTGTTCATCGCTTTGCTGCCAGTCCACTCCACTTTCTGTCACATTGCCGATCTGAACATGTACGGTATGGCTGCCCGGATCTAAAGGTATACTGATAAGACCGCTGCTGTACCCTCTGCGAAATATACCTTTAGGTGAATACTCTTTTTCTAAAAGGACCTCATCATCAGCTGATACTTTTATAGCTACGTCTGATCTTCGCTCAACTTGTTTTACGTCACGCTGCATATGCCGGGGACGATCTTCTTGGTTTTGTTCTTCGGCATACACCGGCGCTCCTTTTTTCTTGAATGAGATCACCAGTTCCGACTCTCTTTCGGGAAGTGGAATTCCAGCAGAGCTGGGCAATATAGTGAGGCTACCGATCATGGCTGCTATAAGAGTTGCTGCTGCTCCCTGTTTCCATTTCGATTTGATTTTGTTTGCAGCACTTATGATGAGGTTGGGATTGTCTTTGCGTTTTTTTCGGAACTTTTGTGCTTCGTTCAGAAATTTATCGAACTCGGGTTTGTCAAGCTTTAGATATAGTATTTTGTCTCTTTCGTAACGATCTTTTCTGAATTCAGGATGTCTTTCGCCCTCGATACGATCGCCCATCCAGTCTGCCCCAAGGCGAAAATCCGGATCCGATTCACAGCCGGAAACCAGCACGCCGTCGGCTCCCTTTTTAAGAGCCCGTTCTATCAGCGTAGGGTGGACCCATCCGGCACAGGGTAGGGTACAAACCAAGTAACCCGGCATTTCTTTACATCTGCCTGTTTCAGGATCTATTGTTAGCAGACTACCCGCACTATTCCCGCATACAAAAGCTACATTCAGATTCTCCAGCTCGCGTTCATCATCATCGAGCCACCTATCAAGTTTTTCTCGTATATCCCAGGCCGACAAATTGGGGTAATCAATGGCAACGGGATCACAGGAGCCTACACAAATCCCACATGATACACAGATGGAATGATCAATTTCGGCCACGAATTCACTTTTCTTAGGATTTCCTTTTACCCGGGGTACCATGGTTATAGCATTATAGGGACAATCGTAAAAGCACTGGGTACATCCGTTGCATTTAACTTCATCAACTACCGGTTGTGTATTTTCCTTTTTTCTTCTCTTCATAATCCAGGGAATACTGGAAACAAGTACGAAGCCAGCCAGGGAAATAAGCCAGAGTGTTCCTCCTTGCAGACGTTCGGTGAGAATTAGTGGAAACAGGTAGAAATAATCGATGGAAACGCCTTCAGGGGATGTTAGCAGGTCAGCCCTTTCACCGATATCGGCAGGAAAAAGAAGCGATACGACGATCAATGATCCCAGTAAAAGTGCTGAAAAGTATCGATCGGTAATAAAGTTTGGCTTGTTTAAACGGGATACGTGAAGCCAAACCATAATCCCGAAGCCGATGGGAATCAGCATATGCAGAAAAAACACTATCAGAAACAGCACAGAGTTGAAGCTGTCTCCTGTTAGAAAGGAGGCCGCAAGCGGCTCAGCGAAAAAGGGCAGTACGTCCACCATCTTGGCTGTTGCTGTGGCAATCATAGCGGCCTGCTCATCCCAGACAAGCCAATATCCCAGCCAGCCATCGAACCATATAATAATTAGCGCCACAATTCCGGTGATCCAGGCAAGCCAGCGTGATCCGGTGAATCGTGCACCAAAAAAGACTTTAAAGCCATGGAAAACCACAAATAATATAAAAGCATCGGAGCTGTAGCGGTGTAGGCTGCGTACAAGTTCAGCGGTATAAGGACTATCTGACATTGCGGCGACCGTATCATAGGCAGAATGCACGCTGGGGTCGTACCATATCAGCAGTAAAAAGCCCGTGATTACTGCTACTACAAACATAAAATTTGCAATAGCACCAGACTGGGTAAACGGATGGTACTGCTCCGGAATATACCTTAGCGTAATGCCGTCTATTCTTCGAAACCAGCGGTCTATACGATCTAAGTATTTACGTCCTCTGACCGAGGAATCCGGACCGGCGTCAGATGCTCGAACTACATTTGTTTTAAATTCCTGCCAGTTCCAGTATGATTCTTTTGCTTCGAGGTTATTGTCGTCTGGGCCTTCCGTCATAATTGTCTACAAAATTCAAGGCGTATTTATAGTTCAGTGTTACTTGACTTCCGTAAGTTGTGCTGGTTCTTGTTCCTTGACCAGGATTCTAAGAGCCTCAGTCATCCATTCTTGTTGTATATCACCCAGGGAAAAACGGTAAGCGATTTTTCCCTTCCGGTCGATCACCATAAAGATATTAGCGTGGTCTATTTGGCTGGAATCTCCCATTTTATATCGGGAGACCTTGAGCTTATCCAATACCTCGTTTACCTCATCAATTTCACCGGTTAGTAATTGCGTATTATACTGATTCAGCTTTCGATATTCGGCCAATTGATTCAGAAGTTCTGGAGTATCTATCTTGGGCTGCATAGTGATTGCGATTAGCACAACTTCATCTCGTTCTGCAGTACTCAGGCTATCCAACGATTGCTTAGCCTGTTCCAAAATTAGGGGACAGGTGTTAGCACAGGATGCATAAATTGAAGTAAGAATTACCACCTTGTCCTCAAAGTCTGAGAGGCTTACTTCTTCTTCCTTGTGGTTTGTCAGCTTAAATTCCGGGGGCGTAAGCTCAACACGAAGCGAATCGGGACGAAAAGCGAGGTCGTCTTTATCCGGTGTCTCATACATCATTATGAAAGAGCCAGCTATAGACGCCACCAGTACAAAGGCCAAGGATGCATGTTTTTTAATGATAGACGGTGAGGAATACACCTTTTTAAGCGGTTCGGCCCACACAAATAAAATGACAAGTGACAGAATTATGGGATTTATGGTAAATACAATTGGATAAATCCATTGTATGCTTCCGGTTGCCGGGTCATAGCCAAAACACCACACTTTAAAATCCTCTGCAAATGCTCCCCATGCCGTATCTGAGACAGGCATAAATACCATGGTTATAACAAGCACCCACGAAAAGAATAGGGCGACGAGCATAAATGAAGGGAAACGCCACGAGATGAAAAACTTTTCTATGCGTTTAAGCATTTCTTTAGATGATAAACTTAAAATTTAACCAACAATAGGACTCCAGCGATAATAATCCTGCCGGACTCGTCACAAGAGTACGAAGAGTCCGACAGGGTGTTTTTTAGGTTATTTCCAGTTACCTACCTGATAAACCATAAATCCGTAAGAGCTGCCCAGTTGGCAAAGTAATAGATTGCAAAACTCAGGAGGAAAATAAGTACCAGGGCAATCGTTCCCGGTGTCTTTACGTGGTAATCCTTTCCTTCCTCTTCATATCCCTTACTTATCAACTCATCAGTCATTTTCTGATCTCGTTCGTTCTGCCAGGTCGGCATTTTTTGTCCTTTAAGCGAAGGACCGAAGAATACGGCGGCAACAATCAGCACTATGAATAAAAGCAGGCCGAGAAAAGCGATTGTCCCCCCGATTCCGAGAACACCGAGGAAGATATGAGCGACCGGATCAAAACCAGTTTCAAGGTTTGCTCCACTAAAATCTACGTCATAGGTTCTTCGGGGAACGCCATAAGTACCGGCAAAGGACATTCCGAGCGACATCATCACAATACCTCCGCCGAACAGCCAGGGCTGAATACGGGCCAGTTTCTTCATGTAGAAATCTTTTTGAAAGATAAGTGGCACCAGGTAATAGCAAAGTCCCATAAAAGCAAGGGAGGTCCCTCCAACTACCGTGGCATGGAAGTGTCCCGGTATACGAAGAGTATTATGGGCCATGATATTTATCTGTTCAGTTCCCAGGGTAACTCCTGTAATACCTCCAATGAAACCGAAAATAATTGTGGATAGGGCAACTGCTGAGAATCCGGGATCTTTCCAGGGCAGTTTAGCAAACCAGCCGAATATTCCCTTATTGAAACCCTTTCTACGCATGGCAACCTCCATAGAAGCGGGAACGGTATAGCCGTGAATCATGGAAGCAAGAACGGCCAAGTACATCGCATAGGAAGTATTCCACATTTTCCACTCAGAGCTGAGGCCCGGATCAACTAAAAGGTGGTGGGCAGCAGCAAGGTTAATAAACAGAATATAAAGAATGAATGCGGCGCGGCATACAGTTTCGTTCAAGGGTTTGGCTCCCGTGCTCATGGTAGCCACAAAATACCAGACCGATACCATGGCAGCTACATTAATTTGCTGAGAGTGGTGTCCCAAGCCCCACCACAGAAGTCGGTAGGTACCGGTATCCATCATCTCCATCCATCCCATTGACCAGAAAAATGTGGGGATCAAAGCCGCTGCACCGTGTAGCAGGGCAACTACGGCTATGATGGCTGCTGTTGTCGCACCGAAGGTAACAAGCGGCATCGACCCTTCATAGGTTTTATTCTTTTTTGCCAGGTACAGAGTTGCAAAAAAGTTAAAGCAGACAATCAATGCTCCAACTGCGAACAGAATAATTCCAAGGTAAAAGATCGGATGTGCTTCCAGAGGTGGATAAGAGGTAAGCAGCACATCGGCCCGCCCGTCAAGAATGATATAGTTCGTCAGGAGGGCGCCGGCGACCATTAATACAAGAGAAACATGTGCCAGCTTTTTTGAAAACATTTTAGTGTTAAGAAGGGTTGTGCTGGCAAAATAAAGTATGGCCATCTCGAAAAAGATAATCCAGAATACCAGCATGTTTACCCCATGAAGAGTAAGCATCCGGTAGTACCACACGTCGTTCAAAAGCATTACGTTTGACCATCGTGTTAATGCCAACGATATTGCGGCGATGGCACCAATCAATAAGAAAACGACGGCTAAAACGGCATTAACTTTTACAAAAAATTGTGCTCTAAGAAATATGGATAGCCCCGTGGTTTCACAAACCCGGTGAGCTTTAGCTTTTATTGTTTCAGTAGTCATAGTTTCATACTTGTTTTTATGCTTCGACTATTATTTTACCGGTCATTGTATGATGGCCTATCCCGCAAAATTCATTACAGATAATGCTGAATTCACCGGTGGTTGTAGGGGTGATAGTCATCACGTAATCATATCCGGGAAGCACATGAATATTCATGTTCATAGGAATGAGAGAAAAGCCATGTTGAAGATCGATAGAAGAAAGGTGAATACGATAGGTTTGACCTTTTTTTAGTTTTAAGATCGGATACCACTGCCATATTCGGCCCATTAGGTAGGCATCTCCACCGGGTTCGGGCTGAACAATGGGTATATTGTTCATTTCACCGACTTGATTTGTTTCTACAAACTCCTCGACCCTGTTATTAAATTCAGCAGGGTCAACCTCATATGTTGTTTGGGGGGCGTTTTGTTTACCCTGAAAATGCCACCACGGCATTGTAACCGACATCACCAAACACCATGCTAACGCCATACCGACCCACAGGCGTTCTGAGCCGGTTGGGGGTCGAAACCAGTTTCCTTTCGGATGAAATATGCTCATTGTTTTTTAAATTTAATTTATGATTAAGGTAAAATTCCCTTTTCAACGGTTATTAGCTCAATTATACCCCAAAGGGTATAAGAGAGAATAGGTATAGCCAGTCCCAGTGCCAGGAGCAGCCATATGTTATCCATGAATTTTTGGATTGGATGTTTTTTTTCTTCTTCCATTTTGTTATTTGTTTCGTCCATTGGTATATGATTTAACTACGATATAGATAAATAGAAATCCGCCGGTCATAGCCAGCAGACCTCCGATACTCATCAAGCCGAGACCGATCATGGCCTCCACGGTGTGGATGCTTTGGTCAGACCCGAATAGTTTTCTGCCCATGCCCTGTAATCCGGCATAAGCAAAACCGATTACAAATATCGTTTGGCCAAGACCGAATAGAAGCGGTTGCCATTTCACTAATTTTTTGCTTTTCAATCCCTCCAGGTTGTACCCGTATTCATTCATCAATATGATAACCATTACCATATAAGCTACAGTTACAGCACCGAG
>JABAHQ010009661.1_pt1 | contig 11142 bp, 15 predicted proteins | sample 7062091 | NCBI WGS metagenome assembly JABAHQ01 (sample SAMN14534359, study PRJNA622989) | marine sediment metagenome | biome: marine biome [ENVO:00000428]; feature: marine pelagic biome [ENVO:01000023]; material: deep marine sediment [ENVO:00002113] | place: India: Gulf of Kutch | collected...
TGCGACATGCCTTCAACAAGCACGGCGGCAACCTCGGCACCACCGGCTCGGTGGCCTTCATGTTCCATCGCCAGGGCCGCCTGGCGCTCCCCGAGGGCGTCAGCGAGGAGGCGGTGATCGAGGCCACCCTGGAGGCGGAGCCCGAGGACATCGTCACCCTCGACGACGGCACCCTGGAGGTGGTCACCGCCCCCGACGCCTACCACGAGGTCAAGGAGGCGCTGGTGGCGGCGGGCATCGAGCCCGAGCGCAGCGAGCTGGGGCTCTTCCCCGAGACCACCACGCCCATCGAGGACGAGGAACTGGCCCGCAAGGTGATCCGCCTGATCGACATGCTCGAGGACCTGGACGATGTCCAGAATGTCACCACCAACGCGGAGTTCGACGATGCCGTGCTCGACGCCATCGACTAGGCCTTGGGCATGCTGATACTGGGCATCGACCCCGGCTCGCGGATCACCGGCTACGGCGTGCTGGACGTCTCCACCGCCACGCCGCGCTACGTGGCCAGCGGCTGCATCCGCATCCGCGCCGACGACCTGGCCCAGAAGCTGGCCCAGGTCTACGCCGGGGTCAGCGAGCTGATCGCCGTGCACGCCCCGGGCGAGTTCGCCATCGAGCAGGTGTTCATGTCGAAGAACGCCGACTCCGCCCTCAAGCTCGGCCAGGCCCGGGGGGCCGCCATCGCCGCCCTGGTGGACGCCGGGCTTGCCGTGGGCGAGTACACCCCCGCACGCATCAAGGAGGCGGTGGCGGGACGGGGCTCCGCCGGCAAGGACCAGGTCGCCTTTATGGTCAGGCACCTGCTGGGGCTGGCCGGAACGGTCCCCGAGGACGCCGCCGACGCCCTGGCGGTGGCCGTGTGCCACCTCCATCACCTGCAGAGCGGCTCCCGCCTCGCCGCCGGAGACCGCTCGTGATCGGCCGGCTGCGCGGCTCCATCCTGGAGAAGGAGCCTCCCACCCTGATCGTGGATGCCGGCGGAGTGGGCTATACCGTCGACGCCCCCCTGTCCACCTTCTACGAGCTGCCCGCCGTGGGCGCGGAGGTCAGCCTGCGCATCCACACCGTGGTGCGTGAGGATGCCATCCAGCTCTTCGGTTTTCTCACCGCCGACGAGCAGCGCCTTTTCGCGGCCCTGCTGCGGGTCTCCGGGGTGGGGGCCAGGCTGGCCCTCCAGGTGCTGTCTGGCCTGCCACCGGCCGAGCTGTGGCGCTGCGTGCAGGAGGGGGACCTGACCCGCATGAGCAAGGTCCCTGGCATCGGCAAGAAGACCGCCCAGCGGCTGGTGATGGAGCTGCGGGACACCCTGCAGGAGCCGGCGCTGGCCGCGCCGGCCGGATCCGGAGCCGCCGGCGGAGCCACAGCCGGGGGCCCCCGCCGGGAGGCGGTGGCGGCCCTGCAGGAGCTGGGCTACCCTGCCAGCCAGGCGGAGCAGGCCGTGGCCGGGGTCGGCGAGGAGGACCTGTCGGTGGAGGAGATCCTGCGCCGCAGCCTGCAGCGGATGGCCAGGTAGGGTCCCATGGAGAGCAATTCCAACCCTTCACGATCCGAGGCCGATCCGGCGGACCGCGTGATCGATCCCCAGGCCGGGCCGGACGAGGGTGGACCGGAATCCGGGCTGCGCCCGCAGCGGCTGGCCGACTACGAGGGACAGCCCAGGGTCCGGGAGCACCTGGAGGTATTCGTCCCCGCCGCCCGGGATCGGGGGGAGTCCCTGGACCACTGCCTGATGTTCGGCCCGCCGGGGCTGGGCAAGACCACCCTGGCCAACATCATCGCCAACGAGATGGGGGCCGAGCTCAAGGCCACGTCCGGGCCGGTGCTGGAGAAGGCCGGCGACCTGGCGGCTCAGCTGACCAACCTGGAGCCCCACGACGTCCTGTTCATCGACGAGATCCACCGCCTGTCCCCGGCCGTCGAGGAGATCCTCTACCCGGCGATGGAGGACTACCAGATCGACATCGTCATCGGGGAGGGACCGGCGGCCCGGTCCCTCAAGCTCAACCTGCCGCCGTTCACCCTGGTGGGGGCCACCACCCGCGCCGGCCTGCTCACGTCGCCCCTGCGCGACAGGTTCGGGATCACGCTGCGCCTTGATTTCTACGGCCTGGAGGATCTGGCCCGAATCGTCATTCGCTCCGCCCATCTCCTGGGGACAACGGTGGAGCCGGAGGGGGCCCTGGAGATCGCCCGCCGGGCCCGGGGTACCCCGCGGGTAGCCAATCGCCTCCTGCGGCGCGTGCGGGACTGCGCCGAGGTGCGGGCGGACGGGGTGATCACTCGGGCGGTGGCGGAGGAGGCCCTGGAGATGCTGGAGGTGGACCCGGCCGGTCTGGACAAGCTGGACCAGAAATTGCTTGGGGCCTTGATCCGCAAATTCGGCGGAGGCCCGGTGGGCCTGACCAACCTGGCCGCCGCCGTGGGTGAGGAGCCCGATACCATCGAGGACGTTCTGGAGCCCTATCTGATCCAGGAAGGCTACCTGCAGCGCACGGCGCGGGGACGCTGCGCCACCCCCCTGGCCTACCGCCACCTCGGCCTCGCCGAGGACGGCGAAGGCGGGTACTCCGACCAGGGCCGGCTGCTGTGAGCGCCGTGGTCGGAGAGCTGCCGGTTCGGGTCTACTACGAGGACACCGACCACGGCGGCGGGGTCTACTACGCCAACTACCTCCGCTTCTTCGAGCGGGGCCGGACCGAGCTTTTGCGGGCTCTCGGCTTCGAGCAGGACCGTCTGGCCCGGGATATCGGCCTCCTGTTCGTGGTCCGACGGGTGGAGGTGGACTACCACCGGCCGGCGGTCTTCAACGACGCCCTGCGGGTGCTCACCGAGGTGAGCGACCTGGGCAGGGCCAGGGTGGACTTCGACCAGGCCATCTATCGGGAGGGCGAGAGCCGCCCCCTGTGCACCGGCCGGATCCAGGTGGCCTGCGTGGGCACCGGGGACTTCCGCCCGGCGCGCATCCCGTCGGGAATCCGCAGCTCTCTGGGATTCACTGTCGACTGAAGACAACCACCAACCAGGGGAAGCGCAGCACTCATGCAAGGGGAGACCGCCTACACCGCCTGGGACCTGATCCTGGGCGCCAGCTTCCTGGTTCAGGGAGTCATGCTGACCCTCGTTCTGGCCTCGGTGGCCTCCTGGGTCGTCATCTTCGTCAAGGTTCGGGAAATGATTGCCGCCGGCCGGGCCGAGTCCGCCTTCGCCGGGATCTATAACCGGGCCCGGGACCTGGACCACCTGCTGTCGGGGGTGACCCGGGAGCGGGAGGCCTCTCACAGCGGGTCGGCCGCCGTGCTGCGGGCCGGGTATCGACAGGTCCGGCGCCTGCTGGACGAGGATCTGCCCCGGCCTGAGGTCCGGGAGGCCGGGCGTCGGGCGATGCGGGTGGCCATGAGCCAGCACGTGGACGGTCTCGACCGCCACCTGGTGTTCCTGGCGGTAGTGGCCTCGGCTGCCCCCTTCCTGGGTCTGTTCGGGACGGTGTGGGGGATCATGAACAGCTTCCGGAGCATCGGGGCGGTGGGCCAAGCGACCCTGGCGGTGNNCGGCATCGCCGAGGCCCTGATCGCCACCGCCTTCGGGCTGGTGGCCGCCATCCCCGCCGTGATCGCCTACAACATGCTCACCCGCCGGGTGGAGCACCACCACACCCGGCTGGAAAACTTCGTGGACGACCTCACCGGCGTATTCGAGCGGAAGGTCCGGGCATGAGCTTCCGCCGGCGTCGCCTGATGGGCGACATCAACATCATCCCCCTCGTGGACGTGGTGCTGGTCCTGCTGGTGGTTTTCATGATGACCGCCCCCATGCTTACCCAGGGGGTGGACGTGGACCTGCCCGAGACCAGCTCGCCGCCCTTGCGCCCGCCGGACGAGCCGCTGGTGATCACGGTCAAGGAATCGGGGGCGGTGCTCGTGGAAAAAGGCCGGGTGAGCGACCCATCGCAGGAGCTGGCCCAAAAGGTTAAGGCCATCCTGCGGGAGCAGCCGGGCCGGCCCGTGGTCCTCAACGGGGACACCCATGCCAATTATGGGGCGGTGGCCAGCACTCTGGAGCTGCTGCGCCGGGGCGGGGTCCGCAACGTGGGGCTTCAGACCCAGCCCGTCCACAACTGATGCGACGAATCTGGCTACAAGGCCTGACCTTCTCCCTGCTGGTGCACGCGGGGATTCTCGCGGGCGCCTGGCTGTGGAGCTTGATTGACGCCTCCGCGGTCCCGCAGATCCCGCCTATCCAGGCGCGCCTGGTGGCCCCCGAGGGGAGCTCCGCGCCGGCCCCGCCACCGGAGAAGCGCGAGCCTGAGCCGGAACAGGCAAAGACCGAAAAGCCAGAGCCGGAGCCGGAGCCGGAGCCGGAGTCCAGCAAGCCGGAGGTCACCGCCCAGGCCCGGGTGGATTCGGAAAAGCCGAAGAAGCCCGAGCTCAAGAAGCCCAGGAGGCCGGATCCCAAGAAACGGGTGGCTGAGGCGGAGGCCCCGGAGGAGCCGACCCCGGAGGATTCCGCCGAGAAGGCCGAAGAGCCGGATCCCCCTCCGGATACGGATGAGTCCGCGGAGGAGCCCGAGCCTATTCTGAGCGGGGACGTCGCCCGCCGGATCGAGCGGCTTGCCAAGACGGAGGGAGACCGGCAGCCTTCCCTTCGGCATCGCAAGGCCAGGGATCGGTTCGTCTCCGCGGTGCGCAGTCGCATCCAGGCCAACTGGCTGGTGCCGCCGGGCCTGGAGGATCGCCCGGACCTCAAGGCGACTGTTCGCATCGCCCTGACCCCGGCCGGACGGCTGGCGGCGCCGCCGAAGATCGTGGCCTCCAGCGGTCCGGGGTATTTCAACAGCTCGGTGGTGCGCGCGGTCGAGAAAGCCGCTCCCTTTCCCATGCCGGAGGGACCGACCAGCTATTTCCAGCACTTCAAGCTCAATTTCAGCCCGGATATGATCCGATGATCCGCAAGCTTCTACTGTTACTGGGCCTCGTCCTCCTCAGCCAGCCTGCCGGGGCCATCCTGACCATCGATATCACTCAAGGGGTGCGGGATCCTCTGCCTCTAGCCTTCGTGCGCTTTGCCTGGGAGGGGGAGGGGGAGCGGCCGTTCGCGGTGGAGGAGGTGGTCGAGGCCGACCTTCGGCGCTCGGGCATGTTCCGGCTGGTGGATCGGATGGCCTTCCTCGACCGGCCGCACACCCCGAACGAGGTGCGGTACAAGGACTGGCGCCTGGTGGGGGCGGACGCCCTGGTGATCGGGCGCATGGCCCCGGCGGAGGAGGGCGCCGTGGAGGTGCGCTTCCGCCTCTTCGACGTTTACGCCCAGCGCCAGATCAAGGGGGTGAGGTACGTGGTGGAGCCGGGGGGGCTACGCCATGTGGCGCATCGCATCGCGGACACCATCCACGAGGAGCTGGTCGGCTGGCCGGGGGCCTTCGCCAGCCGCCTGGCCTACGTGGTGCGGGATCAGGAGCGCTTCCACCTGATGGTGGCCGACGCCGACGGGGCCAATCCACGCTCGGTCCTGGCCAGCCAGGGGCCCCTGCTTTCCCCGGCCTGGGGTCCCGACGGCCGGTCCCTGGCCTATGTCTCCTTCGAGAAGGGCCGCTCCATCGTCTATCGGCAGTTCCTGAACAGCGGGCGCCGGAGGACCCTGGCGGCCTTCCCGGGGATCAATTCCGCCCCCGAGTTCTCTCCGGACGGGAGCCGGCTGGCCCTGACCCTCTCCCGGGACGGGAACCCGGAGATCTACGTGATGGACCTGGCGAGCCGGCGGCTGCGCCGGCTCACCCGGCACTGGGGGATCGACACGGAGCCGGTCTGGGGGCCCGATGGCGAGGAGCTGATCTTCACCTCCGACCGCGGCGGTCAGCCCCAGCTCTACCGGATGCCCGCCGGCGGCGGCGAGCCCCGGCGGATCACCTTCGAGGGGAAGTACAATGCCGCCCCCGCCTGGTCCCCCGATGGCCGCTGGGTAGCGTTCCTGCACGGGGACGGCAACCGCTTCGCCATCGCCGTAAAGGACCTGAAGAACGACGGGCCCATCCGCCCCCTGACCGGCAAGGGCCTCAACGAATCCCCCAGCTTTGCTCCCAATAGCCGGATGATCCTGTATGCTACCCAAGGCTCCGGGGGGAGCGGCGAGCTGGCCGTTGTAACGGTGGACGGCAGCGTCCATCAGCGCCTTTCGCGGAAGCGCAGCGGGGACGTCCGGGAGCCGGCCTGGGCCCCTCAATCTCGACACTGATCCGGCATCACAGGAGGATTGCATGCTTCAAAAAGGTGGGATGACCGTTGCCCTGAGTGCCGCCACCCTGCTGCTGCTGGCCGGTTGCGCCACCACCGGCCCTGGAGAGGGCGGGGCCGCGCAGGATGGTGCCGGTGCGGAGGCCGGCGAGGGCCCCGGCGCAGAGGCCAGCGGAATGGCGGAAGGCGGGACGGCGGAATCCGCAGCACTGGCCGGAGGCTCCGGGGTGATGGAGCCCGATCAGCACCGGGTGTTCTTCGCCTTCGACAGCGCCAAGCTTTCCAAGGAATCCCGCGAGATCCTGCAGGGTCACGCCGAGTTCCTACAGACCCAGGACGGTGTCGGCGTGACCCTGGAAGGCCACGCGGACGAGCGGGGCAGCCGGGAGTACAACCTCGGTCTGGGCGAGCGCCGGGCCAAGGCGGTGCGGCGGATCCTGATGGTCCACGGCCTGGACTCTGGCCAGCTGGAAATCGTCAGCTACGGGGAAGAGCGCCCGCTGGTGGACGGCCATACCGAGGCGGCCTACGCCAAGAATCGGCGGGTGGAGATCCGCTACGAGGAGTAGGAGGCGTCTGTGACCCTGGCCCGCCTGACGGTCGCCACCGCTTGCGCCCTGGCGGTGGGCGGCTGCCTGCCGCCACCGCCGGGTATGGGTCCCGCCGGGGAGGATGAGGCCGACCCTCAGGAGAAGCTCCGGCAACGGGTGGATAGGCTGGCCGAGCAACTGGAATCCCTCCGGGAGGGAGGGACCCGGGAGGGCCTGGAATCCCTGATTGTCGAGGTGGAGGCTCTGCGAGAGGCGGTGCGCAATCAGCAGGGTCGCCTGGAGGTGGCTCAGCACCGGATCAAGCGCCTGGGCGAACGGCAGCGCCGCCTCTACGAGGACGTGGACACCCGGCTGCGGAGCTTTGAGCAGGGCGATTCCTCTCCCGCGGAAAGGACCGGGGAGGGTGGTCCGGATGACACCAACGCCGGCCCGGCCGGGACCGTCAGCGGCTCGGCCGAGGACCTCTACCAGGCGGCCTTCGCCAAGATCGAGAGCAACGAGTACGAGGAGGCTGCCACGGGCTTCCGGACCTTCCTGGAAGAGTACCCCGACAGCGACCTCGCACCCAACGCACGCTACTGGCTTGGCGAGTCCAACTATGTCCTCCGCCGGTTCGAGCAGGCCCTGGTGGAGTTCAACAAGGTCCTGCAGGAATACCCCGAGAGCCCCAAGGCGCCCGCGGCCCTGCTCAAGATCGGCTATGCCTTCTACGAGCTGGGGGAGAAGGGCAATTCCCGACAGGCCTTGCAGCGGGTTCGGGAGCGGTTCCCCGATTCCGCCGAGGCCCGGCTGGCCCGTCAGCGACTCCAGAAGATGGGGGATGGCTAGGCGCCCGGGAGAGGGCAGCCCCTGCCCTTCACAAACCGTGGGAGTGGTCCTGGCCGGGGGATCGAGCCGGCGCATGGGCTGCCCCAAGGGGGCGATGCGCCATCCCGGGGGGCGAACCTTCCTGGAAGAAGCCCTGCATCGGCTGCACCCCTGGACCCGGTTCCGGGTGGTGGTGGGCCACGGTCCGGGAGAGTGGGTGCCTCCGGCGATCCCCTGGCTGCGGGACCCGCCCGGGAGCGCCGGTCCGCTGGCGGGCATCGCGCGGGTCGGGGCAGTCTTCCCCGCCGATTATTACCTGGTCCTGGCCGTGGACCTGCCAGCCGCCCGGCCGGACAGGCTGGTGGCCGCCGCCCGTCGCCATCCCGGCCGGGCCGTTGTCGCCCTGGCTGGAGACGGCGCCTGGCAGCCCCTGGCCGGTCTCTACCCCCGCCGCGACATCCGCCGGGCCCTTCGCCTGCTCCAGCGNNAGCGGGGGGAGCGCCGGGCCATGGTCTGGGTCCGAACCGGCCGTCCGCCCCCGGTGCTGGTCCCGGGAGCCTGCTGGGCCAACGTCAACACTCCCGAGGAAGCGGAAAGGTGCCTCGGAGCCCCCTTCCGCAGCCCTTTCTTTGGCGGAGGAGGCAGGCAATGATCAAGGTCCTTTATTTTGCCGCCATCCGGGAGGACCTTGGTGCCGGCGAGGAGCAGGTCGAGGCCGCGGGAGTGGCCTCCGTCGGCGACCTCCTGGAGGAGCTGCGGAGCCGGGGTGACGTCCACGCCCGGGTGCTTGCCCCGGAGCGCAGGGTCCTGGTTGCCGTGAACCAGGAATACGCCGACACCGGCCGGTCCCTGGCAGACGGGGACGAGGTGGCCTTGTTCCCGCCAGTGACCGGCGGGGGACGCTGAGCGATATGCCCGCGCCCCTGCCGCCCGGGGAGGTCCCGGGGATCCTGGTCGCCCTGGCGGGATCGGGCGCCAGCACCTCGGTGGCCCTGATCCACGCCGGACGCCTTCACCTCCGTCGGCGAACAGGGGTGGCCCGGCATTCCCTCCACCTTATTCCCCTCCTCGACGAGCTGCTCAATGAGCTGGGCCTTAGCCGGAACGGTCTGGATGCGGTGGCCTTCGCGCAGGGACCGGGGCCCTTCACCGCCGGCCGTATCGTGGTGGCCTCCGCCCAGGGGCTCGGTCTGGGGCTGGGTCTGCCGTTGCTCCCGGTCTCCAGCCTGGCCGCCGCCGCTTGGGCCGGGGGCGGGGAGCGGACAGCGGTGGCCCTGGACGCGGGGCAGGGGGAGGTCTACTGGGGACTGTTTCGCCGTCGGGCGGACGGGGTGGAGCCGCTCGGGGAGGAGGAGGTGGCCGCACCCGGGGTGGTGACCGTTCCCCCAGGGAGAGCATGCTGGACCGGGGTGGGCGGCGGCTGGGCAGCCCATGCGCAGGCCCTGGCGGAGCGCCTCGGGGCTCCGCCAGTGGCCGTCCATGCCGACATCGACGTGACCGCCGACGCCGTGGCGGCTCTGGCCCTGGGCTCCTGGCGGCGGGGGGAGGGGATCGCCCCGGCCGCGGGGGTGCCCACCTATCTGCGTCCCTCCTACGCCGAGCGGCCCACGGGGAGGACCTAGCCGCTAACTAGCCGGGAAGGGATCCTCCCCGGAGGTCTCAGTGGGGGCGGTCTCCGGCCCGGCGGGGCGATGCCGCTCGATGATGGGCCGGAAGCTGCCCAGCTCCACGAACTGGTCGGCCTGGCGTCGCAGCTCGTCGGCGGTGACATCGGAGGCGGCCAGCACTGTGACTTTTACCCCGTACTGCTGGACGGCCTCCACCAGCCGGCGGAAGTCCCCGTCGCCCGAGAAGAGCACGATGTGATCCAGGTGCCGGGCCAAGTTCAGCATGTCGATGGCCAGATCCACGTCCATGTTGCCCTTGACCCGACGCCGTCCGTTACCGTCCTTGAACTCCTTGGTGGGCTTGGTGACAACGATGTAACCGTTGTAGGAGAGCCAGTCGACAAGGGGCTTCAGCGGGGTGTGCTCCCCGGAGACGTCCAGGGCGGTGTAATAGAAGGCCCGGATGAGGTTGCTGCGCGACCGGAAGTAGGCGAGCAGGGCCTGATAATCCACATCGAAGCCCATGTCCCGGGAGCTGCCGTGAAAGTTGGGCCCGTCGATGAAAAGGGCCGTCCGATCCTTGCCGGTCATCCAGATCACGTCTTGCTGTTCGGCTGCCATCAATCTCTCCAAAAATGGCTCGGGGAATGTCCCGGCCCGGAAGACGGTCCAGGGCCGGGGATGAGGGGACCCAAGGGGTCCCCGGCGCAGGCAAAGCGATCCACTATACCAGTTGCCGGCGCTGTTTCCATGGCAGGGGAGCGTACGCATGCAGAGCGATCTCAATACATTGGAATTCGATGCCGTGCGCCGGTCCCTGGAGGCCGAGTGCGCCACCCCGTATGGCCGGGAGGCGGCCAGGGCCCTGGAGCCGGCCCCGGGCCCGGAGGTGGCCCGCGCCTTCCAGGCGGCGGTAACCGCGGCCCGGGAAGGCCTGGAAGCCGGGGACGGTCCCCGGCTGGCCGGGCAGCCGGACGTGCGCGCTGCCCTGCGCCAGGCCGGCCAGGGCGGGGCCTCCCCCCTCAACGGCATGGCCCTGCGCAACCTGGTCACTTTGCTGGAGACCGGGGAGTACCTGGCCCGGGCGGTGGCCAAGCGCCCGCCGCTGTACGTGGCCGACCCGGCCGACCTGGTGGCCGCCCGCGGACTCATCGAGCGCTTCGACGCCGTGGTGGACACCACCGGCCGGGTCCGTCCGGCGGCCTCGGCCGAGCTGGAGCGCCTGCACCGGGAGGTGGGCGAGGTCCGCGGGGAGCTGGAGGCCCTGGTCCGCAAGAAGCTCAAGGACAAGAAGCTGACCCCGCAGCTGGTGGAACCGCAGACCGCCCACTTCAGCGGGCCCCGGCGGGTGCTGGCGGTGCAGACCGACGCCGCGGCGGGGATCAAGGGGGTGCGGCGGGAGGCCCTGTCCGGTGGACGGGCCGTCCTGGTGGAGCCCATGGAATGGGTTCTCCTGAACAACCGTGTGGAGAAGCTGGACAGGGAGGTCGGGGCCGAGGAGCGGCGAGTCCTTCAGGAGGCAACCGGCGCGGTAGCGGAGCACGCCACGGCGCTGCAGCGCCTCCTGGATGCGATCACCTGGATCGACCTGGCCATCGGGGCCGGCCGGCTCAGCCTCAAGACCGACGGCCGGCCCCCGGAGCTGGTGGAAAGGCCCCGTCTGAGCCTCCGGGAGGCCTGCCATCCGGCCCTGGTGAGCGAGCACAAGAACGGCGGTCCCGTCCCGGTGCCGCTGAGCCTCGAGCTGGGACCCGGCCAGCCCATGGTGCTGGTCACCGGTCCCAACACCGGCGGCAAGACGGTGGTCATCAAGACCGTGGGTCTGCTCGCCACCATGGCATTCTGCGGCCTGCACATCCCGTCGGGAGACGGCACGGTGATCGGGACCTACCGGCGGATCCTGGTGGATATCGGTGACCGCCAGAACCTTCTTCACCACGTCTCCAC
>JABAHQ010048745.1_pt1 | contig 11140 bp, 12 predicted proteins | sample 7062091 | NCBI WGS metagenome assembly JABAHQ01 (sample SAMN14534359, study PRJNA622989) | marine sediment metagenome | biome: marine biome [ENVO:00000428]; feature: marine pelagic biome [ENVO:01000023]; material: deep marine sediment [ENVO:00002113] | place: India: Gulf of Kutch | collected...
TCGACACGTCCGGCAGCGACGGCGAGAGGCCCTACCGGATCAGGTGTCGGTCCCCAGGCCGTCGCTGCCGGACGTGTCGATCCGGACGCCGGCGTTCGTCGAGAGCTCGGTGTCCAGGCTGAGCGAGATGCTGTCGGGTCCGCTGCTGCCCGAACGGGGGGCCCGGCTCGTGCTGGCCGATCTGGAGCGCGAATCCTCGACGGCCCGGCTTCTCGGACCCGCCCTGGATATGGCGCTCGAGGCCGAGCTGGCGCAGGCCTCCTACTTCGGGATCGCGCCCCGGGAGCGGGTCCTGACGATTCTCCAGGGCCGGGACGTCGCGCGCCCCGCCAGCGTGTCGCGCGCGACGGCGCTCGATCTCGCGGGGACCGAGCGGTACGCGGGCGTCGTGACCGGTGTCGTCAGCGAGGACACGGTCCGGCTGCGGGTCATCGACCCCGACGGGGAGGAGCGTCACTCCGTGGCGGTCTCGATCTCCGAGTCGTCCGGCCTTCTGAACGCACTCCAGGCGGCCGCGCGGGACGTGCGTCGGCGGCTCGGAGAGCCGGCGGAGGAGATCGAGGCCAGCGAGCCCATCAGGGAGATCCTTTCGGGGTCGGCCGATGCGCTACGAGCGTATGCCGAGGCGCGTGAGCACCTCTTCCGTGGCCGTTATCTCGAGGCGGTCGGCCAGGCCGGCGTGGCGACGGTCCACGACCCGGAGTTCGCTCAGGCCCATCGGTTGCTGGCCGTCGCTTACGCCCTCCGGGGCGAACGGGCTCGGGCGCGAGCCGCGCTCGAGGACGCCTGGCGGAACCGTGAGCGTCTGAGCGAACGCGAGCGCCTGCGGGTCCAGGCCGACCGACTGGCCGTCGACGGGCAGTATTCCGACGCCGTCTTCGCCTACGACCGGCTCTACCAGCGCTATCCCGACGAGGCCTACGCGCTCAGGGCCCAGGCGCTCCTGCAACAGATGATCGGGACCCGCGGGGGTGGTGGCGGGAACCTCCGCGTCGCCTACTCCATCGATCCTCACGACTGGCCTCCGCTCTCGCGCATCGCGACGTTCCTGGGGTACGGAGGTCGACTCCCCTCCGTCGACTCGCTCGTCGCTTCGATCGAGGCGGCCATCTGAGCCGACGGGCGACGGTCCCGAGCGGGCCCGGCGGCCCTCCGTTCCAGCACGGGTGACGGCCGAGCCCGGGCGGGTTATCCTTCCGGTCAGCGAGACCCCAACCCCGAATATCCGCGACCGGGAGCTGCAATGCACAGGACGACCTTCGCCCTCGCGATCCTGACGGGCCTCGCCGGTCCCGTTCAGGCACAGGAGGAGCAGGCCGACGACCGACCCTGGAGGAACAGGGCCGACCTGTCGGTCGTCATCACCGGCGGGAACTCCAGCACGACCAGCCTCTCCTTCTCCGATGAGTTCACCTACGCCTGGTCGACGTCGGAAGTGAGGTTCAGGGCCTCCGCCCTCCGGACCCGCACCGAGACGCGGATCCTCACCAACGTCGACGGGACCGTGCGTGCGGACCGGGAGGAGAGCACGACCGCCGAGAGCTACGCGCTGAACGGCCGGTACCGGTACACGNNGGGCCGGCTGGGAGCGGAACCGGTTGGCCGGTATCGACGACCGCTTCGTCGTTCGCGGTGGTGTGGGCTACAGGATTCTCCGGTCCGAGACCGACGCGCTGGTCGCCGAGGTGGGTGCCGACTGGACGTCGGAGGCGCGGATCGCGGGCCCGACGGAGACCTATTTCGGCACCCGCGCTCTGCTCAGCTACGAACGAACCCTCAGCGCCACGTCGAGATTCGAGTCGGACGTCGAGGTGCTCGAGAACCTGGAGGACACGGAGGACCTCCGGGTCAACTGGATCTCCTCGGTCAGCGCCAGCCTCACCAGCGTCCTCGCCCTACAGCTCGGCTACGAGCTGGCCTACGACCGTCAGCCCGTTGTCGTCCTGGTCGAGGGAGCTCCGTTCGAGTTCGATGAGACCGACACGAAGCTGACGACCTCCGTGGTCCTGAACTTCTGAGGACCCACCCTCGGCCGGCGCTCCGGCACGGGGACTGGAGCCGGCAGTGCGGACCGAGTAAATTCAGGTGTCATGACGATATCCTCACCCGCCCGAACGGGCGTTCCGTTCCTGGCGATCACCGGGTTGCTTCTCCTGTCGGCGCCGGCGCAGGCGCAGGACGAGGAGAGATCGGATTGCCGGCTCCGTAAGGACGCCAGCGGGATGATCCGGGGCGATCGGGTTCCGCGTGGCTGCGTGCTCCGAAGCCAGCCCGAGAGGAAGTCGAGCCGGGGGGTCATCGTCTTTCCGACCCATCCGGGTCTCGTCGTGTCCGGGGACGCCATCCTGATCGTGGGGGTCCCCGCCCGCGGCGGTGTCCGGCGGGTGCCGCTGGAGGGGGCGCGCAGGAGGGGGTCGTTCGGGCCGTTGTTCCGCAAGTTCGGGCCGCTGGAGCGCAAGTTCGGGCCGTTGGAGCGCAACTTCGGCAAACGGACCCGGCGAGCCGACCGCGACGAGGGGAACCGGCCGCCGCCCCGGCGTTGAGTTTCGGCCGGTCACAGGCGCCCGATCCGGCCCGTCATTTGTTGCGTTCGGAACCCTGATCGCGTAGATTCGCCTGCTGCTGAGATCCCTGCACACAGTGTGCGCTGGACATCTGCGGTCAGCCGGGCCCGAGGCGTACGGGCTGATCTCCCGCAGGGGTTTTCACTCGCATAGGGAAGGTCGATGGGCAGACGCTTCGAAATCGAGCCGGACGGTTCGTTTTATATCGGTGACCGCCNNTCCCAGAGCATTCAGCGACCGACAGATCCACAGCTTCCGAACGCTGCTCGAGCCCATACCGGACACGCCGAGCGGTCCCAGCCTGTCGGCGGGACAACGACGCAAGCAGGAGGACTATCTGATGCGTCGTGCGCTGGCGGCGGTGATCCCCGGTCTCCCGTTGAAGTCGGTTCAGTCGCTGTCGAACCGGACGGTGCGGCATCTCCACGAGTGGATCGCTCGGAACCGCCCGGAGCTGGTCGGCGAGGTCGAGACGACTCTCCCCAGGTAGGAGGGAGCGGGATCCGCGGGGAGTGGGTTCGTTCGCCACCGCGGCCGCCTCCTGTCGGGGAGGCTGAGCGGGTGGCGGACGCCGGATCGCCAGCGCCCCGGCTCCGAGCACGCCTGGCATGACCGAACCCCTTCGGGCCCTGCGGGCGGCTGCCGTTCGGACGCTGGATGGCCGTCGCCCGACCGCCGAGGCGCTGGCGTGGCGCGGCGACACGATCGCGGCCGTCGGGTCGTACGACCAGGTTCGCGACGTGACCGGCGCGGCCGTCGAGTGGCTCGATCTGCGGCCGGCGACCGTCTACCCGGGCTTCACCGACTCCCACATCCACCTGGTCGAATACGCCCTGGGACGGGCGCGCCCCGATCTCGCCGACGCCGGATCCGGGTCGGCCGTCCTNNGGCTCGTGAACACCCGCCGGACGCCTGGCTCGAGTTCGCCGGCTTCGACGCGGAGCTGGGCTCCCAGCTGACGCTCCAGCAGCTCGACGACGCGGGCGGTGGCCGCGCCGTGGCTTTGATCGCCCACGACCTCCATTCGGGATGGTTCAGCTCGGAGGCGCTCCGGCGTCTCGGCGTCGAGGCCGGACGCGACGACCCTCCCGGTGGAACGATCGAACGAGACGCGAACGGCCGACCAACCGGTGTTCTGCGAGAGCGGGCCCTGGACTGGTGGTACGAGGCTCGCCCGCGCCCGTCGGCGGCCGAGCGGCGACGGGCGGTTCTGGAGGCGCAGGCGGCGCTCCATCGGTTCGGGGTTACGGGCGTGCACAGCGTCGAGGGCCCCGAATCGTTCCGGATCGTGCGAGACCTCGAGGCCGCCGACGAGCTGCGTCTCCGGGTGCTCCACCACATGCCGCAGAGGGCCCTGGGGGCTCTGATCGATTGCGGCATCACGAGCGGGTTCGGCGGGCCGTGGTTGAGGATCGGCGGGATCAAGATCTTCACCGATGGGGCGCTCGGATCCCGGACGGCCTGGATGCTGGAACCGTACGAGGACACGGGCGAGCGGGGGATTCGACGCCTCGATCCGGACGAGCTGGCCGACGACGTCGCCCGGGCGGCCTCGGCCGGCCTCTCCTCCACGGTTCACGCGATCGGCGATGCCGCGGTCCGGATGACGCTGGATGCCCTGGAGGCCGCGCCGACGGAGCGGACCGCCGTTCCCCATCGGATCGAACATCTCCAGTGTGTCCGGCCCGAGGATCTCGGCCGGGCCGGTCGCGCCGGTATCGTCGCCTCGATGCAGCCGTCCCACATGCTGACCGACATCCCGATCGCCGAGCGGGCGTGGGGTGAGCGGTGTCGTGGCGCCTTCGCGTTTCGTGATCTCCTGGACGCGAAGACCGTGCTGGCGTTCGGGTCCGACGCGCCCGTCGAGTCGCCCGATCCGCGGGAAGGCATCTACGCCGCTCGGACGCGACGCGACCGAGCTGGACGACCGGCCGAGGGCTGGTATCCCGATCAGCGACTCTCCGGGCTCGAGATCCTGCGGGCGTACACGGTCGGGCCGGCGCGTGCCGCTGGCGCCGGGGATGACAGGGGCCGACTGGTGCCGGGCGAGCCCGCCGACATGGTCGCCTGGGACCGCGATCTCGCGGCCGTCGAGCCCGACGCCGTCCGGGAGGCCGGCGTCCTCGCCACCATCATCGGCGGAGCGCTGGTGCACCGTGCCGGATGAAGCCGGAACGGCGGCCACGCCGGAGCTCGATGCCGCCGCCGGTCACCTCCAGCGCGCCCACTCGATCCTGGTGACGACAGGGGCCGGGATGTCCCGGGAGAGCGGGATCCCGACGTTCCGGGGGGCCCGGGAGGGGCTCTGGTCCCGCTTCGACCCGACCCAGCTCGCCACCCGCGACGCCTTCCGGGAGGATCCGGCCCGCGTCTGGGGTTGGTACAACTATCGACGGGGGATGGTCCGAGCCGCCCAGCCGCACGCGGGCCACCGCTCGTTGGTCCGACTCGAGTCGCTGGTTCCCGAGCTCTCGATCGTCACTCAGAACGTCGACGGCCTGCACCAGCGGGCCGGTTCCGCCGATGTGGTCGAGCTCCACGGGAACATCGACCGCTTCAAGTGCTTCGCGCGGGACCACCCCGTCGATCTCGACATCCCCGTGGTGGAGACGACCGGCCTCCTCGACCCGCCGTCCTGCCCGGAGTGCGGGTCGCCGGTTCGACCGGACGTGGTCTGGTACGGTGAGCCGCTGCCCGCCGAGTCGATCGGCCGAGCCGGCGACCTGGCGCGAGGGTGCGACGTCATGCTCGTGGTCGGCACGTCGGGGATCGTCTACCCGGCGGCCGGCCTTCCCGCTCTCGCCCGTTCGGCCGGCGCCACGGTGATCGAGATCAACACGACGACGTCCGAGCTGACCGCCAGAGCGGTCGACCTCTTCCTGCAGGGGACTGCCGGCACCGTGCTGCCCGCTCTGGTTCGGAAGGTCGAGGGTGAGGCCCGCGGCGGAGGCCCGGACACGCCCTCCGGACAGGGCTCCGACGGCGCCTGAAGACCCCGCGACGCTCAGCGCGCCGGGTCATTTGACGTCCGCGAGACTGCGGCAGAGTATTGACACCATGATCAGCGAACCCAGGCGCTTCCTCAAGACCAAGATCGTCTGCACGATCGGTCCCGCCTCCGCTGATGAGGAGACCCTGGCCGAGCTCTGCCGGACCGGGATGGACGTCGCTCGCCTCAACATGGCGCACGGGACGCCCGACGAGCATCGGGCGATCGCGCGGCGGATCCGAGACTGTGCGGAGCGCCTGGACCAACCGGTCGCGTTGCTCGCCGACCTGCAGGGCTCGAAGATCCGGATCGGAGAGGTCGAGAAGCCGATTCCGGTGGCGCCGGGGGACCACCTGGCCCTCTCGACGGCCGAGGAGAGCGATCCGGGCGAGGTCCCGGTCACCTATCCCGAGCTGGCCGGCGATCTCTCGGTCGGGGACCGGATCCTGATCGCCGACGGGATGATCGAGCTTCGCGTGGTGGCGCTGGATCCGCCCCGCGTCGAGACGGAGGTCACGATCGGTGGCACGATCACCAGCGCTCGCGGGGTCAACCTGCCCGGCGTGCGGACCAGCGCGCCGACTCTGACCGAGAAGGACCTGGAGGACCTCGAGCTGGCGCTGGAGCTGGATGTCGATTACGTCGCGCTGTCGTTCGTCCGTCGCGCAGCCGATCTGAAGACGCTGCGGCAGAAGGTGCCCGAGGACCTCCTGATCGTCGTGAAGATCGAGAAGGACACCGCGTTGGCTCACCTGGAGGAGATCCTGTCGGCCTGCGACGCGGTCATGGTCGCCCGCGGCGATCTGGGCACCGAGCTCCCGTTCGAGCAGGTCCCCATGGTCCAGAAGCGGATCGTCCGGATGGCCAACACCCGGCATCGACCGGCGATCATCGCCACGCAGATGCTCGAGACGATGGTCCATCAACCGAAGCCGACCCGGGCGGAGATCTCGGACGTGGCGAACGCGATCCTGGACGGGACCGACGCGGTGATGCTGGCGGCGGAAACGGCGACCGGCCGGTTCCCCGTCGAGTCGGTGGATGCCCTGGTCCGGGTCATCAGGGAGATCGAGTCCAGCACGATCCTGGCCGGTGGGCCGGCGTACGACGTGCCGCCCACGCCACGCGATCGCGCCGAGGTGCCGACCGAAGTCGCCGTGGCCGGCGCCGTGGCCGAGGCGGTCCGTCTGCTCAAGGCCCCCGCCGTCGTCACCTTCACACGCAGCGGGTTCACCGCCCGCGTCGTCTCGTCTCGGCGGCCGGGCGTCCCGATCCTGGCGGTCGCCGACACCGAGAAGGTCTACCGGCAGCTCGCCCTCGTCTGGGGTGTCCTGCCGGTCCTCTGCCGCGAGGAGCCCGACTACGAGAACATGTGGTCCGCCGCCCGGTCCGTCCTCCTGGGGCGCCGTATGGCCGAGGAGGGTGATCGGATCGTCGTCACCGCCGGCGTCCCCTTCCACGTCCGCGGTACGACCAACATGGTCCGGATCGAGACGGTTTGACCGTGCGCCTCCGATTCCTGGGCACGGGGACCAGCTACGGCGTCCCGGTCATCGGCTGCGATTGTTCCGTGTGCACGTCGACGGAGCCCCGGAACCGACGCCTCCGCCACTCCCTCGCCCTCGACCACGACGGTGGTCTCCTGTTGATCGACACGCCGCCGGAGCTCCGGCTCCAGCTCGTCCGCGAGGGGATCGGCCACGTCGACGCCGTGTACCTGACCCACCTCCACGCCGACCACGTCCACGGTATCGACGATCTCCGGATCTTCAGCGCACGCTCCGGCGCCGCGCTGCCCCTCTACGTCGCGGCCGAATATGCCGATGAGTTGCGCCGCCGGTTCGCCTACATCTTCGATGACTCGATCCACCCGGGCCCCGGGACGACCGCGCCCGAGATCGAGCTCCGGACCTTCGAGGCGGGCGATGAGATCGAGGTCGCCGGCTTCGAGCTCGAACCCCTCGTCTTCCCCCACGGACGGGTCCGGTCCTACGGGTTCCGGGTCGGCCCCCTGGGGGTCATCGTCGATGCCAAACGGATCCCCGACTCGGCGCGCGAGGCGCTCGACGGCGTCCGGGTCGTCGTCGTCAACGCCCTCTGGCACGGGCGCCCGCACCCGGCCCATTTCAACGTCGAGGAGGCGATCACGGCCACCCGTGAGCTGGGCGCGGAGCGCATCTACCTGACGCACCTGACCCATCGCCTCGAATACGAGGAGCTGGCACGAGATCTGCCCGCCGGGGTGGAGCCCGCGTACGATGGTCTGAGCGTGGACATCTGAACGATCAACCGGAGGGGTCGACGCCGATGCCGATCTCGCTGAGACTCGACAACATGTTCGTCGAGGGACATGGCCTGGACCGGGACTGGCTGGACGAGCTGGCCGAGGGCCGGTTCCCGGCGGTCCACGAAGCGGCTGTCGAGGGGCGCCGGGCGGGCCGCCTGGGGTTCTACGGGCTGCCTGATGGAGGCGACCTGGTCGAGCGGATCCGCGAGTTCGCGGACGGCGCCGGTCAGGCGTTCGAAAACGTGGTGGTCCTCGGGATCGGCGGGTCGGCCCTGGGCACGATCACGCTGCGGGATGCCCTGCTCGGTCCGCACTGGAACGAGCTGGACGCCGAGGCCAGGGACTATTATCCCCGTCTCTACGTGCTGGACAACGTCGATCCCGACACGGTGGGCTCGCTCCTGCGGCGCCTGGAGCCCGGCCGGACCCTGTTCAACGTGGTCTCGAAGTCGGGCACCACCGCCGAGACCATGGCCCAGTTCCTCATCGCCAGGTCGCGGCTCGAGGCCGAGTTCGGCGAAGGATATCGGCGCCATTTCGTCTTCACGACCGACCCCGAGTCGGGGGTGCTCCGGGCGATGGCCACCGAGCAGGAGATCTCGGCGCTGCCCATCCCCTCGAACGTGGGCGGCCGCTTCTCGGTCCTGTCCGCCGTGGGCCTGCTTCCAGCCGCTCTCGCCGGCGTCGATGTCGCGGAGCTCGTCGCCGGCGCGCGCGAGATGCGCGAGCGGTGCGAGACCGCCGATCTGTTCGACAACCCGGCGGCTCGGCTTGCGTCGGCGCTCTATCTGGCCCATCGGGAACGGGGCGCCGGGATCCACGTGATGATGGCCTACTCCGACCGCCTCCGCTCCGCCGCCGACTGGTATCGGCAGCTGTGGGCCGAGAGCCTGGGGAAGCGGCCCGGCGACGCGGGCGGCCCGACCGGGCCGACCCCGGTCGCCGCGCTCGGCGCGACCGATCAGCACTCCCAGCTCCAGCTCTATGCCGAGGGTCCCCACGACAAGGTCCTCATCTTCGTGACCGTCGGCACCAGCGATGAGGACCTGGAGATCCCCGACGCCGCGGACCCCGGGTCGGAGATCGCCTATCTGGGCGGCCACACCCTGGGCGAGCTGCTCCGGACCGAGGCGACGGCGACGATGGAGGCCCTCGCCCGCCAGGGGCGCCCCAACCTGAGCCTGGAGCTCCCTCGCCTGGGCGCTCGCGAGCTCGGCGCCTTCTTCATGCTCTGGCAGATCGCCACGATCTACGCCGGCTCGCTGTACGGCGTGAATCCGCTCGACCAGCCGGGCGTCGAGCTGTCGAAGCGCCTGGTCCGGGAGAAACTGGGCGCCGGTTGACGGTCGAATCACGGCGTTGAATTCGGCACCGCGCCGGCATATTTTTCCGATTCCTCCGCGAATTTCGGCGACCTGGCCCCTTCAGGCTGACCCGTGACCCGGGTGGTGCGCGTGAAACGGATAACGCTGATCCACGCTGAGGACATCGTCCGGGATGCACTGACCCGGGCGTTGACCCGCGACGGCCACCAGGTCGAGGCGATCGGGGCGATCCCGACCGCCGAGGACCGCTGGTCGAGCTTCGATCCCGAGGTCGTGCTCGCGGACGCCGACGCCGGCACCGAGCTGCGGCGGATCCGAGAGGCGGTCGCGGATGCCCGGATCATCGCGCTCTCGGCGAACGAGGTCGGGGACGCGGGCGGGTTCGACGCTCATGTGCCCCGGCCGGTCGACATGGAGCAACTGCGTCGCATCCTGCGGGACTGAATCCGGCTGCGACGGATACGGCGTGACGGACTGGACGACAGATGAAGGGAGCAGATCATGCGCGACTACGACGACGACGTTCCGTACATCGTGATCGACCGTAAGGGTTCGGGGCTGGTCCCGTTCCTCTGGGGTGCCGTCGTGGGTGCCGCGACGGCGCTGCTCCTCGCGCCGAAGTCGGGCGAGGAGACCCAGAAGGAGCTGAAGGATCGGGCCCGCCGGCTGCGGGAGCGTGCCGAGGAGAAGGTCGGCGAGCTTCAGGACAGCCTGGACGAGGCGGTGGTCCAGGGCCGCCGCGAGGTCGAATCGCGTGTCGAGTCGGCGAAACGGGGCTTCGAGGAGGGCCGCGATCGCGCCCGACGGGCCTTCGATGCCGGCCGTGAGGCCGCCGCCGAGGCGGAAAAGGAGATGGAGGACGAGGTCGCCCACGCCCGGGAGGGCGATGAGGGCGGCGACGTGGCGACCGGCTGAACCCGAACGACCTGATCGCCCGGTCGGTTCGTCTTGCACAGCGAGGGGTCTTCCGCATCCTCGGCGGCCGGCGGCCCGCGCTGGTGGCCGAGAATCACCGCCTTCGTGCGCGGCTTCTGGGGGGCCCTGTGGGAGTATACCTCGCGGGTCCTCCAGAAGGCCGACGATGACAACATCTTCCTTCTCGCCAGTGGGCTGACCTTCAGCTTTCTGATCGCCGCCGTTCCCTTCCTCGCGATCATCGTCGCCCTCATCAGCCTGACCCTCCAGGCGGCCGCCGAGGCCAGCGGCCTGGCGCCGATCGATCAGCTCNNAGTGCTCCCCGAGAGCGCGCCCGGCGGCGGGACCAACCTGCCACGCGCCCTGATCCAGGGGGCCATCGAGCGTGGCCCCACGATCGGGCTGATCAGCTTCGTCGCCTTCCTCTGGTTCTCGACCCGGCTGTTCGGGACCATCCGCGCCGTCCTGCGTGAGATCTTCGATCTGCGTCAGGCCCGCGGCATCGTTCAGGGCAAGCTGTTCGACACCGAGATGGTCGTGGTCTCCAGCGTGCTGCTGATCCTGAACATCGGGGTCACGATCCTGTTCAACCTGGGGAAGGCACGCGGGTTCGAGTTCCTGGGCCTGTCGCCCTCGCAGGTCGGTGTCCTGAACGGGTTCTTCGCCTGGATCACCGCCCTCGCGTTCATCTTCCTCATGTTCCTGCTGGTCTACAAGTACGTTCCCGCCCGCCGGATCCCCTGGCGAACGGCCGTGACGGCTGCCCTGTTCACGGCGGTCTGCTGGGAGATCCTCAAGCTCGGCTTCGGGTTCTATCTGACGCGGCTGGCCAGCTTCCGATCCGTGTATGGCGGGATCGCCTCCACGCTGGTCGTCGTCGTCATCTGGGTCTATTACGTTTCGATCGTCTTCGTCCTCGGGGCGGAGGTCGCACAGGTCCACGAGCTGCGGCGCGCGCGGCGTCGACAGCACGAACTGCTGGAGTGACCGCGACTTGCGCCTCGGGCCCCAAGCGCCGATAATAAGCTACCCCCAAAGCACCTCCAGCCGTTTTCATGGA
>JABAHQ010012607.1_pt1 | contig 11139 bp, 16 predicted proteins | sample 7062091 | NCBI WGS metagenome assembly JABAHQ01 (sample SAMN14534359, study PRJNA622989) | marine sediment metagenome | biome: marine biome [ENVO:00000428]; feature: marine pelagic biome [ENVO:01000023]; material: deep marine sediment [ENVO:00002113] | place: India: Gulf of Kutch | collected...
GTCCTAGGCCTCTAGACGAAGGGGACGCAAGAGCACTTCAGCGCACTGCGTCGAAGTGGCGCGCATAATAAGTATCAACTATAAAAAGGTCAAGCCTTTGTCTCAAAAAACATTTAAGTTTCAGATTTGCCTGTAGTTTTGCCGAGGATTCGTGCAAAAAACCAGCATATAGCGGTTACCGCGTATACTGCAGCGTGCGTATCTGCGCTAAACTGACTTTGCAAATACTTGTCAATTCGGCCTCTTTCCTATGTCAACCGCTGTCACAGTCGGCATCCTCGCCGCCGGCCTTTTCATTCTGGTCACCATCGCCGTGGTCCTGCAGACCATGGAGAAGAACCGCCGCGAGCGGCGGCGCCTGGAAAGCGCCCTGAACGGCCGTGCCCGCAATTTCCAGTACCTGCTGGACGGTTTTCCCCAGGGCTTTCTCGGCCGCGACCTGCAGCTGCTGGTCTGCCAGAGCCTGAGCGAAACCTACGAGCAGCTGCTGAAAATGGACACCCGGAACAAGAACTACCGCAAACAGCGGGATGCAGTCGCCGAACGCCTTCAGCAGATCAAGGCCGGCCCGGACAGTCAGCAGAGCGTGCGCCTCGAGGATCCGGGCAAAATCAGGGAAGTGCAGAAGCTGCTGACCAGCCTGCACAAATTTATCGCCAAGCTACAGGAGAGCAAGCGGGTATCGCCCCGGCAGGCCAAGGCCTACAGCCAGCAAATCCGCGAACTGCTGCTCCAGACCACTATCGATGGTCTGCGCCAGGAAATCCAGGAGGCCCTCAACCAAAATAAACACCGCCTGGCACTGCACCATATGCAAACCGTCATCGACAAACTCAACCGAGAAAATCACAACGGGCGCTATAACCAACAGTTGTCGGAATTCCAGCGCCAGCTGGAACAACTTCAACAGCAAGCGGAAGCCGTCGAGGAAGAAACCGCGGCCAAACGCGCCGAAGCCGACAAGGAATGGGATAAGCTCAGCCAGCCGGACGATTCCTGGAAGAAAAAAGCCATCTACGACTGAACGGCCTCAGTCGCTGTTAAGCCTCTCCCCGGACCTCGCCGGGTCCCTAGGCTTCACCTGATNNGAACACGTGGCCCAGATGGGCGTCGCAGCGCTTGCAGACCACTTCCACCCGCTCCATGCCCAGGCTGCTATCCCGGTTTTCCCCGATAACCGCTTTGTCCAGCGGCTGGTAGAAGCTGGGCCAGCCGGAGCCGGAGTCGTACTTGGCGCCGGACTCGAACAGCGGTTCTCCGCAGCAGGCGCAGTGGTAGGTACCCGGTGTCTTGCAGTCCCAGTACTGACCGGTAAAAGGTCGCTCGGTGCCTTTTTCCCGACAGATATGGTATTGCTCGTCGGTCAGTTGCTCGCGCCATTCACGTTCCGATCTCTCGACTTTCTGCATATTGATCTCCACTGAACTTGTGCCTGAACCGGCTACCTGCGCATAGCACCGCCGCTCGATTTTGCCTACACTACGGGCCCGGCCCCGCGCCGGGTTGTTCGAATTTTAATGTAGGAACTGACTGTGACCAAATCGGCCTTCAAAAAATCCCACAAACTCGAGGACGTCTGCTACGACATCCGCGGTCCCGTGCTGACCGAGGCGAACCGGCTGGAAGAGGAAGGCCACCGCATCATCAAGCTGAATATCGGCAACCCCGCCCCGTTCGGCTTCGATGCACCGGATGAAATCATCCAGGACGTGATCCACATGCTACCCACCAGTCAGGGCTACTGTGAATCTCGCGGCCTGTTTTCCGCGCGCAAGGCCGTGTTCCAGCACTACCAGCAGAAAGGTCTGCGCGATATCGATATCGACGATATCTACCTGGGCAACGGCGCCAGTGAACTAATCACCATGTCCATGCAGGCGCTGCTCAATAACGGCGATGAAGTGCTGGTACCGGCACCGGATTACCCGCTGTGGACCGCCACCGTGTCACTGGCCGGCGGCAAGCCGGTGCACTATGTGTGTGATGAACAGGCGGACTGGCACCCGGACATCGATGATATCACCAGTAAGATCAATGCCAACACCCGGGCCATCGTCATCATCAACCCCAACAATCCCACCGGTGCGGTCTACTCCGAGGACCTGTTAAAACAGATCGTCGCCCTGGCCGAAGAACACAACCTGGTGGTGCTGGCCGATGAGATATACGACAAGATCCTCTACGACGGCGCCGAGCACACCCCCATGAGCACACTGGTCCAGGATACCCTGTGTGTGACCTTCAACGGCCTGTCCAAGGCTTACCGGCTGGCGGGATTTCGCAGCGGCTGGATGTTGCTGTCCGGTGCCAAACACCGGGCCCGAGACTATATCGAGGGCATGGACATCCTCACCAACATGCGGCTGTGCGCCAACGTCCCCGCCCAGCACGCCATCCAGACCTGCCTGGGCGGCTACCAGAGCATCAACGACCTGGNNGACTGCGGGAACAGCGCGACTGCGCCTACGAGATGCTCAACGCCATCCCCGGGGTGAGCTGTACCAAACCCAAGGGCGCCATCTACCTGTTTCCGCGCCTGGACCGGCGCAAGTTCAATATCGACGACGACGAGCGACTGGTGCTGGAACTGCTGCGCCAGGAGCGCATCCTGCTGGTTCAGGGCACCGCCTTCAACTGGCCGGACCCGGACCACCTGCGCATCGTGTTCCTGCCGCGAGTGGACGAGCTGTCCGACATCCTGACGCGGCTCGGCGAGTTCCTGGAACGTTATTAAGCGACCCTACTCCCCATGAGCGATATCCATATCGATGACTTCTACAAGGATGTGGCCCAGACCTTCCTCATCCTGTACAAGCACTTTCCGCGCAAGACCATCCTCTATGTGGAGGATATCTGCGGGCCGGACGAGCCGGATGAATTCGGTCTGCACAGCGACCGCTTCAGCGCCGGTTTCAGCGCTGCGGTCTGGCTGGGGGAACAGGGTTATCTGCGCTACGATGCCCCTGTCAAACAGGAGGCCCTGGACCAGGCGGTACTGACCGAGCGCGGCTTTCTGCTGCTGTCCTCGCGCTCGGAGCTGGACTTCGGCGAGGGCGAGGAACAGGACAGCGAGCTGCCGCCCTCGGTGATGGAGCAGTCGCGCAGCAATATCGCGCAACTGCGCCGGGCGGTGAAAAAACATTCCTCGATCATGATCGGCCAGTGCGTCCACTACCTGCTGAGCCGACCCTCCGACCAGCCCTGGCGCCTGTAACCGGACCTATTGCGCCTCCTCGCATGCCGCCGGCAGGTGGTAATGCAACAGCTTCAGATTGCGCCGGGTATCCGCCTCGGGAAAATCCGGCCGGTGCGCCAGGCGCTGCTCGAACACCGCTCCGGGGCAAGCCCGGGCCATCGCCTGTTGCAGAAAATCCGCGTCCAACTCCGGCGCATTGAGACAGGCCAGTACCTCCCCGCCCAGGGGCAGTAACTGCGGCAGGCGCCGGAGAACACGCGTGTAGTCCCGCTCCGCCACGAAACTGCCCTTCTGCCGGGACGGCGGGTCGATCACCACGATATCGTAGGGGCCCCGATCGATCACCTTGCGCCAGGAGCGGAACAGGTCGTGCGGCAGAAACATTACCTCGGCGGGATAATCCGCCCGGGGCACGTTCAGCTCATGGCTGGCCTGCCCCTGTGCCAGCGCCGCGCGACTCATATCGAGATTGACCACCCGGCTGGCCCCGGCCGCCACCGCCGCCACCGAGAAACTGCAGGTATAGGCGAACAGATTGAGCACCCGGCGTCCAGCGCAACGCGCCTGTAACCACGACCGCCCCGGCGCCATATCCATGAAAAAGCCGATATTCTGGCGCCCGCCCAGGGTCAGCGGGAACCGCAACGCGCCTTCCCGGGCATAAACGGTATCCGGCACGGGCCCGCGCAGAACCTCCATCGGCCCGCCCCGCCGGTAGCGATGCTGAACCAGCACCGCCTGCACCGACGCCGACAGCCGTTCAACGGCGCTCTCGAGCTCGCCGCGCGCCGGGTCGGACAACGGCTGATAGACGCTCACCAGCAGCAACGGCGCAAACCAGTCGGCGTTGATCGCCTCCAGGCCCGGATAACAGTGGCCGCGACCGTGAAATACCCGCCGTGCCTGTTCCGTGGCCCCGTAGTCAAATTGCATCAGGGCCTGCACCAGCGCCTGCATCAATCCGCCCCGTCGACCCGGCCCACCGGATACATGATGGCATCGTGATAGCCGGTCACCACCTGACGGTACCCCGTCAGCGCCCGGTCCAGCGCCGGATCACCGGTGTCGGTCAATAGAGGCCGCCCCTGTAACTGGGTGATCTTGGTCTTGGTCGCCACCAGGATAATATTGTCGATCCCCACGCCGCGGATCACTGCGGGGCTGAACTGCTGGTTGCCGCGCCCGAAAATATGGCCCTGTCCGCCGATGGCGGTCACCACGATACGCGCCTCGGCATAGTCCGCCAGCAGCGACAGAATCGCCGCTTCATTGAGGTCCTTGCCGACCTGTTCTCCGTCACACACCGCATCCACGCCCAGCAGGCTGTTGTCCAGGCCCAGCTCCGCCATCAGCCCCGACGGTGTGGTGCCCGGTCCCACCAGGTAGAGACACCCGGGCTCCATATCCTCGGCCAGATCGGCGCCGATGTCCTGGACCACCAGTTCCTCCACTTCCCGGCCCGAGGATTTGGTCGCCTGCAGAAAGCGGCCTTCCCGTGGCACCAGCAGCTCGCCGTAGAACTGCGAGCGCACCCGGCCCTGGCGAAAGGCCTCTTCGTCGATATCGCGCACCTCGGCGAGCCCGATATCCACCAGTCCCCCGACCACCAGCTTGTACAACAGCTCCCCCGCGGCCTCCGGGGAGACCGCGTAAACCCCGGAGTGCATCTTGACCCCCGCCGGTATCCCCAGCACCGGCACCGTGTCCCCGAGGGCGCTGAACATGTCCCGGGCGGTACCGTCACCACCGGCGAAGACGATCAGGTCCATCCCCGCCGCCTGCAGGGCCTGTGCCGCTGCCCGGGTATCCGCGGGCCGGCTGGGCTCGCCCCCCTCACCGACCAGCTGACAGTCCAGGCCGGCGTCACGGACCGGTGTCTCTCCCATAGCACCGGCATAGGTACGGATCTCCACCCGATCCGCCACCGGCTGCAGAGCCTTCAGCGCCCGGGTCGTGCGTTCGCCGGCGCGCCGGGTCGCCCCCCGGGCCGCTGCCTCCTCGACAATCGCCTCGCCGTCGCTGCCCTTGAGACCGACGGCGCCGCCAATGCCCGCCAGCGGATTGACGATAATACCCAGTCTGAATCGATCGCTCATGATCTGCCTGATTTACTCCACCTGCGCGGACACCTATGTCACACCGTCAGTCAACTGTGAAAAAGCCGTCTGCGAAATGTCAAAAAACACCTGGCCGCAGGGATCCCGTTGCCGGGACAATGGTTACCGTCGTGAAACCGGTGATTTGCCGAGAAGATGATCGGCGTTCATAAACACGTCACATCCAACCGTAACCATGACCGCGTCGTACCAGGGAGTTATGTGATGATGAAACCCCTCACACTTTGTCGAGTCTTCGCCGACAGCCATCCGCCACCCCACAGGATGGCCTATGTTATCGACGACGAACGGGAACAGCCCATCACCGAAGCCATGATCCAGCACGCCTGTCGCCAGCTGGAAGGCCCCGCCGGCAATGTCTATCTGCGTATCCACCGCGAGGAACTGATCGCCGCACGGCAACAATCACCCGGGACCGTTACCCGGGTCGGAAACCCAGGGCGGCCAGAAAACGACTAGCGGCTGGCGACAGCGGCGGGTCAGCGGTGACGCGGAAACAGCTGAACTCGCGGCGCTCGGGGTAGGTACGCCGCAGCCGGTCGAACGCCGCCCCGGCATCGCCGGCCTCCGCATGCAGCACCGCGCCGCGCAGGCGTTGGTCGTCGGCGGCGATGTCGTAGGCCGCGCGTACCGCCTCACAGGCCGTCAGCGACGGGTGCACATGTTCCCTGACCACAATCGGTGCGGTGACTGGCGGTGCCTGCACGGTCTCCTCCGGCTCCCGGCGGAAAAACGCACAGCAGGCGCGATAGACCAACTCCGTACCAGCCAGCTTGCCGTCGTGACTGTAGCCAGCAATGTGCGGGGTGGCCAGGTCCACCCGTTGCATCAGATCGATGTCGATATCCGGTTCATTCTCCCACACATCCAGCGCCACACAAATGTCCTCGCGCCGCTGCAGCAGGGCGTATAGCGCGCGGGTGTCGACCACCGCCCCACGCCCCGCGCTGATCAGCACCGCCTCGGGGCGCAACCGCTGCAGGCGCTCGGCATCTAGCATGTGATAGCTGGGGAACGGGCCCTCCCGGGTCAGCGGCGCATGCAGGCAGATCACGTCGGCCTGGAGCACGTTGTCGAGATCATCGAGCACCGGGTAGCGTTCCCGCGGCAGCAGCGGATCGTAGGCCACGCAGCGGATGCCCAGGGAACGCAAACGGCTGTAGAGACGGCTGCCGACGTTGCCCATGCCGACAATACCCAGCGTGCCGCCGTCGAGTAGATGCCGCAATGTGCCCTGCAGGCGACACAGCGCGCTGATCACATAATCCACCACCGATTCGGCATTGCTGCCCGGCGCGTTGGCCCAGCGAATGCCCCGGCTTTGCAGATAGTTGCTGTCGATATGGTCGTGGCCGATGGTCGCCGAACCAACGAAGCGCACCGGAGTGCCCTCCAGCAGTGCGGCGTTCACCCGTGTAACCGAACGCACCAGCAACACATCCACATCGGCCAGGCGCTCGCGGTTGATGTCGCGTCCGGGGCAGGTGCTCACCGGGCCAAGATGCGCGAACACACGCTCCACTTCGGGGATATTTTCGTCGGCCAGAATCCGCAACGGGTTCGACATCAACTCCACCACTCGCAGCGTTCCAGTTGGGGGGCGAAACGGTCGCCGAGACCGAATTCATCCAGATAATATCGCACCGTCTCCGGTGTCGGCGGCCGCCAGCGCATGGCCCGGGTCCGGCGATCCAGGGGCACGGTTGTGTACAGCGTGACCAGTTGCCGCGACAGGGCGATCTGGTCGCGGTACTCGTCCAGGCGCGCGGCCAGTTTCCCGGCACCGCGCAGATCGCTGACGGCCAGCGACGCCAGGCTGGCCAACAGGGTGTCGATATCGCCGTAGCGCTGCAACAGGGCAGCGGCGGTTTTGCCGCCGATCCCCGGCACGCCGGGCACATCGTCGATACTGTCGCCCACCAGCGCCAGATAGTCCGCCAGCTGCTCCGGTGCGACGCCGAAGCGCGCGCCCAGCCCATCCCGGTCCAGCCACTGGTCGGCGGCGAAATCCCACAGCCGATCCGCCGGCCCCTGCAGCAGCTGACCCAGGTCCTTGTCCCGACTCACCACAATCACCGGTGCCCGCTGTCGCCGCGCCCCTGCCGCCAGAGTCGCCAGGATATCGTCCGCCTCGTAGCGCTCGCTGGCCGGCGACACCACTCCCAGTATCTCGGTAAAGTGCCGGCAGGCCGCCAGTTGAAAAGCGAGCGCTTCGTCCGGCAGCACGCGGCTGACTTTATACCCCGGGTGAATGGCGTTGCGAAAGCAACTGCCGAGACTTTCATCGTACGCCGCGGCAATCCGCTGTGGCCGGGTCTGTTGCAGCAGCTGCAGCCAGAACTGGACATAGCCGTACAGCGCGTTGACGGCGTAGCCGTTAGGCGCATGCCATCGATCCGGGAGAGAGAAATAGGCGCGAAAAATGTAGATCGACGCATCGACCAGATACACCGGCTCAGTCATCGACACCGCGACCCCACTGCCCCCGCTCCAGACCGATCTCGCCGGGGTCGAAGGTATCGACACACAGTGTCCGGCCCGTACCGTAATCGCGTGCCAGGGCATCGCGAAACAGCTGCGCCCGGGGCGGTATACCCCCGGCACAATAGGCACGCACCTGCCGGTACACCGCGCACCGAAACGGTGTGGGGTCCGTATCCTCACCGTCGATATTGTCGACGCTGACCCGAAACCGGGCACCGCAGGCATTGGCGAATAGCCACTCCAGCGCCTGGGGCCGGACTTCAACCTGTTCAAAGGCGCGCTGCCGGGCCGCATCCCGGCCGTCGGGTGCATACCAGTAGCCGTAGTCCAGCCGCTGGCGCCGCTCGCTGCCGGCAATGCACCAGTGCGCCACCTCGTGCAGGGCACTGGCAAAATAATCCCGGGTAAACACGATGCGGTGATAGGCGCAACTGGCATCGGCGGGCAGATAGACCGGCTCCTCGCCCCCGGCCACCAGCCGGGTGTTTTCCGTACGCGAAAACAACGCGTCGAACACGGCCACCAGATCCCCGACCGTATGCACCAGCGCGCCACGGGAGGTCGCGGTTGCAGGGTTCACGGGGCGACAGACTCCCCTGGACTCGCGGGAGCCGGGCAGCGCCACCCGGAAGGATCTCGCTTACACATTGAATTTGCTCCGGTTTCTGCCACGGCCCGGGACGGGACCGCCAAAGTGGCGCGATTCTAGCATGAACTCCCCCGACGCCGTGACCCCGATCAACCGGCAGGGATCGAACGCATCGGAAAAGTGTCAACAGTTCTAGCGTGACCCCGGTATAGACTCTATACTCGAGTTATGTCGGAACATTTATTGACGCGGAATAATGCATAACCACAAGCGTCAGGGCAGTACTTCGATTGATCCGTCCGTCAATTCGGGCTGGCTGTTGAGGTATCTTGCTGTATTGTTTTTCGCGACAGCACCAAGGAGGTAGGATCTATGAGCACCTCACCCCCGATGAATGACAGCGGTAACGTTGTCGATCTCTTCTCCGGGAAGCCCTTCTCCACCCTGCAGCAAGAGCGCATAGTCAGACTGTCACCGGAATACGATGGCCTCTGCATGCTCTACTCCACCCACAAAGCCAACCCCGACAAACTCTACACCATGAAAATCCTCTGCTGGGGGATTCGCGACAATGGCGAAGTGATCGGACTGGTCCCCTGGCTGAATCGGATACTGCCCTGTGACGAACTGGAGGATCCGTTCTTCGGTCGCTTCGAGGGCTATTACGATATCGCCAGCGAACACATTTTCTATCATCCGCCGCCGCACAAAGTCACCGAGCTGGAAACCGCCGCCGATTACTTCACGCCAGAGGTGCCGGACGAAGATATCGTGGTACAGGAAGTCCCCGACACCATCGGTACCCACGCCATGCTCAACGCTGACGACAGCAACAGCCTGATTCTAACGGAAGTGCTCAGTTGGCGGCTGTTACAGAGCGGTCACCTGCAAGCGATGCTGATCGACGAAGCACAGGTCAACGTCACCCCGGTACTGCCCGGCGATCCCTGTCTGTATCCGGCGGAGGAAAACCCCAACTTTCGCTATTTCTTTCAGCACCAAATCGCCAACCAGATCAAGGCGCAGGATCCCGAGGCCCTGGCGGCTATCGCGTTGCTGTTTGAATAGTGAGTGAAGTGCTGTTTGCATAAACCGGTCGGCGGTCAGCTTTTACGGATATAGTAAAAGTACTTCCGATCGCGCTCTTCCTGCGCCACCAGTTCATGGTTGAGGAAGTGACAGAACTTGGGAATGTCGCGCTGGGTCGAGGGGTCGGTAGCGACCACCTCGACCACCGCACCGGCGGCCACGTCGCGGATGGCATTGTGCAGCATCATCACCGGTTCCGGGCAGAACAGGCCGCAGGTATCCAGGGTTTCGGTGACGGTGAAGTCGGTATCAGCGGGCATGAACAAAGTGCCATCGTGTCATCATTAGCTGCCGCCGTATTGTCCAGTAAACGCGGCGGATAGCAAGCCTAGGCCTCGCGTNNATCACCGCCCGCCCCTGTTCCAACTGGCGCTGAACCTGTGCCGACTTCTCCGCCAGGGAAAATTCGCGATGGCCGTAATCGGTTCCCTCGCGGGTAATGTAATCCTCGATCAACCCCTGCAGGGCCTCCGCACTGAGGCGATCCGGCGGTATTTCGATCCCGTCGCCATCCGTCGCACCATCGCTCATCGCTATCGGCCCCCGGCCAACTGCTGGGCGTGATGGGCGATATGATCACCGATAAAACTGGCGATAAAGAAATAGCTGTGATCGTAGCCGGGCTGCATACGCAGATGCAGTGCCACCCCGGCGTTCTCGCAGGCGGCCTGCAACAGCTCCGGTTTTAGCTGCTCGGTCAGGAAGTTGTCGGCACTGCCCTGGTCCACCAGTATGGGTCGGTCAAAGCCATGGGCCTGCACCAGCTCGCAGCTGTCGTAAACGGACCATGCCGTCCGATCCTCGCCCAGGTAACGACCCAGTGCCTTCTCCCCCCAGGGGCAGTGCATCGGCGCGCAGATGGGGGCGAAAGCGGACACCGACTGATAATGCGCCGGAAATTTCAGCGCCAGCGTCAGGGCCCCGTGCCCGCCCATGGAATGGCCGAAGATGCCACAACGGCCGTGATCCAGGGGCAACTCCGGACCGATGATGCCGGGCAGCTCCTCGACAATATAGTCCTGCATCCGGTAGTGCCGCGACCAGGGTTTCTCAGTGGCGTTGAGATAAAACCCGGCTCCCTGACCGAAATCCCAGTCCTCCACATCGGCCACGGCGTCGCCGCGCGGACTGGTATCCGGGGCCACCACCGCCACGCCGTGACGGGCGGCGTATTGCTGGGCGCCGGCCTTGGTGACAAAGTTCTGATCGTCGCAGGTCAGCCCGGAAAGCCAATACAGCACCGGCACCGGCCCCTGCTCGGCCTGGGGCGGCAGGTAGATGGCGAACACCATCTCGCAATCCAGCACCGAGGACGTGTGACGAAAGCGTTTCTGCCAGCCGTCAAAACATTTGTTGCTGCCGATTTCCTGCATAATGCTGTTCCTTAGTTGTTGCAAACCACTGTCGGGAGGCTAGGGGGGAACCGACGCCCCCGACTCCAGACCGTCAAAAAGAGGGACCTTTTTGACGAGCCTACATGGACGTATTCACGGCGTGTCTGGAGTCGGGGGCGTCGGTTCCCCCATCCAGTCCAAGACCGGGAGAAAAACTCAATACAACACCACCGAACGAATACTCTCTCCAGTATGCATCAAATCAAAAGCCCGATTAATGTCTTCAAGCCCCATGGTATGTGTCACCATTTCGTCGACCTTGATCTCGCC
>JABAHQ010003007.1_pt1 | contig 11136 bp, 9 predicted proteins | sample 7062091 | NCBI WGS metagenome assembly JABAHQ01 (sample SAMN14534359, study PRJNA622989) | marine sediment metagenome | biome: marine biome [ENVO:00000428]; feature: marine pelagic biome [ENVO:01000023]; material: deep marine sediment [ENVO:00002113] | place: India: Gulf of Kutch | collected...
CTTAACCCACAGCGCCAGGCCCAATCGATAGACTAAGGCCACGGTCAGGGCGGCGAAAAAGGCGCTCATCAGGTTGAGTTGGTAAGCAATGTTGCCCGGGTTGAAAAGGCTGAAAAGTTTGCCCAGCAGGATGTAAAGGGGGTAGCCGGTGGGGTGAGCGATAGCCAGGCGGTGGACGACCAGCGGAAATTCCAGGCTGTCGTCAAAGAGGGTGGCCACGGAGGGGGCCATCCCCCGCAGGTAGATGATGAAGGCCAGCAAGGCCAGGGCCAGAGCGAGGATTTGGGGTTTCAGGTGGCGGATTGCGGGTTTCAAGTTTCGCGCTTGTTTAATGGAGTGGTTTTTTGGCCGGCCGGCCGGGCTGGCGAGGGTAGCCTTTGGGAGTCGGCCTGGTTTTTTGGATCAGGACCAGATGCCGGGCTGCGTCCAGTTGGGGGATGGTGACCGGCAGGGTTTTCAGGTGTCGTCCCCCCAGCACCTCCAGGACCCTGGCCGCCGCCGCAACTTCTGGAGCCGGATCGGCCCCTTTTTGGGCCAATAATAGTCCGTCCAGGCGCAGGAGGGGGAGGGCATACTCGGCCAGGACCGGCAGTGGGGCTACGGCCCGGGCCACGGCCAGGTGGTAACGCTCCCGCCGGTCAGCCTGCTGCCCGACTATTTCGGCCCGTTCGTTAAGCACCGTGACCTGAGACAAAGCCAGTTCTTGGACCAGATGCTCCAGAAAAGCGGCTTTTTTGCCGGTGGCTTCAATCAAGGCCAGTTGGATATGGGGTTGGGCGATCTTTAAGACCAGGCCGGGGAAGCCGGCCCCGCTCCCCACATCGACGACTGTTTGGGGCAGCTCTGGGAGGGCCAGCAGGCAACTCAGGGAATCTAAAAAATGTTTAACCATCACCTCCGTCCGCTCGACGATGCCGGTCAGGTTAAGCCGTCGGTTCCAGCGGCACAGTTCCCGGTAGTAGGTTTCAAACTGCGTCAATTGGCCGGCGGATAGGGATAGGCCCATGGTCAGAGCGGCATCTTTCAACTCGTCCATATAGTGGATCATCGTTTTTGTTTTGCTCTCGCTAATACTCGGTACGAAACTGTAGCTGACGCATCCCCATGCGTCAGCGGTGGGGCATAGGGATGCCCCATCTACGTTTGCACCGAGTGCTGGCTACCATTCGCCAAACGCCGGTTATTATACCATTAAGGGAAAGACAAACGAAACAGGTGCAGCAAATCTCATTTTGGCGCGAAATTGACCTCCCGGAAGCTAAGAGAGTGATTTCTTGATCAAAGTGCCTCGTGATTTCGTCGCTTCGCCTGTCTGAAGGCACCTCGAAGCTTCCGGGAAGGTTATACTGAGAACTGCTGAAACAGGTGCCTGTGCATTGCGAGTCAGGTTTGTTATGTGCTATAATGGCTTAGAATTTTACGATTGAAGGGTTGATTATGACGCCTGCATCAGCTTGGACGATGCAGGACGTTATATTTTATCCCCTCCAGGAGCTATGTATGACCCAACATTGGGGACCACCGCCGAATTATCCACCGCCACGCCCGCCCCAACCGCCCCCACCACGCTATCGACCGCAACTGCCAGCACCGCCGGGAAGCGTGTACCGGCCGCCGATCGATCCGCCGGTGCAGCGATTTTCATATTTTATGGCCGGCAGTTGTGTCTCTCTTATTGTTTTTATGCTGTGCTGTGTTTGTACCCCGGCCCTCTTATGGGTGGTTGATGGTAGTTTAGGGATTACCGCCCGCATGTTTGGCTCTGATACGGCCACAGAAGAAAGTGTGTCTGCCGCTCCACAGGCGCAGAATTCTGAAGCCTTTGTACCCACACCGACGCCGACGCCACAACCGGAGCAGGCACAACCCCAGGGGGATCAAGCACAGCTAGCACCCGAGCCCACGCCCACCCTGGCCCACCTGCCGTTCGCCATCGGCCAGCCCATTCTTTCCAATGATACCGGGGTGGAATTGACGGTTTGGGATATTCAGCGCACCGTGCAGCCGCTGAATTTGGCCCCGGCCGATGGATTGGAGTTTGTAGCCGTCTCGGTGCAACTGCGGAATATCCGGCCCGATGGGGTTAAAAGGTTCGAATTGACCGATTTTCTGTTGCAAGATGCGGAGGGGAATGTGTTTCTCCCCGACCCGAGTGCGGATAATGGCCGGCGCCTGGAGGGGGGCGAGATACCGGTTGACGGGCTGGTTGAGGGGGATTTGCTCTTTTACATCCCCCTGGGCCAAGCGCCCCTGGCCCTGGTATGGCAGGGGACGAATAGCGAGGAAGTTTACTCAGTGCTGTTGCAATGATGAGGGAACGGGCATGAAACTGCTGATCGCTTCGAATAACCCCCACAAACTAAAAGAATTCCGGCAAATTTTTGCCGACCTCCCTGTTGAGGTGACCTATCTAGCGCGGGAGGGGATCACCCTGGACCCGGCAGAGACGGGCGAAACCTTTGCCGAGAATGCCACCATCAAGGCCAAAGCCTTCGCCCAGGCTAGTGGCTTGGTGACTCTGGCCGACGATTCGGGATTAGAAGTGGATGCCCTGGGGGGAGAACCGGGGGTCTATTCGGCCCGCTACGGGGGAACGGCGAAGGAGGCCCATCAGGAACGATACCAGTTGGTCCTGGACAAGCTGTCGGCCCTCAACCTGCCCGACGAGGCGCGCACAGCCCGCTTTCGCTGTGTACTGGCCATCGCCACCCCGGCGGGTGAAGTGCGACGGGTGGAAGGGCGTGTGGAAGGCTGGATAGCCCACGCCCCGGCCGGCGAGGGCGGGTTTGGCTACGACCCTATCTTTTGGCTGCCGGACTTGCAGCAGACCATGGCCCAATTGGATGCGGCCAGCAAAAATAAAATCAGCCACCGGGGCCGGGCCGCCCAGGCGGCGGTGCCGGTGTTACAAAGTTTATTTGCTGAACTTGGGGTACAACCACCCGCCAATCCAGCCCAACAGACCGGCAATGACCATTCCTCCTAAGCCACAACTGAACATGGCCGTTAAGATGCTACCGGCCAGGGCGACCAACTCCTCGGTAAAGCCGGCTTCGAGCAAAATGGCCATATTTGAGTCGGTCATATTTTCCAGAAAGCCTTGCCCATAATTTTGAAAGGCCAGCCCAAAGGAAGCAATGATCATACCGGCCATCCCGCCGATGACACCGGCCACCAGCCCGGCCACCAGGCCGACCCGGCCGCCGTCGCGACCGGTTTCGATTTTGTCGTCGCAGAGCATGGCCGCCCCAATCCCGGTGACCACCCAGACGATGAAGAGGGCGGGGGGGATGAGGACGGTTTGCAAAAAATTGGGCGAAATTTGATAGACCAATAAGAGCAAGCCAATAGCGAAGCCCCCCATCAATCCGGCTTTGAAGGAGTCGCCGAAAGTTCTGGGGGCCATTGCCCTGCCGGTGTGTTCGTTCATTGCCTGCGTTCTAACGGTCATTCTGAAACTCCTGATATCAATTTGATATTGGACACCAGAAACCGGGTTTTGGCATGATGCTGAAAACCCGGTTTCTTTTTTAGGTAGATCTCTAAAGCTATATCGCGAAAGATTATAACATTAGGAGGCCGATTTTCGCAATCCTGTCCAGGCTTAATCCTACGACGAACAGAAATCGGGTCTTTTGATTTGGGCAGTCAAGGGCCTCCGTGCTTTCAACGTCGTTTATCAGCAATGGATGGTTTTGGTAAGAAAAAACCCGATTTCTAGACCCAGGCCGCGAAAATTGGATTTGCCGGTCATAAAAAAAGAGCCTCACGCTTACGATGAGGCTCTTTTAGCTAACTAAGGCGACAAGCTTACATCATCCCGCCCATACCGGGACCGCCGCCGGGGGGCATTGGCGGTTCGGGTTCGGGGATGTCGGTGATCAGGGCCTCGGTGGTCAAAATCATACCAGCAATGGAGGCGGCGTTGGAGACAGCGCTCTTGGTCACCTTGGTGGGATCGATGATGCCAGATTCGACCAAATCCTCATATTTTTCGGTCATGACGTTGAAACCGATGTTGCTGCCGTTGCTCTTATTAGCCCGGCGCACTTCCTCAATCACGACCGCGCCATCGTGGCCAGCATTACGGGCCAGGATGCGCATCGGCTCTTCCAGAGCACGGCGGACAATGGTGATGCCGGTGTTGACATCCGTGTTTTCATGGCTGAGGTCTTTAAGGGCCTCCAGCGCTCTGATCAGGGCCACGCCACCACCGGGCACAACACCTTCTTCGACGGCGGCGCGGGTGGCGCTCAGGGCATCCTCGACGCGGTGTTTCTTTTCTTTCAGCTCGACTTCGGTGGCAGCCCCAACGCCAATGACAGCCACGCCACCGGCCAATTTGGCCAGGCGCTCTTGTAGTTTTTCGCGGTCGTAGTCGCTGGTGGAGTTCTCGATTTCGGAACGGATTTGTTTGATGCGACCTTGAATATCGTCCTCACTACCAGTGCCACCAATGATGGTGGTGTCGTCTTTGGTGCTGACGACTTTTTCGGCCGTGCCAAGGTCATCAAGGGTGGCGGTGTCTAACTTCTTGCCAATTTCTTCACTGATAACCTGGCCGCCGGTCAAGATAGCAATATCCTGCAGCATAGCTTTGCGGCGGTCACCAAAGCCGGGCGCTTTCACAGCCAGGACATTGAAGGTGCCCCGCAGCTTGTTTAGAACCAGCGTAGCTAAGGCTTCGCCGTCAACATCTTCGGCTATGATGACCAGCTCACGGCGACCTGTCTGGACCAACTTCTCCAGGAGAGGTACCAGGTCTTGAGCTGAGGAAATCTTTTTATCGTGGATGAGGAGCCGGGGGCTTTCCAGAGCGGCTTCCATGTGCTCAGAGTCGGTGATGAAATAAGGGCTGATGTAGCCACGATCAAACTGCATACCGTCAACGTATGAGGTTTCGAAAGCCAGACCTTTGCTCTCCTCGACGGTGATGACGCCATCTTTACCGACTTTATCCATAACCTCGGCGATCAGGTCGCCGATTTCGGTGTCGGCGGCGGAGATGCTGGCCACGTTGGCCACGCTGTCCCGGCCTTTGACCTCAATGCTCATCTCATCGAGGGCATCAATCACTTTGAAAGCGGCCATTTCAATGCCGCGTTTGAGGAGCATAGCGTTGGCGCCGGCGGCAATGTTACGCAGCCCTTGTTCGGTAATGGCCTGGGCCAGAACGGTGGCGGTGGTCGTGCCGTCGCCGGCGACATCATTGGTCTTGGTGGCGGCTTCTTTCAATAGTTGGGCGCCCATATTTTCAAAGGCGTCTTCCAGTTCAATCTCTTTGGCTACGGTCACCCCGTCGTGGGTAATGGTGGGCGCGCCCCATTTTTTATCCAGGGCTACGTTGCGGCCTTTGGGGCCTAGCGTGGTCTTGACGGCGTCGGCCAGGGTATCAATGCCCTTTTTTAGGGACCGACGAGCATCTTCATTAAACGTTAGTTGTTTGGCCATAATTCTTTAAAATGCCTCCTATTTTTAGTGTTATTGGACAATTGCTAAAACATCAGTTTCTTTGAGGATCAAGTGCTTCTTGTCGCCAAGCTTGACTTCTGTACCGGCATATTTGGCATACAAGACAACATCCCCTTCTGAAACGTCCATTTGGGACCGAGACCCATCATCCTTCCGAGCGCCAGGACCGACAGCCAACACTTTACCTTGCATGGGCTTTTCTTTGGCCGTCTCCGGTAAAACGATGCCGCTGGCCGTCGTTTCCTCTTGCTCAATTGGCTCAACGAGCAAGCGATCCCCCAAGGGTTTGAGATTCATAGAGTTTACCTCCTCAAGTTAAGTTAAAAGATATTTTGGTTTCAAAACTCAGGATTAGCACTCTCGATATGAGAGCGCTAATTACGACAAGTATAATACAAGACCTTGCTTAAATACGCAAATTTAGGAGTCTTTTTTTGGCACTCTCAAGAGGCGAGTGCTAAAAATGAGGAGGGGGTAAACAAATAAGTTTAGGCGGTAATAATCAGATCAAGGATAGAAATAGCAACGCCCAGTGAGTCAAGCCGGATCAGGCTAAACCAGACCTAACTCAGCGGGCGTCACTTTATAACAGAGGTAGCTATCCCCGGCAAATTGCGACGTTTGAGCAAATCACAAATTCTCAGCAGCTTTGGACGTAAACGGTCAAGAGAAACCGGGTATTTGGGCCGCGTATGCCGGCAGAATCAAATAAAAACCCGGTTTCTGACATCCCCCAGTATTTTGGAATAGTTGACAGGTTATCTCAAAGCCTGTTCATTCTATTGAGGATTCGGCGTGATTAAGCGCTGGAACTTGAATCCGTGGTGTTGGTATTGAGGGGTTCGTTAGGGGTAAGGCTATCGCTTTCCTCTTCTTCTGATTTGACGGAAGTCTTGAACTCGCGAATTGACCTACCAATGGCCCCCCCGATTTCTGGCAAGCGGCCAACACCAAAAATGACGACGATGATAACCAAAATGATCAATAGTTCGGGCACACCAAGTTGCGGCATGTAAGCCTCCTTCTAAATAGTGTGAAATCGCCTCTAAATAACTTTGGTTTCTAACCGGGCAAACCAGGCTAAAAAGCCGCCAGGCTATTTGAGTAGATTTACAATTTCTAGAGCAGATTATAGCACAGGATACGAACCATGCAAAAGTAGTTGAGGTAATGTGTGAGAGCGCTAATTGCAATACTTTTCAAATAACGTAGTTTAGCCCCTTGTGGGCGGGCACAAGGCCCTATGCTACAGTCTTATTTGAATGGTATTGGCCCTAATTGTCTATAGCCTGATGGAGGTCTTTGACCTTGCTCGGTTGGTGGACAGCTTCAATACGGCGCATGGTGCCCGTCGCGGAGCGTAAGACGATAGAATGGGTGACGGCCCGGTCGCCGATAAACTGCACCCCCTCCAAAAATTCGCCGCCGGTGACGCCGGTGGCGGCAAAGAAGATGTTCTCGCTGCTGACTAAATCGTCCGTCACCAGAACTTTGTCCAGGTCTAACCCTTCGGCGATGCCCCGGGCTCTTTCCGCCTCATCCCTGGCCCACAACCGGCACTGAATTTCGCCGCCCATACATTTTAAGGCACAAGCGGTGATGACCGCTTCCGGCGCGCCCCCGATGCCCATCAGGACATCCATACCTGTGTCGGGCAGAGCACACATGAGGGCGCCGGCCACATCGCCATCGCTGATCATTTTGATTCTGGCCCCCAGGGCGCGCACCCGGTTGATCAATTCGGCGTGTCTGGGGCGGTTGAGAATGACCACGGTTATCGTAGAAACGGGTTTCTTTTTCGCTTTGGCGATATTATGCAGATTTTCCTCCACCGGGGCGTCCAGGTTAATCACCCCTGCCGCATCCGGGCCGACGGCAATCTTGTCCATATAAACCAGGCTGCCCGGAAAGAACATCGAATGGCGCTCCGCCAGGGCCAACACCGCGATGGCCCCGGGCAAGCCATTCGCGGTCAGCGTCGTCCCGTCAATAGGATCAACGGCGATGTCCACCTCCGGGGGATGGCCGGTCCCCAGGTTTTCGTTGTTGTAAATCATAGGGGCTTCGTCCTTTTCCCCCTCGCCAATGACTACCGTCCCATTCATTTCTAACTGGTTCAAACTGAGACGCATGGCGCTCACAGCGGCTTGATCTGCGCTTTCTTTATCGCCCCGGCCCATCCATTGTGCGGCCGCCAGAGCCCCGGCCTCGGTGACGCGGACCAACTCCAAAGCTAAATTTCGATCAGGTTCTCGGTTCATGGGGGTGTCTCCTTGGTAAATAGGGATTTGGGGAAAAGTTCTCCCAGATATTCATCATTGAATGAACAAAAGATGACGGTGCCAGTTGGAATATTGAGGGTACAACCTATAATTATTATAAGGTAACTAAATGAATTAGACAATCCACAGCAGTTTACCAATCCCTAAATCCCTTCTATAATAATCCCTATGTTAGAGATTTATTTACTTGGGTCATTTCAATTAGTCCGTGAGCAAGAAACTATTTCAGAAGCGGTCTGGCACACCAAACAGGCGCGGCAGCTGTTGAAGATTTTGCTGACTCAGCGGGGTAAAATTGTCCCCAGAGAGCAGCTCATCGAGGCGCTTTGGCCCGAAGCCGATCCGAGTAAAGCTGCTACGACGCTGCGGACAGCGATCAATGCGCTGCGTAACACTTTAGAGCCCGACCGCCCCCCTTACGCCCCCTCAACTTACATTGTGGCTCATGCACCTGGCTACAAATTTCAGTTTACAGACGCGGTTTGGGTCGATACGGTGGCTTTTGAAAAACTTTTAGATCAAGCCGCCGCTGCATCTGAGCCAGAGCAACAACAGGCATTGCTTACTCAAGCCATCTCCTTTTACCGGGACGACTACCTGAGCGATGATCTCTACGCCGATTGGGCCTATTTGGAACGAGAGCGACTGCGGGAGCGATACCTGAACGCCCTGACTCAGTTGGCTGAATGCCAGGCCAATCAGGGGGACTATGAGCGCGCCATCGCCAGTTTACGGCGTGTTTTGACCCGCGACCCCGGCCGGGAGCCGGTTTATCGCACCTTGATGCGTTATCATATCCTGGCGGGCAATATGGTAGCTGCCCTAAAAAGTTTTGAACAACTGCGCAGTTATTTGCAAGATGAACTGAACGTCGAACCGTCGCCCCAAACGGTCGCCCTCTACCAGTCAATTTTGAACGGGCAATTCACCTGGCAGAGCTATGCACCGCTCATTATCCCGGAGACTCAGTCGCCGTTGGAGACAATTTTTGTGGGGCGGGAAGCGGAAATCAAGCGGCTGAGCCAATATCTGTTTGAAACCGTTCACGGTCGGGGGCATATGGTAGCTTTGACCGGTGAAGTTGGGGTTGGGAAAACCCGTTTGGCTACGGTTTTGTTGGCCCAGGCGGCCGAGCAAGGTGTTATCAGTCTGACCGCCCGCTGCCGGGCGGTCGAGCAAGCCCTCCCTTTTGCGCCCATCGTTGAGGCGCTAGAAACCCTGGCCGCCCATCATCCCGATATCAGCTTCGATCAGCTCGCCGAAGCTGACAAAAGGCATCTGGCCCAGCTTTTACCCTCCCTGGCCTGGCAGGTGGAGCTAACCGAAGGTGAGCCTGGTCTACCAGAGGATAATCGCCGGCTATTGGTTCATAGTCTGGTCAAAGCGCTGCATCACCTGGCCCAAAAGGGCTTGGTTTTATTCTTAGATGATCTCCAGTGGGGGGATGAGGCCACCCTGGCCCTGTTAGCTAAACTGACCCGCACCCTCCCTCAATCTAAACTCCTTGTTTTGATTGCCTACCGGCCGGAAGAGGCAGGGCAAAATAGCTCGCTAACGGCGTTATTGCATGATTTAACCCGCCATCGGTTATTGCAAGAAATTAATTTAACCCGTTTTTCGGCCCAAGAAGTTAAATGGTATTTGCAAAAAATTATCCCGCAGACCGATATCAGCCAGCCGGCTGCCCAAGCTGTGATTCGGCGTTTACACCAGCTCACCGGGGGAAATCCCCTTTTTTTGACCGAGACATTGCGAGCTTTACTCGACGAGCGGCCAGATGCTTTAACGGCCGCCAACTTCGGTCGTCTTCTCGACGACCCCACCCTGGAGCGGCCCTCCCCGCAGGTAGCCGACATTATTTTAGCCCGTCTGGGGCAACTTTCGTTGGAAGCCCGGGATATTTTAGACATTGTGGCGGTTATTGGGCGTGACTTTTCGGTGGAGTTTTTGGATACTGTTGCTACTTATGATCCGCTGCCAGCCTTGACCCTCCTCCTGAAACGCCAATTTCTGGTTGAAACGGCCTCTGGACGCCTTGATTTTTCCCATCACCTGGTGCGTGAGGTGATTTATCGTCATCTCTCCCCCCTGGCAAAACAGCGCCTGCACCAACGGGTGGCCCAGGTTCTGATTACCCTGCACGGCAGTCAGGCCGGGCCAAAGGCGGCTGAGATTACCCGCCATAGCCAACTGGCCGGGACAAGGTATGGGCTGCAGACGGTCAAGTTTGCTGTGCTGGCCGGCGATTATGCCATGCGCACTTTTGGGTTTCAGGAGGCAATTCAGCATTACCGGGGGGCCCTGACTTTAGGGCTTGGCCTCCCGCCACGCCCCCCGTTGGATGACTGGCTGCGGCAGGCTTACCAGGGCCTGGGCATGGCTCAAGAATCGCTGGCCGATTGGGACGCCGCCAGAGGGACCTACAACGAACTGCAACATTGGGCCCAGCAACGGGGCAACACCGCCCTGGTCCTGGTGGCGAAACAACGGCTGGCTACGATGTTGGGTTTAATCGGTCAGTTAGAGGAATCAGCAGCGATCTCGGCGCGTATATCGGAGCAGTTGCCGCCAAATACCCCGCTACCTCTGGTCGAAATGCAAAACCGGCTGAGTCTGCTCTTGTCGTCGCGGGAGGAACTTCAGTTTGAGCCTGAGCCATATTGGCCTAATATTCAACCTCAGCCGGTGAGTACCACACAACCTTGGGCGAAGATTAGCCAAATTCTGGGCGAACGACAGGCGATTCAACCGCTGAATTTATACGGCTGGGCCTTGACGTTGCAAGGCCAAACCGAGGTTGCCGAAGCAACCCTGCATTACGCCGCCGAAATCGCCGCCAGTTATAACCAACCTGGCTTACAGGCCACCAGTTATCACCTGTTAGCCCAACTATGGGATAGCCGGGGGGATTACACCCAGATGGAGGGTGCCTTAGCGCAGGCGTTGGCCTTAGTTGAGAATGTGTCCTATTTGCGTTGGGCGGTCATTTGGGGACGGATTCACCGGGCCTATGTGGATATGCGCTGGAACCAATTGGCCAGAAGCCGGCAACGACTGGACGAATTGGGCCAGGAGTTGGAAAACCGGAGCGCGTTTCGGTCACATTGGTTAAGTGTGCAGGTTGGGTTGGGGCTTTTGGCGGTTTTTCAGCACCATCTGGCTGAAGCGAGCCGCTATTTTGAACAGGTTCTGACCAACACAAAAGATCTGTATGCTTCCAATTATGTTGTTTTGCATCTCAGCCGGGCCAGACTCAATCGCTATCAGGGGGACTTAGCGGCGGCTCAAAAGGATATCAGCCGGGCGCTGGCCTTTGCCGGCAAGCGCGGCATGTTGGCCGATTATATCAGCGCGGTGGTCGAAGCGAGCCGCTTCGACCGGA
>JABAHQ010006339.1_pt2 | contig 11133 bp, 10 predicted proteins | sample 7062091 | NCBI WGS metagenome assembly JABAHQ01 (sample SAMN14534359, study PRJNA622989) | marine sediment metagenome | biome: marine biome [ENVO:00000428]; feature: marine pelagic biome [ENVO:01000023]; material: deep marine sediment [ENVO:00002113] | place: India: Gulf of Kutch | collected...
CCATTGTAACAAAGGCAAATAAGAACCCTTCTTGAAGATATTAACTTCTTCTACCTTCGATAACAAAATAATTTATCCTTTTAATTTTATAATGCAAAGCATATATAAAAAACCCCCCACAACCCATGATGAGGGGGGTTTTGCGGGTGTTAAATCATTACCAGTTGCTTACCACCTCATTGTCAAAACGGACGATGTAAGCATTGGGTACCGGTGTGCCAGTAAGATGTTGAATGCTTTGCTGCAACAACTGAACGGCGTAATCGGGATTATGAACACCGTGGCTTTTATCATCGTGAACAAAGGCCCAATTATATCCCGCTTCACGTTGAATAAATGTGGAGCGTGTTGTATCGCCCAAAGCGCCTTCAACGCCTACGCCCAACGTATCCAATCCGTCAGCAACCAGCGCTTCAACTAAAAGGTCCGATAAACCTTCCACTTCACTTTGGACGCCTTCTACATTGCCGTCGCCGTCAAAATCTTCCAGAGCCATTATCTCATCAAAATCTGTGATAGGTCCATGACATTGCTCACATGCTTCCACAGTAGGTAAGAACACATGCCCGGTAACTGCCGGTTCCCCGGTTCCGCCATAGTCGTGGGTATGAATGTGACAGGTCTTACAACTATTTTGCACATTGAGATGAGATGGACCGGCCCAAACAAAGTTTGTATCAGCCACCCCATGGTATGCACTGGCACCCTTCATCATGTCCGCTTGGGGATTGGCATGAGGGCCAAAGTGTTCATATCCATTTTGAATTTGTCCCTCAGCAGCACGGCGTGCATGGTGGCACTGCATGCAAAGTCTGCCGACTCCACCCTCAGTTACAACCGGAGATTCATTATTAGCAGTAACCAACTGTACGTCAGCCACAGTACGCACTTGTCCGGGATTCTCGTCACTATGAGGATCATGACATGTTGGGCAGGTATGTGGTTGAAGGGAAACTTGGGAAGTATCGGGTCTTTCAGCAATTGAGCCTCCCCCATAAAAATTACCTGCGCCCAACGGATAAGCAGCTGCTTCTCCTGATAAACGAATCCCAGCCGCGACACCTTCATGACACCCCTGACAGAAGGAATTTGTTGTAGCAAAGAAAGATGGATCGAAATTGTGGGGAGATTGCTCCCATTCGGTATAGAATGGATGATGTTCACCGTCATGGCATCTAGCACAAACCAGTGCATCATAGTGCTTTTCTATATTTGCAGGACTTGGGCCCTGAGCATGATCCGAACCGGGTCCGTGACAATTTTCGCATTGTACGTTCACAAATTTTTGGATCGGCGCTTCGTCAAAACCGCTGTTACCAGTATTAGCAACTGGAATCGGTGGGATTTGACTATAATCGTAGTCCCAACCTGCTGCATGACATGGATTGCAGTAGGAAGCTGCATGTCCGCTATTCTGCAATGTTTCCCAAGCATGTGCATGATGTGTTTCAAGCCATCCATTCCAAATTTCAGGAGTTATTCCTGCATGGCATCCACCACAAGCATCCGCACCTATAAAAAATGGGGTTGTTGTTGGAACATACATGCCAACACCAATCATTCTCGTTGCAAGGCCGCTGTATGTTCCATCCTCAGCAATCACTTTAATCATGTAAACTCCCGCATCATCTGGGGCAGTCCAGTTTACCGTATCGCCGGTTTGTGAATCAAATGTTCCAGCATTAGCAGACCAGGTAAAATTTAACGAGCCAACTCCGGGCAGAGTTGATACATTAGCCGTTAACATCACAGATTTGCCAACCGTAATCGAATCGGGATTTATTAGAACCGTATCAACCATTACATTATTTAATGTATCAACAATTGTAACAGTATCCCTCATTGTAATTGTAATGAACACAGTGTCGTGAACCGTCACAGTTTCAGTCTTAACCACTTCTTTCTCATCGGTACAGCCGCTAAGAATGATCAGCCCAAGAAATACTGTTATGACCGATATTGCCAACAATCTACCTGCGTGATTCTTATTTATCATAAATGCCTCCTTAGCATATTATTTAGAATTAAAATCAGATATTTATTTTCAAAGTTGCCGATATAATTTTACTCAAATTATCAATTGATACAGGCTTTATTAAATATGAAACAACTCCCAACGACAAAACGGTAGAGCAAATGGACATTTTATCATTAGAAAGTATGAGAATGATTTTCAAGTTTTTATTTATGGCTCTTAAAATATTGATTAACTTAATGACCCTGTCCTTTAACAAATCTATATCTAATATGACCAGCTCTGTATGCTGAGATACAAATTTTTCAATAAGATTTAAGTTATCTATACAAGTCTTGATGTCTATTTCAGTCCTATCCTGAATCTTCTCTTGAATTCCAGAAAATAATTCTTTTTCATTGGTAAGTGCCAGAATTCTTTCCATAGTATATTTTTCTCCACACATTCCCATTTTAGTACATGATTCGTGCCAAACTATTATTTTGTACCATATCTTATTGGTAACACTATACTTAACAAAGCATGATCCAGAGATTGCATTTAACAATTTGAGACGCAGGCGCCACACCCTCCAAAGATCAATTTTATATGTTTAATAAAATCAAGCGGTTAATTTGGTGGGGCATTGATACGACGGATGAGACCCCAATGTCCCATTTTTCTTTCGTTCTTCGCTGAATTTACCTTATATTTCAAGAAATAAATCTTGGCAAGGTTTTTGACGATGAAATCACGTGAGATTAGAAAGGGGTTTTAAGCGTGTTTTTTTGGGAATACAAAAAGAAGTAATGATTTTTAAAAGAAAAGATACTGAAGTAACTTCTTCGGCTGAATTTTCAATACCGGGCGGTGTGTTTATTTCAGAAGGTCATTGTTGGGCAAGCCTTGATCCGGACGGTCGAGTTTATGTGGGAATTGATGACTTCGCAAAAAAAATTATCGGCACCATTGATGTCATAGAATTACCTAATCTAGGTATGGAAGTTTCCAAGGGGCAACATTTATTCAGCGTTAAGCAAGGCACTCATTCCATACCCTTTAATTCACCTGTAAGTGGTAAAGTTGAAGGCATTAATAAAGCATTATTAAATGATCTTGAACGGCTGGAATCAACAACTTATTATAAAAACTGGTTTTGCCGGATAGACACCTCTCATCTTGATGAAGAATTAAAGGAATTAAGAATTGGGCAAAATGCAGTTGATTTTTTCAATGAAGACATAGAACGACTCCAGAATTACATAAAGCAATATGTGAAATCAACTCGGGATGAAAAAGAGGTTCCTGCCAACGGGGAATTATATTTTGGTGAATTAGCACAACTAAAAAACAAGGATTTAAATGCTATTCTAGATGAATTCTTTAATCGGTAATCCTCAAGTTACTCTTAAGGACAATAATTTATTTATGATTATGTCATTAACTCGGCACGAGGTAATAAATTCCATGATTGGGAGGTAAGAGCGGCATCTTGCCGCGAACAATTGGTAATTGGTGGCTGGAAGCGACTCCTACTGTCAGCATAATCATAAATGGACTTTTTGTCTACAACATCGTAGATGGACAACTACCTTCCAAAATGATTGAATTTAAAAAATAATTCCATTTGCCTGTCTTCGCCGAAGCGAAGCTTCAGTTCCGCGCTGGCAGCCCGAGTTAATAAAAGAATCTTGATTTATTTTTGGGCTGTAGAAATTTTCTACAGCCTTTTTCACTGTGAATATCCGAAAAAAGAGTGGAAAGATAATAGATTAGCGTGATAAAATGAATTATAATCTTTTTTAGGTTTTGGCCAAGAATTTGGCGTAGAATAAAATAACAAGGCGTAAATATAATCAACGGTCATAATTGGATAAAAAATAAAGAATTACAATAAAATTGAAAATAGTGTTAATTATATCAACGATTTTCTTCAAATCCTAAACGAATCCGATTTCCCTCCTAAGATCAATAGTAATAGTTAATTATCTCACCCAAAATTCCTGCTTAAAATTTTGGTACACCATTTGAACTTGTCTAAAGTGTCTTTTGTGAAAGGAGAATTCAAATGGTGTTTTTATTATTTTTCTTAACAGTTGTCATTTTCCTAATCGTGGATTTGATCCTCCGTAAAGAAGATAAGAAGATGGAGGAATCTGAAAAATCAAAAAAATCCCCCATATTTCTTAGTCCGGAAAAAGCGCTTAAATACATAGGAAATGAAACCAACAGATTATATCACTTAAGTCACTCTTGGGCTCTTTCGTCTAATGGAGATTATGCTTATGTTGGCTATGACAATTTCATTCCTACTCTTTTTTCTTCTGACATCAAAGTTCACGGTATACCCAATATTGGTACACGCATCTTGCAAGGATCCAATATATGGAAAGTGAAATTCGACGGTCGTGAAATCTCCCAATTAGCTCCGATTTCGGGAGAAATTGTTGACATTAATCCTGCTTGTAAAATGGATATCCCATTGCCAGCCGAACAGGTGGAAAAATCATGGATACTTAAGATGAAGGTCATGCCATATAAAAACGAAACCAGTAATCTGATGAATTATAACCAGGCTAATCGATTGAATATTATTCTCCGTGATGAACTCTATCAGGATGCTCAAAAAGGCGACTTCGTGAACGACGGTGGCAAAATTGATCCTTCATATATCATTAATATGACTGATCAGGAATGGCTTGAAATTCTTCATAAATTTTTTCCCTATATGAAAGACCAAAAACAATGATACGGAGGTATGCTATGGTTGCCTTATGTATGATCCTTATGATCATTCTTTTAGGAATTATCAATTGGTTCAGACATTCCCTTAGTGATTAGGAAAAATTGTACGTTCAAAAATATTAGGAAGGATTTAGAATGGATCGGAGAAGCTTTATAAAAACACTGGGTATTATGGGTGCATCGACCCTACCGGGGAAAAAACTATTCGCAGAAGAATCTAAGGAAGACAAAGAATTTATGGGGATTCTTGTTGACACGACACGTTGTGTGGGATGCCAAAGTTGTGAAGAAGCTTGCGCCGAAGCTAACGGATTGCCCGAACCTAATCTGGACGATTTGGATCCCGAAATCAAGGTAAAAACAAGCGTCTCTCAATGGTGTGCAGTAAACTGTTATGAAACCGACGTCGGAGAGGTCTATGTTAAAAAACAATGTATGCATTGTAACCAACCTGCCTGCGCATCTGCTTGCCTAACAAAGGCGATGCTCAAAACTGAAGGAGGACCGGTTATATGGCGTGAAGACAAGTGCATGGGCTGCCGGTATTGCATGCTTTCCTGCCCCTTTGATATTCCCAAATTTGAATATGACAGTCCTATCCCCAAGATTCAGAAATGCACAATGTGTTGGAATAGACTGGAAGAAGGCGAGCAACCCGCATGTGTGGAAAACTGCCCCGCTGAGGCGCTTATGTTTGGTAAGAGGCAAGACCTTATTGAGGAAGCTAATTCGCGTATTTATACCGAACCCGATCAATATGTACACCATATTTATGGAGAACATGAAGTTGGCGGAACAGGTTACCTCTACCTTTCTGCAGTTCCATTCGAGCAACTGGGATTTCCTACAAACCTTGGAACAACTCCGTTTCCGGAATTCACCAAAGATTTTCTCTATGCTGTTCCCGTCATTCTCACATTATGGCCGCCTCTCTTGCTTGCGATAAATAGGGCTACAAAGCATAAAGAAGAAAATACAGAAAGTGAGGTATAGAATGGATACAACGATCGGATCATTTGCAACACGAGGCGAATTGTTGAAAAGCGAAATCAAAAGATTTATAAAATTTTTTATCAGTGAATTAAGACCAAAGGGCAAACTACTTACTCCTTTTAATATTCTTGCTGCATTCATTCTTTTGACGGGTGTAATTCTCATTGCAATCCGCTTTGTCAATGGATTAGGATCGGTTACCAATCTTTCACAGGAATACCCATGGGGAATATGGATTGGATTCGATGTGATTACCGGAGTTGCTTTTGCAGGCGGCGCTTATGTCATCACGTTTATGGTTTATATTCTCAGAATGGAGAAATATCACCCCATTGTCCGGATCACTGTTCTCAATGGATTTCTGGCATATGTTTTTTATGCCGGAGCTCTTCTCCTCGACCTTGGTCGCCCGTGGAATGTAATCAATCCAATCATTGGAAATTCATTTGGGGTAAGTTCAATAATGTTCTTAGTGGCATGGCATTTTATGTTGTACATGATGGCGGAATTCGTTGAATTTTCGCCGGCAATCGCCGAATGGATCGGATGGAAGCGAGTAAGAAAGTTCCTTGGCGCACTCACTCTTGGCGCGGTAATCTTTGGCATTACGCTTTCAACGCTGCATCAATCCGGCCTTGGTGCGCTATTTCTAATGGCAAAAAACAAAATACATCCATTGTGGTATTCGGAATTTATTCCCATTCTCTTCTTTGTATCAAGTATTTTTGCAGGCCTCTCCATGGTGATTTTCGAAGGGAGTATCAGCCAGAAGGTGTTCAGAAATCGAATAAGTTCGAAGTTGCATGCCTCCCATAACGATATTGTTTTGGGATTAGCAAAAATTTGTGCCGGAACGATGTATGTTTATTTCTTTTTGAAGGTACTGGTATTCATACATGGACAACATTGGTCATATTTAAATAGCCCAATGGGTTATTGGTTTCTTGTAGAGATTATCGCTTTTGTGCTAATTCCTGTCCGGTTATTCACTCAAGCAGTACGGTATAAAAACATGTCAGCAGTTCGGACGGCGGCTATTCTTACATTAATTGGTATTGTATTAAACAGGCTTAACGTTTCGATCATTGCTTTCAAATGGTATGAGACAATAAGGTATATCCCATCCTGGATGGAGATAGCAATAACCTTAACAGTCATATTTGCCGAATTATTAGTGCTTCGATGGATTGTAAACAGAATGCCCATTCTGAGCGATCCAATTGATCTGGAAGCTAAAGACAGAATATACAAACAAAAAGCAAGATATCCCATAAAAACAGAGGAGCCCGAAGAATGGAAGGTTTCAAGTATGTAGACATTTTTGCTACAAAAGGCTTAGAATATTTGGCAGTGATTGCGTTTCTTATCACTCTAATAATTTTTTGGAGATTCTTGAACAGGTCTGCAACACCTGCAAAAACCATAATTCCTGAAAAAATAAAAACGACCCTAATTGATTGGTTTTATCTTGCGGACGATTTCCTTTACCATCAGGGTCACAGTTGGGCTATGCCGGAAAATACAGAAGTTGTTCGGGTCGGCATTGATGATTTTGCCCAAAAATTGCTGGGAAAACCAACTGACATACAGCTCCCAAAAGTTGGCTCGCGAATTGTGCAGGGCGAAAAGGCCTGGAAACTGCAATTTAATGGAAAATCCATCAATATTTTATCTCCGGTAAATGGCAAGGTTGTTGAGATAAATAAAGATATCCTCCACGAACCGGAGCTCCTAAATAAAGATCCATATCAAAAGGGTTGGTTACTAAAGATAAAACCATCGAAATTGAAAACGGATGAGAAGAATCTTCTTTCCGGTGTGCTTGCTAAGGCTTGGATAGAAAACACTGTTGATAAATTAAGCACTAGAATCACCGGAGATTTCGGAGTAGTACTCCAGGATGGAGGACTTCCGGTAACCGGATTTGCGAAAGAGATATCACCCATAAATTGGGATCAACTTGCGAGAGAATTCTTACTTACAAGTGAGATGAGTTAATAATTTACGCAGTCTATAAAGTTTTTGAAGAACTTCCAAAGCTATCCTGCGAGTCTATTTCTCTCGTGGGATAGCTTTTTAATTTGCAGCATTATTTCTATACATTTTGCTGTTGAAAAAGTAATTTGTTAAATTATTAACAAAAAAATTAGACGGTTCTGACATGAGAATTTTTAAACTCCTGAGCTTCAGATTATTTGCTCTCATATGCATCATCCTCGCCGCGTTGTCTTTTTTTGTTTCTTATTTTCAGCTAAAATCACAATCGAAAAATTATGAGCAAATGGTAACAGAGTGGGGCATGCGAACCAGTGAATTGATCCGGGGTTCAACCCGGCATTCGATGCTTTTAAATCAAAAAGAGGACACCTATCACATCATTCGTACTATCGCCGAACAGCATGGCATAGAAAAGATACGTATCTATAATAAAAAAGGGACAATCATATTTTCCGCCGATGATTCAGAAATTAGTAAAACAGTGGACATGCAAGATGAAGCCTGCTATATGTGTCATACCAGCGATGAAACTTCGATACTTGAACCATCCACAAATGAAAGAAAGCGAATTTTTAAAGGCTCCGATGGAACGCGTCTGTTGGGATTTGTTACGGCAATAGAAAATGAGGCAAGTTGTTACACCTCAAACTGTCATTATCATAGTAAAGATGAAACGATTCTGGGAACACTCGATGTGATATTATCCCTGAAAGAAACGGATGAAATTTTACACGCCGAAAAATCTAAAATGATCTCCGCCAGCATAGCCGTAACGTTAATCCTGGCATTTGCAGTTGGAATATTTATCTGGTTTTTTGTCCACATCCCGGTTAAAAAAGTGATTGCAGGAACAAAGGAAATTTCATCCGGCAATTTAAACTATAAGATCAAAATAGGTACCCGAGATGAAATTGGCAGTTTGGCAAAATCATTCAATAAAATGACTGAAGATTTGACAGAAGCAAAAAAGGAAATTACCGAATGGTCCAATGAATTAGAGAGAAGGGTTGAACAAAAAACCAGGGAGCTAACGAAAACTCAGGAAGGAATATTACAGATTGAGAAAATGGCCTCACTTGGAAAATTATCAGCAACGGTAGCCCATGAGTTGAACAATCCAATGGCAGGGATTCTGACTTACAGCAAATTAATTCAAAAAAAATTACAGCGGGACAACATTCCACCGGCTGAAAAAGAGACAATACTGAATTATTTAAAAATAATTGAGGATGAGAGTGATCGTTCAGGCTCAATAGTCAAGAACCTACTATTGTTCTCAAGAAAACGAGAAAAAGATGTTAAGCCGCATCGTATCAATACAATAATTGAAAGATCACTGCAATTAATTGCCCACCATTTGGAGTTAAACAGCATTAACTTGAATAAGCAACTGCAGTCAGACCTTCCGGTAGTTCATGTTGATGAAAACCAGTTTAAACAAGCCCTATTGGCGTTATTTGTCAATGCCGTGGAAGCGATGGAGAAAGATGGCGTCCTGACTATCCGAACAAATTATAAGAAAAGTGAAAATAATGTCTACATTTATGTGCAAGACAACGGTAAAGGAATTGCCGAAGAGGATAAAGAACATATATTTGAGCCATTTTTTACAACGAAACATGCCGTAAAAGGAGTTGGTCTCGGTCTGTCGGTTGTGTATGGCATCATACAAAATCATAATGGTGAAATAAAAGTCGAGACCGAACTAAATAAGGGAACAACCTTCATTATAAAATTACCGATAAGCAAAACGGGGATTGAAGAAAATGAAAAATGAAAATGCTAAAATCTTAATTGTTGATGATGAGAAAATCGTTCGTGAATCGCTTGCCAACTGGTTTGAAGAGGATGGCTATATTGTTGATACAGCCAAAGATGCTGTAGAGGCTCTCAATAAATTAACGAAAACCCGCTGGGATGTGTATTTCCTTGACATAAAAATGCCTGGAATGGATGGCATGGAATTGCACCGGCGCATTCAAGAAATTGACAAAGAGGCAATTATAATAATCATTACCGCCTACGCTTCAGTGGATACCGCAGTTCAAGCACTAAAAGAGGGCGCATTTGATTATATAACTAAACCATTTGATCCGGACGCTCTGAGTCGTCTAATTCGCAATGCTTTAAAGCAACGCAAGCTTGCAATGGAAAATATTGAATTGAAAGGCAGCCTTGAGTCGTTAACCACACCTCCGGAAATCATTGGTGTTAGTAAACACATTAAAGAAATCATCGAATCCATAAGTACCGTTGCCAAAACGAATACGACAGTAATGATTAGAGGCGAGAGTGGAACAGGTAAAGAGCTTGTTGCACAGGCAATTCATGCACAAAGCGATAGACGTTTCTCGCCATTGGTTACGGTTAATTGTGGCGCTTTATCTGATACATTGCTGGAGAGTGAGTTATTTGGGCACGAGAAGGGATCTTTTACAGGTGCGCTTTATCGAAGAAAAGGTAAACTTGAAATCGCGAATGGTGGGACCCTATTCTTGGATGAAGTTGGTACGATCGGTGCTAAAACTCAAATTGACCTTCTCCGAGCAATTGAAAATAAAGAATTTACCAGACTCGGCGGAAATGAAATCATCAAATCCGATTTTAGAATCATTTGTGCGACAAATACAAACCTGGAGGATGCTGTAAAAAAGGGAAAATTTCGAGATGATTTGTATTACCGAATGCAAGTATATGTCATTCACCTTAAACCATTACGCGAAAGACCGGAAGACATACCGGAATTAGTACAATATTTTATCCAAAAATACAAAACCAAAATGAACAAACCGATCGAGGGAATCGAGACAGAAGCTCTGAATATGCTAATGCAATATTCATGGAGTGGAAATGTGCGAGAACTGGAAAATGCGGTGGAAAGAGCAATGGTTGTCACTCAAAGCAAAGTATTACAAATTAAAGATTTCTGGCTCAATCAAACGAAACAATTGCCGAGTTATCACACCGATCTTTCTCTATCCGAGGTAGAGAAAGCCCACATTTTAAACGTGTTAGAGCAAAATCATTGGAACATAACAAATGCAGCAAAGGTATTGGGAATTGATCGTGTAACAATATATAAGAAGTTAAAAAAGTACGGGATTAAGCGACAACAAAATGTCTGAAATTATTCTCGTTCCCCTGCAATTCGAAAAATTATCTCTCCTTGATTTCTTGAAAACCGACATTACGGATATAACTGGTATCTCCACTACAATCAAAAATCATAACCTAAGCTTAGATCCTTTCTTTGATTCAAACCGTGGACAGTATGATGCAGGTAAAATCATTCAGGCAATTGAAAAAGAGAATTCTGCCCTTTCAATCGTATTCACAACCGTAGATTTATTTATTCCAATATTCACCTTCGTTTTTGGACTAGCAAAATTGGATGGCAATGTTGGTATTGTATCATCTCACCGTTTGGATAACCAATTCTATGG
>JABAHQ010006745.1_pt2 | contig 11133 bp, 8 predicted proteins | sample 7062091 | NCBI WGS metagenome assembly JABAHQ01 (sample SAMN14534359, study PRJNA622989) | marine sediment metagenome | biome: marine biome [ENVO:00000428]; feature: marine pelagic biome [ENVO:01000023]; material: deep marine sediment [ENVO:00002113] | place: India: Gulf of Kutch | collected...
CCAGTTCAAAGGCCTCGGAAAGTTCAAATACGGTTTTGGGCCGGAAGGCGTTATGCACCTCGGGCCGGTTAATGCTTATTTTTGCGATTCCCTCATAATATTGAAACAGAATATCCTCAAACTCTTTGAGGGTTTCCCATTTTATATTACTTTTGTTCATTTGAGCTCCTTCATAATAGATTTAAATTGAAGAAATGTTTCTGCATTTACGTTTTTGTCTGTGTGAACTTCCAGGATGCCTGCTTTGTCGCTGGGCTTGAAAAACTCAGACAAACACGCTTCCAAATTTTCTGCAGAGTCACAAAACATATAACTCAAGTTGTGATCCTCTGCGGTATTCTTTGCGGTCAGATTGTGTTCCACTTCAAAATGTTGATCCAGTTCCGGTAGCGATCGGGCACCATCCAGAATTCGGAAAATGCCACCGCCTTGATTGTTGATGATGACAATTCGCAGATTAGGAGGAACGTACTTGTGCCACAGAGCATTGCGGTCGTAGAAAAATGCCAAATCGCCGGCGATAAAGGTGGTGATTTTAGAAGTGGCCAAAGCGGCCCCGACGGCAGTGCCGAGTGTACCATCAATGCCACTGGTGCCCCGATTTGAGTTCACTTTGACATTTCGCTCGTCCGGCGCCCCCAGGAAATTCGCCATGCGGACAATAAAACTGTTTCCCAATTGTACATGACTCTGCGGCGGAAGACGATTCAGGATGGTATTCATGGCTGAAAATTCGCAGTGAGGTATCTCTGCTAGAAACTTCTTTATAGAACTCAGCGCTTTTTCTTCGAATGCTTGCCACCGTCCTGCGTAAGAGTGTTCAAATTCACCCGGGCTGCGGCCTTCATTCGCTGCAAGACGTTTTCTCAAATTTTCAAAGAAATAGTCAGCAGATACCGGGATGATCCTGGTGAGTGCTTGAAACGTATCGATGCTTTGGGGCGAAGATTGCAGTTGCCAGTGCATTCTCGGCTTGCGCTCACGGAGAAACAGTTTTAAGTTTTTCGACACCACCGGACCGCCAAATGACAACAACAAATCGGGAACCAAATCTTGACAGACCTGCAGATCGCCTGACCCCAAAAACATATCCGAATGCTGAATCTTGCTTGCGTCAGACAAATTTGAGGTCACGTCACAAATCACGCTGACAGACGGGTTCTGCTGTAATTCCCGCAAACTCTTTGATAGTTTCGGATCCGGATTGTGCATCCCGGCAACGATGAGCTTCTTCGACGCTTCATCCCACACCGATGCCAACTCTTGCCAAACAGACTCGCTTAAGCTTCTTTCCGAGGGAGTCAGAGAAACAACCTTGGCGTCTTTTTTATAACTGAATTCAGACTCTGGATAGAGGGGTTCACGTAGCGGCACATTGATATGAACCGGTCCCGGCACAGGGAACAGACTGGTGCTTACGGCATCCGAGATGATTCTTTCCAGGTGCCAGGCGGCATCCGGGGGGGAATCGTCAACCGGCAGCTCGAAGAATCCTCGGCAATGCCCGCCGTACATCTGCTGCTGCCGGATGGTCTGGTTGTCATTTTGATCGATCCATTCGGGAGGTCTGTCGGCGGTAAACAGGAGTAACGGGATTTCCTGATAGTAGGCTTCAGCAACCGCAGGACTATAATTTAGTCCTGCCGTCCCGGATGTGCAGACCAATCCGACCGGTCGACGCGTTTGTTGCGCCAAACCCAATGCAATAAATGCAGCAGAGCGTTCATCCACGATGGTGCGACAGGTGAGTTCGGGATGCCGCAGAAACGCCAGCGTCAACGGTGCGGAACGCGATCCCGGGGAAATAATGACGTCGGCTATCTCCTTCTGCGCACAAATTTCCGCAATGTTTACGATGCCCTGCCTAAATCCCTTGTTCACAAAGAACCTTTCTCTCTCTATTCTTGATCCCTGGCTCTGAACGTGGTTCAGATGCAGGACCATTGTCAAGAAATGCGCGCAACGAATTTAGCTTGAGTTCGGTTTCTAACCACTCTTGTTCGGGGATGGAATCCCTTGTGATCCCTGCCCCGGCGTATAGAATTGCGGAATTGCCCTGCAATTGCAGACAGCGGAGGTTGACGAACAGATTCGTTCGGCCATGAAAGTTGATGGGTCCCAAATGTCCCGCATAGAATTCGCGATCCTGAATTTCCCTTTCGCGGATAAATTCTAAAGCCTTGGCTTTCGGGACACCGCAGACAGCGGGAGTCGGATGGAGCGCCTGCAACAGACGATTTGCAGATTGAATGCCATTCTCGGCAGCCAGTTTGAGATCAAATTGGGTCTGAAGGTGCAGCAAGTCGCCGATTCGCAAAGTTTCAGGACCGGTCTCATCAAACGTATCGATGTTTTGCTGTAAGAAACATTCGCGGATGTAGTCACTGACAATCTCCTGTTCCTCCAGCTCTTTCTCATCCCAAACAACCTTCTTTTCATCTGACACTTTTTGCGTACTTGCCAGAGCAACGGTGGTTAACTCATGGTCGTGAAGACGGATAAACAGCTCCGGCGTTGCACCGATCCACGTCCCGATTCCCGGTAGGGCAACGACAGAAACAAACGCATTTGGATAGTGACGGCACAAATCCTGAAACAGAATCAACGGGTCGAAGCTTTCCGTCAACGGAAGTTTAACATTACGTGCAAGCACCACCTTTCTAAGTCGCTTGCTTTTTATTTGCCGAACGGCTTCGTTGACCCACGACCAGTATTGGTCTTCTGTAGCTTCAAAGGTCTCTGCATCTTGTGTGCGGCCTCGAAACCACCTTGGGAAATCCGGTCTTTTCCCCGAATCATTTCGGTGGTTGTGATTCCACTCCTTAATTGAATGAAGCATTCGTCGCATGTTTTCGATGATTCGTTCGTTCCCTGCGAGGTCACCTAAAAAAGCACAGGTCGTGCCATCCCAAAAAAGTTGAGCTTTGATTAAGTACGAAGAATTTTCGGCCTGATTAGCAAATGGTGTGACGAGAAAACCCGCAGGCAGTACGGCTAAGTTGATGCCGACCGTATCGTGGCTGCCAGACAGGTCAACGATGGCGTTGGGTTTCTGCTCATTGGGGAATCGCCAAACGGCGATGCGCAGACGATGAGCGATTGCAGAATGATAAAAGCCTGCCAGAAAATCTGAAGTTTGCAGTTCCTGTAAAATTGGCTGCCAATGATTGGATTTCTGTATCAACATTAAGTCCGTTAACCCCTCCTCAGGTCAAAATAGTTCGAAATCAAGTCTGTTCTGATTTGGTTACGAAATTAGTCTCATTAGTGACTTAAAACGACCTGCTGAAATTGTTTTGTTTTGCATCAATTTTTGCAGACTATCCACGGCAAAAGTTGTCATCTCGTTTAACTTTTCCAACTTTTCAACCATTTCCGGATCTCGTTCGGCCATCGCGTTCAACAACGCAATCACATTTTCCTGAATACGATTGGTCAATTTAAGTTCTCGATTCCGTAGCACGTTGTAGATAACTTGAACCAGATCCGTATTCGACTGATATGCCGGTGATTTGGCATTTCCCGTACTGACTTTTTCGATCACCTGATAAGCCATTAGTTCCGAAAGGGTAACACTGATGAGACCTTTCGTCACTCCGAGCCGCTTCGTCAGTTCTTTGGCTGTGATCGGATGCTTTGCAAGGTAAATATGCACCCAAACTCGGCCATGAATTTCTTTGAACCCCCAGTATTTAATAAACTCGCCAACCGAGTCTGCCAAACGCTGCTTTTTTTCCTCGATGCTGTTCCCGTCCATTGTTCAATCGACATCTAAGTTAAATTAGTTTAAAACAATGTAAACATTTCAAGGTTCTTTGTCAAGAATTTGGTTGGCAATTTTCAATAAAGAAATAGGCTCTATATTGATTTGAGACGTAAACTTCAGGCCGGGATTGACATTTCGAGTGGAACGAAGTGGAGAGAGAAACCTTGTTAGTGCTGAATTCAGCCTCTTGCCCCACACTCAGGGTGACAATGAGGAAGGTTCCTTACGTTGACGCCTATGCGGAGCCTCGGATGCACGATATTCTCAGGCTCGGCAAAGTCATGAGTCATTCCCCTGTTTCGTCCTTCAATATATCTTCAACCGTAGATTTTATCTTTAACGATTTAAGAACCCTTTCCATCATCTTGGTGGGCAGACACCAAGCTCCGAAAAGCATGAAAAACCCTATTATCAAGATGACTAAGAAATGATTTAATTTTCGAATGACACGTTTTATGCCCAATTTGTTTATTTTATCCTTCAATTCGATAATCCTTCCGGAAAGCTCATAAAAAATAAAATATGAATGGGTGGAATCACCCTGAACAAAACGCAGTGAGATGTAAGAAGAGAGTTTTGCAATTATTGGCGAACCGAAAGGATTTGAGGCGGAGCTCTTCCGGTGCGATTTAGCAGAATTGGTTTTTCATTCGATCCAAAAGACCGGTACTTTAAAACGATGCCTGTGGGAATGAGATCAAAGTAGTATTCCTGATTTTGGGAGAGAGGACACTCGATGCAGATCGAACAGGATTCTTGGTGCTGTTTGTCAAGACCTTTGAAGACTGAAACGGTTGTAATTTTCGATTGCAGTCCGGGTGATGGATCAATGCTACGATAACACGGGGTCGTGGAAATCGCAAATATCAGTAAGAATTGTACGAGACTTTTTAGAGGCAACTTATTTTCACTTTCGGAAGTAAAAACATGCATAGTCTTCGTGTTCCACTTGTTACAAAAATAATAGTTCCTTTGAATTAAATCAATGAAACTTGCCTTGATATTTCTGAATCGACGAGATATATTTGAATGAGGTAATAGAATCACCTTTATACTTTATATAAAAGGGTCATGCACTTCTACAAAGGAAAACATGTCGACTTGCGTCGTGAATATCGCAAGGTGTTTGAATTATCAGTTATCATATCTCTTTTGTTAACCATCACGCTGTTTCTCATCAGACCGGAGGTCAACATCACCCCTCCAAAACTCAATCCGAGAAAAGCTCAATTCAGGATACAAGAAGTGCCACAGACAATGCAAAAACGACCACCGCCTAGACCAAGTGTACCGGTGGAAACAGAGAATGCTGTCGACCCGGACCTGCCAGTCGAACCGGAACAGGATATTGACGATGGCTACGTTTTCGTACCGTACGATTCTCCTCCGGCGCCGGTTGGCGGTTATTCTTCCATAAGAAGAAATCTTATCTATCCGCAGAAGGCCCTTGACGCGGGCATTGAAGGTACGGTGGTTATTGCCGTCCTGATAGATAAAAACGGAAATGCCATCAAGACTGAAATCTTGAAAGATTCGGGCAAAGACGTCGGATTTGAACAAGCCGCTCAGAAGGCCGTCACGGCTGTAAAGTGGCACCCGGCCATGCAGCGAGAACACAGAGTCAAAATCTGGTTGACCATCCCCATCCGATTCATTCTCAAGCAGCAAATCTAAACACCTCGTTTCGTCTTTCAGATTAGATTCTACGAAACATACAAATCGCAAGATCGTACAAAATTGCCAGTACTAGCCTCCAGCCTATTGAATGCAGTTATTCTAAAATCAAGCTGTCAAAATCACCATGTTAACGTTACAGCAGTTCGTCAAGACTTGCGGTTTTNNTAAGTAAGTTGAATGTTTGCTTAGGTGGAGGCTCACGAGGTTCCGAGTTTTATAATATCTTGAAGCAGGAGATTACAATGACAAGTAAATTGCTCGGTGTCTTTATGGGTGTCGTTCTGGCGATATCTTTGTTGCAATTGAACTGTGCTGGCGGAGACGCCCACAGTGAGAACAACAATGACGTCGTAAAGGGGGCCAATGATGATACGACATCCATCAAGAAGGACAAAAAGAAAGACAAAGAAGCCGAAGAGCGGATTCCGGTGGAAACCACTACTGTTGGCACCGGCGACATCTCTTCTTACATTCTTTTGAGTTCGAATCTGGAAACTGAAAAGATGACCGATGTCTATTCACGGGTACAGGGTTTGGTGGAAGAAATTTATGTCGAAGAGGGTGAGTATGTCAAAAAAGATGAGGTTTTGATGAAATTAGAGGCGGATGAATACGCGTTGGAAGAAGCGCAAGCTCGGGTCAACTATGAGCAAGAAAAGAGCCGCTTCGAGCGAGCAAAGGCAATGTACGAGAAGAATTTATTGAGTAAGGAAGAATTTGAGCAAGCGAAGTTTGCCGCCGAAGCCAAAAGAATTCAGTGGGAGCAAGCAAAACTGAATTTGGATTACACCAAGATTACTTCTCCAATCTCAGGCGTCATCGGTGAACGCTTACGGCGTCCCGGGGATCGGATTCAGCCATCAGATAAGCTGTTTACCGTCATCAATACCGAGGAAATGATTGCGGTGGTGCATGTGCCGGAGAAAGAGATCGGCAGGGTAGCTAAAGGACAAAGAGCTTACGTCACATCGCAGCATCTGGAAGATGAGCGATTCTCCGGCTGGATCAAGCGCGTCAGCCCGGTGGTGGATCCGCAAAGCGGCACGTTCAAAGTCACAATTGGCATCCGCAACGTAGAGAACCGATTGCGACCGGGGATGTTTGTGAATGTTCACATCATCACCGATACACACGAGAACACGGTATTGATCCCGAAAACTGCGGTGATCTATGAAAGTGAAAACCTGCATGTCTTCGTCGTTCGCGACAGTGTCGCCAAAAAAGTCACGTTGGATGTTGGATATCAAGATTATGAGAAAGTTGAGTCGCTGTCAAAGATCGAACCAGGCGAGAAGGTGATCGTGGTTGGGCAAGCCGGTTTGAAGGATGAGACCAAAGTCAAGATTGTCTCGGAGCAGGCGTACTCATTCTAAAGGGTTTTCATAACGAGACTATTGTGAAAACCGATAGGCTGTCTAAAGTCTAAAGTCTAATCTTTTCATCCTGAGCGAATTCGAAGGATGATTAAGACTATCAAGATAAGACATTGTTTAGACTCCGGTTCAACATGACCTGAAAGGCTGAGTATCGACTTTTTGGACAGCCTGGAATCCATGATTTGCGCAATGAATCATTTTTACAGGAATTTTGTCATAAAAAGATAAAATCGAGCCAAAAATGCAAGAACCCCAAAAATCTAGAATAAGAGATTTTAAAGAGCAGAGCGCTCAATTCTTTAAGTTTACCACCACGCGACCCGTGGCTATCTTGATGGTGGTGATCGGCGTCGTGGTGTTTGGTTGGATATCCTACCAGCAATTGCCGGTGAATCTTATGCCGGATATCACGTATCCGTCTCTGACCGTTCGCACAGAATACACCGGGACGGCGCCGGAAGAGATCGAGACCACCATTTCACGACCGGTCGAACAGGCATTGGGCGTAGTTAATAATCTGGTCAGCATCAGCTCCATTTCTAAGGCCGGACAGTCGGATGTGAAGCTCGAGTTCACCTGGGACACCGACATGAACCGGGCCACTGCGGATGTGCGTGAGAAGTTGGATCAGATATTTTTGCCGGAGGAAGCTGACCGGCCGTTGATCCTGCGGTTCGACCCCAGCCTGGATCCGATTATGCGCCTGGGTTTGTATGGCGAAGCTTCACTCATTTATCTGCGTTATCTGGCAGATGAGGAAATCAAGAGAATTCTCGAAACGGTAGAAGGTGTGGCCGCCGTCAAAGTCAAAGGTGGCTTGGAAGAAGAAATACGGGTCGAATTAAACGAGCAGCAGTTGACTCTCATCGGAATCAACATTCAACAGGTGCGCAATCGACTGTCACAAGAAAATGTCAATCTCGCCGGCGGAAATCTGAAGGAAGGACAAACCGAGTACTTAGTTCGGACTCTGAACGAATTCAAATCGGTTGACGAAATCGGCAATGTGGTCATCGGAACGTGGAATGGCAAGGAAATCAAAATTCGCGACGTGGCCAAAGTCAAACGTACGTTCAAAGACAGAGAAATTATTACCCGCTTGAATGGCAAAGAAAGTGTCGAAATCGAGATTTTCAAAGAAGCGGATGCCAACATCGTAACAGTGGCACAACATGTGAAAGATCGGGTGTTCGGCACAGCCGAGCAGCAGGCGTTTGTCAAACGCCTCGAAGAAACCAAAAAGCGCAAAGCCGAAAAAAAAGACAGATTTGAATCCACAAATGGCGAGAAGAAGGAGGCAAAGAAAGGAAGCGGAGGCCGTCGTGAAAGAAGCCGGGAAGCCATGCGAGAAAGGCTCATGACCAATTTTGTCGCCTATCAACTGCCCGAAGACATTAACCTCGACGTGCTTTCCAATCAAGCCATTTTCATTCAAAATTCTGTGGATGAAGTCAAGAAGACAGCCATTTACGGTGGCATTCTGGCTGTCATTGTGCTCTTCATTTTTCTGCGCAACCTGACCGCTACGCTCATTGTCGGTGTCGCCATCCCGATTTCCATCGTGGCTACATTTGCCCCCATGAAACTCTTCGATGTTTCTTTGAATATGATGTCTTTGGGTGGACTTGCCCTTGGGATTGGCATGCTGGTGGACAACTCAATCGTGGTTCTGGAAAGCATCGCGCGCTGCCGTGAAGAAGGAGATAACCTGATTCAGGCGACCGTTCGCGGCGTGAGTGAGGTGGGCGGGGCCGTTTTTGCATCCACCCTGACGACCGTGGCGGTGTTTTTTCCGATTGTTTTCGTAGAAGGCGTGGCTGGCCAAATTTTCGGCAATCTGGCTTTGACGGTTGTGTTTTCGCTGTTTGCTTCGCTGGCGGTTGCGCTGTTCTTAATCCCCATGCTTTCATCCCGAGAAAGTTCGAAGTTTATACAAGGCATCCAAACGGATCGCTTTTTTGAGCATCATATTTTCCAATTTTCCACGCAAGAAAACATCGATGCGTTTTTGTCAGAACAGAATCAGAGTGGAATGCTCGCGAATCTTCGAGCCGGAGCGCTTGCATTTATCCAAACGGTTGGCCTTATTTTTTGGAAGCTCCTAAAAGCCGGACTGGGGCTCCTTCTCGCTTTCATCAAACAATTGGCTATCTTACTTGTTTTGTTATTGACGCCAATTTTCGCACTGTTGCGATTAACGAAATTAGTCAAATTCAAAATAACTGAACACCTGAGAGTATTCGCGGGAAATCCGGACTTTTGGAGAGTCACGTACATCAAAGAGATTTGGCCAACGTTTCTCGTGAACAAATCGGCGCCCGCCTTGCTTGATGACTTTGGAGCAATCAAAGTTCGTTTTCGAAACAAGACGCTATTGCGAAAAATCGGAAGAGCTGTTCTTCTACCATTAAATATTTTGTTCGCGTTCGTAAAATTCGCTTTCCAATTTCTTCTCGAATTTGGGTTTCGATTGGCACACTTTTTCCTGGTTGCCATGGGCATCTTGCTCAAAGGAATCTTTATCCTCGGTAGATTGACCTTTTCCGTACCGACCAGGCTGGTGCTTAAAGGCTTCAACTGGAGTTACGGGAAAATCGAACAGGCGTATCCCGAAATTTTAGTCAATGCCTTGAACAACCGGGGCATCGTCTTAGGCACGGTTGGCGCTCTGTTTTTGTTCAGTATTTTGATTGTGGCGCCACGCCTTGGCAGCGAGCTTATCCCGGAAGTGCATCAGGGCGAATTTAATGTTGAAGTCACCATGCCCGTGGGTACGCCCGTTGAAAAAACCGATTCCAAAGTTTTGAAAATTCAGGAGACGATTCAGCATAAACCGGGGGTAGACAAGATCGCTTCTGTCTCCGGGACGGATAAAACAGCAAATACCGGTACCGAAGAAGGCGAACACACATCGAAGCTCACCGTATCCATGGAACGGGCCAGCAGTGTGGTTGTGGCCGAACAGAGGTTGATCAAGTCCATTCGGGATGAGTTGCGCAATTTTTCCGGTATCCAATGGAAAATATCGCGTCCGGTGTTGTTCAGTTTCAAGACGCCTGTGGAGGTTGAAATCTCCGGCTACAACTTGCAGAAATTACAGGAGCTCTCAAGAGCGCTTGAGGAGCGCATGCAAGAAATTCCGGGCGTGATCGACGTCAAATCAAACATTCAACGTGGCAACCCGGAAGTTCAGATTGTCTACAATCGACAGGTTCTGTCTAATTTTGGCTTAAATATTCGGGACGTCGCATCTATCGTCCGCAACAAAGTGCGTGGTGACGTTGCGACGGAATTCAAAGAGCAGGATCGAAAAATCGACATCCTCGTAAGATTGCGGGAAAAAGATCGTGAAAGCATCGCTGACTTGCGCAGACTAATTGTCAACCCCGAAGATGATAAGCCGATTCCACTGGAGGCAGTTGCAGACATCAAAGTGACAGAGGGTCCCTCGGAGATCCGACGCGTGGATCAGCAACGCACGGCAGTCATTTCTGCAAACATCAGTGATCGCAGCCTGAGCAGCGTGAGTGAAGACATCTACGGTGAATTGCAAAGTATGGAGATGCCTGCGGATTTCACCTATAGATTGGCGGGTCAAAACGAAGAGATGCAAACCTCGTTAAACAGCTTACAACTGGCGCTGGCGCTGGCGATCTTTTTAGTCTACATTGTGATGGCCTCCCAATTTGAGTCGATCGTTCATCCTTTCGTCATCATCTTTACCATTCCGTTGGCGCTCATCGGTGTAATCTTGTTTTTATATGTATTGAGTATTCCGCTCAGCATCGTGGTATTTCTGGGCATGATCATGCTGGCTGGAATTGTGGTGAACAACGCCATTGTGCTGGTCGATTACATCAACAAATTGCGCGAACGAGGAATGGAAAAGATGGAAGCCGTTGTGGAAGCAGGCAAGGTTCGTTTGCGGCCGATCATGATGACGACGGCGACCACGGTATTAGGTCTGCTTCCCATGGCAATTGGACTGGGAGACGGCGCAGAAATCAGAACTCCGATGGCGATCACGGTTATTGTGGGACTATTGTCGGCCACCGTTTTGACGTTGATTATCATTCCCGTGGTTTACAGCCTGGTGGATAGACGACAAACGTGAAACGTGTAAACGTCAAAAGTCAAAGGTATAACCGAGGAGGGAGGGCGAATGCTGCACTTAAATCATAAAAAGCTCAGGGTTTGGAAAATGGCGGTTGATTATGTCTCACAGATTTACGAAGCAACGTCAAGCTTTCCAAGAGTGAACTTTACGGCTTAGCTGCACAATTGAGAAGAGCAGCGATCTCAGTGCCATCTAAC
>JABAHQ010025394.1_pt2 | contig 11126 bp, 13 predicted proteins | sample 7062091 | NCBI WGS metagenome assembly JABAHQ01 (sample SAMN14534359, study PRJNA622989) | marine sediment metagenome | biome: marine biome [ENVO:00000428]; feature: marine pelagic biome [ENVO:01000023]; material: deep marine sediment [ENVO:00002113] | place: India: Gulf of Kutch | collected...
GCGGAAGCGTTGTTGAAGGCGGGCATGGTCCGGCTCCTGCGGGCAAGGCGGAAGGCTTGACCTACAGCAAAATATTATAGCATAACACTAAACTGTTACAAGATACCATTCCGATGGGATCGAGACCAAGTTCGTCCGGGGGCCAGGCCCGGCGCCTCGCCGAGAGCGCATGGCGGGCTTTTCGCCGCCGTTGGCCGGCGCTCGTCGGGCTCGCCTTGGGCATCGTGGCCGCCGGGCCAGCGGGCGCGCCGCGCGCCGCCGCCGAGGCGCCGCGGGTCGTGGCCAGCGTCGTTCCGCTGCACAGCCTGGTGGCCGGCGTCATGGAGGGGGTCGGGGAGCCGGCGCTCCTGGTGCGCGGCGGCGCCTCGCCGCACGGGGCCAGCCTGCGGCCGTCCGACGCCCGGGCCTTGAGCGCGGCGCAGCTCGTCGTCTGGGTCGGCCCCGGGCTGGAGACCTTCCTGGAGAGGCCGATCGGCGTGCTGGCGAAGCGCGCCCGCGTGATCACGCTGGTCGAGACGCCGGGCCTGCGCCGTCTCGGGCTACGCCGGGGCGGCGCGTTCGAGCCGCACGGGTCTGCAGCCGGGGCGCACGGGGCCGAGGCGGAGCGCGAGCCCGACGGTATCAACCCGCACCTGTGGCTCGATCCCGCGAACGCAGCCCGCATCGTCCAACTGGCCGCCGCGGCGTTGAGCGACCTGGACCCGGCGAACGCCGCGGCCTACGGCGCCAACGCCCGCAGCCTCGGCGAGCGGCTCGCGGCCCTGGACCGGGAGCTGCGCCACAGGCTGGCGCCGCTCGCCGGCCGGCCGTTCCTCGTGTTCCACGACGCCTACGCCTACCTCGAGGCGCGCTACGGCCTGCGCGCGCTCGGCGCCTTCGCGATCAATCCCGCGGTGGCGCCGGGGGCGCGGCGCCTCGCCGAGCTGCGCCGCCGGATCCTGCAGACCGGCGCGCTCTGCGTCTTCGCCGAGCCGCAGTTCCGCCCCGGCGTGGTCGAGGCCGTGGTCGCGGACACGCCGGCGCAAAGCGGCGTGCTCGACCCTTTGGGCGCGGCGCTTCGTCCCGGGCCGGAGGCCTATTTCCGGCTGATGCGCGGGCTCGCCGACAGCCTCGTCGCCTGCCTGAGGCGCTCCGGCTAGTCCTACTGAGTCACAAGCCCGAAACGCTTTTGGTAGCAAAGAGTTGCGGCAGGGTTATATTCCCATACCACCCTGCAAGTGTTTGAAAAGACCGAACCTCGCCGGAATTTGTGATGCTGTAGGACCAGGACCGCGCGCTCAGCCGGCCATCAGCCCCGCATGGGCCACGGCGATCCGGCCGGCCACACGCGCGTTCTGTTGCAGCAGGGCGACATTCGCCGCGAGCGTGCCGCCCTCGCTCAGCTCGGCCAGGCGCGCCAGCAGGAACGGCGTGACCTCTTTGCCCCGGATTCGGCCCGCCTCGGCCTCGCCGAGCGCCTGCTCGGTCCAGCGCTCCAGCCGCCCCATGTCGATCGCGGCGGCCTCGGGCGGGGGCACCGCGATGACCATTCCGCCGCCGAGGCCCAGGCCCCAGTGCGCCCGCATCACCGCCGCGGCGGCCTCCGCATCATCCACGCGCGCCTCGAGCGCGAGGCCCGAGCCGCGCGCGAAGAAGGCCGGGAACTCTTCGCTGCCGAAGCCGAGCACCGGCACGCCGTGCGTCTCCAGCACCTCGAGCGTGCGCGGCAGGTCGAGAATCGATTTCGCCCCGGCGCACACCACGGCAACGGCGCTGCGCGCCAGCTCGCCGAGATCGGCCGAGACGTCGAGGCTCAGCTCGCCGCCCCGGTGCACGCCGCCGATGCCGCCGGTCGCCACGACCCGGATGCCGGCGCGCGCCGCGCACGCGAGCGTCGCCGCCGCGGTGGTCGCCCCGGCCCGGCGCTCGGCCAGGACCCTGGCCAGGTCGCGGCGGCTGACCTTGAGCGTGTCGCCGGCGCTGGCCAAGCGGGCGATCTCCTCGCCCGTCAGGCCGACCCGCACCCGGCCCTCGCTGAGCCCGATCGCGGCCGGAACCGCGCCGGCCGCACGCACGGCTTGCTGCATGGCGCGCGCGGTCTCCAGGTTCTCGGGCGCCGGCAGGCCGTGCGCGATCACGGTGGTCTCCAGCCCGACCACGGCGCGGCCCTGCTCGAGCGCCGCGGCGACCTCGGGCCGGACGTCCAGGAGCCCCTCCATGGCCGCCGATGATAGCGCCTTGCCGGGCGCGCGAAAGCCCCGGGCGCAAGCCATATCCGAGGCGCTCCGCCCGGGCCGGAGCGCGCCGATTGGTCGCCTGCTTCCGCGTGTGCTAGCCTAGCGGTTCGCTGGCCGGTGTGCCGCCAAGCGGGCGGCTTGGCCGAGGCGGGAGCAGCGAGAAGGAGGAGACAAGCGCGGTGGCATCGAGCGAACACCCGGCCTCGCAGCCGGTCGCTCCAGAGGGCGTCGAGGATCCCTTGGAGTTCATCTTTGGCGAGCACGAACGGATCCGCCAGTGCTGGGACCGGCTGGAAGGGCTGGCGGCGGACGTGACGGCGCCGCACGCGCGCGAGACCGCGCGCTCCATCCTGCGCTTCATCGAGGCGGACCTGCCGCTGCACATCGCGGACGAGGAGGAGGGGCTGTTCCCGTTGCTCAGGCGCCGCTCGCCCTCCGACGACAAGATCCACGCGGTCGTCGAGCTGCTCTCCAGGGAGCACCGCGACGACGTCGAGCAGGGCCGCTCCATGGTCAAGGCGCTGCGCGCCATCGCGGCCGGCCGGGCGCCCGCCGACGGCGAGATGTTCGCCGCCTACGCGCGCGCCTTCGTCATGCTGCAGCTGCGGCACCAGGCGGTCGAGAACAACGTGGTCATGACCGCCGCCTTCGACCGCCTGAGCCCGGAGGACGTCACCGAGCTCGGCCGCGCCATCGCGGCTCGCCGCGCCGAGGCCGACACCGAGTAAGCCGCGGCCCGGGCCGGGCCTCACACGTAGTACAGGAACAGCATGACGCCCAGGGTAAGGGCGATCCAAAGCACCGTGCTGCCGGTCGGCCAGGTGCGCGCCATGATCCCCCGCGGCCCGTAGTGCCGGTAGACCTGCATGTGGAGTCGCGCCAGTCGGCGCTCGCCGCGCGCCAGCACCCCCGTGCGCACCGCGCCGCCGACCCGCATGGCCCAGCCGACCAGCGCGGGCAGCGCCTTGCGGTAGATCCAGTCGGTGTTGAGGTTGGTCGAGGGGCGCTCGGCCGGGTAGAGCCCGGTGCGGATCAGGATCGCGAAGGCGAGCATGGCGAACAGCAGGAGCTGGAGCTGCGAGAGCACGTGGCTCGTCGTGTAGGGCTCGTACTCCACCTCGTAGGGCAGCATGGCGTACAGCGGCTCGGGGTAGATCCCGAGCGCGATGCACAGGAACGCCGCGATCCCCATGGCGATCAGCATGTTGGGCGGCGCCTCCTTGACCCGGTAGCCGCGGTCGTGGGCGAAGAAGGCGAAGTACGGGATCTTGATGCCCGAGTGCTCGAGCACGCCGGCTGAGGAGAAGACCAGGACCAACCACCAGATCACGTAGCCCTGCTGGGCCGTGGCCGAGAGCGTGAGCGACTTGGCGATGAACCCGCTGAACAGCGGGAACGCCGAGATCGAGGCGGCCCCGACCATGCAGAACACCGTGGTGAGCGGCATGGAGCGGACCAGCCCGCCCAGCTCCGAGGCCTTGATCGTGCCGACCCGGTGCAGCACCGCGCCCATGCTCATGAACAGGAGCGACTTGTAGATGATGTGGACGAAGGCGTGCGCCACGGCGCCGTTCATGGCCAGCGGCGTGCCGACCCCGATGCCCGCCACCATGAAGCCGACCTGGTTGTTCAGGCTGAAGGCCAGCACGCGGCGCAGGTCGTTTTCGATGACCGCGAAGAACACCGGGAAGGCGGTCATGACGGCGCCGATGTAGACCAGGATCTCGGTCCCCGGGAAGCCGCGCGCCAGCGTATAGACCGCCAGCTTGGTCGTGAAGGCGGAGAGCACGACCGTGCCGGTGACCGTGGCCTCCGGGTAGGCGTCCTGGAGCCAGTTGTGCAGGAAGGGGAAGGCGGCCTTGATGCCGAAGGCGATGAAGATCAGCCAGGTCGCCAGCCCGCTCAGCCCGAGCTGGTCGAATGCGATCGACCCGGTCTGCTCGGCGTGCAGGATGACGCCGGCGAGCAGGATCACGCCCGAGCCGACCTGGATGATGAGGTAGCGCATGCCCGCGCGGTAGGCGCGCTCGGTGCCGCGCGCCCAGATCAGGAACACCGAGGAGATCGCGGTCAGCTCCCAGAACACGAACAGCGAGATCAGGTCGCCGACGAAGACCGCGGAGGTCGCCGCGCCCGAGTAGACGAGCGCCGCGACCTCCTGGGTCGTGGCGCGCTCGTGCATGCCGTAGATCACGTTGTAGAACGCGGCGATCAGGAAGATCGTGCCGAACACGACGCTCAGCTTGTCGACCCGGACCAGGCTCAGGGTGTAGCCGAAGATCTCGGTCTGGCCGGCCACCCCGGGCTCCAGGCTGAACAGCTGGACAGCGGCCAGCGCCGGCAGCGCCAGCATGTAGACGTAGCGCGACTTGCCCGGCAGGAACGGGACGAGCAGGGCGCCGAGGATCAGGATCAGGCCGGGCGAGAGGCTATCGATCATAGTAGTCCTCGTCGCGCTCCACGAGCCTGCGCAGCCACCAGCCGGACAGCACGATCCCCGTGAAGCAGACAAAGCCGAAGATGCCGTAGGCCACCGGGAAGCCCTCGAAATCGAAGACCGTGTGCCGGTGGTAGAACAGGTCGGCCAGCCCCAATGCGGCGCACACGAGGATCAGCCCCCAGAAGATCCCCTTGACGGTGCGCCGCCGGTACAGCCAGTGGCCGCTGCCTGGCCCGGGCCCGCCGTGGTGTTGTCCGGTGTTCGCGCTGGTCACCGCCGGCTCCCTCTCACGGCACCGCGATCGGCTCGAGCAGCCGGTAAAGCGGATCGGCGAAGAAGAACAGCGCCAGGCAGCCGAGCGCGGTCAGGCAGAGCGGCACGACGCAGAACCAGGGCGCCTCCCGGATGGCCGCGCGCGGCGGGGCGGCCGCCGCACCCGCGGCGACCGGCTGCGGCTCGCCGGACGGCACGAAGAAGCCGCGCGCCACGATCGGCAGGAGGTAGGCGACGTTGAGCAGCGAGCTGATCATCAGCACCGCGATCATGATCAGCTGCCCGCCTTGCGCCGCGCTCAGCATGAGGTACCACTTGCCCCAGGCGCCGCCGAGGGGCGGCAGGCCGATGATGCTGAGCGCGCCGATGAGGAACGCGCCGAAGGTAAAGGGCATGGCCCGGCCCAGCCCGCTCATCTGGCTCACCTCCGTCTTGTGCGTCGCGGTGTAGATCGCGCCGGCGCAGAAGAACAGGGTGATCTTGCCCATGGCGTGCATGGCGATGTGCATGGACCCGCCGATCACGCCCAGGCCGTTGGCGAGCGCCGCGCCGAGGACCACGTAGGAGAGCTGGCTGACGGTGGAGTAGGCCAGCCGCGCCTTCAGGTTGTCCTGGGTCAACGCGACCAGCGAGGCGATCAGCAGCGAGGCCGCGGCGATATAGCTGAGCCAGAGCCCGTGCCCGGTCGCCGCCAGGAAGTCGACGCCGAAGATGTAGACCACCACCTTCATGACGGTGAACACGCCGGCCTTGACCACGGCGACCGCGTGCAGCAGCGCGCTCACCGGGGTCGGCGCCACCATGGCCGCGGGCAGCCAGCGGTGGAAGGGCATGAGCGCCGCCTTGCCGATCCCGTACATGTAGAGCAGCAGGAGGATCCCCACGGCCGGCCCGGAGACCTTGCCGGCCAGGATGCCGCCCGCGGTGAAGTCGAGCGTGCCGGCCGCCTGCCAGGTCCACAGGATGGCGAGCAGCTGCAGCCCGATCGAGGTGAACAGCAGCAGGCCCAGGTAGGTCCGGCCCCCGCGCAGGGCCTCCGCGTCGCCCTTGTGGGTCACCAGCGGGTAGGTGGACAGCGTCAGCGCCTCGTAGAACACGAACAGCGTCAGCATGTTGCCGGCGAAGGCCACGCCCATGGTGCTGGCCAGGGCGATGGCGAAGCAGACGTAGTAGCGGGTCTGGTGCGCCTCGTTGTTGCCGCGCATGTAGCCGATGGAATAGGCGGAGGTGAGGATCCACAGGCCCGAGGCGAGCAGGCCGAACATCAGGCCGAGCGGCTCGACCTGGAAGTGGAGCGGCAGGCCCGGCAGCATCTGGATCAGCGTCGCCTCCGGCCGCCCGCCCGCGCTCACCACCGGCACGAGCGAGGCGACGGCGAGGAACAGAAGGCCCGAGGTGGTCAGCGTGACCGTCTCGCGCAGGTTGGGCCGGCGGTCGGCGAGCGCGATCAAGAGCGCGCCGACGAGCGGGATGAGCAGCGTCAGCAGGATGGCCTGCGACGGGCTCAAAGCCCACCTGCCAAGAGGTAGTCGGCCGCCCGGCGGGCGACCCCCACGGTGAGCGAGGTGTCGATCCCGAAGTAGATGCTGGCGCCGATCAGGGCCCAGGTCGGGATCAGCATGGACAGGGGCGCCTCGCGCGCCTGCGCCATCCGGCCGGCCCGCTCGGCCGGCGCCGGCTTCAGGTAGGCCGCCTCGACAACCCGCCAGACGTAGATGACAGCCAGCAGCGAGCCGATCAGCACCACCCCCGCTAGGAACCAGTTGTCCTGCTCGAGCGCGGCCTGTACCAGGTACCACTTGCTGATGAAGCCGGCCGTGAGCGGCACGCCGATCAGGCTCAAGCCGCCGAGTACGAAGCTGAACATGGTGAGCGGCATGTGCTTGCCCAGGCCGTGCAGCGCCTCGAGCCGGACCGGGCCGAGGCGCAGGAAGACGCAGCCCAGCGCAAGAAACAAGCCGCCCTTCGTGATGGCGTGGTTGAACAGGTGCACGATGCCGGCGGTCAGGCCCGTCGACGAGGCGAGGCCGATGCCGAGGATCATGTAGCCGACCTGGGCGATGCTGGAGTAGGCCAGCATGCGCTTCACGTTGGTCTGGTAGATGGCCACCGTAGAGCAGACCAGAAGCCCGACCACGGCGAGCGGGATGAGGATGTTTTCCAGCGTCAGCAGCTCGAAGGAGAACTCCTTGCCGAACACCGTGAAGAAGAAGCGCAGCAGAATGTAGACCGAGACCTTGGTCGCCGTGGCCGCGAGGAAGCCGGTCACCGCCGAGGGGGCGTAGGCGTAGGCGTTGGGCAGCCAGAGGTGCAGCGGGAAGAGCGCCAGCTTGAGCGCGATGCCCACGGTGAGAAAGGCGAAGGCGGCCAGCACGGTGCGGTTGCCCACGAGCGGCGGCACGCGCTGGGCGAGATCGACCATGTTCAGCGTGCCGGTCACCATGTACAGCAGGCCGATGCCGATGACGATGAAGGTCGCCCCGATGGTGCCCATCACCAGGTACTGGAACGATGCGGTCAAGGCCCGCCGGTCGCGCCCGAGCGCGATCAACACGTAGGACGACAGCGAGGAGATCTCGAGGAAGACGAAAAGGTTGAAGGCATCGCCGGTGATGGTGACCCCGAGCAGGCCGCTGAGGCACAGCAGCAGCGCCGTGTAGAAGGGCCCATGCTGCGCTTCGGGCAGCTCGTGCGCCACACTGGTGCGCGCATAGGGCAGGACCGCCGCGCCCACCGCGGCGACGATCAGCAGGACGAAGCCGTTGACCGCGTCGACCCGATACTCGATGCCCCAGGGCGCGGCCCAGCCGCCCAGCGCGTAGGAGACCGGCCCGCCGCGCAGCACCTGCTCGAGCAGCAGCGCCGCGCAGGCCAGCGCCGCCCAGCTGACCACGAGCGCCAGCGCCCAGGCCCAGGTCCCGCGGCGCAGCACGAGGCAGGCGGGCGCCGCGATGAGCGGCACCACGATCTGCAGCGCGGGCAGGTGCGCGGCGATCACGTCTCCTCTTCCTGCCTTTGGATCTCGTCCTCCTCGACCGTGCCGTAGGCCTCCTTGATGCGCACGACGAGCGCCAGGCCGAGCGCCGTGGTCGAGACGCCGACGACGATCGCCGTGAGAATGAGGACATGCGGCAATGGGTTGGAGTAGGTCGCCTCGACGCCCTCGACGACGATCGGCGCCGTGCCGCCCTCCACCTTGCTCATGGAGATGTAGAGGATGAAGGCCGAGGTCTGGAAGATGTTCAGCCCGACGACCTTCTTGACCAGGTTGTCGCGCGAGATCACCACGTAGAACCCGGTCATCATGAGCACGATGACGATCCAGTAGTTGTACAGCCCGAGGACGTCCATGGCCTACTGCTGCCTTCGCCCGGCAAAGGCGAAGAAGATGGTGACCATGGTCGCCGCGACGGTAATGCCCACGCCCAACTCGACCAGGAGGATGCCGAGATGCTGGCCCTGCTCCGGCTCGTCGGCCAGAACGCCGTAGTCGAGGAAGTTGCCGCCCAGGAACAGCCCGAGGTAGCCGACCCCGAGGTAGAGCAGCAGGCCGCACGCCACGAGACCTCGCACCACCCCCGGGCGCGCCACCCGCCGGGCGTTTTCCACGCCGTAGATCAGCGTGTAGAGGATGAAGCCGGCGCCGAAGATGACGCCCGCCTGGAAGCCGCCGCCCGGTCCGAAGTCGCCGTGGAACTGCACGTACAGCGCGAACAGCAGAATGAACGGCGTGAGCAGCTTGGTGGTGACGCGCAGGATGAAATGCCGGCGCATGGCGGCCGTCCCCGGGACCCGGTCAGTCATCGCGCCGCCGCCGGCTCAGGCCAAGCAGCAGCATCACGCCTATGCCCGCGGTGAAGATGACCGTGAGCTCGCCCATGGTGTCGTAGCCGCGGTAACTGGCCAGCACCGCGGTCACCACGTTGGGCACGCCCGTCTCGTGCGGTCCTTGCTCGAGGTAGCGCGGCGCCACGTGCTGGTGAACCGGCGCCGTGGGATCGCCGTAGCTGGGCATGTCGAGGGTGCCGTAGATGAGCAGCGCGCCGGTCGCGAGCACGATGAGCAGGGGCACGATGCGCACGACTCCGCCGGGCGCCTTCTCCTTGTCCGTGGTCAGCGACAGCGTGCCCAGCATCAGCATGGTGGCGATGCCGCCGCCCACCACGGCCTCGGTTAAGGCGACGTCGACGGCGTCCAGCACGACGAACAGGCCGGCAGAGAGCAGGCTGTAGATGCCGCTCAGCATGACCACGGCGAACAGGTTCCTCAGGCGCAGGATGCCGAGCGCCATGACCGCCAGGAACGACAGCAGCACGATGTTGACGAGCGCTACGATGGGTCCGGCTCCTCGTTGTCGTCGGTCTTGCCGAGCCGGGGCTCCAGACCCCGGTGATAGGCCGCGTTGGCCAGCGCGAATGTCGCGGTCGGGCTGGTGTAGAGCAGGAAAATCAGGATCAGCAGCAGCTTGACGGTGACCTGGCTGAGGCCGCCCTGCACCATGAAGCCGGCCAGGATCAACCCGGCGCCCATGGTGTCGGTAATGCCGGTGGCGTGCATGCGCGCGTAGACGTCGGGCAGGCGGATGAGGCCCAGGCCGCCGATCATGCAAAACAGTGCGCCGGCGCCGAGCAGGACCCCGCTCACGATGTCGAGGACAAGGTCCATCACTCCTCCGCCAGCTCCTCCTCGGCGCCCGGCGTGCCGAGATCGCCGAACTTCAGAAACTTCAGCACCGCGATCGTGCCGATGAAGTTGATCAGCGCGTAGACCAGACTGATGTCGAGAAAATCGGGCCGGCCGGTGAGAAACCCCAGGGCCGCGATGAGCAGGACGGTCTTGGTGCCGAACGTGTTCACCGCCAGCACCCGATCGTAGATCGTCGGTCCCAGCAGGGCCCGGGCCAGGGCCAGCGCCATGGTGACCAGGATTGCCGCCGTGACCGCGATGAACATCGGGCTGTCCTCCTCGCTCCTCAGCCGGGCGCGGCCGCGCCCTCGACCCGGCTCACCCGGCGGTCCATCTCGCCGGTTTTCAGTCCCTCGGCCGGCTCGTTGGCGATGGCGTGGACCAGGATCTCGCCTCGGCCCACCTCGACCGAGACCGTGCCGGGAGTGAGCGTGATCGAATTGGCGTAGATGACGTGGCCAAGCTCGCTCCCCTGGCTCGTCTTGAGGCGGACGAGCTGCGGCCGGATGGGCAGGCCGGGGTGGAGGATGCGCCGGGCCACGTCGATGTTGGCCTTGACGATCTCCCCGGCGAGCCAGACCCAGTAAACGAGAATCCGCCAGCCCAGGTGGATCGGATGTCCTTCGCGGTCGATCACGTCCATGCGGTGGGCGATGAGCACGACCGCGAGACAGGAGACCACTCCAAGGCCGAGCAGCAGCCACTCGAAGAAGCCGGAGAGCAGAAGCCAGACCCCGAACAGGAGCAGCCCCAAGCTAATCGAATGTAACAACCGGCTTCGGCTCCTCGGGCCACGTGCCTTGTCGGGAAACCCGGGCCACCGCCCGGCGGCGCGGCACCTTTTATCAGAAGTCGCGGCCGAAGGCCACGCCGCAGGCGCCGTTGTCGCGCCCTGCGTCCGCAGCGGGCTTCGCCCGACCCCGCGGGGTGTCTCGGACGCCGCCGCGCCCGTCTTCAAGCAGCCGGCGGCGGCTCGGGGGGAATCTCGTAGGGCGGCTCGGGCGGCGGCACGGGGGGCTGTTCCTCGGGCTCCTCGGGCGGTTCGCCGTTCGGCGGGCGCACGGGCTCGGGCGGGGGATCCGGCGGCGGCTTCGGGATCTGTGCCAAACGCTCCATGTCAGGAGTCTAGCACTAAAAACTCTCACGTCGAGGTCGCGAAGCCACCTTTGGCGCGGCCGCGGAAGCGGCGGCCGTGCGGCTACTGCGCCGGTTTGTTTTCGTGCCGCTGCTTGGCGCGCTCGAGCTGGTCGGCAAACTTGACACAGGGATCCTGCGGATCGGCCACGGGCGTGAACCAGACGAAGTCGAAGGGCAGGCCCTCGGCCCCGAGGCGGCTCGTATAGGCCGCAGGTTCGGCCGCCTCCGCCGCGACCTCGATGAGCCCGAGGCTGACAGTCCGCGCTCCCGGCGCCATGCGCCGCAGATGGTACGGTACGCCGTGATCGGTGCGTGCGTGGCCCTTGCCGGTGATCAGCACCGCGCCGATCACGGCGTACCGTACCATCTGCGGC
>JABAHQ010010485.1_pt2 | contig 11113 bp, 13 predicted proteins | sample 7062091 | NCBI WGS metagenome assembly JABAHQ01 (sample SAMN14534359, study PRJNA622989) | marine sediment metagenome | biome: marine biome [ENVO:00000428]; feature: marine pelagic biome [ENVO:01000023]; material: deep marine sediment [ENVO:00002113] | place: India: Gulf of Kutch | collected...
GGGCTGCGGGATTTTTCCCGCAGCCCCCTGTTTGCTTTTTATTGCTGTTTAACCGAAACATTGCATATCGATTAAGATTATACATTGAAGATATGGCAATCCAGATAGCAAACTGCATAATAGCCTTNNCTCTTATTTGTAAGGACAAAGGCATTCGACGATTTAAGCCTGCCGGGCAAGACCATCACCGAAGGCGTAGATGTAAAAGAGCTGCTTATAAATTCAATAAAGGAAAAGACCGACATAAACATAGAAAGCTTCAAGGGCGGCTCCTACAGGGTCGGGTTCGAGGCAAACGACGAGAGCTTCGAAAGACTCGTATTCATAGCCGACGAGTATACCGGGATACCGACTACCATGGGCGACAGGAGCAAGTACGGCATCGAGATATACCATGCCAAGATGGTCTTTGAAAGCGATTGGACGATAAAGGAGCGTTACAGGTTCGCCCCGGGTATAAGACGAGTGGTGCTAAAGTACCTGACAGACCTGGAAAGCCTCGGCGAAGAAATGCCCGGCTACGAGCCCATTGGCCCGGGACACCTCGAGTGATACCAACAGGGAGCTCAAGGCTCCACGAAGTAATCCTTCCAGGCCTCGGCTATCTCTTCTTTTGTAAGGCGCGGCGGATGGTTATGGTAGTGAGCGCTGTCGACAATGCGGTCGATTAAGTCGCGCGGGTGGCACGCGCTCGGCTCTATTTTAAACTTTTTATAGTACTTCTCGACAAGGTAGTCAAAGACTCTCTCGTCGAACTCTATCTTATTTGCCTCGCAGACCCGCTTGAATATCTCCTCGAACTCATCGGCGCTTGGGCGCCCTATCTTTATCTTGTAACGTATGCGCCTTAGAAAGGCCTCGTCGACGAGCCTTGCCGGCTCTATGTTTGTTGAGAAGATAACGAGCATGTCAAAGGGGACCTCGAACTTCATCCCGGTATGTAGCGTGAGGTAGTCTTCCCTACGCTCAAGCGGGACTATCCACCTGTTTAGCAAATCCCTCGGCTCGATTTGCTGGCGTCCGAAGTCGTCTATTATGAGCACTCCGTTATTGGCCTTGACCTGGAATGGCGCCTCGTAATACATGCTCTCCGCTATAAGCTCCAAATCGAGCATCTTAAGCGTAAGCTCTCCGCCGGTTATGACTGCCGGCCTCTTTACAGCAAGCCACCTCTTATCTATCGAGTCGCCCTTAAAATCCTCCTCGACAGGCACGTGGACCATTGGGTCGAATATTGATATTATCTGTCCCCCGACATAGAGCGCGTGCGGGATGTAGACAAAGCCGGGCAGAGCGCCCCCTATCCTCTCTGCTATTGTGGTCTTACCGTTACCGGCAGGCCCGTGGAGGAATATGGCCTTGCCGGAGTTTACCGCGGGCCCGAGCCTTCTGAAAAACTCATCGCCTACGACCAACCCCTCGAAGGCCTTTCTGAGTGCTTCTTCGGTTACGAGCGCCCCGCGTATGGTCTGCATCTCCACAATCTTTCGGTAATCTTCGAGCGTGACCGGGGCCGCCCCGACGTAGCGGCACCCTGCAAGCAGCCGTTCGGCCTTCTTTCTTCCGGTATCGGTCGCATAAAAGCGGTATGTCAGTTTGGCGAACTGGTCTGCGCCCCTGACCTCCACAAAATGCTTAACCCTTAGATCCTCTATGGCCTCCTCGACTATCGAGATAGGGAGCATTACCCTCGCTGCTACATGGCCGAGTGTGAACTCGCCCATGTAGTAGGCGTGCTTTAGGATTAACTCGGCTATGAAGGTCAGACTCAGACCCGTCTCCTCTACAGAGGCCGGAGGCCTTGGTACGGCATCGAATACGGACTCAAGCTCCTCTTTGCTCGCAAGCTCGAGCGCTACGAGGTTGTCTTCCAGGCTGCCACCGTGGAGCCTTTGCCGCGCATGCGCCCTTTGAAGGTCTGTCTCGCTTATGACCTCCTTTTCTATGAGCCTCTCTCCGAGCTTTTTATCGAGCCCGCGGCCATTCCAACTCTTCCTTATGTAATTAATTATCCTTCCCATCTTTCCACACAAGCCCGGTCTCGCGGTCGAACTTGGTTATAGTGCCGGAGTCCTCGACCATACCTGTGAAGTCATCGTCCCAGAAGACGGCCTCAGGGATTATAAAGCTAACCTCGAAGCTTCTGCCTTTTTCGAGGATTGCTTCGTACTTCTTTGACCTCTCTCTACCTGTGCCCTCGTATATGAGCACCTTGAGCCTGAAGCTGCGCTTTCTGGCCAACGCATTGGTAAAACTGAACTCGTATGCGCCTTTTACTGCCCTGGCTACGTTAAGGACGTATTCGGTTGCTGCCATCCCTTCAAAGTAGACTGCCCTTGCCGCGCTCCTTGCAGCNNCGCCTTGGGTCCTTCATGGGGTGTGCGCGCCGTAAGAATACAGCCTCAGTGGCTTTGCCTCCAACGCCCTCGATTAAAAGCTCTATCCTAATATCCGAAGGCGGACCTGCTTCGACAAAACTAAGCATATCGCTGCTATTGTCAAGCTCATTCCTTGTAGCGAGACTCCTTCTCGAATCTAGGTCGAGTCCGGCGAGATACTCTTCAAGAGAGACCGAAGCTTCGAGAATACGTGAAAGAAGCCTGGATGACTGGTCGTCGACGTCTACTCTTTGATTGTATGCTTCGCCCTTTGAGCCACTGCCTTTTAATGGCCCGTATGAAAATGATTCGTAACCTAAGAGTTTGGCTTTAGATATTACCTCACCTTCATACCCCAAGCCTTTGCCGCGCTGGTTGTCTGCCCCTATGCGACGCAAACGGCTTTTGGGGGTCTTTTTATAAAGGGCAACGCGCTTTGAAGAGGTATTTAGTAAGCCAGTCCTTGGGCGCTTGATTATAAGCCCGAAACCGTCGTTTGCTTCTTTACCGCTTAGAGGGCCGCCGTCAGCGCTCGCAGTAAGCGGCCCTGGCTTTACGGCTTCGCCGCTTCGGAGGTCTTTTTCTTCCATCCCTCCTTGCTTTGAGTCGCCTGGTGGCTCCGTACTCGTACTCGCCTCTTCACTCTCTTCGTATTCGCTCGTAACTGTAGCAACGGTTTTTTCTTCGACGACATTATCCTCCGACGAATCAGAGGTCACTTGCTTACCGGGCTCGCCCGTCTTCTCTGGCGACTTTACATCCCCCATGACCTTTGCCACAGGCGAGTTCTTCTTACCGAGCGAAGCGGACTCAACGCCGTTTTCTGCCAAAGCCACATCCTTGGCGGACGTAGCGGCATGCAGCTCATCGTCACCCGCGCCCTCGACGACGAAGTCGAAGTGTTGGGCCTCATGGGCCTTGCCTCTGAAAATTTCTGGTAACGGTAGGTAGTAGAAGATGGTCAGATGCACCAATATCGAGCAGAGCACATAGGGCAAGATGGATTTTTTTTTAGGGAGTATCTTCATAGCGGAGCCCCCTGCCACAAACTATCCCATGCAGTCATTGACGAACTCAACGTAGGCACGACTCACGCCTACTGCGACTTACGGCAAAAACTCTATGGTATCGCCAAGACGCACGCCTGCGCCGACAATCGTACCGGATTGAAGCTCAAGCACGGCACGTGCCTTCAAGACCACCCTCGTCATCCTACCAGGCCCCATATCCTCCACCAAGTGCACGACAGAGCCCGAGCCATCGAGAAAGAGGGCGTCGATTGGAAAGCGCATCGCGAAGGTATGTATGCCCTTACAAGGCCTTATGAGCAAAGATTCACTCGACTCGAGCCGTTCTCTGCCCATAAGGCCCTTTAGCCTCTCAAGGGTGCCCTCGGCTATCGTCACGCGGCTTGAGATAATCCTCGTGGTTCCAAAGAGACGCGCCTTCAACTCCCTAACTACTCTTGCGCATGTTGCTGCTTGCCCATCCTTATGTACATCATGGCCGCTTCTATGGCGACTATGCAGAGAAGCACAGCATTTAGTGTTGTTGCAACCGATATTACTATCAACAGGGCCGGGTTAATTCCTTCCGTCATTTGACACCTCCTTTGTTTTGTTATTACTGTATCTTTGCAAAGACCTTTGCCATCCTTATAAGCGAAGGCAGCAGCACCACAACAAACATCGCAGGCAAGAGCAGAAAGACCAGCGGAAACAGAAGCTTTACAGAGGTCTTGGCCGCCCGCTCCTCGGCGACCTGTCTGCGCTTGACCCTCAAGGAATCCGAGTGAACACGCAGGCTCTCGGCAAGGCTTGTCCCAAGCCGTTCGGTTTGTACGAGCATCGCTGCAAAGCTCTTCAAATCCTCCTCCCCGGTGCGCTCACCCATATCCCTTATGGCCTCGTGCCTTGGAAGCCCGGCGCGAGTCTCTTGAATGGCTATCCGCATCTCTTTGGCGAGCGGGCTGTCTCTAAACTGTTGGCTCTCGGCTATCCTTACCATGGCAGCGTCCATGCTAAGCCCCGCCTCGACGCATACCGTTATAAGGTCGAGCACATCCGGGAGGTCCTGGAATATCCTTAGCTGGCGTTTTTTGATCATATAAGAAAGCCAGTAGCTCGGCGCGACGTAGCCGAATATTCCAAGGGCCACCATGCTCATGGCCACGACCATCCTGCTTGTATCCAGCGTAACCCCGTAGAAGAAGTATAATAGGGGAAGTGCTATGGCAAAGAAGAGCTTGCTACCTAAAAATACCGGGAGCCTGTCCTTACGGAACCCCGCGGCTACGAGGTTTTTGGTATAAACGCCGTACTCCTGGGGCCGAAGCGGTATCTTGCGCCCGAGCTTCTCAAAGAACCTCTCCCATGCCGCAGGCTTTCCGGCAAGCGTCCCGGTCGCCGCCTTCGGCCTCTCGCTGCTTGCAAGCTCTTCGACCCTTTCCTCAATAACACTCTTTTGCGGCAAAAACAGGTAGAGGACGAAGAATACCAGACTCGAAACGGCAATAAACATCAACAAGACTACGAAGTAAATACTCATGGTCAAATCCTTATGTTTGTAATCTTCCTAATCACCATGAATCCGGATACCTGCGCAATTACGGCAAGGATCAAGGCGTACTTACCCCACTCGACCGTAAAGAGTTCCTCGAAGTAGCCGGGCATCGAAAAGTAAAAGAAGACGGCCATCGCGACCGGCACAACCGCGAGAATATATCCCGATAGCCTGGCCTGGGCCGTATATACCTTTACCTGCCTCCTTATCCTTATGCGCTCTCTTATGGTGTGCGCAAGGCGCTCGAGTATCTCTCCGAGGTTGCCTCCGATATCTCTGTGGATATTGGTCGACATTATAAAGAACTTCAAGTCAGTGCTCGGCATCCTCCTAGACATGTGCTCGAGTGCCTCTCTCATGGAAAGCCCGAGAGACTGCTCCTCGTAAGCCGTCTTAAAGAGCGAGCTCGTCGGCTCGGGCATCTCGTTGCCGACAAGCTGGATGGCGGCACCGAATGAGTGCCCGGCCTGGAGAGAACGCGCCACCATGTCAAGGGCGTCGGGGAACTGCTCAGAAAAGAGCTTTAGCCTCTTTTCGCGAAGGTACCAGAAGTAATATACGGGCAAAGAGCATAGCAGCAGCGCCAGCACAATCGGCAGGAGAATGCCCGGTCTTAACAGGTACCCAACCAATCCTCCCAAGATTGCAAGGATTAGACTTATCATTATAATCGTCTTTATGTCGTACTTTTTCCCAGCTCCGTCTATAAGTCTGTGAAGCCTCTTTACCGGTCCAAACGAATAAAGCAGACGGTCTATGGGCTTCATCTCCGAGAGTATCTCCACCCTCAAGTCCGATGGAAACCTCCTGTCGCTTGTCTCCATGGCAAGGTTTCTGAGGCGCTTTTTCAACTCGTGTCTCGGCGAGGTCTTTACNNGTAACGCTATCAAGTACAACATGGCTAATACCTCTCGAATATCTCCAGCGGCATATCTATGCCGGAGATCTTTAGCCTGTCCATGAACCTCGGTCTTACCCCGGTAGCCCTGTACTCGCCCTCGACAGTGCCATCCTCTGCCACCCCCTTTCTCTCGAAGACGAAGATATCCTGCATAACGATGGTATCGCCCTCCATCCCGGTCAGCTCCGAGACGTTCATGACCTTTCTCGTTCCGTCGGGAAGTCTTGAGAGCTGAACGACGACGTTAATCGCCGAAGATATCTGTTCCCTTATGGCCCTCTCCGGAAGGTCGACGCCCGCCATTAGCACCATCGTCTCTAGCCTGAGCAGTGCATCCCTTGTGCTGTTTGCGTGTATCGTCGACAGCGAGCCGTCATGGCCCGTATTCATCGCCTGGAGCATATCGAGCGCTTCGCTCCCCCTTACCTCTCCAACGATTATCCTGTCGGGACGCATCCTGAGAGAGTTTCTTACAAGGTCCCTCTGCGTTACCTCGCCCCTGCCCTCTATGTTCGGCGGACGGGTCTCGAGCCTCACTACGTGCTCCTGCTTAAGCTGTATCTCGGCCGAGTCCTCTATGGTCACTACCCTCTCGCTCGAGGGCACGAACTCCGAGAGTATGTTCAGAAGCGTGGTCTTGCCTGCACCGGTGCCGCCGGATATGAGCATGTTGAGCTTTGCCTTTACGCAACCCTCGAGTACCATCGCCATGTCCTGGTTCAAGGTGTTGAAGTTCAAGATATCGCTCATCTTAAGCGGGTTTATCCCGAACCTCCTTATCGACAAGGCCGGACCGTCTATGGCGAGAGGGGGTATTATGGCGTTGACCCTTGAGCCGTCCGGAAGGCGCGCATCGACATATGGTGAAGACTCGTCTACGCGTCGTCCGACCTTGGAGACTATACGGTCTATTATCTGGAGCAGGTGATTATCGTCTCGGAAGATAAGGTCGACCTGGCTGAGCTTGCCGAACTTCTCTATGTAGACCTGGTTATAGCTGTTGACGAGTATGTCGGATATATCCGGGTCCGAGAGAAGAGGCTCGAGGGGGCCGAGGCCGAAGGTCTCGTGCTGGATGTCGGTAATGAGACTGTTCTTCTCGCTACTGCTTAAAGGTACTCCCTCATCTGCGATATAGCTCTCGAGTATCCTGCTTATCTCTTCTCGAAGCTTCTCCGACTCGATTAAGTTGATGTTGCTTAGATCGAGGTGTTCGATGAGCTTCCTGTGTATCCTGCTCTTCAGATTCTGATACGTAGCCAGCTTTGAAGACATTACGTTCTCTGCGCGCTCAGCCATAATCACATCTCCTTGACTAATTCTAACTCCAATAACGACTTTGCCATATCGTTGATCGCCGTATTCAAAGCGGAGTGTGGCTTGTGGGAGCTAGCGGGAATTCCCTTGTTGAGCGAGGTTATCGAGGTCTCGTAATCGTTGGGTATCGTCCATTTCACACTTCTTCCAAAGACCTTCTCGGCATCCGCTATCGTTATATCGCCTTTTTTGATGAGCCTGTTTATCGNNATACCGTGCTCATCGAAGTAGCTCAAGTGTCTCTGCATATGCTTGATTCCCGGTAAAGTAAGCACACCGACCATTACGAGTTGGTCCGATATCTCTATTGCCTTCAAGATACGCTCGTCGACGACACTCTCGGTATCGACTACTATGTAGGAGAACATCGTCTTTAGAAGCTTAAAGAGCTTATAGACGTCTGCGCCCGATATCGATACCCCCTCTTCCACCTTGTGCGGTTCTGCGAGCACGAATATCCCGGATTCGTGCTGCGTTATCACGCCCTTTAGAAAGTTCTCGTCGAGCCGGCTCATATTCACAGTAACGTCACTTATCGTGTACGTGCTTTTCATGTTGAGAAACGTCGTGGCATCTCCCGCGTCGAGGTCGAGATCGACCAGCAGCGTAGGCTTTGAAGATAACGCGAAGATGTTTGTCGCAAGGTTCACGGCAATGGTCGTTACCCCGACCCCTCCCTTGGGGCTAAAGATGGTTATGACCTTGCCCTCCTCGGCCTCTTCGCTTGGCTTGCTTATCCACAGCCGCCCTATCTTCTGAAGTGATGAGGCCAGGTCCTCTTCTTCCACCGGCCTGAGTATGTATTCGGCAGCCCCCGCCTTCATAATCTTCAGTATAGTATCGGACGACTTGTCGGCGCATGTAGCGAATATCGTCACCTGAGGAAATCTGGCGAGTACGGTGTTTATCTTCTCTATGGAGTCCTTAAGGTCTTCTGTTACCTCCATTATCACAATCGCCGGCTTTTTCTTATGAATAAGCTCAAAGCCCTTTTCGAAGGTCTTTGCCACCCCACTTATCGTACAATGGTCGCCGAGGTTCTCTATGTACTTCTCCATCCTGGATATCGAATCCGAGTCGCTGTCGATTATCACTACGGTTAGTTCTTCAGGCATAAATCACTCCATAAAAACCTAGACTTCCGAGATCGTTACTCCACTAATCGAGCCCTTCTTGATAGAAAGGTGCTCTGACTGCAGTCTTCACAGGCTATCCTGTTTACGCGTATGGCGCCGGTTATCTCCCCGCTGACTGTCTCAGGCGNNGGCGGGAGTGGAAAGTAATCCGGACAACTTACATTACCGCTACAGTAACCGGAGCCAGAGCCGCCCTTTTTCGGGAATATCTCGGTTATGGTGACCTCGGCCCACTCTTTTATACTGTATGGCTCATCATTGCCCTGGTTCGAGGGTGGACACTTGTCAAAGACCGGCACTATGACCGTCCAGTCGACGACCTTTCCGTTTACTATCGTCTTATTGTCTGTATCGAAGTTCGGGTCCTTGAATACGCATCTCAAGGTCCTGAGTACCACCTCTTTCAAGCCATGGTCGGAGTAGACTATGTCGTTACATGCGTCCTTTACTTCGTTACGGCATATGAAGTTTATAAGCCCCTGACCTCCGCCGGCGGGCGTAGGCTTTTTCTGCTCAAGAAGCGTCCATGCTATGAGTTGGCTCTCCGGTAGTTCGACCTTGCCCTTGGTTATCTCGGGTGTTGGAAAGTACAAGACCTTGCCGCTCGAGAACTCGCATGTATCCGTGCATATGGCTATAGGGGCCTCTGCCATAGAGGGTAGATATGCGGTGGCAAGAGCACCTACCTGTAAAAAGTTTCGTCCTATAAAATTTCCAAAGAATAGTCCGAAGTCTTCCTTTATACCTCCGCCGGCCGCGCTTACCCTTCTTGCAAAGACACGTACGGCATTTACCGGCCTCATACCCGGAGTAAATGTCCTTGTAATCTTGTTCCAGTTGCCGATGATTACGTCGTTACTCGAGCCAAAGTCGTTGGCCCCGGAGCTTAGAAGCCGGACGGGTTCCTGGCCGACGGTGTTGTTTGCGGCAAGCTGCACGGCAGCAAGACGTGCTTCGCTCTGTGCGGTGTCATTTAAGTCTTCTATCTCCGCTGCGGCCGCCAGTGCTGCCCCGTCGGCAGCGTTTTGAAGTTGTCCTCTCACAAAGAATATGTAGGCCATGTCGGCTGCAAGGACAAAGAGCGGGAGTATGACGAAGATAAGCGTAACGACCAGGAATATGGTAGTCACACCCCTTTCCCCGCTTCTGCCAACGAGATTATTGCCTTTATCTTCTTCTCTGCGTTCCATTATTTACTCAATCTCTTCCCAGACTTCTTCGGTTTGCACTTCCTCACTCATACCCTCTGCGTCCATCTCTTCGATTGGCGCCATGTCTTCGGTCATCTTCGCTGAGTACTCGCCGCCCTCTGTGCCCTTATCCTTGGAGCCGAACTTCGGCAGCGGTATCCAGCGCATCTTTCTCTCTTCTTCCGGTGTTGGAGAATTCTCGCCCGGAAGCTCTACCTCCTCGCCCTCGGGTATGGCTTTAACGAGCCTTGGGGTTATAAAGAACGCAAGCTCTGTGCGCTCAAGCTCGTCTCTCGTTGCTCGAAATATCGCGCCGAGTATGGGTATGTCTCCGAGTATCGGTATCTTCTGGAGGTTTTTTTTCATATCCTCTGTCAAGAGTCCCGCGAGTATGAGGCTCTCACCCTCGTTTAAATCGACACTCGTCCTTACCTCTCTTGTATCTATCTCCGGGGCTATAACGCCCTGGAAGTTTACGAACCTGGCGATGTTGCTTACCTCTGCGGGGTCTATCTTGAGCCTTATCCTGTCGTCCTCCATAACCTCCGGCGAGAAGTTTATCTTCACCCCGACCTCTTCAAAGGTAATGGACACGGTCTGTGTGCCAGTGACACCGGTTACCTCCTGTACAGGGACCCTAGTGCCGGCAAGGAAGGAGCCCTCCTCGCCGCTTCTAACGATCAGGTTTGGTTCTGCGAGTATCTTGGCTATGTCGTTATCGACGAGCGCGCGTATGAAGCCCGCTATGCCGCTGTCGAAGTGGGCCACCCCTATCTCCGGCGAGAGGCGTTCAAAATCAAAGCCCTCGAGCCCGGGCAGCATATCAAAGCCGGGGGTCGCGCCTCCGAGGCTACCATCAGGGAATGTGATATGCCCGACCGAACCCTCGCCCTCCTCGTCCTTTACGAGAAAGTCGAGCCCTATCTCCTTTAACTTGTTCTTGTCGATCTGTGCTACCCTGACCTGAAGCATCACCTGTTGCGGCTCTTCGAGCTTTAGAAAATTTAATACGTTAGTGGCGTATGCTTCGCTTAACGCCACTATCTTGTTTATCGAAGCCTGCTTCTTCAACGTACCCTTCAAGATCACGGTATCATTGGCCATCTCCACAATTACATCTTCTCCGGGAGTGATCTTGTCTATATGGTTTCTCAACTCCCCGATATCCCCTACGACGTAAAGGTCGAAGAAGGTCCGTTCATTGCTTGTATCCCAGACTATCAGCGAGGTACTCCCTATCTTCTTGCCGTTTACGAGTATCTCGGTCGGGGATATCAGTACTAGGTCCGCCACTTCGGGGTCTGAGACCGAGACTCGCTTGCTCTCTTTTTCAAGATTTATTATCGTCCCCTTGCCAAGGGGCACCTCCACGGGCACCTCCGCATGAGAAGCACCAGCCATCAAGACGACAGCTGCGGCAACAACGAGGACAATCTTTATAGGCTTCATCACCGCCTCCTCCTTTCACCTCAAAAGGTAAAGCTACTTTATCGGCTCTCTGACATTGAAGGTCTCTATAGACTTCTCGTCATTACGTATGACCTCAATCGAGATCTTTCTCGTTCTATGCGTCGGCCGATAGGTGGGTTTCTTTACCTTTATCGCCGCGACACGTGGCTTTGGTGGCGT
>JABAHQ010008061.1_pt1 | contig 11111 bp, 6 predicted proteins | sample 7062091 | NCBI WGS metagenome assembly JABAHQ01 (sample SAMN14534359, study PRJNA622989) | marine sediment metagenome | biome: marine biome [ENVO:00000428]; feature: marine pelagic biome [ENVO:01000023]; material: deep marine sediment [ENVO:00002113] | place: India: Gulf of Kutch | collected...
CGATTCGATTCGGGCCAGATCCAGGATTTCATTGATCAATTCCAGCAAATGATCGCCCGCTTTCCGAACCTGTCCCACCCAGGGAATTTGTCTCTCCGTCAGGGGATCCTGGGTATCCATTTCAAGGATTTGCGTGAATCCAAGAATAGAATTCAAAGGAGTTCTCAATTCATGACTCATGCGGGAAAGAAATTCCGACTTGGCCTGGTTGGCCCGTTCCGCTTCCTCTTTCGCCTTGATCAAGGCTTCTTCGGCTCTTTTTCTCCGTAAAATATCCCGGAAGGTGATTACCGCTCCCACCAGGGCCTCCCCCTCAAAAACAGGGGCGCAAATATATTCGACCAGGAGAGCGGAGTTATCTTTTTTCCAAAAAATCTCTTCATCCTTCGAAAACATCTCTCCGGTCGTGAAAACCTGATACAAAGGATAATCTCTTTGAAGGTGCGAACCTTCATCCGTCAAAAAATTCAACACCTCGTGTATTTTTTTTCCGGCGACTTCTTCTTCCCGATACCGGGTCATTTCCAATGCGGAAGCATTGTGAAAAACAATCATTCCCTCCAGGTCGATCCCGATAATCCCATCACCAACGGATTTTAAAATCAGGGCATTACGATGGGTGGCCCGCTCCAATTCCTCTTGCGCCAGTTTTTTTTCAGTAATATCACGGACTATACCCGTATAAGCCCTTTTATTATCCACATAAAATTCATTGACCGCCAAATCCATGTGAAAGGTGGTTCCATCTTTTCTTAATCCCAGGACCTCCCTTTTCAAGCCTAAAATTTGCGCCGCATCGGTTTTATGATATTTTTCCATATAAAAGACATGCCCGCTCTTATAAGGTTCCGGCATCAGGACGCTGATATTTTTCCCGATGATTTCGGAAGCGGAATACCCGAACATTTTTTCCGCAGTGGCATTGAATAATTCAATGATTCCCTTATCGTTAATCGTGATAATACCATCCACGACATTTTCCAGGATGGCGCGAATCTGAGATTCATTTTCTCTCAGGGCCGTTTCGATGACCTTTCGGTCGGCAATTTCATTTCGGAGGGTTTCGTTCACCCCCTTCAACTCCATGGTTCTCTGCTGAACTCTTTCCTCCAGTTCGTTCTGAGCGGCCAATTGCGCCCTTTCCGCCAATTTTCTTTCGGTAATATCCTGAACAATCGCAAGAAACAGGGAGGAAGATTCAAACGTGGTCAATTGCAGTCGTATTTCAACCGGATAAATGGATCCGTCTTTTCTCTTTTGTTCCGCCTCAAACACAATGCGAGCGGCCGACCCCCGGCGCAAAGGTTTCACCAGCTTCTCAAACCGCTCCTCATCAAACACCGGATAAATATCGAGCGGGGTCATTTCAAGGAGTTCCTCCAGCGTGTATTTGAGATTTTCGCAAGCTCCCCGATTGACTTGCAGGAACTTCAGCTGATGGGCATCAAAAATGAAAATCTCGTTAAACGAATCGTCCAGGATTCGGCCCATCCGGTTGGCCAGATCCTCCGCCCGTTTCTTGGCGGTAATATCTCGAACCAACCCGATAAAGACACGCTCATCATCATGAAGAAACATTTCGCTGACAGATATCTCAAGGTCGAAAACCGACCCATCTTTACACTTTCCCTTAACTTCCCGGGGGACCCCAAGAATCCTTTTTTCACCCGTCAACAAATATCGCTTCAGGTAAGAATCGTGTTCTTTGGAAAAAGGATCAGGCATCAGCATTTTAATGTTCTTCCCAAGAACCTCTTCCGCCTTATAACCAAATACTTTCTCCGCCGCCAAATTAAAGGATCGAATTTTTCCGTCCGGGTAAATCGTAATAATGCCGTCTAAAGTATTGGACAATATCAGGTCAGCGGTCTTTTGGCTGTCCTCGAGCCTGTCAAATATTTCCCTGCGATCCTTTTCCGTCTTGCTTTGACGGATCGTCATCACTCTGAACACGGTGGCGGATGCGATCAATAACACCAAAAATGAAACGAACACGCGCCGCATAATGAAAAACGGAGCAAGACCTTCTGTGAGGTCTATTTCGGTAACCAATCCAAATTGATGAACATTAAGCCAGGTCCAGGCCCCCAGAACCCTGACGCCCCGGTAGTTCGGATAGCCCTCGATATTGATTCCGCTTTTTCCCTGGATGGCGCTTTTCGCCGTTAAGGTCAATTGCGGGCTTTCCGGATTCCAATATTCTCCTCTTTCATAAAGCATCAGGTTCAACACCGCGGTGCGGTCCGGATCGTCCGGCAATATTCCCAATTTCCTCAGTTGAGAAGAAAAACGGCTGTCACTGAGCATCAAACCTTTCGAGTTAAATATATAAGTTTCGCCGGATTCCCCGGTCCTCCCCACTTCCAGGATTCGGGAAAATTCAATCTCCGGCCTTAACCGAAAGGACAAAACCGCGACAATCGATCCGGATGGATCCCTGACCGGCGTCGAGGCGAACATCGTGGGCCATTTTTTCTTCCATTGTCCGTGAATATCAGGCAATGGAATTTCGGAGGGAAAAGGAACAGAAACCACGGTCTCCCCTTTCAGGGATCTGGATACAAAATCCGAATGCTCGATCAAGTCGCGGCGACCGACGGGCTTGTCCAGCAAAGCGCCAATCTGTCTCCCATTCCGGTCAAACACCACAAAACCCGCGTATTTATGTAAATGACAAACCGAACCCAGAGTTTTGCGGAGCGCGGCCAATTCCGGACTGTTCAGCAGAACCTTACGGTTATACTGGCTCGATTCCGCCAGCGAGACCAATGAGTAAATATTGGAAACGACAGAGGAATCATTGGCCCAGCTCTGCGTTTGAGAGCGTTTTTCCTGATGCCAGAGGGTTAAGGCTTCCTGTGTGGAATTGAGAAGGGTTTGAAGTTGAGAGGCAATTCCTTTTTCCAGTTGATTTCTGACAGCGTTTAAGCCCCAAAACACCAGAGCCACCAGAATAACCAGGGTGAAAAAAGCGAGCTTTTCCTTGGAACGTTGAAAACCGGATGATTTTTTACTATTGGCCTGATGCGGAGTCATATAAAGCTACCCGAAAGCCGGATCGGCTAAATTCGGAAAAGTATTTTACCCGATGCCAGGGAGTTCAAATATTATGCCGCAACCGCCTGAAATTGCACCACTTTTTTGGTATCCAAAACCAGCAGTAATTTGTCCGGTAACTTATAGACTCCAGAAATTAAATCTTTGATTCCCTCTTCCATCGATTCGGGCGCGGGTTCGAAACAATCGTCGGAAATGTCAATGACATCCCCGATTTGGTCCACCAGCAAACTTGTAATTTCCCCATTAGCCCCGATCACCACATTCATGGGCGGCCGGCCTGTGGTTGAGGGTTCCATTTCAAACCGGAGACGAAGATTGATCGCGGTAATGATTTGTCCGCGCAGATTGATCAATCCAGAAATCACCTTCGGTGCCAAAGGGACAGAGGTCATTTCCTGAAAACGGAAAACCTCCTGGACTTCTACCACATAGATTCCAAAACAGAATTGATCCAGGTAAAAGGTACATAATTGCTTTTCAGTTGCCATAAAAATCTCCTAAATCCGGGAAGTTTCCGCCAAACGATCATCAAAAAATTCAGAATCCACCTGACGAATCACCCCCTGAACATCCAGCAGATCGGTTACTTTGTCCTGGACCACGGCGGAACCCACTAACCCGGCGCTGGCGGATCCGGTCTTGATCATCACAGACTCTTCAACAATATCGACGATTTTATCAACCACCACGCCGACGCTACGTCCCTGATCGGTATAAACGATGACTTGCAGGTTACCCTTTTCATCCCGGCTCGAATTCATGCCGAACACCTCCCAGAGAAAAATCAGAGGCATGATATCGCCTCGATACTGGACCACGGCTTTCTCACCGGATCTCTCCAGCAAACTGCTTTCAAACTCCTCAAGCCGGGCGACCATGGACAAGGGAACCGCCATTCGGGTCTCATTGCCCGGAGAGAATATGAGAAGCGTCTGTCTGTTCTCTTCATCTTTATCTCCAAGTTCGTCTTTATCAGACCGAACATGTTCTTTCGAATCTTCGCCCACCACGCGGGCTTTTTGGGCAAGTCCCATGGCATCCAGAATCAACGCCACTTTACCATCGCCCATGATCGTGGCTCCGGCATAGGCGGTGATCCCCTTCAATTGCTTACCCAGGGGTTTGACCACAATTTCTTCGGTATCGCTGATACCATCGACGACCAGACCGAATTGCCTCGAGTCCGCCTGCAACACAACGATATTGACCGCCCCCAATTTCTCCTGACCTTCCACGCCTAATTCCTCGCTCAGATAAACCAGAGGAAGCAGATTGCCGCGAAGACGGTAAACGGGAGATCCTTGAATAAACTCAACTCCGGAAACTCCGCCTTCGTTTTCAAGACGCACCAGTTCCACCAGGCTGACTTGAGGAATGGCATATCGGAGACCTCCGCAGGTAACGATCAAAGCGGGAATAATGGCAAGGGTCAGCGGGATTTTGACCTTTAAGGTGGTCCCTTCTCTCACCCGGGATTGAATATCGACACTGCCGCCGATCTTTTCAATATTCGTTTTGACCACATCCATGCCCACACCCCGACCCGATATATTGGACACTTTTTCGGCGGTGGAAAACCCCGGGTTGAATATCAAATTGACGAGTTCGCGGTCGCTCATCCGATTGGCTTCCTGAGGGCTGATGAGGTTTTTGTTCAGGGCTTTCATTTTGATTTTTTCCGGATCGATGCCACCACCGTCATCAATCATTTCAATGTTCACCTGCCCCCCCTCGTGATAGGCTCTCAGGAAAAGGCGCCCTTCAGGGTTTTTCCCTTTAGAAATTCTTTCATCGGGTAATTCGATACCGTGATCCACGGAATTCCTGACTATGTGGGTCAAAGGATCCTTGATGGCTTCGATCAGGGTTTTATCCAGTTCCGTATCTTTTCCTTCCATATCCAACCGGACATTCTTGCCGCAGGTTTTCGCCAGATCACGGACAATTCGGGGAAATTTGTTCCAGATATTGCCAATCGGTTGCATCCGGGTTTTCATCACCCCTTCCTGAAGTTCGGAAGTCAGTTGATTCAAATGCTGAGTGGTGGACATTAAAGAAGCGTCCTTCTCCTGCGCGGTAAATTGAACAATCTGATTCCGGGCCAAAACCAGTTCGCCCACCAGATTCATCAGTTTGTCCAGAAGATCCACATCCACACGAATACTTTCCGACCGGCGGTCTCCGCCTGACCGTCGGTCATCGTTAGTCGCAAGGTAAGCATCTTCCATCTCCTTATCTTCGAGCCGGCGATCCGCTTCCCTCAGTTCCATTTCTTCAACTGAAAGGGTTTCCTGAGAGACGGTATCCTGGGGATCCTCGGGAGAGGAGTCCACCGTTCCTCCAAGAGTTCGACCCAGAACCTCATCACGGGTAGACATAGCAATGTTGGTCGCCTCCTGGACCAGAGGGTCCGGGACATTCAATTCATGCAGAGTTTCACCCAGGATTTCTATGAACGCATCAAAATGTTCATCCGACAAACCGCTTTCGACCGCCATCTGATGCGCTTCACCGAGAGGGTTTCCGTTATATTGGGACTCTCCGCCAAAAGCAAAGGTCAGATACGCCTTTTGCTTGTTTCGCAGACGCTCGGTATCCACTTCATCAAAAAAGTGCTTGATCCGATTATCCTTGAGTATCTTGTCGTAAAATATATCGACCGCCGCATCAATGGCCCGTTGCCCGCCGATACGCTCATACAAAGAACCGTCTTTAATCGGCTCCTCCGGGCGCTCCACGGACATTTCGGGCAACGGCGCCGGCTCCACCATTGCCGGTTCTTCATAACGCGGTTCTGCAGGAATTGCATGATCCAACGGGTTGCCTCCTGACTGGAGATAGGTCATCAGTTCCACCAGATCGGAATAATCGATACCCCCTTCAGAACGGTCATTTTCAATATTAGCCAGAATCTCACGCACGGCGTCAACCATGGTCAATAGAGAGTTGGCAATATCCTGAGTCATCACCAGTTCACCATCCCGCAATTTACTCAACAGGTTTTCACCAACATGGGCAATCGATTCCAGCTTGGTAAATCCCAGAAAACCGCAGGTTCCTTTAATGGTGTGAATGGTTCTAAATATGCTGGCCAGCAAACTTTTTTCTTCAGGATTGGCTTCTAAATCCACCAGATCCTGATCCAATTGGTCCAGGTTCTCATAACTCTCAGTAAGAAATTCACTGATGATCGGACTCATATCATCCATAATCCAACCTCCTAGCTTTCCTAAATTCCACTATGAAATAATGGTTTGAATTAATATATTTTTTAAAAATTTTAATAAATTTACCGTTGCTGATCATTATTGGTCCAAAACCTCTTGGCTTACAGAAAGCGCGATTTCCGCCGCCTCCACCGCGCCTGCACCGCCAATGCGATGGAATAAAGATTTGGTACCGGAAGTTTGATTTTGGGATGCCGCCGCCATAGTCAATCCTTTTTAGAATGCAAACTCCCTTCCCCAAATTATTTTCAACAGGTTGATGTCCCAATCATTGTCCTGAATTAAGTTGCAACAGACGGCTCAACTCCCAGCTCTCCGGAAAGGAGTGCGGTTCCTTTCTGACAGGAAAAAACCGCTGAACATCCCCCTCATTAGCTTAACTTTTCGCTAAACCCTCACCCTTTTAAGACGGAAAATGCGGAAACATTTAATCTCAGTTTAGTTACAGTTATTTTAAATGTAAAGATAGAAAGTGCCTCCGAAGCCGTCTTTTGAGTACAAAAACTACTGAATAATCGGGAGCTTAAGATAAGCCTACTTAAATCAAGTAGTTATCTGAAATCGCCTGCGGACTCCAAGTTGAACTTTTTTTGGGAAAAAAGCAGAAAGGAAGCCCTATCGATTGAATTTTCAGAGGATTTTTAATGGAATAGGGACAGAAAGGCGGTTCGCCCATGGAGCGGGGCCGATGAGGGCGGATGGACCATCAGGAGGCTTGAATATCCTTGAGATAATTTTTGCGATTCAAACCGTACTTCTGAATTTTGTAGTAAAGGGTCTGGCGGGGGATTCCCAGAGCAAGGTAGGTGTTTTTGATATCCCCCTTTTGCCGCGCCAATTCCTGCTCGATCAGGGTTTTCTCAAAGGCCGTGAGCTGATCGTTCAGTGTCATTTCACCATTCCCTTCCGGGTTGACACTGGGAAAGCAATGGATGTTGGCATTGTGGTCCGGGATATCCATAATCAACTGCAACACATATTTTTCCGCCTCGTTTTTAAGTTCCCGGACATTTCCTTCCCAGGGCCGGGCGAGGAGTTTCTGCATAAAGTCTCTTTCCGGTAGGGCCAATACTGAAACTTTGTAACGCCATCCGATCTGGGAAACAAAATGGTTAAACAAAAGCGGGATATCCTCCAGGCGCTCGCGCAGAGGAGGTAAAAACATTTGAACCACGTTCAGGCGGTAGTACAGATCTTTCCGGAACAGGTCGTTATCCGACGCTTTTTTCAAATCCTCTTTGGTGGCGGCCACCACCCGGACATCCACCGGGATGGGCTCGTTGGATCCCACCCGGCATATGGTGCGGTCCTGGAGAACATGCAGCAAGTTGACTTGCATGTGAAGCGGCATGCTTTCAATTTCATCCAGAAAAACGGTTCCGCCGTTGGCATGTTCGAATTTTCCGATCCGGCGTGAATCCGCTCCGGTAAATGAACCGGCTTCATGGCCGAACAGTTCGCTTTCTATCAGGTTCTCGGGAATGGCTCCACAATTGATGGAAACGAAATTGTTTTCTCTTCTCGGGCTTTGATCGTGCAGACACCGGGCCACCAGATCCTTACCGGTCCCCGTCTCTCCCAGAATCAGCACATCCGGATCGGAACCCGACATATTGGTAATCACATCACGGAGCCGACTGATTAAGGGGGTTTTACCAATGATCCGAAACCCCACCTCCTGCTGATCACTGATTTCCTTTCTCAGCATCCTGACTTCCTGAATCAGCTGGCGTTTTTCCATGGCCCTGCGGACCACCTCCATCAGAACCGCACTGGAGAACGGTTTTTCCAGGAAATCATACGCCCCCTCTCGAATGGCCTGGACCGCGGTCGGAATATCTCCCTGGCCGGTAATGAGGATGACCGGCAAGTCGGAATCGATTTCCCGGATGCGTTTCATCATGGAAATCCCGTCCATACCCGGCATAATCACATCGCTGATAACGATTCCCGACCAACCCTTGCCGATATGGCTCAGGGCCTCTTTCGCCGCTTCAAAGGTTTCCGTCTCAAAGCCATTGCGCTCCAGGGTGTCTTTGTAACCCAGACGAATGATTTTCGAATCTTCAACGACGATGACTTTACCCAGGCTCATACAGGATTCTCTCAATTCAACGAGGTGGACAATGCGTTTCGGCTCTGCCGGGAAACCGGATGATGGCCCTGCCGAGCCGGAAAGGTAAGGGTCAATACAGTTCCCTTTCCATCCGGACCGCCGTGCACATCGATACGTCCTCCATGCGCTTGAACAATCTCACGACTGATGGACATTCCGATTCCCATACCCCCCCGATCCACTTTGGTGGTATAAAACGGCTCAAATATTTTTTGTCGAAGCTCTGGCGGAATTCCAACACCGTTATCCTGCACCTGGATTTTCAGAAAGGAATCCCGCGATTCTGTTCGGATATGAATTTTCCCTCCCCCTTCATTGTCCTGGAGGGCTTCTTCGGCGTTATTCAACAGGTTCAGCAATACCTGTTTGATCTGATCCCCAACGGCGTTCAATTTCGGAGACCGGGGATCCAAATCGGATTCCAGCTGGATATTATTTTTCATCAATCCCGCTTTTTTCAAGGCGACCATATCCCGTATGGCGGCGTTCACATCCATCCATTCCAGCGATTGAACAGACGGCCCCTGGAATCCCTGCAGTTTTTTTACCAGGTCCATCACGCGGTAGCATTCCCGGATGGCCAGATCCAGCAAATCGTCGTTTCCCTGTTTTAACGAAAACTCCCTGGCGGCCCGCTCCAGAACATTGAGAATGCCGAAAAGCGGATTCCTGAATTCGTGAGCCAGGGAAGCGGCCAGTTTTCCGGAAGCCACCCACTTTTCCGATGCAGCCAACTGCTGATATACTTTCTTCATATAGGAGGATCCCTCCGGCGAGTCCCCTTCCTTTGCATTGGGCGTTTCCCGCTTTTCCTTATTGGCAGAGAGGGATTCGGAAGTGCGCGGGCCCTCCAACGAATCGCGGGTTTCTTCAAAAACTTTTTCAGCAAAATGGTATTTGGAAATATTCCGAATGGTGGCGGCAAACCGGCGTCCTTCTTTTGAAAACAGCTCACCCACCGTTAAATCCAGAAACAAGCGGCCGCCTTCCCGGTGAACTCCCGTCGCCACCGCTTTCATATAATCGCTTTCATTCCGATCATTTCCCTCGATTTTTTTAAATACATTCTGGTTATGGGGCTGGCTGTGACCGGGAATCAGGGTTTTAATATTTTGACCCAGCACGGTTTTTTCCGGGTATCCGAATAAATGCGAAGCCGCGGCATTGAACGAATCAATCGTTCCCCGGTCATCAAAAGTAAGCACTGCTTCCATATCCCGCTCCAGGGGACTTCCGGCCGGGGAATTTTCAGAAGACGCTTGGCTTTCCCGGATTTTATACTCCCGCAACACGCTCAACAGTCGAGTGGCGAGTAAAATCCAACGGAGCTCCTCGGAGGAAGGAGACCTGGCTTCTTCGCAAAAAAAGGTTAACACCCCTGCCGCTTTCAATTCGGGTCCGCGCAGGGGAAACGACCAGGCGGCGCGAATCCCTTTGGAATCGAGGGCCGGACGAAAACCGCCCCAACGGTTATTGCGCCGGATATCCTCCACCATCACCGGTTTGTTCCGGCGGATAATGGCATCCAAGGGGTTATCCAGGCGATTCATGGACAATAACTTTAGATCCCTCTTCAACCCTGAGGGAAGGTGAGGACCCGCCGCCAAATGCATTTGTGTCTTTTCGGGATTCAATAAATGAACGCACGCGGTGATCCCCTGCGAACAGTGCTCCATTTCGGAAATCATGGAGCTCAACAGAACTTTGAGGGACTCTCCCTGCATTAACCTTTCCAACACCCGGGTTTGGCCGGTCAGAAATTGAGCCCATTGGGGGTCCGCGCCGCCTTGGGAAGAAACACTCTGATTTTCCCGTTTGGGAACCGTCACGGGGCGCTCCACCGGTTTGCGACGGGGGATCATGACGCGATGTGCCATGCCCGGCGAATTATCCGAAGGGGAAGCGGGGGACGGGGTTTCCAGGCAATCCGATACTTTTTTAAACATTTCCCCCCAGGAAAAAGGTTTCAGAACCATATCATGCACCCCAAAACGTGTGAATTCTTCATTCGACAAAAGTTTGGGATACCCGGTTACGACGATGACCGGAACTTCAGGGTTCATTTTCTTGATCTTTCTGGATACTTGGAGGCCATCCATTCCCTTCAGCTTGAGGTCGGTAATCACCAGGTCAAAGCGGTCATTCTGGAATTTACGAACTCCCTCCTCACCATTGCGGGCCGTGCTGACGTGATAACCCTGGTCCTGAAAGTTCCCCTTCAGGGTTTCTACCACCAGTTCCTCATCGTCAATCAGGAGTATGGATTCCGGACCCCTCATTCTTCCTCCAAAGGAAAATTGGAATCAAGCAGGCTTGAGCCCACCGTTGGACGACCCAGCGGATTTTTCAACCAATCGATCTTGTCGATCTTGGTACAAACCTCAACAAAAGAGTTTAAATGGCATTTTTAGCCTGGGATGACTTCCAAACTGAAGCAAACCCATCGCTTTTTGAGTCTATGATTGTATGTCTACCAGCCAAAAAGTCAACCCTTAGAAATCAATTAAGGCTAAATAATTCAAATATTTCTGCGATGGAATCGGGGGCGGGAAGCTCCGTTTCCTGTTAAAAACCGGGAAAAACCAGCCATGTGGCACAGGGCAAACATCACTCCCTTCCGTTTCCAATTCCTCGAGGGTCTCCAAAAAAATGGACCCAATAATCAACCATCCATTAAATGATGGTTTTTCAACAAGGTCAAGCATAAA
>JABAHQ010038015.1_pt1 | contig 11108 bp, 12 predicted proteins | sample 7062091 | NCBI WGS metagenome assembly JABAHQ01 (sample SAMN14534359, study PRJNA622989) | marine sediment metagenome | biome: marine biome [ENVO:00000428]; feature: marine pelagic biome [ENVO:01000023]; material: deep marine sediment [ENVO:00002113] | place: India: Gulf of Kutch | collected...
AAGATGTCAATCGTTGCACTTCGGAGTTGAATCCATCGCCCGAATATTGCACCGCACGGCATACTGCCAACACTGCAGGAAAACGGCCCTCCGTAAACCATGTGAACGTTGTGAGTTTTCAATTGGTCTGGCTGCTGTATGCTCCACTCTGTTTCAGAATCTTTAGAAAAGGATACTTACGTTGCACCCATGCTCATGGTAACGTATCCGCATAAGTGCGTCTGACAGACACGGAAACACCGGCTAATCGACATGACCAAGCACACGGGCTCGTCGCAGCCGCAACGCATTGCGAAACGGCGCCGCCGCAATCCGCTGAGCCAGCGGTATATCGTCCGCATCGATCACAAGAACACGCATGGGTACCAGGTTCGGGTGCCAACCTCTCCCAAGGTGCTGACGCGCTTCTTTGCCGATCGTCTGCATGGTGGACGAAGAAGGGCTCTGAACGCCGCAAAGGAATGGCGGGACAAGACGTTCAAGAAACACCGGATTGCCCTCGATATGGCCAGGCGCGTTCGCAAGACGAACGCACGCAACCGCTCGGGAGTCGTTGGGGTCAGCATGCAATGGGTCACGAAGGGAAACTATCAATACAAATACTATGTCGCCACATGGTGTCCGCGCTCAAACGAGCAAAGGCACAAGATGTTTTCGGCATACAAATATGGCGACGAGCGCGCCAGGCAACTGGCCGCACAGTTCCGAAAGCAAAGGGAGAAGGAGTTGCTTCGCTCCTGAAAGCCCTGGGTCCATGAGGCGAAGCGACGACACGCCCAAATTTTTCCGACCGCGATATGGAGCCGGTATATCGTGAGCGAGCTCGATAAACTCAGCGCCTGCATCGAAGATGGATGCCGTATTCTTGCGATCAATACGGAAGAAGACCTGCGTGATCTGTTTCGTGACAGCAAGACCAATGTTGCTGGTGCATTTGAAAATGGAGTCGAAGGGCTGCTGGAACAATGGCCGGACGACGAGAGCCGGATTGGCAAGATACGCGCTTACCTGCTTTGGAATTACATCGCCTACAACATCAGTGAGCTTTACAACGGATTTGATCTGACCAGGGAGATTCTGGAAGACCGTCTGCAGAAGAAGGACAAGGACTGACCCAGCGCCGGTCACTGGATCGATAGCCCCTGACTTGGATACTGGCGCAGTAATATGCCATACGAGCTCCTCGCCGACACCACCGCCGTCTTGCACCTTGGCTTCGTTGCTTTCGCCGTGCTGGGAGCAGTGCTTGTGCTTCGCTGGCGCTGGGTGATCTGGCTGCACCTGCCTGCCGCCGCATGGGCGGCGCTCGTCGAGCTCGGGGGCTGGACCTGCCCGCTCACACCGCTGGAGGCCGGCCTGCGGGAACGCGCCGGCAGCGAAGTGCCGACGGGCGACTTCGTGGAACGCTATCTCATGCCCCTGCTCTACCCGGAAGAGCTGACGCGCGGCACCCAGATCCTCCTTGGAATATTCGTCATCTGCATCAACGTCCTGCTGTACTGGGCGGGCCATCGCTTGTACAAGCGACGCAGGTCCCCGGACTGAATCGCCGCTCCAAACTCCGCTGGGTTCCGTCGTGAGCCGGGATCCGGAATGCAGCTTGGACAACGCAATCAGCGATGCAGACCAGCGGCGATCAGGTACAATTGGCCAACGCCATGGATCCTGACGGAGAACGACAATGATGCATCTGAGGCGGGCTCTGACCCTGACATCTGTGCTGGTGCTTGCACTTGCGCTTGCCGCCTGTGGAGACAGCGTCACCCAGCGGAACTTCGACAAGATCGGGACGGACATGAGCCGGGACGAAGTCATCTCGATTCTCGGAAAGCCGACAGAGTCGTCCAGCATGAGCCTGGGCGGTGTCTCGGGAACCGCAGCAACCTGGGAGGGCGCGGAAGGCACCGTCACCATTCAGTTCGTCAACGAAAAGGTAGTGGCCAAGCAGTTTACGCGCCGGAAGAAATCCGGATAGGACCCTGCCGGTATTGCGCACGAATTCGTTGAGGTTGCGGGCGCAGACGCGGCCCGGCAGACTTGTCGCACGGTCGGCAAGAACTCATTCGGACGGACCATGGAGCCAGTTATGTCCTCTTTGAAACGCATTGTCCTCGACGTGCTCAAGCCTCACAGCCCCAACGCCCTGGAATTCGCCAGGGCCATCGCCGGCCAGCGTAGGGACTACCATGTCACGGTAAGCGTCGCCGAAGTCGACGAGAAGACCGAAAGCATTATGGTGGTCATCGAAGGCGAGGACATCCAGTTCGACGAGATTGCGCAAATGATCAGCAGCATGGGCGGCTCGGTTCACAGCATCGATGAAGTCGAGGTCACCGGCCAGCCTGAAGCCCCGGCGTAAAGCCTGCGTTTCGCCCGGAACGGCCAGAGAACACGAATGGGCGTATTCGGCGAAATCCGGTTTCTGCTCAGAATCACCCGTTCCCACGGAATCGTCCGGCGCTACTTCGTGGTCAACGGATTCGACGGTGCCCTGACCATGCTCGGGCTCATCACGGGTTTCTACCTGGCGGGCAGCACCGATCTGGTCGTGGCCATCAGCGCCTGCGTTGGCGCGGCCATCGCCCTGGCCGCAAGCGGTGTGACCAGCGCCTATATCAGCGAGGCTGCCGAACGCAAGAAGGAGCTGGCGGAGCTGGAGCAGGCTATGATTGCCGAGCTGCAGGAAAGCGCCCATGGCAGGGCCGCTCGGCTGGTGCCGATGATGATCGCGCTCGTAAACGGACTGGCGCCTCTGTCGATCTCGTTGCTGATCATTGTTCCTCTCTGGCTCGGCCAGCACGATGTGGCTTTGCCCGCGAGCCCTTTGCTCACCGCAATCGGAGTGGCGTTTGCCACGATTTTTCTCCTGGGGGCATTCCTGGGGAGGATTAGCCACGGTTCCTGGCTGGCGATGGGCATGCGCACCCTGTTGATTGGCGTCATAACCATGGTTTTGATCCTGCTCGTGGGGCGCTGAAACGCCCATCTCGTTCCCGAGGCGATGCGTACACGGTAGAATGCGGCCTCTCCCCGCTGGATGCACCACACCCATGAATCGATACTTCAGCGAGCTCTTGGGAACCTTCGCCCTCGTGTTCGCCGGGACGGGCGCGATAATCGTAAACGACGTGACCGGTGGGACGGTGACCCATCCGGGCGTTGCGCTCACTTTCGGGCTTGTCGTCACGGCGATGATCTATGCCATCGGCGGCATTTCCGGCGCACATCTGAACCCCGCGGTGACCGCCGGCTTCTGGTTTGCCGGCCGCATGCCGGGCCGTGACGTCGTTCCCTATATCGCGAGCCAGGGCGCGGGAGCCCTCATCGCCAGCCTCTTCTGGAAGGCGGTGTTCCCGACGCATGCCACGCTTGGTGCGACTCTCCCCTCCGTCGGCCTGCCGGCGGCCTTCGCGCTCGAGGTGGCGCTCAGCTTTCTGTTGATGTGCGTAATCATTCACGTGGCCACGGGCGCAAAGGAGCAGGGGGTCATGGCGGGCGTGGCGGTCGGGGCCACGGTGGGACTGGAGACGCTCTTTGCGGGCCCCCTGACCGGAGCATCCATGAACCCTGCGCGTTCCCTGGGACCGGCCATCGTCTCGGGCCATCTGACCGAGCTCTGGCTGTATTTGAGCGCGCCGTTGGTCGGCGCGGTCATCGCGATCCTGTGCTGCCGTGTTCTGCGCGCCGGCGAGTGCTGCACGCCGCCCGCGTCCCAGCGGCCGACGGTCTCGTAGATCCTGCCCGGGTCCCTCACGATCCGATGTGCCAAAATGAAGCGCGTTGCGTTGTTTCGGCGTCCTGCGCGGGCCCGGGAATCTCGAGCTCCGCAGGGTAGTCCACTCGCATGAAGTACAACCCCTGCGGCGGGGCGGTGACGCCGCCCAGGGTTCGATCGCGATACTCCAGCACTTCCTGCGCCCACTCGGGTTCCCGTTCCCCGGCACCAATGGTCATGAGCACGCCCGCGATATTCCTCACCATGTGGTGCAGGAACGCATTGGCTTCGACGTCGAGGATCACCAGGTGACCGTGGCGTGCCAAGTCCACGCGGTAAACGGTGCGGACGGGCGATTTGGACTGGCACGCCAGGGCCCGATACGAAGAGAAGTCATGCTCGCCCAGCAGCAGCCGGCCAGCAGCCCGCATGCGCCGGACGTCCAGCGCTCGATACTCCCAGGCGACCTTGCGATTCACGAGGGCCGGCCGCACCGGGCGATTGAAGATCACGTAGCGATAGTGCCGGCGCAGTGCCGAGTAGCGGGCGTGAAATTCCTCCGCCACGGACTTCGCCCAGGTGACGCTCACCGTCTCGGGCAGGTTGGCGTTGACCCCGAATACCCAGGAGTGCGGAGCCCGCTCCGCGACCGTCTCGAAGTGGACGACCTGGCCGACGGCGTGCACTCCCGCATCCGTGCGCCCTGCGCATACGACCCGAACGGAATGGTCGGCGACGGCGGAGACTCCGCCTTCCACCGCATCCTGGACCGTCATACCTCCACGCTGGCTTTGCNNGGCTTCCGTCATATTCAATTCCGAGAGCGACCCTCATGCCTGAACCGTCCTTCCGCTCCTGCGGAAAATTCGTCTCGATACCCTGCAGAATGGGAGCTCGGACGGGACAACGCTGTCACGCTGCAGTGTGTCCGCCGGTGTCAGGCAACCCACCACAACACCGCGCCCAGCATTAAAGGATAGGTCCATTCATAGGCCCGGGCGCGCGCACCGAGGTCGACCTCCAGGCGGCGGCAGGGCGCATGCTCCGCGCGGCGCAGTGTTTCCACGAAAAGCGCCGCAACGGCACCGGCCGCGCGTGTGGCGAGGTTCCCACGCGCGACTGCGGCGTTCGTGGCGTGTTCCCGCGAGAGGCGTTCGGCTTCCCCGATGGTTTCCAGCACCAGCGCCATGCGCACCGCAATACGCTCCCGCGGCACACCCAACACGCGCAACGGTGTCATCAAGCGTACGAGGGCGGCGATCAGCTCCTGTCTCGTGGTGGTCTGCAGCAGCAGATTCACGGCCAGAACAACCAGGACAAGCGCACCGACCCGCAGAGCCGCAGCCTCCATGCCTTCGAGTGTGGGCAACCATTCCGCATAGGGCACCGACCACAACGGCTGACCGGGTGTAAACCAGCAGTAAACGATCACCAGCGACACGAGTAACCAGCGCAGACGCTGCAACATGCGACCCGCCGGGCGGAAATGGCGGGCACCGCTTCCAGCGTAAAAGACGACCAGGCCCGCGGCAGCCACGGCCATTGTGGTGTAGCTGGCGCGGGCCAGAAAGACCAACAACACGAGGAAACAAACGATGCGGATGACGGGATGCACAAATGCCTCGGGAAGGGGGGCGGTTTCCCGCCCGGGCGCCTCGGCCCCCAAACGNNTGGCGGCGGCCAAAGGCCGCCCTATGGTCTGCCCAACGGAAAAAGAAAACTCGCTTTCCCGCCCGGAACAGAGTCAGGTGAAGAGACCAAGAAAAGGGACCTCTTTCATTGGTGGGCGTGCAACCGCACGTTTCCAAGCCCGGCACGGCGACACACGCGGCGCGTATTAAGAAACAACTCCAAGGCTCTACATGCGATTTGACCTTGATGTGACGATACTTCTCGAGTCAAAACGCACGAGAGTGCGTCAGATGCGGCCAAGCGCAGCGCGAGCCAAGGCGAGCATTGCCAACACTATGTGAGCATTGGCGAGTCGCGAGCACGGCCGCAGATGGCGTGCTATCGTGCGAGCGGCAGCGGTTCCGGACGAAAAGTATCGTCACATCAAGGTTAATCAGGAACAAAAATCTTGGCGTCTTGGCGTCTTGGCGGTTCAATACGGATTGATCAGAGTTCCTTTAAAGCTGTTGCATCAGCTCCTGTGCTTCCTGCTTCTGGGTGTCGTTGCCTTCGGTCAACACCTCATCCAGGATGCTGCGCGCCCCGTCCGGATCCCCCATATCGATGTACGCCTTGGCCAGGTCCAGCTTGGTGGCCACCTCATCGAGGCCCAGCAGCTCCTCTTCCGTGCCGGCCTCTGCCTCCGTTTCCTCCTCGGCAGGCTGCTCCGCCGGTTCCGCGGCCGCCTCCTCCAGCTCCAGGTCCAGACCGATATCTTCCTCGATCTTCTCGGGCTCTTCGAACGGCTCAATCTCTTCTTCCGGGGCGAGCTCCTCCTCCGGCGCAAACGCTTCGCCCTCTGCCGGCGGAGCGGCGGGCTTTTCCGGTTCTTCCGCGGGGGCCTCCTCTGCGAAGAACTGCTCTTCTTCCGTCGGTGCTTCCTCCGCATAAGGCGTCTCCGCCTCCAGCGCACTGGTGTCGATCTCAAAATCCTCGAGCTCCGTCTCCGCTGCTGCAGCAGCCTCTTCCTCCTCCGCGGGCTCGGGTTCCAGATCTTCCAGATCGAACTCCGGCAGCTTCTCCTCCGTTTCCCCCACCGGCTCTTCCAGCTCCGGCGGTTCCCATGCCTGCTCCTCCTCAAGGGGCTCGGCCTCGCTGACCGGGGCCTCGGCCGCTTCCTCCGGGGCACCGCCGAACAGGGGATGCCCGGGAGCCAGGTCCCGACCCATCTCGACAGCCTTTTCCCACACCGCCGTATTGCGATCGTCTATAGACGCATGGAGTTGCCCGGCCAGCGCCACAAACGCGTCCGCATTGCCGGTTGCATGGTGCACCTCCATGAGCTTGAGCTTGAGATCCCGACGATCCGGGTCATTGGCGATGGCTTCGGACAACAGCTCCTCCGCCTGGTGGTATTTCTGGTAGGCCAGATAGACGTCCGCCTCCGACAACGGATCCACCTCGCCTGCCTCGGACTCGATGGGCTCCTCCAACCCGCTGGGTGCAAAATCGCTCGCCAGCGAGGTCTCTTCGGAGGCGGGCTGCTTGCCCACTGCGGATTCCGGCGCGGCCGCCCTCTCCGTCAGGATGCTTTCGGGAAACTGCACGGTTGCCATGCGTCGGCGATGGATGACCAGCCAGGTCAGCCCGCCCAAGCCAAGCACCACCACAACCAGTCCGGCGAGCACGGTCGTATCGCTCAGCAGATCCGCCAGCAAGCCCGGCTCTTGAGCCGGCGGCGGCGCGGCGGGGGGTGTCGGCGGTTTGGGTACCGGCGGGGCCGCCTGTGGTTGGGGCGCCTGCGCGACCTGTTGTGGTGCTTCACCAACGGCGTAAGGATTGGCGGCCGCCTTCGTGGGCGGTGCAGGTTCCTGCGAAACCCGCGGGGCCGCTTCCCCGGCCGGCTCGCCAGCCTCGGGTTCCCCAGCTGCCGCCGCCCCTTCGGGCGCAGTCGCCAGTTTGTTCTGCAGCTCGGCCAGACTCTGGTCCTTCAGCGCGAGCAGACGCTCCATGGACGCGATCTGCTCTTCGAGATCCTGCATACGGGTGCGCAATTCCTCATTGTCTTGCTCCGCAGAGGCAAGCTGCTCATCGGCAAGGCTCAGCTCCTTGCGCAGCTCCCGGAGCGTCTGCCGAGACTCGCCTTGTCCCGGCGGCGCGTCGGTGGCCGCTGCCTGCTGGTCGCCCTTTTCCGGGCTGACCAGCTTGACGTGCGGCTCCTCCACGTCACCTCCCGATGATACGCCCGCAGGCGCCGTTTCCGTCGCGGCGCCACGCACGGTCTTGCCCGTCAGCTCCTCACGGGCAGCCCGCCAGCGATCATGATGGGCGCGGGCGGCACGCTGCGCCTCGGCGTTGCTCATGGCGGCGATCTCCTGCCGATCGGGGATCCGCAGCACGTGGCCCCGCCGCAGATTGTTGATGTTCTCATTCCCGAAAGCCTGCGGGTTTGCCCGATACAGGGCCATCATCATCTGCTCGATGCTAACGGAGGCATCCGGGCGCAAGCGCTCGGCGAGCGACCACAGGGTCTCATTGCGTTTCACCGGACCATAGGACCCAGCCTGTATTGGTGTTGGCGCCGGCGCGGCCGCCGCCGCAGGGGCAGGACCCTGTTGATCAGGCGGCAGCTCGATCCGGGGGAACAGCTCCTCGGCTTTGGCGGCGGGTGCCGCAGGCGCGGGCGGCGCGGCCGGGGCCGGAGCAGGCTCAGCCGGAACCGCACGTGGTGCCTGGACCGCCGCAGGCGCGCCACGCGCGAATGTCGGGGGATCCAGCAGCACCGTATACTCCCGGAGCAGGCGCCCGCTGGGCCAGTTCACCTCGATCAGGAAATCCAGGAACGGCTCCCGGATGGGCTGGCGCGATGTGACCCGAACCACCGCGGAACCGTCGTCTTTCTGCACCACACGGAATTTCAAGAAGGACAGCACCAGGGGGCGCGTCACACCGGCCTGCGAAAATTCCTTCGGTGACGCCAGACCAATCCTGATATTGTCCACGTCTTCCGGACGGACCGAGTACAGCCGGATTTCGGCGTCCAGCTTCTCGTTCAACGCCGAGTTGAGGCGGATATCGCCCAGACCCAGGGCGCTTGCGCCGTTTGCGAAGAGGGCCAAAACGGCTGCCAGAAGGATTCTTGGTGTGCGCAACGTCCTCACTCCGTCTGCCTGCTTGTTATGAGTTTCCGCCCGGACGCGCGGTTGGTGCCGTCCCCGGAAAAGGTAGTCGCAGCTCCGCAACCGCCGGTGAATGCACGGAATTTGGGCATTTAACTTCGAATACCCTTTATAATTCCTGTATAACTATACATTATAGATAGTCTTTTACCAAGATTTCCGCAATTTGGACGCTGTTCAACCCGGCTCCCTTGCGCACATTGTCCGCAACAACCCAGAGGTCCAGCCCGCGGGGGTGGGAAATATCCTCACGGATACGGCCAACGAACACCGGATCGTTGCCCGCGGCCTCCGTCACCGCAGTGGGATAGCCGCCCGGCTCCCGGCGGTCCAGCACCTGGATTCCGGGAGCGTCCGACAGCAGGAATTGAGCGCGCTCGGCGGTGATCCGCTCCCGGGTTTCAACGTGGATGGCCTCCGAGTGTCCATAGAACACGGGGATCCGCACCGTAGTCGGGTTTACCCGGATCTCGGGGTCCTCAAAGATCTTCTGGGTCTCCCAGACCATCTTCATTTCTTCCTTAGTGTAGCCGTTCTCCAGGAACACATCGATGTGGGGCAATGCATTGAACGCGATCTGCTTCGGATAGACCTCCGGGTGGATCTCCTTCATGTTGAGCAGCGCCGCAGTCTGGTTCGCAAGCTCGTCGATGGCCTCCTTGCCCGTACCCGAGACGGCCTGGTAGGTGGCCACGTTGATGCGCTCGATGCCCGCCGCGTCGTGGATCGGCTTCAGCGCCACCAGCATCTGGATGGTCGAGCAGTTGGGATTGGCGATAATCCCCCGGTTCGTGTACCGGGCAATCGCATGCGGATTCACCTCCGGCACCACCAGCGGAATGTCGTCGTCGTACCGGAAGTACGAGGTGTTATCGACAACCACGCAGCCCGCGGCCGCCGCCCTGGGCGCATGTTCGGCGGAGACCTTGCCGCCGGCCGAGAACAGCCCGACCTGTACCTTGGTGAAATCGAACGCGGCCAGATCCTCCACCACGAGGTAGCCGTCTTTGAATTCCACGCGGCTTCCCGCGCTGCGACTGCTGGCCAGCGGATATACCTTCCCCACCGGAAAATCACGCTCGGCCAGAATGGATAACATGGTCTCTCCCACCGCACCGGTGGCGCCCACGACTGCGACATCGAATGTCTTGCTCATTGCCTCGCCTACGGTTGATTTGACAGGACTATGAACAGGGATCCCGGCGCAGATGCTCACCGCTCATGCGCGGCGCAACGCCGCCACGACCGCGTCGCCCATCTGCACGGTGCCCACCTTTTCCGTCCCCTCGGAATGGAGGTCCGGCGTGCGCAGGCCCTGATCCAGCACCGCGCCTACGGCGGCCTCGACGCACGCCGCCTCGTCCGGCATGCCCAATGTGTAGCGTAGCATCATTGCGACGGAGAGGATCGTAGCCAGCGGATTGGCGGTGCCCTGCCCTGCAATATCCGGCGCCGAGCCGTGGATGGGCTCATACATTCCCTTGCCTTCGGCATTCAAGGATGCAGAGGGTAACATACCGATGGATCCCGTGAGCATCGCGGCGCAGTCCGACAGAATATCGCCGAACAGATTGGTGGTCACCACAACGTCAAACTGCTTAGGCGCCCGCACGAGCTGCATCGCCGCATTGTCTACGTACATGTGGCTGAGCGCCACATCCGGATAATCCCGGCCGAGATCGGTCATGATCTCGCGCCACAGTGCCGTGGACTCCAGAACGTTGGCCTTGTCCACAGAGCACACGCGCCGCGTGCGCTTGCGGGCCAGCTGGAAGGCGACGTGGCCGATGCGCCGGATCTGCTCCTCGTTATAGACCAAGGTGTTAAAGCCTTCCCGCTGGCCGTCCTCAAGCGTGCGCACGCCGCGCGGCCGGCCGAAATAGATTCCGCCCGTGAGCTCGCGCACAATGAGCATGTCTAGACCCGCCACCACGTCGGGCCGCAGGGTGGAGGCCTGGGCGAGCCGGGGATACAGGATCGCGGGGCGCAAGTTCGCGAACAGATCCAGGCCGGATCGCAAGCCGAGCAATCCCTTCTCGGGACGAAACTCCATCTCCAGGGATTCCCATTTGGGACCGCCCACCGCGCCGAGGAGCACGGCATCGGCCGTCTTCGCCAGCTCCAGGGTTTCCTCCGGCAGCGGACGACCCGTTTCATCATAGGCCGCACCCCCCACCAGAGCCTGCTCCAGCTCCATGGCGACATCGAGCTCGGAGCGCAGGCATTCCAGGACTTTCACCGCCTCGGCGATGATCTCGGGCCCGATCCCGTCGCCCGGCAATATCAGGATCTTCTTGTTCACGTAGTACTCCTTTCGATACGGCGGCGCCCGGTCCGGGAAAACCCGCGGCACACCCGCGCGGGGCGCCGATCACGCACCGGGAACGCTCAACGTGTGCGAAAACAACCAGGGCGCGTCCCGCTTGCGGCGTTCTTCATAGGCACGAATCGCATCGGCGTGCTGCAGAGTCAATGCGATGTCATCCAGACCGTTGAGCAGGCGGTGCTTGCGGAAAGGCTCGATGTCGAAGCCAATGGTCTCTCCGCCGGGCGTGGTCACCGTCTGTGACTCCAGGTCTACGCGCAACGTATAGCCCGGGTTG
>JABAHQ010000089.1_pt4 | contig 11106 bp, 13 predicted proteins | sample 7062091 | NCBI WGS metagenome assembly JABAHQ01 (sample SAMN14534359, study PRJNA622989) | marine sediment metagenome | biome: marine biome [ENVO:00000428]; feature: marine pelagic biome [ENVO:01000023]; material: deep marine sediment [ENVO:00002113] | place: India: Gulf of Kutch | collected...
GCGTTCACCTCGTCGGGCGGACCGTTCATCAGATGAATCAATACCGAAATGTCATGCGGAGCAAAACTCCACAAGATGTTTTCTTCTTTTCTGACTTTGCCGAGATTGAGCCGATTGGAGTAGCAGTAGCCAACTCGTCCAAGCGCGCCGTCGTCAATAAGCTCTTTGATCTCTTCAATTGCGGGGTGATATCGAAGAATGTGTCCCACCATAAGAATGCGATTTTGCTTACGTGCAAGCTCGGCCAAGTCCTCTCCTTCTTCGGGTTTGAGCGCAAGTGGCTTTTCAACAAAAACATCTTTTCCCGCATTCAGCGCCTCCCGAACGAGCGAATAATGGGTTGCCGCCGGAGTTGCGATGGTGACCGCATCAACGGCGGCATCGCTTAACACATCTTTGACGTTACGAGTAAAGTCCGCGTCGGGATACTGCTTTCGAAATGTCTCCAGGGTATCTGGTTTTGAGTCGCAAACCACCTTCAAGCAGCCCAATTCATGGAGATTTCGGACGATGTTCTTTCCCCAGTGGCCAGCCCCAATGTGTGCGATGTTCAAATTGTGTCCCACTACGTCGTCCGAGTTTTATTATAAAAAGTAACTTTGTCCAGCGAAATAAACAACCAATTTTATGATTTTTTAAAATCCTGTTTGGCAGCATTCACTCGGGCCAGCAGCGAATCCTTTCACTGTATCCAATTTCTCCAAACCAAGACCGTTCAGTCGATTGCTACCGAACATCCAATGAGAACGGGATGTTTATCCCCCTGTTTCATGATGAATGGACGAATGTCCTCGTTGCATCAATGTGTTCGGGATACATATTTAGAACAATCGACTCAATCTTTCAGATTTAGGGGCTGTCTAAAAAGTAGTAAAATGAGGCGCTTCCACACCCACTACAAACATACTCCACAAATAGTTAATTAGGCAATTAAGTAATTTAAGTAAGTGAAAATGTTCGTAGTGACGCGTCAGGCGGTCTTTTGGACAGCCCCTGAACCCACGGACTTTCTTAAAACCAGATGCTGCAAAGCCACAATCGTCTTTGCATCCCGGATTTCTCCGGTTTCGATCATCTGCATGGCCTTTTCAAGCGGGAGCACAACCACCTGAATGTCTTCGCCTTCAGCAACCACACCCCCACCGGCCGCGGCCGGCCGTTCGAAATCGACGTGACCCAGAAATATCGTGATGCGCTCAGAGGTGCCGCCGGGACTTGCGTAGATCGTCGAAATGCGCTCCAATTCCCCATGCACTTTGTACCCGGCTTCCTCCAACAGTTCTTTGTGCGCCACCTCCTGCGCATTCACACCTTTGTCTCGGACGCCAGCCACAATTTCCAGAAGCCACGCTCGACTGGCATCAGCCTGTCGTTCTTCCGAGGAAAGACTCGCGTAAACCGGATATCGAAATTGCCGCACCAGGATCACACTATCGCGTTGTTCATCATAAAGCAGGACGGCCACCGAGTCGCCGCGTTCAAAATTGATCCGCGTCACAGGCTCGCTCATCCGACCGTCAAACAGGCGGTGCTGAAGTTCGGCCCGAATGATTTTAAACAGCCTGCCAAACCGGTAATCTTCAAATGTTTTGAGAATGTTGACCTGCCAATCCATCACGATGACCGTTCATTGATTAAATAATAGACCGCTGTGGAAAAGAAATCTCTGACCCAGGGGATGTCGCTAATTAATTCAAGCTGCTTGCGTGGTTTGATCCCAAACCTGACTTCGTAGCCCGGATTGAAGAGGTAGAACTGTCTTTTCTTAAGCTGCCAGTTCGTTTTGGTCAGCAGTATTTCAAACTTCGAGATGGAAAGCCGGGTTTCGTAAATCTCCATCAGAACATTGATTTGGGTGTTGGTCTCGCCACAAAGTTTTAGCAGACCACGATAAAGCTTCCGGGGCAAAAGATGAAACCACGGCACATACTTCAGAAACGACCCGGCCAACTGCTGATGTCCGCCGAAAGGGTTCAACCACGGTGGAAATGCCAGAAACACAGCTGCGGTTCCGGTTGTGAACTTGTGTAAGAGGCTCAAAATTCTCTCCTGATCATATATATGTTCGATGGCGTCTTTGAGAACGATCAAATCGATTTGGCCAAATAAATGTTCGAATTTGTCGGCGTCGTGCACATCGCCGGCATACAAGCAAATTCGCTTTTGTTGGATTTCATCCGTTAGGAGTTTCTTGCCGCGCTCAATTCGAGACGAGGAAAGGTCAATGCCAAAGCAGGTGTTGCCGTTATCACAGAACGCTTTGAGGACGCCAGCCTCGCCGCAGCCAATTTCCAGCACGTTCGCATCTTCCGGTAACTCGTGATATTCTTGAATGAACGGCAGAATATGATTCTTCGTCGTCAGATATTGTTGCTGCCACTTCTTTTCTGGATCATAGTGATGGGCGTACGGCATTGTCGCGACAGGTGTTCAATGACAGATTTTTGCGGACGCGGGCAATTCGCGATTTCAAGCGAGCTTGTTCCAGAGTGACGGCATAGTTTTGAAGTCTGTCCCGAAGGGAAATGGCTCGGTCCGTTTCCTCCTCAGCCACATTTCTGACTTCCATCGGATCCGCAACCAAATCAAACAGCAGATCTTCGTTGCTCGCCGAGTCATGCATGTATTTCCATCTCTGATCCCGGCAGCTGTATCGCTTGGGCAGCGGGTCGATATTTAGCAAATCTTGCTCAACCGGCGCCCCACCGTTCTTGCCGTAACTCGCGGACGCAAACACGGTACTCGCCTCTATACCGTCCGTCTCCGGTTCGGAGACATCGAAAACGCTTCTGTGATCGAAGGGATTGCCCATTCCGGCTTCGGTGACAATGGTAGGCGCAAGCTGCAGCAAACTGGCGAAATGTTGGCATTCGCCGGTTTTTTGAAACGGCCGCTTTAATATAAAGGGAACGTGCATCAGTTCCTCAAACAGCTTCGACTTGTGTTGAAGGTCACCGTGATCGACAAATTCCTCTCCATGGTCGGCTGTCAAAATAATCAATGCGGACTCGAACAAGTCATGTCTTTTCAAAAAATGCAGCAGTTCTGCTATTTTGGTGTCGAGTTGCCGGACGGCTGCGTCATAAAGCCGGATCAACGTTTTGCGTTCTCGTGAAGAAATTCCCATGTTTTCCCGGACGCACACATTTAAAGCAAAATTCTCCTCTTTGGAAATCGGCTCCATATTCAATTCAAGTTGCGGTTGAAGCTGTGGCAGATAGGGATAGTGCGTGTCCATGTAATGCACCCACATGAAAAACGGCTCATCTCTTAGACGAGTAATGAATTCAAAAATCTCTGCATTAATTGTGGCTTCTAACGTCGCTTTGGCTTTAATGCTCTCTTCCGAAATCACATATTTGTCGATCTCCAATTGTGGAACAGCGATGAAGGATGAGTCACCATGACCCTCATCCACACGAATCTCGAAGTCGAGATAATCATGAAATTCATCAAAACCACGATGGTAATGGAAATATCTGGAAACGTAAGGATTGGCCGCGTTAAAGCCGATGGTCGCATACCCGTGTGCACATAATGTTTCCGCAAGCGTTGCGGGCGCGTCGAACAAGCCTAGTTTCATTGATTTCAGTGATTCTCGCGCTGCCATTATGGCCGGAAATGCGTGCGGCGTATTGGGTCCATTCGAGAACGCATGCGTAAACAAAGTACTGTGCTGCGCAAACGCGTCGATATTGGGGGAAGTTGGCTTGCGATATCCGTAACAACCCAAATGGTCGCAACGGAGAGAATCCACGGTGATCAAGAATATATTGGGTTTGGTTTGCATCGGTTACATGTATCCCAAATCGTCCAATCGTTTCTTAATTATCTCCTCTTCCTCTTTGGTATATCCGGATTCGTTCTGACCAAAAAGCATTTCTCCTAATACGTAATTTACGTAATCGGAAACCGTTTCGAATTGACTAGATTGGGCCACGATTCTCTCTATCTGATCGTAGTATTTGCTTAGAATCTCAATGCTTTTATAATTCTCAGACGCCATAGTGCCTAACCTTGTTATTATTTTTCACTAACATCTCCCAATGGTTTATGAACTTATTAATTGTTTACAGGTAACTTATGCGGTAACGAAGTGCAAAAATCAGTCCCGACGGGTACGGGTCGGGATATTTTTGCATTTGGGTAATTCCTGCTTGTAAAAATACGTTCGCCATGCTCACTGTTTTTTACACTCCTGTCTGTTTGAGAAATGTTAGTTTTTCGGTAAAACAAACTCTTCAATCGCTTTGACCATGTTATCCCAGGAATACTTTTCTTTCTCTCGTTTAACGTTTTCGGAAAATTCGCCTTGCTTATCCTCGGCATAAAAACGCGCGACCGCCTTTGCCAGTTCTTCGGGAGCGTTTGGTTCGACCACGTACCCCGTGTGATCGTGAATGACAACTTCGGACAGGCCGCCGACATCGGTGACGATGCAAGGCTTGTTCAGGTTATACGCAATCTGCACGATGCCACTTTGGGTGGCTGATTTGTACGGCAACACGACCACATCAGAAGCGGAGAAATAGAGATTGACTGTTTCGTTTGGCACAAAATCTGACACAATGTGGACGTGTTCGTTAATTTGCAGATAATCCAGCATTTGCCGGTACTTGTTTTCGTCGTCATAGAATTCGCCCACAACCAAGAGCTTCAGATCAACGGTTTTGATAATATCTGGCATAGCCTCCAAGAGCAAGTCAAGTCCTTTGTATGCCCTGATGTAACCGAAAAACAGAAGCACGTTTTCGGCTTCGATGTTCAACTGTTTTTTGGCCTCACGCTTATCCATAGGCTGGCCAAATATTTCATACACCGGATGAGGAACGACTTTGTAGTTGGCGTGTGGCAAGAGTTGCAGCAACTCCCGTTTCACGACATCGGATTGCACGATAAAGAAGTCGGCCTGCCTCAAGGCAAATCGGGCAAGGGTCAAGTCACCTGGATGTCGTTCATGAGGAATAACATTGTGGCAGAGGTAGAGGATTTTGGTGTTGGTAAACCGCCTGGTCAGCAAACCGATGCTGCCAAAGCACGGTGCGAAAAAGGGCATCCAATATTGGAAAATAACCAAATTAGGTTGGAAGCATTGAACCTTTTTGTAGGCTCTAAACCACGTCCAAGGGCCAATTGAATCGAGCATCGGGTCGGTCTCAATTTTCAAGGATTCGTCTTGGCTCATATCCAACTGGGTTTTGCCCGGGAACAACAGTTTGGGATATTGGCGTTTGAAAGTGATGACGTTAATTTGATGATTCCGTTCTCGGAATCTTTTGTACAAAATACTGGTGTATTGCGCCATGGCGCCTCGCAAGGGATAAGCCGTGGAAATGACTGTTATCTTCATGCCAATTTAGAGTGCCTGCGGCAAAGCTTTAATGGAGTCAAGCACCATATCGGCCTGGGTATCCTCAGGGAGGGCATGACCGCTGCATACAAGAATATTAGTGCCCACACCGGCATTAATACCCGCTTCGATATCCGTTTCTTTGTCCCCGACTAAAATCGAATCTTCCAAACTTAAATCGAACTCATCGCGTGCTTTGAAAATCATCCCCGGATTGGGTTTTCTGTCAAAGGAATCTCGCCTGTAGCACCCTTTTCCCTCGGTTGGGTGATCCGGACAGTGGTAGATTTTGGAAATCACAACCTGTCGTTTCGAAAACTCCCGGATCATCCAATGGCTCAATTCCGCGAATTCTTGTTCAGAATACAATCCCCTGCCGATACCGGCCTGGTTGGTAATCACGATGATAAGATAACCTTTCTCCATGAAGAATTGGCATGTTTCAAAAATCCCGTCGATAAATTCGACGTCCTCCTTTTTGTGCAAGTAATGAATCTCTTTGTTGATGACCCCGTCCCGGTCCAGAAGCAGCGCCTTATTCATATGACTTCATTTCCGTTTGAGCTCGCCGATAATCTTCTGGCACCCCAATGTCGATGAAATAGGTGTCCGAAATGTGTGCATGCATGTTCAGCTCAGACGTGTATTTTTTCAAGAAATCTTCTTCGAAAGAGAATGTCTCAGGCAGATCAAACGCGTCAAATAATGTATTACGGGAAATATATACACCAGCGTTGATATATCCAAAGTCGACCTTTTTCTTTTCTTCAAACCGCTTTATTTGGGTGCCCTCGATGTTCACAATCCCGTATCGCGAGATGTAGTGCATGGGCTTTAAGGCAATGGTTAAATCCGCTTCGGTTTTTTTGTGAGTTTCGAACATGGCTTCAATGTTCACATCAAAAAACGTGTCCCCGTTCATGATGAGGATTTCTTGAGAAGAAATTTTTGAGAACGCCTGTTTGAGAGCGCCTCCCGTTCCAAGCGGTTTCTCTTCTACCGAATATTCTATCTGCAATTCTTTGTACGATGACCCATAAAATGCTTCGATCTTTTCGTGCATGTATCCGATTGCAAGAATCACTTTCGGTATGTTGTTTCGCAGTAAGAAATTCAGCACATAACTCAGAAAGGGTTGTTCATTCACGAGCGCCATGGGTTTTGGAGATTTTTTCACGGCCGCTCGCAATCGTTTTCCTAATCCGCCGGCTAAAATGATCGCTTCCACAGTTGCAGGTCCTTGTCTTGTTTTCGGATTCACATTCGGATTATTCGAGGTTGCAAGGTCAGTCAATTATTAACATTTCTCACTTTGACAAGTTTATGTTGTAATTTGGAGTGCAAAAATCAGCGCAGCGTATTTTTGCGTTTGGGAAGCTAAGTATAAAAATACGTTCGCTACGCTCACTGATTTTTACACTCCTGCTCAATCAAATAAAAATGTTAGTCAATTATTTTCCAGCCAACCACTCCTCGTTTGGTAAAATGAAAATTGAACACCTTGCCGGAGGATCGGTTAAGATGTTCAATTACGTGTAATTTCCGGGTAGATTCTACTATCAGCATCATAAACCCGCCGCCACCGGCACCGGTAATTTTCCCCGCCAACGCCCCGGCGTTTTGCGCTTTCTGATAAACTTGTTCGATCTCCTCATTCGTAATGGAGTGGGCCATGTTTTTCTTCGCCTCCCAGGATTGCGCCATAAACTTGGCGAATGTCTGGAGATTTCCCTTCAGCAGTGCCTCTTTCATGGCCAGCGCATCCGTCTTCAACCGATGCATGGCTTCCACAGAGCACCGATTTTTCTGCTGCACGTGTCTGGCCTGCTCGTCGATGATTTCCGCAGACTTCCGGGAGGTTCCGGTAAAATACAAAACCATCGAACTTTCCAACTCATCAACGATCCAATCCTTAATGCGAAGCGGATTCACGATGACGCGATCTGAGGCAAAAAACTCCATCCAATTTGAAGCCGCCAAACGTGGCCGCGTACTGATCCTGCTTGCCGCCGGAGAACCCCAAATCGAGCCGTTCGATTTCGTAGGCAAGATGCGCAATATCGTATTCGCCAAACGGCAGATTCAACCATTCCACAAACGCATTCAACGTGGCGACGACAAGGGTCGAGGAAGAGCCCAGGCCCGAGCCGGCCAATGCATCGGAATATGTCGTCATTTTTGCAAGATCATTTTCTTAGTCTGGCTAAGATCTCCATATCTCAAATTGTAAATATACAGACCTGTGGACACGACTTTTCCCTGCTGGTTTTTGCCACCCCAAGTGCGTGCGTAGATGCCGGGCGCTAACGGTTCATCCAACAATGTGACGACTTCATTCCCACTAATATTATAAACGGTGAGAGTAGCCCGGCGTGTCTCGGCCGGCCCTAAATCTCGGGCATCCAAGCTAAAACGGATGGTTGTCGAGAGATTAAACGGATTGGGATGATTCTGACTGAGAAAGAAGGCTTCCGGGCGTTGGGCAGAAGGAATATCCTCGACATGCGTTACCGGATCGAACACGATCTTTTTCAAAGCGCGCCCAAATTCTAGGATATACAGACTGCCATCGGAGCCCAAAGCCGCGTCTACCGGTCTTGTGAACCCGGAAGCGAATTCTATCCTCGTCCAGCCACCTTCGCCATCGGGCCTGAGATTATAAATAGGGCCGCTAAAAAAATCTGCAAAGAAAAAGGTGCCGTCATATTCTTCTGGAAAACTGGAGTCGTTTGGGAAATCTTTTTGCCGATAAGCCGCAAGCGCAATCACCGCCGAGCTGCCCCGTTCTTGCGGATAGGCAAAAATCGGAAAGACCGGATCAGGTGGAATCAACTCGGCTTCCGGTCTAAAGACTTCGAATCCCTCGTACCGCGGGTAGCCGAAATTTTCGCCGCCTGAGCTTAGATTCAATTCCTCGAACAGCGTGGTTCCCACGTCGCCTATGAATAATTGCTGAGTTTCAGGATCGATGCTGAATCGAAATGGATTTCTTAACCCAAAGGCAAAAATCTCTCCGCGTTTGCCTTCCGGTTCCGATGGAAACGTAGGATTGTCTTCAGGGATGCTGCCGTCGCGATTGATGCGTAGGATTTTACCGTAAAGAGTGGTTAGATTCTGTATAAAATCGGTATGAACGTCATCGCCATGACTGATGTACAATGTTTTATCGTTTCCAAATCGCAAGGTGCCGCCGTTGTGAAATTTTAAAGTATCGGGCATCTGAATCAGTATCTGTTGTGAACCGACATCTATGGACAGGTTGTCTGAATTGGGATCAGCGAGATCACCTTCCACTGTAAATCGCGACACGTTGTTGGTGGAGTCTTTGCGAGTATGGAAAAGATAAACATAGTTGGAATTGGGGAAATCGGGGTCGATGGCTATGCCCAGAAGTCCCTGTTCGGAGGAAAATAACAAATCGGGAACGGTGAGTAATGGTTGCGATTTTAAAATACCATTGGTGATCAGTTTGACCTCCCCTTTTTGATAGTTGATGACAAGGATGCGCTGCTCATCCGGCAGCAGAGCGAATCCGGTGGCGTCTCCGTCCAGCGATTCATTTATTCCGATCACGGAAAATCCTTCAGGAAGGGTTTGGGCATGTGCAGACAGGTAATAACAAAGGAGCAGAGAAATCGAAACAGTTAAGGCTTTGAGTTGCACTTTGAACATCATTTCAAGTCTCCGTCATTTTTTAAGAAGTTTGAGCGAGCGTTGTGAAATCTGCGATGTTGGCCATGTCGGAGGAATTCGAATAGGGCAATGTCGAAAATCACATACAAAGATGCAAGGAAAAATTCGACTCGATGGGCGAGCGATGCTAGGCAAAATTGCCTTGAAATTTATTCTAATTTTTTTATAATGAATGAAAGTTTTCCTAATCACAAAAGAGGCAACCCGTGGGCATGACCTTGACTGAAAAGATATTGGCTAATCGCGCCGGACTCAAAGAAGTGAAGCCCGGCGATTTAATTTTTGCCAAAATAGATATCGCCATGACCACCGACATTTCCTCGCCTTTGACCATCAAGGTGTTCAGGGAAATAGGGGGGTGAGCGTGTATTCGATCCGGAAAAAGTGCCGTTAGTACACGACCACTTGATTCCAGCTAAAGATATCAAATCGGCTGAGTTTTCCAAGATCATGCGGAATTTTGCCCGCGAACAGGGCATCCGCTACTACTACGAGGTCGGGCGTTCGGGTATTTCACACCAATTGCTGCCGGAACAGCGGCTGATTCATCCGCAAGACGTGGTGTTTGGCGCCGATTCGCACAGCACCACATACGGTGCTTTGGGCTGTTTCGCTACTGGTGTCGGCAGCACGGAACCATCATCCTCGACCTCTACTTCAATGGCTACACCTTCAGCGAAATCGAACGCAAAACCAATCATTCCGAAACCAGTGTCAAACGCTATCTCGCTGACTTTATTCAAGTTGCGTCTTTATACAGGCAAAACTTCACCGAAAACCAAATCCGCCTCATCGCCAAAAAATCTAACCGGCTAGTGCGAGAATATATCGGGCTCTATCAAACCTATGACAAGCAAGATAATTAACGCTTGCGTGAACTCCTCACCCCAGGCCAACCGGGACAGGAGGCGGCAAAAAAATCCGATCCTCGAACCCAAAAGGAGGTGGGCGCCATGAGTAAACCCCTTACCAAAGAACAAATCCAACTGAAAAAATTCCGAAGGCTCCAGGCCAAAAGCTTGCGACAACTCCTGCTTTACCGCTTTCTGAATCATTATGGCTACGATAAAGGCGAAGTCGTGGCCCGTACCATCATCGACGATATTCTAAAGCTCATCGACGACTATTTTTTGGTCTCTACCCTCGATGAGGACCTGCACCATATCCATTACGGCCAACTCGTCTGGATGGCCGTGCCCGTGGACGAATACCCGAAAAGGGGCAAATCTCTCTCTGCTACACGCATGAAACCCGTAGTTCTCTCTTTTGTCACCGATGATGATATTGCCCACATCGCATATGGCTTCGACTCCAAAACGTTCAGGAAAAAACGGCTCATACGATGGGTCGACGAAGCCTTTGACCAAGGCGCACTCCTCACCCAACTCGATTAGCGGCTCTACTCGGCGTCTGTGAAGCCGTCGTCAGCCAGTATGTTAACGAAATCCAAAAAGAGGGCAAGCTCCTGCCTACCAGGGGAAACATCCACGACCTCTCAGGAGCCATCACACATAAAAGAGAAATCATCAGATGGTTGCGTTCAAGACATAGCCACCGAATTCATCGCTGTACGGTGAAACATCCGTGCCACCGCCCGCCAGGCCGAGTCTGAGTGGCGCCTTACTGCGAATGATCACCCTTTCGCTCCCTCCGGCTGTTCCAAAACATTTTTGACCGAATAGTCTATCTGGCCTTTTCGGCTTGCTGTAATCATCTCACCCAAAAGACCGATGGAAACAAATTGCACACCAACGATAATCAAGACAATACCCAAAAATAACAACGGACGGTTGGATAAATACTTCTCGAAAAAAATTCGTTCGATCGTTAGATACACGTTGATCAAAAAACCAAATAAAAATGAGACGAGACCCGCCAGGCCAAACAGGTGCAACGGTCGCTTCGTGTACCTGGTAATGAATAGAACCGTGATCAAATCAAAGAAGCCCGCGCTAAACCGAGAGAGGCCAAACTTGGTTTTCCCGTATTTTCTCGGATGATGTTCGACGACCACCTCGCCTACCCTGAAGCCTTCCCACTGAGCCAGAACCGGAAGGAAACGG
>JABAHQ010006996.1_pt3 | contig 11104 bp, 10 predicted proteins | sample 7062091 | NCBI WGS metagenome assembly JABAHQ01 (sample SAMN14534359, study PRJNA622989) | marine sediment metagenome | biome: marine biome [ENVO:00000428]; feature: marine pelagic biome [ENVO:01000023]; material: deep marine sediment [ENVO:00002113] | place: India: Gulf of Kutch | collected...
ATCGGCGACATCAACGCCATCGCCCGCCAGTTCGGTCAGCGGGTCTCCGGCCTCGACGATCTGGCCCGCCAGTTCGTCGACAACGGCCAGGGCGTCGACGCCTTCCGCGCCGCCGTCATGCAGCGCATGGGGCAGCCCGAGCCGACCACCCCGCCGGAGCGCCCGGACATCGACCTCAACGAGCGCGAGGATCAGGAGTATTCCATCACCCGCGCCATCCGCTGCGCCGCCTTCGGCGACGACGCCGGCTTCGAACGCGAGCTCTCCGACGAGATCGGCAAGAAGCTCGGGCGGCGCACCGGCGGCATCTTCGTGCCGACCTCGCTCAGCGTCCGCGCTCCGGCCACCGCCGGCACGGCCGGCACCGGCGCCGAGACCGTGCAGACCACCGTCATGCCGATCATCGAGCTGCTGCGCAACCGCATGATGATCAAGCGCCTCGGCGCCCAGGTGCTGCCGGGCCTGCAGGGCGACCTGCAGTTCCCCCGCCAGGAGAAGGCCGCCAGCCTCAACTGGGCCGGCGAGAATCCCGGCGCCGACACCGCCGACACCGACATGACCAGCTTCTTCGGCCAGGTCGACATGTCGCCGAAGAACGCCATCGCCACCATGCCCTACACCCGCCAGCTGCTCTACCAGAGCGTCGAGGCGATCGAGCAGTTCCTGCGCAACGACCTGACCACCCAGAACGCCATCGGTCTCGACCTGGCCGCCATCAACGGCGCCGGGGGCAACCAGCCGACCGGCATCCTCAACACCAGCGGCATCGGCGTCGTCTCCATCGGCACCGACGGCGGCGCGCCGACCTGGGATCACATCGTCGGTCTCGAATCGGAGGTCGCCATCGACAACGCCGACGTCGGCAGCCTGGGCTACCTCACCAACGCCAAGGCCCGGGGCAAGCTCAAGACCGTCGAAAAGGCGACCGGCACCGCCAAGTTCCTGTGGGAGGACGGCCGCGAGGCCGGCTTCGGCAGCGTCAACGGCTACCGGGGCGCCGTCTCCAACCAGGTGCCCTCCGACCTGACCAAGGGCGTCGGCACGGGCCTCTCGGCGATGCTCTTCGGCAACTTCGGCGACATCATCATCGGCGAGTGGGGCGTGATCGAGCTGCTGGTCGACGAGCTCACCCTCAAGAAGCAGGGCATCATCGAGCTGACCAGCTACATGCTGGTCGATCTGGCGATCCGCCACCCGCAGTCCTTCGCCGCCATCAAGGACATGGACACCGTCTGATCCGAGTGATCGTCAACGCCGGGCGGGCCCTCGGGCCCGCCCGCCACCTCATAACGCGAACAGGGAGAGACCCGTCATGGCCAAACAGAAACTCTTTGCGGAAAGAATCACCGTCATCCGCGACACCGTCTTTCAGGGCGACGACGTCCAGCAGGGCAAGATCATCGACGTCACCCAGCAGAACCAGGGCGATGCCCGCCTGCTGGTCAACCTCAAACGCGCCAAGGTCTATGAGAAAGGCGACGAGAAGATCGCCAAGGCCCGCGCCGAGCGCGACGCCGCCGGCAAGGAAGACTCCGGCGACGACAAGAAGTAACCGGAGGCGCCCGTGGACAATCTCGAACAGGATCTTCGCGACATCTTCGACGCCGGGGTGATCACCACACAGGCGTCGATCCAGGGCGTCGACCTGCCCGGGATTTTCCGCGCGCCCTTCCTGCAGGCCCAGATCGGGGTCGGCGTCGCCGCCAGCGAGCCGACCCTGACCGTTCTCGACGCCGATCTCGCCACGCTGCCGCAGGCCATGCTAAACGGCGACGCGGTCCAGCTCACCGAGCGCGGCGAGACCTGGTACTTCCACGAAAAACACCCCGCCGGCAACGGCATGACCGTGCTGGTCCTGACCGAGGAGCCGTGATGCAGCCGCCCGCCAACCCCACCTGGTTCGAGCATGTCGACCTGATGCAGATCCTGATCGCCGCCCTCTTTCTGATGGTCGCCTGGTTCATCGTGCGCACCCTGCGCCAGATCGACCGCAACCAGACCGAGCTGTTCGAGAGGCAGGTCCAGCTGGAGCGCGACTTCTACGAGCTGCGCGGCGAGCACCGCTCCCATCACCGCTGGCACGGCGAAGAGCGCAGGAGGAACGACTGATCATGCCAAGGTTCGGCAAAACGTCAGAAAAGAATCTCAGCGAGTGCCACCCGGATATTCAAAAGGTCATGCGCGAGGTCATCAAGCACTTCGATTGCTCGGTGATCTGCGGACGGCGTGGCCGCGCCGCCCAGGAGCTGGCATTTGCAGCCGGAAAGAGCAACGCCCGATACGGGCAGAGCCCGCACAATTTTGAGCCGGCCCTGGCCGTCGACGTGGTGCCTTATCCGGTCGACTGGACGGACACGGAGCGGATGATCCTTTTTGCCGGGCAGGTGATCGCCACGGCACGCATGCTCGGCGTGGACCTTAAGTGGGGCGGCGACTGGGACCGGGACACCCATCTGTCCGATAACCGATTCAACGATTTTCCCCATTTCGAGCTTGTGGGCTGGAGGGACTGATTATGGATATCACCGGCATCGGCACCGCCGTCGTCGGCATCGGCGGCAAACTCATCGACAAGCTCTTCCCCGATCCGGCGGAGAAGGCGAAGGCCAAGGCGACGCTGATCGAGCTGCAGCAGACCGGCGAGCTCAAGGAGCTGGAGACGCGCATGTCGGCGATCCTCGCCGAGGCGCAAAGCTCCGATCCCTGGACCAGCCGCGCCCGGCCGTCGTTCATGTACGTGATCTACATCATGATCCTGGCGGCCATTCCGATGGGCGTGCTGGCCGCCTTCGATCCGGCCCGGGCGGCGGCCATCGCCGAGGGGATGAAGGCCTGGCTCTCGGCGATCCCCAACGGGCTGTGGACGACCTTCGGCATCGGCTACACCGGCTACAGCGTCGCCCGGTCGATGGACAAGAAGAACATCCTCAAAAAGTAGGGGCCGATGAGCAAGCGACAGCAGATCCTCGACAACCTCGCCGCCCGGCTCGCCGAGATCGTCGCCGGCACCCAGGTCGTGCTGGAGACCGGCGAGGTCTACACCTACCAGACGAATCTCGGCAGCAACGTCGCCGGCGGCGAGTGGCGCGAGAACCAGATCGGCCACGGCGAGGCCGAGGGGATCGCCTGGCGCGACACCCTGGGCGAGATGCCGCCCAGCGACGAGACCGGCACGCAGGACCACGAGGTGTCGGTGACNNATTCTCGCCGCCATCGGCAAGGACCCCACCTTCGGCGCTCTGGCCTTCGACACCCTGGCCGGGTCGGTGGAGCTGCAGCACGCCGAGCAGGGCAGGGAGCTCTCCGGGGTCGAGATCCAGATCACCATCCGCTACACCACCAATCTCTGGCGCATCTAGGAGGCCGTCATGGCATTTCGCAAGCAGAAGAGTTCGTTCTACCTGAAAAAGCAGGCCGCCAAGGGGCAGGCCGAGGCGGTCGCCGCCGGCGATGCCGTGCAGATCACCAGCGCCGGCAGCCTGGTCAAGCCGGAGGTGGCCATCGTCGAGGATCCGGCGCTGCGCCCGGGCAGCCGCCTGCCGGCGAAGAAGATCCCGGTCGGCGACTGGGGCAAGGGCGGGCCCGGCATCCGCTGGAGCGGCAGCGGCGCGGCCGGCACGCCGCCCGAGTTCGGCGCCGCCCTGCAGACCCTGTTCGGCACCGAGGCGATCAACGCCGCCGGCACCGTCATCGCCCTGACCGGCGCGATCGGCGGCTTCGACTCGAACCTCGACCTGACCCTCGGCGCGGCGGTGCGCATCGACGTCGACGGCGCCGGCAAATGGGAGATCCGGCTGATCGACGGCAAGATCGACAACGGCGACGGCACCTTCACCTACACCGTCGACCGCGACTTCAGCCAGGCCCCGGTCGACGACGCCGCCATCGCCGCCGGCGTCAGCTACCTGGTGGCCACCGACGACGCCACCCTCGACGCCCTGCCGTGGCTGACCCTCGATCAGTACGAGGACGGCGCCCGCTACCTGTGCACCGACGCCCGCTGCCGCTCGCTGACCCTCTCCGCCGAGGTACGGCAGATCATCACCGCCGCCCTGGGCTTCACCTCCCTGTCGTGCGCCGAGAGCGACGCCTCCGATCCGCTCACGCCCGGCTTCGACGGCACCGACCCGATGGTGGCGCGCAACCTCACCCTGCTGGTGGCCGACACCGCCACCAACGGCAAGAGCTTCGAGCTGAGCGCCGAGATCGCCAAGGAGACGAGCTACTTCAACGACAGCGGCATCTCCGATCTCGACGCCGACGGCGACATCGCCCTCACCGGCTCGTTCCGCCCGCCGATGCTCGACACGGCGCCGATCACCAAGTTCAAGGCCGGCACCCTGGCCGACCTGGTGCTGGAGATCCCCGGCAGCGCCGGCAACATCGGCTACATCCAGCTCACCGATCTGCAGTACGACAAGCCCGAAGAGCAGGAGGACGAGGGCAAGCTCGACTGGAACATCCCCTTCACCGTCACCGGCGGACTCTGCCTCGCCTTTTTCTGATGCCATGGGCGGGCCTGCAGCCCGNNAAGCGATGGCCCGCGACAGCAAGCGCGAATTCAAGCTGATCATCACCGCCCGCAACATGACCCGCCGGGTCATGCGCTCGGTGCGCGACGGCATCCGCAGCATCGGCAAGGTCTCGGGCATGGCCGCCGGCGTCGCCGTGGCCGCCTTCGCCACCGTCACCGCCGCCATCGCCGGGGTGGTGAGCAAGATCCTCGACCTGAACGACGGGCTGGCCAAGCAGGCGCGGCGCTTCAAGATGACCACCGAGGAGCTCTCGGGCCTGCGCCACGCGGCGGCCATGGGCGGCATCGAGGTCAAGGAGATCGACACCGCCATCCAGTACATGGAGCGCAACGCCTCCGACGCCGCCAACGGCATCGGCGAGGCGAAGGACGCCTTCGAGGGGCTGGGGATCGAGGCCGAGGAGCTGCGCAAGATGAACCCGGCCGACGCCTTCGAGCTGATCATCGACCGGCTGCAGGGCGTCGACAACGCCTTCGACCGCTCCAGCTACGCCATGGACATCTTCGGCCGCAGCGGCGCCCGGGTGCTCACCCTGACCGCCGACGGCATCCGCGACGCCCGCAAGGAGGCCCGCCAGTTCAACATCGCCATCGGCGAGGCCGACGCCTCGAAGATGGAGCGGATCAACGACGATCTGCACAAGATCAAGATGGCCCTGCGCGGCTTCGCCACCGTCTTCACCACCGGGCTGATCGGGCCGATCGAGACGTTTACCGACAAGGTCAGCGAGGCGGCCAAGAGCGGCGAGCTGAAAAAGTGGGCGCTGGAGACCGCCGGCTTCGTCAGGGACGTGGCGGTGCTGATCGCCCAGGGCATCCCGCAGGCGTTGAACCTGGTTCTGCTCGGCGCCGAGAAGGTGGCGCTGATCTTCTCCGGCTGGAAGCTGTTGTGGACGGAGCTGCGCTACCAGTTCGCCAACTTCATGGAGGTGATCTGGACCGGACTGCACAAGGCCCGGGAGGGGCTGACCGCCTTTCTGGAGACCTTCAACGTCGGCGGCATCTTCGACGACGCCATCGCCGAGAGCCGGCGGATCAGCCAGGAGCAGGAGGTCATCCTCGATTCGATTGCCGAGAAAAAGCGCCAGGCCCTGACGGACCAGCGGGAGGCGATCAAGAAGCAGAAGGAGCAGTCGCAGGCGGTCAAAGAGTACGAGGACAAGATCGCCCGGGTCGAAAAGAAGGTCGAGGGACTGGTGGCCGCCCTGGAGGGACCGGCGGACAGGCAGCGGCAGCTTATCGAAGGGAGCAAGGGGCTGGGCAGCGCCACGAAGGAAGGGGTCGATCAGGCGGTGGCCGAGATCAACCGTCTGGCCGACGCCTATGTCCGCCTGGCCCGGGAGCAGGGCAAGTTCATGGACCGCGCCGCGGCCGTTCGCGAAATATCGTCCGGCGATGTCGACCTTGAGCGTCTCGACAAGGCCGTGGCGCTGGCGGAGCGTACCTGATGATCCCCGAGACGTTCAAAATCGAGATCGAAGATGCACTGCTGGCCTGGCAGGACGTCACCGGCCTGGTCGAGCGGATCGCCGACGGCACCACCTCCGAGGGCCAGATCGTCCCCTCGGTGTCGATCTCCTTTCGCGACGATACCGGCAGCGTGCTCGATGCGCTGATCGACCCCGAGATCAATCGCGGCCGCGCCCGGATCCGCATCACCGAGGGCAGCCGGGTCTGCCATTACCTGCTCGAAGAGCGCAGCGGCGAAGTCGAGCGCGGCCTCGACCGGCCGGCGATCAGCGGACGCGCCTGGGCGGGCATTCTCGCCGACTGGCGGCCGCTCACCCACAAATGGCCCTACGATATGCCGGCCTCGGCGCTGGCGGCCGCCGTGGCGCATCTGGACGTCGCCGGCCAGTCCGGAACGACGGTGCCGGTGGTGTGGCTGGCCAGCCTCGACCCGACCATCCCCGGCAAGCGCTACGGCGTCACCCGCCAGGGCCGCCTGGAGATCGTCAAGGAGATCGCCGCCGCCTGCGCCGCAGCGGTGCGCGTGTCGACCGACGGGCTCGGCTTCGAGGTTTTTGATCGCCCTGCCCGCGACCTGTCGGCGGTCGCCGACCGCAACTTCGACAACGGGCTGTCGCTCTCCTACGAATTCGACCGGCGCGACGAGATCTTCAACGCCGTGCGGGTGCGCGGCGAGGTGCCCGACTACACCCGGCCGACCCTGCCGGTGATCGAGGTCGGGGTGATCCCCGAGCACATCGAGGCCGACGGCGTCGCCACCGCCACGGCCAGCGCCACGGTGTTCGACAGCGCCGGCAAGACGGTGCGGCACAAGGCGATCAACGACGAGGCGATCGACGCCGGCAGCTACACCGAGATCCCGGTGAGCGGCTGCTACTCGCGTGCAGGGCGTGTGGCTCAACACCGGCACGCAGGAGTCGCCGAGCAAGGGCGCCCGCGTCGAGCCGACCGGCTTCACCGCCTCGACCATCACCGTGCCCGACAACGCCACGCAGCTGTTCATCGTCAGCTACACGCAGGCCGAAAGCGTCTCCTGGTCGCTCGACGACTACCAGGACGTCATCGAGGGCGAGGCGCAGGCGAGCACCGGCGATCTCACCGTAAGCACCGACCAGCCGATCGGCAGCGTGCAGGGCGTCTACCGCGCCACCGACGCCAACCGCACCGGCACCAACTTCTACACCGGCGGCAGCTTTACGGCCAACACCACCGGGATCACCCTGGGCATCTCGCCCGGGCCGGCCGGCACCGCGCTGATCGTCGACTACACGGTCTACAACGGCAGCCCGCTGTCGGCGTCGATCTCGCCGTCGTCGTCCCTGTGCGACCCCGAGGGCGTGGCCCAGACGACCATCGGCAGCGGCACCGCCGTCGGCGTCGCGGTGATCAAGGCCTCGGCTCTCGGGCAGGAGGGCCGCGCCCAGCTGGCCCTGACCGGCGACGCCGTCGACAGCCTGACCCTCAAGGTCGACCCGGCGACGCTTAAGAGCGCCACCGATCCGGAGCAGACCACCGAGCTTGTTCAGGACGAAGCGAGCAGCGTCACCCAGACGCAGGAGGATGGCCGCTGGGTCTACTACATCGAGACGAGCCGGCCGATCAACTGGGTGCAGAGCGTCGCCGTCTCCGGCTACCCGAATGCCTCGGTGAAAAGCTGGGTCAACGACGACAGCGTGCCGATCTACAAGGCCTACCTGAACAACGAGATTCCCAACGGCACCGGCGCCACCATCACCTACGTGGCGCCGATCAACGAGAGCCAGACGGCGCAAGAGGCGGACGTGACCGCCACCGTCAAGGCCGCCGACGGCACGGCCGTGGCCGATAACACGCCGGTGAAGTTTTCCCTCGAGGGCGCCGCCAACGGCGCGACGCTGTCGGCGGACAAGGCCTTTACCTCCGGCGGCGATGCCAGCGTGACGCTCAGCGCCGGCGGGCCGGCGACCTTCACCGTGGTCGCCGTGGCCGGCTCGCTGCGCGCCGAGGTCGAGGTGACGGTGTCGGACAACCCCGAGACGGACGAGGCCGCCGAGAGCACCGGCGCCGCCTACGGCAGCAGCATCGAGTGGGACGACAGCTGCAATGCCGACGATCCGGCCTATCGTGAACAGTCCGACGGACGCTGCTGCAAGGAGCTGCAGCAGGACAGCGGCACCGACGGCTCGATCTGCGGTCGCCGCCGCCTGGTGGATTGCGACGGGGCGCCGCTCGCCGATAAATGGGTGACGCTGTGCGGGGGATCGGTCACAACAAAGACCGACAGCGATGGCTGGTTTTCATTCTGCTGCGGTAGCGAGGGGACTAATGTCGGCACCGTGAGGACCGATGGCGAGGAACATAACTTCACGTTCAGCATTGCCCCGGATGGCAGCGAGAGTCGCGGGGGCGGGACGTATCTCGAATGTCTATAAATGTCTGCAAAGACCCCAACAGCAAGGCGACCCCGAGTAGCCAGGAGATCACGGCGTGCAACCCTGAGTCCAGGGAAAAGCCCAATGAGATAAGGGTTTGTGAGGAGGCCCAGACGTGCGATGACCTCCCAGCGGTGACGCTTACGGGTCAAGTGGACACTGATGTGGGGGCGAGTTATGAGGCGAGTGGAGGCAAGCCTCCGTATATTTACGACATCTCGTGCGGGCAGCTCGATCAGGACGGCACCTCAGCGACAATTACCGACATTACCGACTGTTGCCCCACCATGATGCTCTCTGTCGTCGATGCGTGCGGCAACCGGGCAGAGATGCTGCTGAGGCACCCTGAGGGGCAATGGGTGAACACTGACACCACCAATCATTGCTCCGGGGCTGATTTCGCGTGTGACGAAACCGTTATCTCCGGGGCAACCAAGACAGTTTATACCTGGGAAGCTGTTTACTGCGGCCAGCTCAACGACCTGAGTGTCGCGGGATGCACAAACGAGTACCAGTTTGACGAAGACTGTACATTGAGCTTGCCATGTACTGAACGCTCCGACTTTAGCGCAATCGCCATAACATGGACCACCGAATACGAGTGGCAGTGCTTATGATCGCCGAGAAAATCTACAAAGGGGCCACCGCAGAGGATTTGGGTATCCCCGAGGTACAGTACGCAAGCCGCAGGGCCGTACTCGATCGCTTCCTGGCGCAGTGGTCCGGCGGAGACTTCCGGGCAGACTACAGGGCGTGGATCAAGACACAGCAAGAGGGCCGAACTGCATCTCGGGCGGTTGTCGTCGGCTCCGACATCCCGGCCAAGGCAGGGCTGTCGGACATGGCCCGCAACGCTGCCGGAGCACTGGGACGGGCGCTCAAAAGTGGGGGCAGGAGGGTGCCGCTGGCCGAGCAGGAGCGGCGTCTGGCGATCTGCAGGGGTTGCCAACATTGGACGGGGCGCCGCTGTCTGTTGTGCGGCTGCTTCGGCAAACTAAAGACCCGGCTGGCTACGGAGAGCTGCCCCATCGGAAAGTGGTGATGCAATGGACTTGATCAGCAACAACGTCATCAAAATCGTCGAGTATGGCGAGCGGGTGTATGTCTTCACCGATTCGGGGGTTGACGGGTTCCGCAAGTCCGACTGGAAGAAGGTTGTCAGCGCGGGACTGTCGAACGTGACCGCTGGAGCTGTCAACGACAACGGTATCTATCTGGGAACGCTGTCCAGTGGGATATGGTTCCTCCCACATGATCTGAAGGGGACGCAGTCCCCGGCACAGGACTACACCGCATCGACCATTGTCGCCCTGCAGAGCGACGAGATCAAAGATCTGGACGGCCTCGATAGCGCCCTGGTCGTGGCCCATGCAGCGGGCGTCGACTTTTTGCCCGACCCGATGACGGTGTACTCCTATGCCGACGCCCTGGGGTGCCCGGTATCGTCTTTGAACGCGACGGATATTGCTTATGTTGACGGGGCTGGTGACACCTACAGCCTGGCTCGCCCGGCTGCAGATTGGATCAGTTCTGATGCCACGCTGGTTCCTGTTGGCTCTAAAAATTATGCCCTGACGTTTGGCGGGGGCGGGGATGTTGTCAATTGCGGGGACCCCGGTGGCTATAACGCTTTCACGATAGAGTTCCTGCTCCGATTCCCGTCCACTTACGACACAAACTCAAGCGGCGACTACGCGGCTATCAACCACAAGTACGGAGACTACGGGTTCGCAGTCTACTTCTACAACCTGGACGGGGGCAATCTCAGATACGAAACGAGAAACGGTACGACTCTATCCAATAAGGACGTTTGGACCGGAGGGGTGTGGTATCACATCGCCATCGTCCAGAACAGTGACGGCTCTGCCGAAATTTACGTTGATGGGGCTCTGGACAGGTCGACCTCGGACAGTGGCTACACAGGCCCTGCTACCGGAGATTTTGAGTTTGGCGGCAGCAGTGGTCAGAATTGGTGGCTCGTCGGCGACATGGACAAGATCAGATACTGGTCCGTTTCTCGTACCCAACAGCAAATCCAGGACAACAAAGACATAGACCTGACCGGGAGCGAGACGGGCCTTGTCTCGCTGTACCAGTGCAACGAGGGGGGCGGCTCCACAGCCAAAGACAGCGCCGGGACCAACGACGGGACCATTACAGGGGCTACCTGGACCGAGATCGGAAGCATCGGGGCCATTCGGGACCTCGCATACGGAGCCGACCTGTTTATAGGTCTGGATGTTGGCCTGCAAAGTTACAACGGCACGACAGTCACTGATCTATCCGCCCTGCTCGGCACCATCAAAGACGTCCGCGCCCTGCATCCCTCGAGCACCGCCACCGCCGCCGGCGGCCTGATCGCCGTCGGCACCTCCGACGACGCCGGGGGCGGCGAGTTCGCCGTGCTCGACCTGGTCGCCGCCAGCAGCAAGAAGACCGTCGCCGGCGACACCACCGCCGCCTGGGTCGACGACATCTTCCACGCCGCGATCTACAACGCCACCCTCGACCGGCCGCGCCGGGTGCAGGCGATCTCGCCGGCGAACGCCGCCAGCGAGGTGCCGCGCAGCTGGACGATGTACGCCGAGATCCTCGACGAGCTCGGTGCGCTCACCAACGTGGCGCTCACGAAAAACGGCGTCGCCGTCGCCCCGACCACCTCGGCGATCACCGACGGCATCCGCGTCGA
>JABAHQ010051671.1_pt1 | contig 11102 bp, 5 predicted proteins | sample 7062091 | NCBI WGS metagenome assembly JABAHQ01 (sample SAMN14534359, study PRJNA622989) | marine sediment metagenome | biome: marine biome [ENVO:00000428]; feature: marine pelagic biome [ENVO:01000023]; material: deep marine sediment [ENVO:00002113] | place: India: Gulf of Kutch | collected...
CTGCCGCCGGCAGGTGCTGCTGCAGTACTTTGGCGAGACCCACGAGGGCCAGTGCGGCAACTGCGACAACTGCCTGCAGCCGCCGAAGACCTGGGATGCCACCGACCCGGCCCGCAAGGCGCTCTCCTGCGTCTACCGCACGGGCCAGCGCTTCGGCGCCGCCCATGTCACGGACGTGCTCATGGGCAAAACCAACGACCGCCTCAGCCGCCTGGGCCATGACGAACTCAGCACCTTCGGCATCGGCACGGACCTCTCCAAGCAGGCCTGGCACTCGATCCTCCGCCAGCTCCTGGCCCACGGTCACCTGCAGAGCGACCCGGCGGGCCACGGCGGCCTCCAGCTCGCCCCGCGTTGCCGGGAGCTGCTGCGCGGCGAGGCGGCACTGGAACTGCGCGAGGACATCCTGCCCTCATCCAGCAAACGCAAGGCCACCGGCTCGGGCCGAAAGGCTCCGCCGGATGTACCGGATGGGCCCCAATGGGAGCGCCTGCGCCAGTTCCGCAAGGAGCTCGCGGACGCCGAGGGCGTGCCGCCCTACATCATCTTCCACGACGCCACCCTCAAGGAGATGCTCCACGCCCAACCGAAGACGCTGGATGACATGGCCACGGTGCCCGGCATCGGGCAGGCGAAGCTGGAACGTTACGGGGAGTCGTTCCTCAGGGTGCTGCGTGAACTGGAGACCGACACCGGGGCACGGACGGAGACGACCTAGTCGTCATTGTCATTGATGATGCGCGCCAGGCTCAGCAGGTCGGAACTGATCAACAGGCCGTTCTCGATCGCCTGGGCCAGGTTGATCTCGAACCGGCGCTGGTCCCGGGTGCGATAGATGTTGATAACGCCGCCACGGCGTGCGAATCCCTCGGTATTGCCCACGCTGAGGACGTACATGTGATCGATATCGGCAAAGAACGCATCCAGCTGGTCGAGCTGGTCAATCCCGACGAACAGGATGTGGCACCCTTGCTGGATATCCGCCCTGTCGGTGGTTCGGATGACATCGAGCTGGCGATCCCGGATCCGGACCCCGTCGACTGCATCCAGAAAGCTGCCAAAGGGCACTGCCCCGTACAGGCACAGGCGCAGGGACGCCTCCGGCCCGTCAAAGGCGGAGTCGGGCCACTCCACGAAATTGGCGAAGTTGTAGAGAAACAGCGCCTTGACCTGGAATTCCTTGACGCGATCCGGATCCTCGATCCGGGCCTGGGCCGGCAGGCCGGTCAGCAACAGTGCCAGGATGACCGCCCCCCACAGGTGGCGTATTCTCGCTCTCGTGTTCATTGACGCACCTTTCCCCTCAGAATGACACGCTCAGTAATCCGTGGACCCGGCTGTCGTCCTCTGGTCCGTTCGCTGTCGGGTCCTGCTCGTCGATCGGGTGTCCCCAGTGGAGCGCCAGCTGAAGGCGGCTGCCGTAATTCAGGTCCACCCCGATGCCACCGCCCCAGAAACGCGCCTGGCTGTCACCGGCCGCCTCTTCCCGCCAGCCCCGTGCGAAATCCGTGAAAAGCCCGGGGGACACCCGCCACCCGCTGCCCCACCGGAACGCGTACAGCTGTTGTTCAAGGGTCACCCTGAAGCCCGAGTCCGCACTGAAACGCCCCGGTTCGTAGCCACGCACCGCACCGGCGCCGGTCAGGGCTTTGCGTTCCGAGGACGGGACTGGATCGGGGCTGTACTGCCCCCTCAGGATGAGGCGGCTGGGAAAGTGCGCCGTGCTCTGCCAGTTGTACCGCAGGGCGTAACCCGCGTTGAGTTTGAGGAAGCGGTTGTCCAGGCTGGTGTTATCCGTCTCGACCGTGTAGCCCGCCAGCGGGGCCACATCAATAGTTTGCACCAGGTGGCCCGCCGGTGTCTGTAAACCCCTGTCATACCGGAGCTGCGCGGTCACATAGTCGGATTCATCCCCCAGCAGTACGGGAAAGCGGTCACTGTCCACCCGCGCCTGCTTATAGGCCAGTGCGGTGGACCAGCGGGTTGGGCCGCCCGCGAGCGGTTCCAGGGACCAGTGCCCGGAGACCGTGTCCAGTCTTCCCGTGAGTCCCAGTGAGGCGAAGCGGCCATCCACATCGAACTGACTGCGACTGACCCCGAACCCCCAGCTCTGGCCCTCGTAGCCCAGCGGTTGGGCATAATGGATGCCGCCCATCAGGGTCCCGGACTGCTCGGTCGCAATGGCCGTCACCCGGAGCCGTTCACCCAGGCCCCAGAGGTTGTTCTCCTGATGCTGCAGCCGGAGCCGGTGGCGCCCGGTCTCGTCCATGCCGTGATTGTCGATCACAAGGCGCGTCCGCCGGACCGTCTCCTCGGTCACCCGGAGGTTCAGCCGGGTTTCACCCCGCTCACGCCCGGCCGAAAAAATCCCGAAGACCTCCAATCCGGGCAGACGATTGACGCGCTCGATTCCACGCTCAACGGCCGGAACATAGACCGGCAGCCCGAACTGGGATTCGAAGGGCTCAATCAGTTGGGCGGCGGTGTAATGCGAGGCACCCAGCACCCGCACCTCCGCCAACTCGCCGACGAGCACCCGCAGAGTGACCTCCCCGGCCACTACCTCCTGGGGGGTGACATAGACCTCGGCAAAGGTCAGGCCCCGGTCCCGATAGGCCCGGGCCAGCTTGTAGGAGAGGTCGTGGATCTCACTGACGGACAGCAGTGGGCCCCGCTGGATGTAGTGGTCAACGATGACCTCGCGCAGGTACGGGCGGGTGACGCCCCGCTCCGGGAACAACAGCTGCTTTCCCTTGAGCCGCAGTTTCCGGACGATGAGTTTCCCGTCCTCGATCACCCCGCGCTCTTCCTCAAGCCCCTCAATCTGTTCGGACGGGATCAGGTCGAACGTCAGGCCGCTCGTCGCCTGCGCATCAGTCGTCATTGAAACGATGGCCACCATCAACAGCGGAAGGAAACGGCAGACTACGTGTTTTGCGGCATCAAGCAATCGCGGCACCCGGACGGTCCTGCAGGTCAATCAACACGACACCTGCTTCACAGGCAGGGAGTATAGTCGGTCTGCTGCAAACCACTAGCGCCGGAGCGGCATCATATAGTCCCCATCCGGTCATTCGTTTGCCATTTACGGCCACAAGAAAAGCGACTGGTGGAATCCGCCGCAATAACATAGGCTTGTGGCGAGGAGTCTGGCAGGGTCAAGGCGCTGGTCAGCTGTTTGAATCAACGTTCGAGGGTGTAATGATCCGTTTCCGGAAACTGAGCATCAAACACAAGTTGATGCTGGCTGTCATCCTGACCACCAGTCTGGGTCTTCTGGTTTCCGTCGCCGGGATGGTCACCTACGACTATTTCAAGCAACGGGAAATCCTGGCCCAGGAGATGCAGATCCTGACACGGGTCGTCTCCTCCCGAAGCACCGCCGCACTGAGCTTCGGCGACAAGCCCCGGGCGCGGGAGAATGTCGCCTCACTGATGCTCCGGGGCTCAGTAACCGCCGGCTGCATGTACGATGAGTCCGGCAGCCTCTTCGTGGAAGTCCAGGGTACGCCGGATCCGGCGGGGAACTGCCCGGCCTCGCCACGTGCACCGGGGGAAACCTTCACTAACGGGTATCTGGATGTTGTCGAGCCTGTCGAGCTCAATGGCCAGCGCATTGGGTCGGTCCTGGTCCGCACCGACCTTTCGGATCTCAACGCCCGGCTCGGCACGCAGGTCCTGGCCAATACCGGCATCATGGTCGTCTCGCTGCTGACGGCCCTGTTGCTGACGCTGCGCCTCCAGCGCGCGATCTACCAGCCCATCGTGGAACTTGGCGAAGTGGCCCACCATATTACCCACGAGGGGAACTACTCATTCCGCGCCCACACGGCCAATGACGACGAACTGGGGGAGACCGTCACGGCGTTCAATACCATGCTCAACCGTATTGAGCAGGACAAGAAAACACTGACCAACCTGGCGTATCTGGATCCCCTGACCGAGCTTCCCAATCGGCGCCTGTTCAGCGACCACCTCGAAGCAGCCCTGACCAGGGCACAACAGGGGACGCGGCGCGTTGGCGTGATGTTGATCGACCTGGATTGGTTCAAGGATGTGAACGACACCCTGGGCCACGACATTGGCGACCGCTACCTGCAGGAGTGCGCTCACCGTCTTGAGACGGCGATGTCAGCGTCCGGTAGCGCCTACAGGCTCGCCGGGGATGAGTTCACCGTGATCATGCAGGGGCTGGCGAGCGAGGCCGACGCGGAGGAAGCCGCCCGGCGGGTCTTCGACGCATTCAGGGCACCTTTCGTCTGGGAGAATGGCGAGCGAGCGATAGAGGCGAGTATCGGGATCGCCCTGTCACGGCCCGGTGATGACGGGGGCAGCCTGCTGAAGCGGGCGGACCTGGCCGTTTACCGGGCCAAGGACGCCGGCCGTAACAACTACCAGGTCATGGCGTCGGGATCGGGAGACGGCCATTGATAAGCATCCGACCGAGATAATGCTTGATGGCGTTCTCCCGCCGACAGTCCCGGTCATTCCGTTCCGCCGGATTGCAGTCAGCGACCAGTTCATTGAGACGGGGCACCTGCGCCTGGGAGGGCGGGCTTCCGCCCTGGGTTACGTCCACGTCCTCGCCGACTCCCGCGAGCACATTCCCGCCCGCCTGCTCACGATCGCCCGCAAGAGAAACGGGTTGATCCCGGAGCACGATACGGCCTCCGCTGCCGTCGATCGCGATCGCGTTAACCAGACCGTCGTTATTGATGGGTGAGGTACCCAGACTGGCCAGATAGGCCGCCGTCAGTTGCACATCACTGCCACTGGCGACAATGTCGCCGGTGTTATTGATCAATGCCGGGGCGGTCTCCGGCGCACGGCTCAAGGGTTCCGAGACGCTCACCCCGAGCCGTCCGGAGCTCCCCAGCGACACAACGGCCCCGTCCGCGACGGTCACCCCGATGTCGCCGCCATCACTGCGCAGGCTACCCTGGTTGTCCACAAAGGCCGCGACCAGCTGGAGGCCGCCCTCGCCCGTGCGGATATCGCCCTGGTTGACCACCCCCCCGCGCGTATCGGCGGCAAGACGGAAGGTGTCATCCCGGAAGTCATCCAGGGACAGGGTCATATCCGACAACAACAGGCCACCGGTATCCACCATCCCGCTGGTCCCGATAACCACACCGGCGGGATTAAGCACGAAAACCTGCCCGTTCGCGACCATGTCCCCCAGTATCCGGCTCGCGTTACCGGAGAAATCACGATTCATGACCACGGACGTCGCACTCGGCTGGGAGAACTCGACCCGCTCGCCCTCCGCGATCGAGAAGCTCTCCCAGTCGACGGCCATCCTGTTCGATGACTGGATTACGTTCGTGGTGCTGCCCTGGCCTCCGATCGATCCTGTACCCAGGGCAATATCACCGCCCTGAGGGGCTCCAAAGGCCACGGTGCCAGCCATCAAAAGACACGACACCGCGAACAGACACCCCATTTTTGTGACGCGCATCACACCAATCCGTTGATTAGCCATTCTTTACAATTCACCCGCAGAGTTGACCACCAAGATAGCCTACATTTCATGACACTGTGTTAATCCGATTCACTGAACCACTGCCGGCTCGAGGCCCAGACCGGCGGTCCGCTCGCAAAGGACCTTCATGAGCACCCGATTCATCCATGCACGCGTTTCCATGCCGTTTCCGCGTACGGGGCTCAGGCCACCGTTGGCGCTGGCGGCCCTGCTTTTACTGACAGCCTGTGGCGGCGATGAATCGGATGGCCCCAAGACAACCACGGATCAGGCAGCCCCTACAGAGGCGGAAAACGGGACCAATGGAGGTACCGAGACAGGCGGTGTTGAGGCGCCGCTGACCCGCGATCCGACCCGCCCCCAGCCGCCGGCGGTCGAGGGCGTGATGACGGACAACGGCCTGGTTCCCTCCGGGGTGATCAAGGACGGCACCATTGGCTTTGCCGGTCACGCCATGGCGGGGCATTCCGTCGAGATCTACTTGGATGGCCGGTTTATCGGATCGGCCCTTGGCAATGGCGAAGGTCAGTGGACCTTCGACTACCAGGAACACCCGATCGAGACCGGACTGTACGAGGTAACGCTTGCATCGGTGGGGTCGGAAGGCCAACGCATGGCCTCCGAATCGGCGTTCGAGTTCACCTACCTTCCCGATGCGGTGGATGCCCCGGAGATCCTGGCCATTGCCCCGGATACCGGTCGCGATGCCGGGGACGGCATCACCCGTTCCGGCGCCCTGACGGTGAGCGGTATCGCAACCCCCACGGTCCCCGTGGAGGTCTTCATCAATGGCAGCCGGGTGGGGACGGTGGAAGCCGACCAGAACGGTGACTGGTCGCTGGACTACTCCGACCGGAGCCTGGCCGACGGCAGCTACAACCTCCATGCCGAGACCATCCTGGACAACGAGAGCAGTGCCACCTCCGTCATCTACCCGGTGGTGGTGGATTCCAGTGTGGCATCCCCCTCGATCCAGGTCGCTAACGACACGGGCGTACAGCCCGACGACGGGACAACCAACGACCCGGCGGTTACGCTGACGGGAACCAGCGAGCCCGATACCTCCGTGGAACTCTTCCGTGACGGCACCCCGGTGGCCACGATCACCACCGACGCCAGCGGTAATTGGAGCTTTGATGGCGGCGGCCGCACACTGAGCGACGGCGACTACAGCTATACCGCCCGGGTCACGGACCCCGCCGGCAACACGGCGGACTCGACATCCCCGTTTACGGTGAGCGTGGACACGGTCACGCCAACCACCGCCACCAACCTGGCCATCACCCCGGACTCGGGTGTCGCCGGCGACTGGATTACCAGCTCCGGGGAGCTGACGTTCTCCGGCGATACCGAAGCAGGCGCCCGGGTGGAACTCTTTATCGATGGCGGTTCCATCGGAACCACCCTGGCTGATGCCACTGGCCAGTGGCAACTGGACCACACCGACACCTCGCTGGGCAGCGGCACCTACAGCCTGACCCACGAGGTGATGGATCCCGCCGGCAATCGCTCCGGCCTGTCCGGCGCCCAGAGCCTGACAGTCGATCAACAGGCACCGGCGGCGCCGGCGGTTTCCGGCCTCGACACCGATACCGGGGCCAGCACCACCGACCGGATCACCGCCGACAACACACTGCGGTTCTCGGGGGCCAGTGACCCCGGGGTCGGGATCGAGGTGTTCATCGACGGCGTCTCGATCGGCACGACCACCGCCGACGGCAGCGGCAACTGGAGCTTCGATCACACGGGAACCGTTCTCGCCGATGGCAGCTACAACGTGACGGCCGTCGCCGCGGACACGGCGGGCAACACCTCCCCGGCTTCCGCGGCCCTGGGGTTTACGGTGGATACCGGCGTCGCCGAACCGGCGGTCACCGGCATTACCGACGACACGGGTTCGGGTACCAGTGACCTCATTACGCGCGACAACACGCTGATCATTGAGGGGACCAGTGAGGCCAATACCACCGTTACGGTCTTCCTCGACGGCAGCCCCATTGGCACCGCCACCCCGGATGGCAACGGCGACTGGGGGCTCGATCACACCGCCACTTCCCTGGGGGATGGCGACTACAGCGTCACCACCCAGGCCACGGACGCAGCCGGTAACACCTCCACGGTTTCCCCGACCCGGACACTCACCGTCGATACCGCCATCGCGGCCCCCACGGTCACGGGCATTACCGACGACACCGCAACCGACGGCGATCAGATCACCGGTGACGCCACCCTGGTGTTTGACGGCACCGGTGAAGCCAACGCCACGGTCGAGGTCTTTGTCGATGGCAGCAGCATCGGCACCACCCCGGTCGACAACAGCGGCAACTGGCAATTCGATCACACGGCCACCAGCCTGGCCGATGGCGACTACGACATCACGGCACAGGCGACGGACGATGCCGGCAATACCTCCGGTATTTCCTCTATCCTCGCCGTGACCATTGATGCGACAGATCCCACCGTCTCCAGCCTGAGCCCGGCGAACGGGACCTCAGACGCCGCAGTGGGCACCAACCTGGAGATGGTATTCAGCGAACCTGTTAGCGCCGCGAGTGGTGATATCACCATCCGGCGTTCGGCGGATGACTCTGTGTTCGAGCAGTTCGCGGTCACGGGTGGCAATGTGAGCGGCAGCGGGACCAACACGATCACGATCGATCCCTCCTCCGATCTGGCGATCGGGACCGACTATTACGTCACCGTGGACGGCACTGCCCTGGAAGACGCCGTGGGCAATGCCTACGCCGGGATCACCGACCCCTCGGGCTGGGGATTCACCACCGACGCCCCGCTGCTGCTGGACAGCACCACGCCGGCGGACAACACGACCGGTGTCGCCCTGAACACGGACCTCAGCCTGACGTTCAATCTCAACACGGTGGCTGAGACCGGGGATATCCGGCTCCGCCGTACCAGCGACGACAGCCTGTTCGAAGCCGTTGCGGCCAGCTCGGACCAGGTCTCGGGTGAAGGCACCCAGACGCTGAGTGTCAGCTTCAGTGATACCCTCGAGCCCGACACGGGCTACTACGTGGAAATCGACGGCAACGCCTTTTCCGACGGCAATGGCGAATTCTACGCGGGCATTACCGACCCGACCGCCCTGAACTTTCAGAGCGCCAATGTCACCACCCCCACCGTCACCAATGTCAGCGCCTCCACAAGCGATGGCACCTACGCCTCGGCGGATGAGATCTCGATCACGGCCACCTTCAGTGAAAGCGTCTCGGTTACAGGCTTCCCCCAGATCCGGATCCAGCTGGACGACCGCAACAAGACCATCAACTACACGGCCGGCAGTGGCACCAACACACTCACGTTCGTCTACGAAATCACCCCTGGCGACACCACCGCCGACCTCGGTTACGTGGCGACGGATTCGCTCATCCGTAACGGGGGTGCCATCCGCAGCACCAGCTATGCCAACGCGGACCTGACGCTGCCCGCCCCGGGCGACACCGGCTCACTCAGCGCCAATAAGGCCATAACGGTCAACGCCCCCAACCTGGACATCACGGGTCTGACCAATGCCAATGGCTTCTTCCTCCGGGGCTGGGACTCCAACGCGGAGTTCGCCCAGTCCATCAGCGGAGGAGCGGATATCAACGGGGACGGCTATGAGGACTTCCTGATCGGCATCACGGATGATGACCAGTTCGATACCGATGCTGGCGTAGCCTACGTGATCTTCGGAACGCCCGGAGAGACCCGATCCGACATCGATCTCCAGACCCTTCAGAGCACCACCGAAAGCAGTGACGGTTTTGCGATCTTCGGCGAAGACAGCAACAACCGCCTTGGCTCCGCCTCCACCCTTTCCGGGGATCTCAACGGCGACGGCTATGACGACATCGTCGTGGCGGCGGGTCAGAACGACCGTGGTCAGACGCATGCCGGCACCGTCTACGTGATCTGGGGCCAACCCGGCTCCACCCGCGCTGACATTAACGTCTCGAGCATCGATAACAGCAATGGGTTCCGCATTATTGGGCACGAAGACAATAACCACCTGGGTGATTCCGAGGAAACCGACCTGGAGAACACCCAGCCGTTCAACTTCCTGGATGCCAGCGGCGATTTCAATGGCGACGGGATCAATGACCTCCTGATCGGCCATTCCCTCAGTGACCAGAGCGGCACCGAAAGCGGCGTGGTCTATCTGGTCTTCGGTCGCAGCGGGACGACCCGGGCGGATATCGATCTTGCCAACCTCGGTTCGGAAGGCTTCCGGCTGACGAATAATGCCGGCGATCGCTTTCTCGGCAACAGTGTCCAGTTCATCGGCGATTACAACGATGACGGCTACAACGATATCGTCCTGGGCGAAGTAGGCGCCGATGACGGCGCAAGCAATGCCGGGCGCGCCTATGTGGTGTTCGGCCACGCAGGCCCCACGTTCACCAACGTGGACCTAACCAGCCTCGACGGCACCAATGGCTTTACCATTACCACAAGCGTGGCGGACAGCCGCCTGGGCTCACGGGTTCATGGTGGCGACATCAACGGCGACGGTCGCACCGACGTGATTGTCGGTCAATCCTGGGCCAGCCCCAACGGCCGTACGGAAGCGGGGCGTACCGCCGTGATCTACGGCGCCGGGAGTGCCCCATACCCGGACATCAACGTCGACAGCCTTTCGAGCCCCCAGGGTTTTGTGGTCTGGGGCGAATCAGCGGGCGATTTCTCGAGCCATAACCTCTGTGTGGGGGATGTGGATGCGGACGGCATCGACGACCTCCTGGTGACCGGCTGGGAAGATGCCGAAGGGGGCACCACCGCTGGCGCCGCCTGGGTCCTTTACGGCGAAACGGGAACCGCCCGAGCCACCATTGACCTGGCCACCCTCAGTGGCGCCACCGGCTTCAAGATCATCGGCGACACCGAGAATGACGAATTCGGCAAGAACTGCGCCCTCGCGGACATCAACGGCAATGGCTACCAGGACCTGATCCTCAGTTCCGAGGAAGGGGAAGACAATGGCACCGACACGGGCGAGGTCAACGTCCTATGGGGCCGGGATTTCCAGGCGCTCACCTATGGCGGGCTGACCGGCAACGCCGCCGTGAACCACATTGTCGGCACGGACGGCGACGACAGCATTGCCACCCGTGGCGGGATGGATACCGCCGCCTCGGGGGCCGGCGCGGATGCCATCGCCGTCTCCGACCTGACGTTCCGTCGGATCGACGGGGGCCGGGGCACGGACGCCCTGGTGCTCGACATGAGCGGCGTCACCCTGGACCTGACGACCATGGGCTACCATCAGTTCCGGGATCTGGATGTGATCGACCTTGCCGATAACGGGAACACACTGGCGTTAACCGCCAGGGAGGTCCTGGCCATGACACGCGAAAGCTCTGAGCTGTTCGTCTGGGGCGGCGCCAGTGATACCGTAACGGACGCCGTCAGCACTGGCTGGACCAATAACGGCACCACCACCATCGGCGGGGTCAACTACATTGAGTTCGCGCGCGACGGCGCCACCCTGTTCATGGAAGACACCATCAATAACGGCGGCCTCTGAGGAAACCGCGCAATGGAGCCAATCGACTGCAACGGCACGCCCACCCTGAGCTTCCGCCAGATCGATGAAATGAACGGCTTCACCAAGGGCACCACC
>JABAHQ010007207.1_pt1 | contig 11099 bp, 13 predicted proteins | sample 7062091 | NCBI WGS metagenome assembly JABAHQ01 (sample SAMN14534359, study PRJNA622989) | marine sediment metagenome | biome: marine biome [ENVO:00000428]; feature: marine pelagic biome [ENVO:01000023]; material: deep marine sediment [ENVO:00002113] | place: India: Gulf of Kutch | collected...
TCCTGCTCACCGGCGACAGCGACTTCTCGAGCCTCGTCCTGAAGCTCAAGGAGTACGGGAAGTACGTCATCGGCGTGGGGATCCAGGAGTCGAGCTCCGACATCCTCGTCCAGAACTGCGACGAGTACTACAGCTACTCTACGCTGTCCGGCCTGAGCAAGACGAGCGATCAGCCGGCCGAGAGTCACGATCCCTGGGTGCTGGCGGAGAAGGCTATCGGGCGGATGGTCGAGCGCGGCGACACGATGAGGTCGGACCGCTTGAAGCAGGTCATGCTCGAGATCGATCCCTCCTTCAACGAGAAGGAGCAAGGCTTCAACAAGTTCAATCGGTTCGTCGTGGAAGCCGCCTCCCGCGGCCTGCTCTCGATCCAGAAGATGCAGAACGGGCAGTACGGGGTCGCGCCGGGCGACCAAGAGAAGGCGGGGCGAGCCGAGCAGCCCGAGCGGCGTGAGAAGCGGCCTCGGGGTCGCCGCGGTCGGGCTCGCGAGGCGGAGGCGGTGCAGGCTGGTGCCCGCGTCGGTGGGGAGGACCGTACCGGAAGGGCGCGGCCGAAGCTGACGATGAAGGCCGCGCTCGAGCGGCTGGACCGGGCGCTGGAGTCGCTGCTCGAGGATGAGGGCGCGTCGGTCCGCGACAGCGATGTGAAGCGGCGACTCCTGGAGCTCGACCCAGCGTTCGATGAGGGGGAGCTTGGGTTCAGCAAGTTCAGCAAGTTCTTGCAGGCAGCCGCAGAGGAGAACGCGATCACACTGACGCGTGGACCGAACGGTAACTACCATGTGGGGCGGCCGAAGCGGGGGGCGCGGCGCGGCAAGCCGGCCAAGCCGGCCAAGCCAGCCAAGCCGGCCAAGCCGCCCCAGGGTGAGGAGGCCGGCGCCAAGAGTTCAACGGTGAAGCGGCTGGCGCGTTTCCTGTTCGGCGGAGAGCCGGGTGCGGCGGAAGAGCCGGCCGAGCCGGGGGAGGCGGCGAAGCCGAAAGACCGCACGCCGGAGCGCGGTCGCCGGGAGGAACCCGGCCGGCCGCGGAGAGCTGGGCGCGAGCCGCGCGCCAGGACGCCGGNNCGAGCCGCGCGCCAGGAAGCCGGAGGCTGCGCGGGGCGGCAGGGGCAGGAAGGAGACCCGAGGGGCTGGCAAATCGTCGCGGGCCGAGGCGTCCTCGTCTCGTGGAGGGAAAGGCCGGCGCGAGGAGCGTCGGGGTGGTCGTCGTAAGGGGGAGCGCCGGGGAAGCGAGGAGTCGAGAGGCACCCGCAAGGGACGCGAGCCTCGGCAGTCCCGGAAGCCGGCGGCGGCCCCTTCGAAGCCGGCCGTGGCTGAAGACGCGGCGGATGCGGCAAGCCGGGCTAGCCGGGCGCCGGCCGAGGCGGAACCGCGGGTATCCGGCGGTGCACGGGCCGCCGCCGCAGAGCCGGCAGCCGCCGCGGCTGAGGAGAGGGTGGAGAGCTCGAAGACGTCGGCGGTGGCGCCGGCCCCCTTGCCGGGAGCGCCGCGCGGCACGATCCGAGGCCGCTGGGGTACCCGCGGTCGCTATCGCCCGGCCGAGGCACCGCCGCCGGTCTTCGAGGGCCAGAAGAAGCCGCAAGCCGAGCTCGCCGGCGGGGACGAGGGCTCTGCCGAGCAGGCGGCGCCGCCGCACCAGCCCGGCCCCCCTGACGACGAGGATCGCGCTGTGGTCTCGCAGCTGACCGGCTATGCCGGGGTCGGCCAGAAGACCGCGGAGACCCTGGTGGAGGCGTTCGGTCCGGACACCCTGCGGGTTCTCGACGAGGAGCCGGAGCGTGTCCGGGAGGTGTTGCCCGACCGCCGCGCGGAGCGAGTCCTGCAGGCGCGCCGAGAGGAGCTGCAGGCCAGCGGAGAGTGAGGGACGCTTCCGCCCGCTGCCCGTCTCGTTCTTCGACCGGGCGGCCGAGACCGTAGCGCGCGAGCTGCTCGGCGCGTATCTGGTCTCCGACTGCGGCGGTGCGCGCTGTGTCGGCCGCATCGTCGAGACGGAAGCGTATCCGGGCCCCCACGACCCGGCCTCCCACGCGGCCGCGTCCATCGGGCGGACGGCTCGCAACGACCCTATGTTCGGCCCTCCGGGCACGGCTTATATCCATCTCAACTTCGGCATCCACTGGTGTCTGAACGTCGTGGTGGGGCAAGCGGGCTATCCCGCTGCCGTGCTCATCCGTGCGCTAGAGCCCGTGGAAGGCCTGGACGTGGTTCGGCGTCGTCGCCGAAGTCGCTCCGACCGAGAGCTCACCTCGGGCCCGGCCAGACTCACCCAGGCCCTGGCCATCGGCCCCGACCTGCAGCGCCACGCCTTGACCGATGCCCCGCTGTTCATTGCAGGCGGGCCGAAGGTGCCCACCGGCGCGCTGGTGCAAACCACCCGGGTGGGTATCACCAAGGGAGGGGAGAAGAAGTGGCGTTTCTACGATCGCCGGAGCGCCTCGCTGAGTCGCAGGGACCGCCGAGCGGGCCGACGCTGACGAACTCGATCCCGCCTCGACCTGCGAGCGCGGTGCCTCCCCACGCCGCCCTTCGGAATCCGCGTTACGGCTAGTCCTGAAGCGCCGCCGGCTCGGCCCGCGGCACAGGCTGTCGCCACAACTTGCGCAATACGAAGGCCGCGACGAGCGCGAGCGCGAAGGCGCAGACCACGGTCGGCCCTGTGGGAAAGTCGGTTACGTAAGAGGCATAGAGGCCGACCACGGTGGCCAGCGTGCCAGTCGACCAGGCGATGGCCAGCAGCTTGCCAGGCTGCTTGGTGAACAGGAAGGCGATGACCGCCGGGATCACCAGGAAGCTGAAGACCACGAGGACCCCGGCGATCGCCACCGACGAGGTGACGACGACACCGAACAGCGCGTAGAACAGGAAATCCCAGCCTGCCACGGACCAGCCTTTCCTGTTCGCCTCCGCGGGTGTCATCGAGATGGTGATGAAGCGATCGCGGAGCAGCCAGTGGACCCCACCGATCAAGGCGTAGATCAGTGCGGTCTTCCAGATCTCCGGCCAGCTGACCCAGAGCAGGCTGCCGGAGAGGAGTTCCTCTACGTGCTCCGATCCGCGGGGCGCCTGCGCGGCGAGCAGGATCGTTCCTGCCGACGCGACCACGTAGACGATCCCGATGATCGCCTCCTGCGGCACGTACCCGCGCTCCATCCGCGAGATGCTGAACAGCGCCGCGGCGATGAGGGTGGCGGCGAGCCCCACAGCGTAGCCGGCCTCCGGCCCCGGGATGCCCAGCCAACCGCCCAGCATGTCCGAAAGCCCCAGACCGGCGGCGGCCCAGCCCAGGGCGGCGACCTGGGCCAGGGCCAGGTCCACGAAGATGACCTCCCGGGCGATGATGTGGAGGCCCAGGTAGCCGTGGATGCCCACGAGGATCAGCGCGGNNACTCCGCGGGCGATGATATGGATGCCGAGGTAGCCGTGGATGCCGACGAGAATGAGCGAGACCACGAGGGCCGGTAGCATCAGATTGAGCATAGGTTCCGCCTTGCGATCGGGAGTACGGTGCGGGACCCCACAACCGGGCCCCGCCCGACGCTTTGTCGTCTCTCAGGCGATATCGCCTCATCACAGGTCGAGGACGCTCGTCCCGAGCGGCCTCAGTCGCGATGCTCACGGCGCCTGTCCAGCGCGAGGAAGGCCTGCGAGAGGCCGGACACCCAGTTGTCGATGAGATCGAAGTAGGTGTCCACGCCTTCGGCGCCTGCCACGTGCTCCGGAACCACGACCGCACGCGCGTTCGTGCGAGAGGCGACGCGCTCGACTTGGGTCCGGCTGTAGTAGTTGGCCGCGAACAGCACGGCGACATTCTCGTCGCCCATGAGCTCGATCACGTCAGCCAGGTGTCCCGGCGAGGGCGGGATTCCCGGCTTCGGCTCGATGTAGATGGCGCACGCGATACGGAAGCGGGCGCTGAAGTAGGCCCAGTTTGTTTTTGTGGTAGCAAGCCATACGCCGCTCGCGGAACGGTGCCGCCTCGGCCAACCAGCCGCCCAGGTAGTCGGTGAGGGGCTTGCCCTGGAAGGTCTGGCTTCGTGCGAACTCCCAGAACTGATAGTTCCGTGCCAGCCGGAGGATGGCGTCTGTCCCCAGCATCTCCACCAGCTGATCCCCGACGAGCCGGCGCATCACCCGGTCCTCGAAGTCCCGCACGTTCGCCTCGTAGACATCGGCGTTCGCCGGGTCGACTCGCTTCAAGGTCGCCACAATATTTCGCGCGATGATGATACCGTTGACCGGGTCGGTGTGGATGTGGGGGTTCCCGAACACGTGAACATCGCCACCGGCGCGGGAGACGTTCTCGGGGACCTGAAGCAACTTGATGCCCGAGTAGGCGACGGCGTGACCCGGGCCCCCTTCGACTACTTTGCGATTCCTCGCGCGATCGAGTATCGCCGGTACCCAAAGTTCGAGGTCCAGGCCTGTGACCACGAACACATCCGCACTCGCGACGTGCGCGGCGAAGCTGGGACGCGGATTGACGTAGTGTGGATCCTCGTCGCCGCGGGCGATGGCGTTGACCTCGGCGAGTTCACCGGTCAGCTCGCGGGCGATGGCCGCGTACGTCGGTAGCGTCGTCACCAACCGTAATCTTTCCTGTCCTCTCGCCAGCTCCGGCGGCAGCAACAACAACGCCAACAGGGCGGTCGCACACCGCACAGTCATCGGTGAGAACTCGTGTCCTGGCATCCCAACTGTCTCCTCCCTAGATCGACCGCAGGATCTTACCCGACGGTCGCGATTCGTCGTTGCTGATCATCGCAGACGCGTGTTGCGCACTTAGTACACCTCGTGCTTATGCGGGCCCATCGCCCAGACGGCCTGGAACAAGAGCGTATGGTTGCCGCCCCCGTCGTCAGGTTTCAGGAAGTTGTACTGGAGCCTGAGGTAGACCCACTCGCTCTGCCACCAGGTCACGCTGGGCACGCACGAGCTGGTAGAGCTCGCTCCCCGCGCCGTAATGGTCCAGGTAATCGGCCCGGAACCCAACGATCCAGCGCCGGTTGAAACGGTAGTTGGCCTGGAGGTATCCACCGTTGCCCGTCAGCTCGCCGGGCGCGAAGTCCCGTTGGGCGAAGTACCACTCAGCCTTGAGGTTGAAATCCTGATACATGGCCCGGCGGGGCGGCCTCCAGCGCAAGGCGAGGTCGAGCGCCAGGAGCCGTGCATCGAACGGCTCGTCGGCTTGGCCGTTCTCGCCATACACGCCGGTGGCACCTAGCTGCAGGTAAGCGCTGGGGCCCAGGTCCCAGAACGTACGGACGTTACCGAGGAAGGCGATCTCCTTGACAGCCTCGAAGACGGCCTCGTTCTCGCTGCGGGTGATCTCGAGGGTGGCGATGTGGGTGCCGGGTCCTGTCACCAGGGCGGGGAGCGTGAACGACAGCCCCGTCTGGACCAGACCGTCGTCACCGAGCAAGCCCACCGTCGGCAGCGGGCGGTCGACCTCCAGGAGCGCGTGCGTATGCCAGCGGTTGTACAGTCCGATCTCCTGCCGGAACCTTCCGATCTTGATTCCGACCGGGAGGCCGATGTAGTAGAAGTAGCCTTCCTCGATGTGAACACCACTGTGCCCGTGTCCCGCCTCGCCCTCTTCCTCCGGGTAGCCGGCGATCTCGAGTTCTTCCTCGAACGCCAGGAAGATCTTGGTAAAGCTGTAAGGGTCGAGCGCCGACTGGAGTGACAACTCGAATTCCCGCGGTACGGCGCTGAAGCGGTCATCGTGCTCGGCCGGAGCCGTGTAAGTGCCTACTAAGTCGCCGGTTACACTGATCTCAGGGTTCAGGATGTTCAGGTTGCGGGTGCGACTCTCCTGCGCCGTGTCGGGCGCTTCCTGCTCGGCTGCGGCCGCCCGGGCGGCCACGCGCAGGGCCTCGAGTTCCGCCGCCGCCGTTCGCGCCGCGCTGTCGGCAGCCGCGCCGCCGCCCAGGACGGCGAGCAGGCTGTCGAGCCGGGCTTCGAGATCCCGGATGCGGGCCTCGAGGCTATCGACCTTCGCCTGCTGAGCTGAGAGCCGGGGCGCCGCGGTGGCCGTCAGGGCCAGGGCCAGCGCCAGGCAGACGGCGATACGTTTCCCGTGCATAGACGTCTCCGATGCATGATTGCAGTATGGGCGATCCGATCAGCGTCTGTAGGCNNAGGCTGGCGACCGCTGGATTTGGGCTGAGATGCCTGGCTACAGACGCGCCGGCACCGGGTCGAGCCCGTAACTAGGCTGGGGTGGGCGGTGCCCGGGCGAGTGCGAGGCGGATCTGCCCCCCGCCGTGACGCGTGCGTGCAACGAGCGGGGCGGGCTCCTCGGGTGGCACGGCGACCGCGATCTGCGGCGTCGCCGGTGCCCGCGACCACGGGGTGTTGAAGACCAGAGTGCAGAGTCTGTGGTCGTGGGCTTGCGCACAGCAGGCGCTGTGCTCGGCCTCGATGTGTCGTCGGCTGAGCGGCGCTGAGCGGATATCCAGCGCGAGGCGTGCGGCGAGAACCGCCGGTAAGGCCAGAAGCAGCTGGGAGGCGATCGCCCGCTTGATGAAGCCGCGTGCTCGCATGGTGGCTCGACGCTAACGGGTGGACCATCCCGGTGTCAAGCTGTGNNCTTATGTTTGCCGCGCTCGCGCCGGTCGCACCCGATTCCAGGACACGGACAGACGAGGTGTGCCGTTGACGGCGACCTATCTGATCACCGCGATCGCGGGCGCTTCCAGCCTGGCAACCCCGCCGCCGGCGGCCATCGGCTTCGCCCTGCTCACCGGCCTCGGTATGCTGGTCGGTGTCTGGACCGTTCGCCGCTTCGAGGGATGGGCGATCAAGCACACGGCCGAGCTCATCGCCTTCGCCGCCGGTCTCCTGGTCTCCGGTGCCCTACTGCATCTGCTGACCCGCTCGATCGAGCTGGTNNCTCACCTGGGCGTTCGTCGCCTTCGTCGTGTTCTACCTTGTCGAAGCTCACTTCATCCCTCACGTGCACGCGCGCGGTGAATCGCCCCTCGACGAGCACCACCACCTGCATCCCGTACACAGCGTCGGGCCGCTGGTCGTGTTCGGACTGGCGATCCACTCCGTCGTCGATGGCGTGTCGGTGGGCGCCGGCCTGACGGCGGGCCCGATCATCGGCTCGGTCACCGCCCTCCTGGTGATCGTTCACAAGCTGCCGGTGGGGATCGCCGCGATGTCCGCGCTCTACCACTCCGGCGTCCGCGGGCAGCGGGCCGCCTGGATCACATCGGCCCTGGCCTTCGTCACGCCCCTCGCGCTGTTGATCAGTTACTTCACCTTCAGAGGTATCTCCNNTCGCTGGCCGGTGGGTCGTTCCTCTATGTGGGCGCGGCAGACCTGCTGCCCGAAGGCCAAGCTCACGGACGAACGACGAATACGGTGATGTTCGTCCTGGGCTCGCTGGTCATGCTGATGATCAAGGTGGCGGCGCATTGAACTCCACTTTTTCGGTATTTGTTCAATTGACGCTCACCGGACCTTGCATTANNGGCCGCAGCGACCCATTCTTGAGCCAACACGAGAATGTGCGGGCCTGGCTTCTTCGGCTGACGTCACGCCCACTCGGGAAGGCGGGAGGTCGAAGGGAAGGCACCAAAGGTTGCAGGAGGGCTTCAATTGAATGCCCTGCGGTCTGTCTTTCGCTCGTCGGCCCCCGAGTTTTCCGGGGGCCGGCTTTTTTTGTGCCGGGCCTTACGCGCCCTCACCCCACCCCCGCCGCGCAACTGGCATTATCCCATGCGATGCTGTAAGTTACCTCGATTTTCCGGGCATTGTCCTTTAACCATGCGGGGTTTGAGAGCCAGGTCCCGTCCATCTGTGAGCTAGCTTACCCATGCCCGTCGTCCGCGTGACACGGCGCCTCCACTTCAGCGCCGGCCACCGCCTGCATAATCCCGAGCTATCGGACGAGGAGAACCGGGAGATCTACGGGCTGTGCAACAATCCCGGCGGCCATGGTCACAACTACGGCCTGGAGGTGACGCTGAGGGGAGAGGTGGATCCGAAGACGGGCTACGTGTTCGACCTGAAGCGGTTGAAGGAGATAGTGGAGCGGGCGGTGCTAGCTGACGTGGATCACGCCAATCTCAACGTGGACGTGGCGTGGCTGGAGGGGATGGTGCCGACGGCGGAGAACATCGCGGTGCAAATCTGGCGTCGACTGGAGCAGGTGCTACCGGAGGGCATGCTCGAGCGGGTGGTTGTATCGGAGTCGGAGCGCAACCTGGTGGAGTACAGCGGGGAGTGAGGCGCGATGTCGGGCGAGGCGGAGAGGCGCGCTGTGCGCGGGGGCACGGTCAGGCTGACGACTGGGGAGCAGCGCTTACAGGACGTGATCCGAGCGCAGCTCCGGCTGCTGGGCGAGGACCCGGGGCGGCTGGGGCTTGCGGAGACGCCGGAGCGGGTAGCGGAGTCGTTGCTGTGGCTCACGCGCGGGTACGAGATGAGCGTGGCGGAGGTCCTCGGTGACGGGGTGTTCGAGGCCGACCATGACGAGATGGTGATCGTCAAGGACATCGAGCTCTACTCGATGTGCGAGCACCATCTGCTGCCGTTCTTTGGGAAGGCGCATATCGCCTACATTCCTGACGGCCGGATCATCGGGTTCAGCAAGCTAACGCGCATCGTGGAGGTCTACGCGCGGCGGCTACAGGTCCAGGAGCGCCTGACGGATCAAGTCGCGCAGGCGATCCAGGACGCAGTCCGGCCGAAGGGCGTCGGCGTGGTCATCGAGGCGGCGCACCTCTGCATGATGATGCGGGGGGTGGAGAAGCAGAACNNGTGCAGGGGGTCTTTCGGAGCGATCAGCGGACTCGTGACGAGTTCTTGCGGCTCGTGGCGGCTCACTCCCTCGGCTCGTGACGCGACCGTGGACGAGTTGTCGGACGTGAGGGTCCTGCTCACGGGGGCGACCGGCGGCGTGGGTCGGGCGGTGGCGGATCGACTGGCGCGGAGCGGAGCGCGGCTGGCGGTGATCGGGCGCCGGGCGCAGGCGCTGGAAGAGTTGGCGGCGCGGGTCGACGCCGAGCCTATCGTCGGCGACCTGACGGATCGCGAGTTCTCGGCCCGGCTCCCGGCGCGCTTGAGGGCGCTCTGGGGCTCGGCGCCCGATGTTCTCGTCAACAGTGCGGGGCTCTTCGAGCTCGCGCCCATAGTGGAAACGGGGAGCGAGGTCTTCGATCGCCTGCTTGCAGTGAATCTGCGGGCACCGTTCGAGCTGACCCGCGCCTGCCTGCCCGATATGCTGGCTCGCCGCTCCGGTCATATAGTGAACGTGGGTTCCGTGGCGGGTCGCCAGGCGTTCCCCGGCAACGCCGCCTACTCGGCCTCCAAGTTTGGGCTCCGCGGTCTGCACGAGGTGCTGGTCGAAGAGCTCCGCGGCACCGGCCTGAGAGTGACCTGGATCGAGCCGTCGGCGGTGAATACCCCGCTGTGGGATCGATTGGCTCCAGATACGCGGTCGGATCTTCCCTCGCGAGCGGAGATGCTCGAGCCGGATGCCATTGCCGAGGCGGTGTTCTTCGCGGTAGCGCAACCCGCGGAGGTCGCGGTAGAGGAGATCGTCATCAGAGCGAACCCGGCGGCGCACCGGGATTGAGCGGGCGCAACGTCGGGGGACGGGAACCGGAGGAGGCTCGTGTGCGCCTTCTGCGACCAGGTGGATGAATCATGGTTCATCAGCACTTGAAGAAGTTCAAGAAGATCAGCGCGACGAAGGAGGGGGTCACGCGGCTCGGCCTGAGCGAATGGGAGGAGAAGGCTCATGCGGCCGCGGCTGCGGTGTTCTCGCGCTCGCGGCGCGTCAAGAACATACGGGACCAGGCCGGGAATACGTTTCTGGTGAACGGCGACGGCCCGGGCCCTTACGTGGTGATGGGATCACACCTGGATACCGTGCCGAACGGGGGTTGGCTGGACGGCGCGCTCGGCGTGGCGGCCGCGCTGACGGCGATGAAAAAGATCCTGCAGAAGCAGCGCAAGGCCCCTGTGGCGGTGGCGATTTGGGCGGATGAGGAGGGCTACCGCTTCGGGAATGGGCTGTGGGGCTCGCGCGCTTTCGCCGGCAAGGTGAGTGCCGAGGAGCTGCTGCTGGAGGATCGGGACGGCGTCCTGCTGGCGGAGGTGCTTGCCGAGCGCGGGTTGCAGAAGAAACCGAGGCGCAGTCGGGAGACGGGCGAGCTGGTGACGAAATTCACCTACAAGCCGCCCATCGAGATCGCGGTCTACGCCGAGGCCCACATCGAACAGGGCCGGCAGCTCATCTCGGCCGGCAAGCGGATCGGGCTGGTTACGCACGTGTCTGGAATCCGGCGCTGGCGTCTGGAGAGCATGGGAGAGCTGAACCATGCCGGCACCACGCCGATGCGTGAGCGGCGCGATGCGCTGGTACCGATCGCAGGCATGGTCGGTCGCCTGCCACAGCTCGTGCGCGGTGTGAGCAGTGGGGTTATCACCTGCGGAGCGATGGGAGTCGATCCGGGCGTCGCCAATGTGATCCCCAGCCGGGCGTGGGCGATCGTCGAGCACCGGGCTCCGACAGAGCGTGATCAGGACGAGATTGCCCGACGGCTGAAGGAGCTGGTAGCGACGACGGGCCCCCGAGCGCCGGGTGTCGGGCTCGACGTGCTCCCGATAACGAGCGTGCGCCCGACGGCGCTGTCGGAAGAGATTACCCAGCGCCTCGAGGAGATCTGCCGAGAGGCCGATGTTGAATCGATGCGCCTGGTCTCGATGGGGGGGCACGATGCGATGAGCGTGGCGCAGGTCGCGCCGGCCGGGCTCTTCTTTATCCCGAGTCTCAGAGGGTTCAGCCACCGCCCCGACGAAGACTCGCGACGCGAGGACATCAAGCTGGCCGGTGACACGCTCTACCGCTGGGCGCTCGCCGAGCTGGAACGTGTTCTTTGAGCTGACGGATCTGCTCACCTGCCCGCGCTGCGGCCCCGACCACGGACTCGTGTTGCTCGTGCAGGAGGCTGTGGAGCGCCGGGTCGATCGCGGTTGGCTGGGTTGCCCGACCTGCCGCAACGACTATCCCGTTGAGTACGGTGTCGCCGACCTCAGGTTAGACCGCGAGTCTCGTCCGACCCTCCGCCCTCCGTACTCCGAGGA